>ENA-UOOM01000072-UOOM01000072.1-fermentation-metagenome-genome-assembly--contig:-NODE-72-length-121361-cov-21.577968_pt1 | contig 121361 bp, 88 predicted proteins | sample MGYA00245781_ERZ724031 | MGnify/ENA primary metagenome ERZ724031 (study PRJEB28704, sample SAMN03018317) | fermentation metagenome | biome: anthropogenic terrestrial biome; feature: soil...
AGGGCGGGATTTGAGCTGCTAAGACGAAAGGTAGTGCTTTCCAACTCAGGATAATATGCACCAAATTTGACGAAGAACCGGTTTGAACAGAAAAAGGTGGCACACATAGACCGAAATCATTGGCACATATCAAACCGTTTTACCCACTTATTTTTGGAGAATTAACCCTTTTGCTCAAATCAATCAAAAAAAATGGGTAATAGATATTTTAAATATTACGAACTAAATATTAAACAACTATGAAAAATACAATTATTCTTTTATTGTCAATTTTTATACTAATATCTTGTAGCAATTCAGATAAATCGAAAATTGATATTGATTCTGTAGCATCGCCTAATGGTACTGAAGTATTTCAACCAAATTGGGAGAATATTGCTGAGAATTATGAATTTCCTCAATGGTTTTCGGATTCAAAATTTGGGATATTCATTCATTGGGGGGTATATGCCGTACCTGCTTTTGGTAATGAATGGTATCCAAGAAATATGTATCAGAAGGATAGCAGGGAATATAACCATCACTTAGAAAAATGGGGAGATCATACAGAATTTGGATATAAAGATTTTATTCCTATGTTCAAAGCTGAAAAATTTGATGCAGATGAATGGGCTAATTTATTTAAAGAGTCGGGAGCAAAGTATGTTATTCCCGTAGCAGAGCATCATGATGGCTTTGCAATGTACGACAGTGATATCAATGATTGGAATGCAGTTCGTATGGGTCCTGAGAAAGATATTATTGCCCTCTTGAAAGAAGCTGTAGAAAAGGAAGACCTTATTTTTGGCCTTTCTACTCATCGTGCAGAAAATGCCTGGTTTTATAATGGTGGAATGGAATTCCCTTCTGATGTACAAGATACGACTATCTCATTATATGGCAGGCGATATGAAAACCAAAAATATACTGAGGATTTTGCAAGAGAATGGCTAACTCATGTTTACGAACTGATTAATAAATATGAGCCAAAACTAATTTGGTTTGACTGGACTGTAAATGACTCTATTTTAATGCCATACTTTAATAAATTCTTGGCTTATTATTATAATAATGCAATCGACTGGGGTAAAGATGTTGTGGTCAATACTAAACAAGGGTATCCCACCAATATACAGGTTTGGGATGTTGAAAGAGGTAAGTCAGACAAAATGATGGTTTATCCCTGGCAAACTGATACATCTATTGGGAAGAAATCATGGTCGTACATCGATGGAGAGGAAAATAAATCTCCTGAGCAGATTGTTCATGATCTAATTGACATTGTGAGCAAGAATGGTAATTTGTTATTAAACATTGGTCCTAAAGCAGACGGAACAATCACAGATGAACAAAAAAGCATTTTACTATCTATTGGTGAATGGCTTAAAATAAATGGTGAAGCAATATACGGGTCTCGTTGCTGGAAAAAATCAGGAGAGGGAATCACAGAATCAACAAAAGGGTCTTTTTCTGATAACGTAGCTACTAATTATACTGCACAAGATATGCGTTTTACTACAAAAGATAACGATTTCTATGCAATAGTTCTTAATTGGAGTGATAGAGACATTATTGTGAAATCATTGAATAAAGAAATAATTGACGATGCTGAAATATTAAATGTAAATATGTTGGGTTCTGACGAAAATATACTTTGGGAAGTGACTGATGAAGGTCTGACTCTTAGTTTTCCTAAAGAAAAACCCTGTAATTACGCTTATACTTTCAAAATTTCTTTTGATAAACAAGTTGGAGAAAAGCTTAAATCTGAGGCTGTGAATGTTGTAATGAAACATGGTGGTTGAATTCAGGCAAACTAATAAAACGGATAGAAGATATTATGACTAAATGTAAGCTTTTTTTAATCCTTGCACTAATAATTAGCACCTTTTCAGGATGTTTATTCAATAACAAAAGTGTAATAGAAAAAAATATAGATCATGGCATATATTTTAGCAAGTTATCAACTTCATGGGATGAAGCTATTCCACTTGGAAATGCAATGATAGGTGCATTGGTTTGGAATAAAGATGGAAATCTAAGGTTTTCTCTGGATAGAGGTGATTTGTGGGACTTGAGGCCTATGGATATTAAAAATAGAAACATATGGAATTATAACTGGATTATTGAACAACACGCAAACAGCACCTATGAGAACGTACAAAACACTCTTGACAGGTTATATAATGATAACACTGCACCCACTAAAATTCCTGGTGCGGCATTAGAATTCAACATACAACCTTTAGGAGAGGTGAAAGCAGTTTCGTTTACTGTAGCTGACGCATTATGTGTTATAGAATGGGAAAACAATTCCAGACTAACAACTTTTGTTCACGGCAACGAAGATGTGGGATGGTTCCGATTTGAAGGTGTTGATCAAGACTTTAAACCTATTATTGTTCCGCCAAAGTATGATGAGGGAGATGTAAACAGAGAAGGTACTAATTCACTGAATACCCAAGATCTTGCTACTCTTGGTTATAAACAAGGAATTGTAACTGAAACAAAAAACAGTCAAAGTTACGTTCAGGAAGGATGGGGTGGATTTAAATATCACGTTTATGTAGAATGGGAATACAAGAGTGAAATACTGGAAGGCTGCTGGTCAATCAGTACCGAATATCCAAAATGGCAAAAGGAACCAGATGCTATAGAAGTTGTAAAAAACAAATTTAAAAAAGGGTATAGAAAACAATTGGACTCTCACTTGAAATGGTGGGATGACTTTTGGAATCAATCAACCATAACAATTCCTGATAAAACTCTCGAACGTCAGTGGTATCTTGAGATGTATAAATTTGGTTCAACTGCTCGAAGCACAGCACCTCCCATTTCTTTACAAAGTATATGGACTGCTGACAACGGAAAAATCCCACCATGGAAAGGTGATTATCATCACGACTTAAATACACAGCTCTCTTATTGGCCTGCATACAGCGGAAATCACCTTGAACTTGAAGAAGGATTTATTAACTGGCTTTGGGGGTTAAGAGAGACTTTTAAAGATTTTACTAAAGAGTTTTATGGTGTGGAGGGACTTAATGTTCCGGGAACATCCTCTCTTGATGGGGCTGCTATGGGCGGATGGGCTCAATACTCTTATTCTCCAACCACGTCAGCTTGGCTAGCGCACCATTTTTATTTACACTGGCGCTATTCAATGGATAGGGAATTTTTAGAACAAAAAGCATATCCCTGGATTAAAGAAACCGCACAATTTCTAGAAAACATCACTATTCCAGATGAAAATGGTATGTTGAAATTACCACTCAGTTCCAGTCCTGAAATTTATAATAACAGTGCAAATGCATGGTTTACTGTTTTGACAAATTATGATCTCTCTTTAATCAGATGGACTTTTGAAAAGTCTGCAGAACTGGCAAATGAATTAGGCAAAAAAGAAGAAGAAGAAAAATGTTTACGACTCCTTTCACAATGCCCCGATTATGCCATTGATCATGAAACCGGGTTAATGTTTGCGACGGGTTTTCCTTTCAATGAATCTCACAGGCATCTTTCACATCTTATGTCGATTCATCCACTTGGTGTTATTGATTTTTCTCAAGGGAACAAGTCTCAGGAAATTATAGAGAAAAGTGTTGAAACATTGATGGAGGAAGGTACAAGCCAGTGGACAGGATATTCTTTCAGTTGGCTTGCTAATATTCAAGCCAGAATGTTAGATGGAGAAGGTGCGGCGAAATCGCTGAAAATTTTTGCTCGATAAACTCATTCCATCTGAATGGAGAACAGCACAATCGCGGATATTCTAATTTTAAATATCGTCCTTTTACACTTGAGGGCAATTTTGCTTTCGCTTCAGGACTTCAAGAGATGCTTATTCAAAGTCACACAGGTGTCATAGAAGTTTTCCCCGCAATACCTTCAGATTGGGAAGATGTATCTTTTAATAACCTAAGAACCGAAGGCGCATTAACTATTTCTGCAGCTAAAAGAGATGGAGGAGTAGAATCAATTGAAATATTCTCGGAAAAGGGTGGAAAGTTTAAAATGAAAAATCCGTTTAAAACAGCTTCAATAAAATCTGACCTAAGTTGGAATGGAATTGCAAAATTTAAAGGTGAGTTCATTATTATTGAATTTCCTCCAAATGGAAAAGCAATATTACAAATTTAGACAAATAGCTAAAGAATTATAACATGAATTCACTGCCTCCTTATAGGGAGCAGGTTTTCATTCTATTGGAAAAAGTGGTTTCGACTTCATTTGTCTGAAAGTAAGAAGGAACATTTGGTTTTATATGGAGAAATGAAAGAAATAATATAAAAATATAAAGCACAAATCTCCTGATTTTAATTATTTTTGAAATATTGATTCTTTTGATGCAATTCAACAAAATATAAGAAAAACATACACTTTACTCTAAATAACTAAACTATGAGCTACTCAAGAAGACAATTTATTAAAACAGCCGGACTTGCTACTGCAGGTACTATTTTAGCAACTCACACTTCATGGGGTTCAAATTCCATATGGAGATCTAACAGCAACACACTTAAAGTGGGACTCATTGGTTGTGGTGGCCGCGGAACAGGCGCTGCCGGTGAAGCTTTTAATGCAGATCCTAATGTGATTTTGACTGCTATGGCTGATGCCTTTGGAGATCATTTACAATCATCATACAACTCTCTAAAAGAGAAATATGGCGATAAAGTACAAGTGCCTGAAAACAATATATTTGTTGGTCTGGATGCTTATCAAAAGCTCATAGACTCTGATGTGGATGTTGTCCTTTTGGCTGCCCCGCCCTGCTTTAGACCTATGCACCTGGAAGCAGCTGTAAATGCAAATAAACATATCTTCTGTGAAAAGCCTTTTGCCGTAGATGCTCCGGGATTGCGCAGAGTGATGGAGGCTGCTAAAAAGGCAAAAGCAAATAACCTTTCTCTTGTTTCGGGTTTCTGCTGGAGATATCATCAGCCAAAAAGAGATACTTTTGGCAGGGTGTTAAATGGTCAGATTGGCAACATTCTAGGTGGTGAAGCAACATATAACACGGGCGAGTTGTGGTTTAAAGAAAGACAAAGGGGTTGGTCGGACATGGAGTATAAGTTGAGGAACTGGCTATATTATAATTGGCTTTCGGGTGATCACGTAGTAGAACAAGCTATACACAGTATTGATATGTTTTCATGGGCAATGGCTGATAAGGCTCCTTTAAGAATTAGCGGGACCGGAGGTAGACAAAAACGTACTGATCCAAAATTTGGAAATGTTTATGACCATTTCGGTCTGACTTATGAATACGATAACGGAGTAAAGATTTATTTCTTCTGTCGCCAGCAAAATAATACTACTCCTTCTTACGCTGTAGAACTGATTGGCGAAGACGGAAGATGCTATGTAGATTGCAGAACCGGTGAACATAAAATAACCGGTAAGAATCCATGGAATCTTGCAGATGATACAAAATTCACTGATGCTGAAGCATACAAAGAAACTGAAGTCAGAGGAATGTATCAGGTTGAACATGATGAACTTTTTGCATCAATCAGAGCAAATAAGCCTATGAATGATGGTGAATGGATGACCAGATCTAACTTATTGGCACTAGCAGGAAGAATGGCAGCATATTCGGGACAGACAATTACTTTTGATCAGGCTTTAAATTCATCTGAAATTTTGTTTGATGATAACCTTAATCTGGATTCAAGGTATGACCTGTCAATTGCAATTCCAGGTATAACTGAATTTAAATGATGTCAATATGAATAAAAGGGATTTTTTTAAATCAGCAGCCTTAATTGCTGGAGCAGCCACTGCTTCTCCGTTGTTTTCTTCGGGTATAAAAACTCCTGACAATTTCCATGAATCAATATTTAATAATATTATCAACAATTCTACAAAGAAAGTAACTTTAAAAAAGAGCCTGGGACTGGGAATGATAAAAGAAGATTTATCACTTTCGGATAAATTTAAACTTGTAAAAGATTTGGGTTTTGATGGAGTTGAACTTAACAGTCCGGTTGATTTTACTATTGATGAGATTATTAAGGCTAAGTTAAACTCAGGTATTGAAACACCTACAGTTGTTAACAAGAATCACTGGAGCTACCCTCTTTCTGATCCTAATCCTGAAGTAAGAAAAAAATGTATAACTTCTATTGCTCAATCTCTTGAAGAGGTTAAAAAGCTTGGTGGAGATACAGTATTAATTGTTCCGGGAGTAGTGAATGAAAAGGTTCCTTATGAAGAAGCCTACATCACCTCTCAAAATTCTATCCGTGAATTGATTCCTTATGCAGAGAAAACAGGTATGCAAATTGGAATAGAGAATGTATGGAACAATTTCTTAATTAGTCCGTTAGAAGCAAAAAAGTTCATAGATGAAATCAATCATCCACTTGTAGGATGGTATTTTGATATAGGCAATGTTTTGCGATACGGTTGGCCTGAGCATTGGATTAAAACTCTTAAACACCGTATCCTAAAACTTCATATAAAGGAATTTAGCCGCGAACTTATGAACTCTGCCGGTTTGTGGGAAGGATTTAAGGTTGACTTACTAAAAGGGGATAACAACTGGCCTATCGTAATGAAAGCTGTCAGTGATATTAATCACCATGGGGGATGGCTTACGGCAGAGGTATCCGGGGGTGACAGACTGCATTTAAAAAACATTTCGTCCCAAATGGATGATATTATTTCTATGCTGAAATAATCTTTAGCAATATTTTAACTTAATATTTTGTACTTAAATCAAATATTTAATTATATTTGCACAATATTGCTATTTGTTCAAAGTACAATAAGTTATTTTTATTGTCAGGGTTTAGTTGATAAATCCAGCTCTTAGTAAGACATACAGTGTATAATTAATGATTTTTATCACATTATTATATTGTAATATATTAAGAAATTAACAAATACTTAAACTATGTTATGCCTATGAAAAAAGACTAACAATAAAAAAAAAGACCGACAGGTGGTGCAACACCTTTCGGTCATGATTAATGTCAACGCAACTTATTAATTAATTGTATTAACTTAAACATTACAAATGTATGAATAAATTTAATTCATCGGGTAATCATTTAACCTAAAAGACTCTCCTTAAACATTTTTTATTGATTACACGAACAACTCTAATTCTATTATTTACTTGTATATTTTGCTCTATGGCAGAAATCGAACAAAATAAAACTATTACAGGTAGAATAATTGATGAGATGGGCTCACCAATAATTGGGGCCAACATTATAGAAGTTAGTGATATATCAAATGGTACTGTAACCGACATTGATGGTTTCTTCACACTGAATGTTGAAGATGAGGCAACTATACAGGTTACCTACATTGGATTTCTTCCTCAGAATATCAACACAGCAGGAAGAACAAATTTTGAAATTATTTTAATAGAAGACACTCAATCTCTTGATGAACTGATAGTTGTCGGTTATGGTGTACAGAAAAAGAAACTGATTACCGGGGCGAATGTTTCGGTAGGTTCAGAGACAATTCAGAGTCAGAATGCACTGAATGCTCTTGAAGCTATTCAGTCTTTTGCCCCCGGAGTAAATATTACTCAAGCTTCAGGTATGCCTGGAGAAGGATTTCAAGTTAACATCAGGGGTTTGGGTACAATTGGCAACTCGGCTCCTCTTTATGTAATAGATGGGGTAGCTGGTGGTGATATAAACAATTTAAACCCTTCTGACATAGAATCAATTGATGTTCTAAAAGATGCTGCTTCCGGTGCAATCTATGGAGCCCGTGCAGCAAACGGTGTTATACTTGTAACAACTAAATCCGGAAGAATGGGTCGTATACAAGTTTCTTATGACGGATTTTACGGTTTTCAAAATCTTGCAAAAACTCCAAAACTGTTAAATGCTCAACAATATATGGAAATATACAATGAAGAGCGTGTAACAGGTGGAGCCGGCACTCCTATTAATTTTTCAAATGTGATTCCGGAACTATATCAGAAAATTCAAAGCGGAGAGTGGAATGGTACAAACTGGATTGAGGAAATAAGGAATAAAAATGCTCCCATTCAGAATCATGCTATTAACATTGCAGGAGGATCTGATCAGTCGCTTTTCTCACTTGGGTTTTCGTATGCAGGTCAGGAGGGTATTCTTGGAGTTCCTGTTCAACCAATACATGACAGGTACACCGTAAGGTTAAATAGCGATCATGTTATTTATAATAACAAAGAGTTTGACGTAATTAAAATTGGAGAAACTTTTAATTACAGCTATAGAAACCGTTCGGGTATCGCAATTGGAGGTATGTATTGGAACGATATCAGAAATATGCTTGTGGGTAGCCCGCTTGTTCCTCCTTATAATGATGCAGGTGAGTTTTATGCCAGGGCAGATCTTCAGAAATCTGGCTTAGAATCGTTATCTTCAAGACTTTATAATCCATTGGCCCAAATGGCATTAAACAGAGGTATGAATGAGACACAGAATTACAACATTAATAGTAATGCATACCTGGAAATTCAACCTGTAAAAGATTTAAAATTCAGAAGCAACTTTGGATATAGAATGTTTGCAGACAGTCACAGACAATATGAGCCTGCTTACAATCTTGCCGGAGACGTTTCGCTTAGCGTGGGACGTATTAATCAATCGGCCGGCACAGGCTATGCATGGACTTTTGAAAACACCCTAAATTACCTACTAAAAAAAGATGGTCACAATTTTGATATACTAGTTGGACAATCTGCAGAGAAATGGGGTTATGGATATCGCATGTCTGCTACTAATGCAAATCCCACTTTTGAAGGTTATAAATATGCCTATCTTGATAATACAGACGGTCTTACTTCGGGAATTACAAGTGTTTCGGGAAGCCCTCATTCACAAGGTGCTTTAGCTTCTTTCTTTGGAAGGGTAAACTACGACTTTATGGAGAAATATTTGCTTACTCTAGTCATGAGAGCTGATGGTTCTTCTAATTTTGCTAAAGGTAATCGTTGGGGTTATTTCCCTTCAATATCTGCAGGTTGGGTTATTACTGAAGAGGAATTCATGAGAGATAATTCTTTTGTAGATTTTCTTAAGCTAAGAGCAAGTTGGGGACAGAATGGTAATGCCGATATTGATCCGTTTCAGTACTTAAGTCTTATTGCTTTTGACCCTGTGAATAATTACAGATTTGGCAATGACAGAAATAAGATGCAACTGGGTGGATACCCGGCAATACTACCTAATATGGATGTGTCATGGGAAACATCTGAACAATTAAACTTTGGTATAGATGCATTCTTCCTCAGATCAAGACTTCAGGCAACATTTGACTTATATACTAAAACAACACGCGACTGGTTGCTTCGTGCTCCTGTAGCAGACATACAGGGTCCACAAGGTGCATTTGTAAACGCTGGAGACATTGAAAACAAAGGATTTGAGTTGGGTTTAAGATGGAGCGACAGAATTCAAGATTTTAATTATAGTGCTCATTTTAATATTTCTCAAAACAAGAACGAAGTTACACGTATGGGTGATAATACAGGTTTCATTGAGAGCAATGGAAGTATTATTTCACAGGGAACAGAGCCGGTTTGGCGTGTTCAAGTGGGTTATCCGGTTGGTTATTTTTATGGATATAAAACTGAAGGAGTTTTCCAAAACCAGGAACAAATTAATAACTGGAAAAATGGTTTTCTTCAGAGTGCACCCGCTCCGGGCGATTTAATATTCTCTGATACAAACGGAGATAAAATCGTTGATTCAAACGACAAAACCCTTATAGGTAATCCTCATCCCAAGCATAGGATAGGTTTTGGGGTAAATCTAGAATATAAGGGCTTAGATTTTTCAGTTACAGGAAAAGGTTCATTCGGACACCAAATTTTGCAGTCGTATAGATCTTTTGCAGATAATGAATTTCACAACTATACAACTGAAATTCTTGGCAGATGGACAGGTGAAGGCACTTCTAACAAATTGCCAAGGATGACTGCAGGTAATGGTGTAAATCGTATTAATGTGTCGGATCTTTATATTGAAGATGGTGATTTCGTGAAAATTACAGATATTACACTTGGTTATGATTTTAAACGTTTAATGCCTAATATTGCTTTGCAACAGGTTCGTTTATATCTAACCGGAAAAAACCTTTGGACAATAACCAATTATACAGGTATGGATCCGGAAGTAGGATATGGTGATGATCAGCCATTTGTGTCTGGTATTGATCTGGGATTCTATCCAGCTCCAAAGAGCTTACTTATAGGTATTAACCTGAAATTCTAACTAATAATTTATGATTACAATGAAAAAAATTATATACTTAATTACTTTACTTTTTCTGTTGAGTAGTTGTGAGGATTTTCTGAGTTTTGAACCTCTTACTGATAAAACATCAGCCAACTTCCCATCAACAGAAGAGGAAGTGAAACAGATGATGGCCGGCATTTATACTACAATGAATAATGAAAGTCAACAAACCGACATGAGTTATTTCTTTGTTAATGAAGTTGCCAGTGACGAAAAATTGGGAGGCGGTGGTGTAAACGATAAGAAAGCGCAGGCTTATGAGGCTTTTATGTATTCTGATCCTGAGATGTTAGGACACAATTGGGAAACTACTTACGAAGGGATTCACCGTGCAAACTTTGCAATTGAGAAATTAACTGAAGTGAGTGAGCAGGAAAACAGCTTTTTATCTTCTGGACAGAATGATCAGTACAGAGGTGAGGCTTATTTTTTAAGAGCATTCTTTTATTATCGACTTGCCACTCTTTATGGAAGTGTTCCACTGAAGATTACAACTGAACTGGCAGATCTTGGCGGTGCAACTCCGGATGAAATCTTTGCTCAGATTGCTACTGATTTGAAGACAGCAATTGAACTTCTTCCCTCGACCAGCTATTCAAATACTGAAGAAGGACATGTGACCAAATGGGCTGCACAGGCTATGATGGCGCGAGTATGGCTGTTTTATACTGGATTTTATCAGAAAGCTGATTTACCACTGACAGAGGGTGGCAGTGTAAGTAAATCTGATGTTGTTAGCTGGCTGACAGATTGTGTAAACAATAGTGGACATCAACTAGTGGGCGATTTCCATGAACTATGGCCTTATACAAACTCACTAACTATTGGTGACTACGATTATATTCAGGATTATATGGCTGAAACCGGTAAAGAACTGAAATACGCAAGTGATAATGGAGCTAGAAACCCTGAGACACTTTTTGCCCTTAAGTTCAACAATTTTGCCGGATGGGGCGTTGACAGAGGTTATGGTAATATGTACCAACTCTTCTTTGCCTTAAGAGGTCTTCAGAATGTTGCAGATACATACCCTTTTGCAGGTGGATGGGGACAAGGTAATTCTATACCTAAACAAATGGTTGATGAATGGCAGGCAGATGAACCGGGTGATATTCGTATAGGTGCTTCTGTACTGGTTATAGATGAAGAGTTGCCAAAATATAAAATAGGGCAATGGGATTTTGTTATGGAAAGTAACTGGTGGGGGAAAAAGTACAATGGAATTGCTACAAGAGTGCCCGACGGAGATGAGTTCAAGTATCATAACGACTATAGTGTTATTATGTATGGTAATCAGGACAACAATCAGTTATCACATGCCGACGATTTAATTTTCATACGTTTCGCAGATGTACTTTTGATGTTATCTGAGTTGACCGAAGATGCTCAGTATATGAACAGAGTAAGAGCTAGGGCAGGATTAGATCCTAAACCATATTCAGTTGAGAATTTAAGGAAGGAACGCAGATATGAACTTGCTTTTGAAGGTTTGAGATGGAATGATATGAGACGTTACGGTCCTGAATATGCAAAAGCTGCTCTTGAAAAACAAAATGGTGCTCCCATTTTGAATTATGGTGCTCCTAAAACATATACTAGTCTTAACCCTAAAGGATACAGCGCAAGATATGATGAAACTAAAGGTTTCTTCCCAATTCCTCAGTCACAAATTAATCTATCAAATGGACTCTTAGAACAAATTGAGGGATATAAAGAAGGACAAGGGGGATTATACCCTGGTTGGAGTAATTAGCATTTTCAAGTTTTTTTATTAGTTTATTAAGTGGTTTTTTATCTGTGAAAGGGTATCAAGTTTCGACTACTCTTTCACAGATTTTTTATTTTAAAGCTAATTACTTTTAGTTTAAATAAATTTATCGTATTTTTATCATTTATTATTTCAAATGCTATTATTTACCAATAAAAACATAATTATGTCACGATTAGTTACTTTATACTCTCTTCAGTGGGGAGATTTATCACTGGAAGAAGTTTGCATTAAAGCGAAAGAATTTGGATATGACGGTATAGAAATTGGGCTGCCTGATCATCTTGATGTACAGCAGAAAGACACAGTGTATTATAATGAAATTAAAGCTCTTTTAAAAAAATATGATATGCAGCTTAAGACTATCTCTTCTCACTTAGTGGGACAAGCTGTATGCGACATAATTGATGAACGACATAAAGGTATACTTCCGGATTATATATGGGGTGATGGTGATCATGAAGGTGTTAGCAGAAGGGCTGCTGAAGAACTTGTTCTTACTGCAAAAGCAGCTAAAGAACTCGGTGTTGATACTGTAGTTGGTTTCACAGGAAGTCCAATATGGCACCTACTTTACGCATTCCCTCCATTTTCTCAATCTGTAATTGAGGAGGGCTACAAAGAGTTTGCCCGACGTTTTACTCCAATACTGAATGAATATCATAAATTAGGTGTGAGGTTTGCACTTGAAGTACATCCGACTGAAATTGCATTTGACACTTTTTCTGCACGTAAAGCATTGGAAGCACTGGAATATCATCCTGCTTTCGGATTTAACTATGACCCCAGTCATCTTGGATATCAAGGCGTAGATTATGTAGATTTCATTTATCAGTTTCCTGATCGCATCTTTCATGTTCACATGAAGGATGTTTATTGGAGCGATACCCCAAAACAGGTTGGTGTATTTGGAGGACATGTACCATTTGGTGATCCACGTCGCTTCTGGAACTTTAGAAGTGTGGGTAGAGGAAGAATTAATTTCGAAGAGATTATTCGTGCTTTAAATACAATTGGATATCAAGGTCCGCTTTCAATTGAATGGGAAGACAGTGCCATGGATAGAGAGCAAGGTGCAAAAGAATCTTGTGAATTTACAAAAAGAATAGATTTTCAGACCTCATCACATGCATTTGATGCATTTTTTTCTAAAGATTAATCGAAATTTAAAATATTAAAATGAAGAATCGAAAATTAAGAATGGGAATTGTCGGTGGAGGTAAAAACGGTTTTATTGGAGCGATTCATATCCGTGCCGCAATAATGGAAAATATGGTTGAACTGGTTTGTGGTTGTTTCAGCTCGAGTCCTGAAGTTTCAAAAGAATCAGGACGTGCCTGGTTTTTACCTGAAAACCGCATATATGGTTCGTATCATGAGATGTTCGAAAAAGAAATGGAGCTTCCTGAAGATGAACGAATGGATTTTGTCGCAATTGTCACTCCTAATCATTTACATTTTGAACCTGCTATGATGGCATTGGAGCGGGGTATGCATGTGGTATTGGATAAGCCTATGACCTTCTCTCTTGAAGAGGCAAAACTGTTGCAAAAAAAAGTAGAGGAGACAGGTTTAGCTCTCGCTTTGACCCATGTATATACAGGTTATCCTGCTGTCAAAGAGATGAAAACAAGAATATCGAACGGTGAACTTGGTAAGCTCCGACGGGTATATGTAGAATATCCACAGGGATGGCTATCTGAAAGGATAGAACTAGTAGGAGGAAATAATGCTGGATGGAGAACAAATCGTTCTCAGTCAGGTAAAGCAGGGAGTATGGGCGATATTGGTACCCATGCCTGGCATTTGTGCGAGTATGTAACAGGATTAAAGGTAACAGAAATATGTGCTGAACTTAACACTTTTGTCGCCGGACGTGAAATAGATGATGACGGAACTGCCATGATGAGAATGGAGAATGGGGTTAAGGCTCTGTTATCAGCAAGTCAGATTGCAATAGGTGAAGAAAACAGCTTTAACATAAGAGTATATGGAGAAAAAGCAGGATTAAGATGGAAGCAAATGAATCCAAATGAACTTTATATTTTGAGAGGAGGCAAACCCGAAGAAATAGTACATATTGGTAATAATGGCAACTTAAGTCAGGAAGCTTTATGGAATACAAGAACTCCTGCAGGACATCCAGAAGGATTTATTGAAGCTTTTGCTAATATTTATAGAAATTTCACACTAACTGTTATGGCAGGCATGAGAGGTGAAAAGCCTTCAACTAATATGCTGGATTTTCCAAATGTTAACGATGGAGTAAGAGGAATGCAGTTCATTGAAACAGTAGTCAAATCGGGTTGGAGTGACAGCCAAAAATGGACTAATTGGGTTGAATAAACCTTGAATTCAAACATTAAAATAATCAACATGAAACGTAGGGATTTTTTAACTAATTCTGCATTATTAGGTGCAACTGCTATACTGCCTGCAACTGTTGCTTCCTGCTCAAATAACAACAATAAAGGAGCTGAAAAAAAATTATCTAACGAAGAGTTGGGTATGTTTTCTTTTGTAAACATAGCTCCTGACGGTGATCCGCTTAAAGCTGCTTTAATTGGTTGCGGCGATAGAGGTACAGGTGCAGCAAGTCAATTTCTGGAATCAGGTCCAAATGTTTCGATAGTTGCTCTGGCAGATCTGTTTTCCGATCGAATGGATACCTGTCGTAAAATTCTTGCAGATAAATTCAACAATAATGTTGAAGACAGCAGATGCTTTTTAGGCTTTGAAGCATATAAAAAAATACTTGAATTGCCAGATATCGATGTTGTACTTTTGTGTACCCCCACTCACTTTAGACCTGAACATTTTAAGGCTGCAGTTGAAGCCGGCAAACATATCTTTATGGAGAAACCATGTGCCGTTGATCCGGTAGGAATTCGTACTGTTATAGCGGCTTCTAAGGTTGCTACTTCAAAAGGATTAACCGTTATTACCGGAAATCAGAGAAGACACCGCCGTGATTACTGGGAGGCTTATGCTCAGGTTAGAAATGGACTTATAGGAGAAGTCGTTTCTGCTACATCTCACTGGAATCAAGGTGCTTGGTGGAATAAAAGACATATCCCGGTATGGAGTGATATGGAATACTGCATACGTAACTGGTTCAATATAAAATGGCTGAGTGGTGATCACATTCTTGATCAAGGAATTCATAATATTGATGTAGTTACATGGTTTATGGGAGATTTGCCAATCAGAGCTGCAGGTTATGGTGGTCGTGCCCGCAGACTGACAGGCGATATCTTTGATTTCTTCAGTGTCGACTATTGTTATAACAACAATAAACGTATGCTTCATACTGCCCGACAGATTGATGGATGTGATGGTAATGTATCGGAACAAGTACTGGGCACAAAAGGCATTGCACAGCTGAATGATGGTGGTGGAATAAAAATATTGGATTGGAATGGAGATATATTATGGGAATATGATTTTGTAAATAAACCAGTAAATAATCCTTACAATCAAGAACATATTCACCTTGTTGAATCTATCAGAATGGGTAAAAAAATAAACCAGGCAGAAGACTTGGCCTACTCAAATATGGTAGCAATTATGGGTAGAGAAGCAGCTTATACAGGAAAAGCAATTACTTGGGATGAAATAATGTCATCTTCTTTAAGATATGGACCAGAAATTTATGAAATGGGTCCTCTACCCGATTATCACGAAGGAGTTGTTCCTATTCCAGGAAAAGATCCATCAGCACCTTTCTAATCAAAATGATAAAATAACAACTAAAAAATTAATCTATGGCAAAAAAATTAAAAGAAGTCACACGTAGAGAGTTTCTTGGAATGTCAGCATTGGGACTAACAGGTTTGACTATTTTACCCAGCTGGACTATTAATGGAGTAAAAATAGCTCCAAGCGATCGCATCACACTGGGTTTCATTGGACTTGGAAGACAAGGAATAGGTGATTTTCATGCATTCTCGCAATGTCCCGGTGTACAGATTATAGCCGGAAGTGATGTTGATTCAATGAAGCGTGACCGCTTTAATAGAGTAGTAACCGGATGGCAGGAGAAACTTCAACTACCTGTTAAATGTGACACTTATGAATTTTACGAAGATATGCTTGACAGAAAGGATATTGATGCGATTTCTATTGCAACACCTGACCATTGGCATGCTCTTACCGCTATTCATGCATGTCAGTCCGGTAAAGATGTTTATTGTCAGAAACCCTTGTCTTACACAATATCTGAAAGTCTTGCAATGGTAGAAGCAGCCAAAAAAAACAAGCGCATTTTTCAAGTTGGAAGCCAACAAAGATCGAGTCCGGAATTCCAGAAAGCTGTATCATTAGTAAGAGAAGGTAAAATAGGTCATATTGAAAAAGTATACGTCCGTATTGGTGAACCTCCCAGACCTTTTGACTTGCCAGAGATGCCAGTACCTTCAAACCTGAATTTCAGACAATGGTTAGGTCCGTTAAATGACCCTAAGGTACATTATAATTCTGCTATGTGTCCACCTATTGCACCACCTGATTATCAGGAAAAGGGAGATTGGGCAACTTGGCGTTACTACAGAGAAACGGGTAATGGTTTTACCGGTGATTGGGGGGCACATCATTTTGATATAGCACAATGGGCACTTGGACTGGACGGTTCAGCACCTATTGAATATATTCCTGCAGGTTACAATGGCACAGAATTTACAACGGTTAAATATGCAAATGGAATCGTAATGACAGAGCAGCCATTCCGTGAAGACAGACCTAATGACAAGGGAATACAGTTTATAGGAACTAATGGATGGATAAAAGTAGCTCGTGGATATATTGAGTGTTCAGATCCATCACTTCTTCAGAAAACAGAGAAAGAAATAGAAGCAGGTTCTTTTGAAGTTAGTGCTCCTCACATGCAGGATTTTCTGAATTCAATGCGCTCTCGTCAAAATCCTATTGCACCAGTGGAAGCAGGTTGTAGTACTAATATTCTTTGCTGTTTAATTAACATTGCAACTGAATTAAACAGACCTGTAATATGGGATCCTGTAACACATAGCTTTGGTGATGATAAGGAAGCTGAATCTCACAGACTTTATTGGTATGATTACAGAGAACCATATAAATTACCCTATTGGTAAATAATTATCAGAAATAAATATATCTAATACAAGCCGATAAAAGAGCTTGTATTAGATATATGAAATATTGAAAAAAATAAATTTATTATGAATATCAACAGAAAATTAGTAATAAGCATTTTAATGATTTTTGCCGGACTATCTATAACATCTTCTATTTTTGCACAGAAAAATGAAAATCCTTTAAAAGGGAAAAAAGTACTTTTCGTTTATGGTGGCTGGGAAGGTCATGACCCGGTTGAAACAAGAGATATATTTGTACCATGGATGACTTCAGAAGGCGCTGAAGTTGTTGTTAGTGACAATCTTGATATCTATACAGATTCAACTTTAATGAATAGTCTGGATCTGATAGTTCAAATATGGACTATGGGTAAAATAAGCAACGAACAAGAGAAAGGTTTACTATCAGCAGTAAAGCGTGGCGTTGGGCTTGCAGGCTGGCATGGCGGAATTGGCGATGCGTTCAGAAACAATGTGGAATTTCAGTTTATGGTTGGTGGTCAATGGGTTGCACATCCTGGTGGTGTAATACCTTATGAAGTAAATATCATAGATCATAAAGATGAAATAACAACTGGATTAAAGGATTTTAAAATGAATTCTGAACAGTATTACATGCATGTTGATCCTAATGTAAAAGTACTGGTTACTACAAAATTTAACGGAGATCATGCATCATGGATAGATGGAACTGTTATTCCAGTTGTATGGAAGAAAATGTATGGTAATGGAAGGATATTTTACTCCTCTCTTGGTCATGTAGCTGAAGATTTTGAAGTATTTGAAGTGCTGGAAATCATGAAAAGAGGTATTAAATGGGCTTCATTAAGCCTGTATGAAGAACCTGAAACATGGATTAATCCTATATACGAAAATAAAAAATAATTTCAAAAGAGACATGTTTCGTTTAAAATATCATATAAAAATGATTCTTAAATTACTGATTTTTATAGTAATTTTTGTATCATCTTTTCTGATCTCATGTAATACGAAACAGACAAATAACAAAAAGCAGCCTGTTGACTATGTGAATCCATACATGGGCAATATTAGTCATTTGCTTGTTCCAACTTTCCCAACAATTCATCTGCCTCATAGCATGTTAAGGGTATATCCTGAACGTCATGACTTCACGGGAGATGCATTGAATGGTCTTCCGATTGTTGTTACTAGTCACAGGGGTAATTCTGCATTCAACTTAAGTCCATTTTACGGAGATCAGACGGAATTATTTCCTGTAATTAACTACAGTTATGACAATGAAAATATCACACCTTACTCCTATTATGTTTATTTTGATGATGAAGATATCTCTGTAGACTGCACTGTATCGCATCAATCGGCGATTTATGAACTCAATTTTGGAAAAGATGAAGAGAAAAGAGTTGCTTTAAATTCAAGAAACGGAGAAATTAAATGGGATGGAACTGCAATATCAGGATATCAGAATTTAACGAATAACACAAGAGTATTTCTATACTTAGTACCTGAACAGTCGCCTACAAACATTTCGATATTGGAAAGCGGCAATTTAAGTGATGGAAAATTGGCTTCAGGTCGAAATGCATGTTTAGTAATGCAGTGGCCGAAAGATAACAATAAGCTTACTTTGAGATATGGCATTTCATTTATTGATGAAGACCAGGCACGTAAAAACATGGAACGTGAAGTTGAGGGGAAAAGTTTTAATGAAATTGCTGAAATTGGACGTAATATATGGAATGAAGAACTTGGCAAAATCCAAGTAAGCGGTGGCAGTGAAGAAGACAAGACGATATTCTACACATCATTGTACAGGACTTACGAAAGACCTGTTTCTATCTCAGAGGATGGCAGATATTTTAGTGCTTTTGACGGGAAGGTTCATGACGATTACGGTCGCCCTTTTTATACAGATGACTGGATATGGGACTCTTACAGAGCGCATCATCCACTTCGAATTTTGATAGACGCTGAAAGAGAGGAAGATATTTTACATTCGTTTATCCTGATGTCTGAACAAATGGACAGTTTTTGGCTACCTACTTTCCCTGAAATTACAGGTGACAGTAGACGTATGAATTCTAACCATGGGGTAATATCTATCCTGGATGCTCATGTTAAAGGATTGAGTAACTTCAACTTGACAAAAGCCTATTTAGCCGGTAAAGGAGCTATAATGAATAAAACACTTGCGCCATGGTCCGGTGCTCCTGCAGGTGAACTTGACAGGTTTTATCATGACAATGGCTATATTCCTGCACTTAGAGAAGGAGAAGTTGAGACTATTCCTGAAGTGCATGGGTTTGAACGCAGACAACCGGTTGCAGTTACATTAGGCACTTCGTATGATCAGTGGAGTCTTGCTCAATTAGCTAAAAGTGTTGGGATGACAGATGATTATGAATATTTTATTGAAACATCTTATAATTATAGAAAATTATTCAACAAAGAAACCGGATTCTTCCATCCAAAAGATAATAACGGTAATTTTATTCACCCTTTCGACTACAGATATGATGGAGGAATGGGTGCCCGCGGATATTATGGAGAGAATAACGGTTGGATTTATCGCTGGGATGTTCCTCATAATATTCCTGATCTGATAGAATTGATGGGAGGTAATAGAGCGTTTGTTGATAATTTGGACGCTATGTTCTCTGAACCTCTTGGAGAAAGTAAATATGATTTCTACAGCCAGTTACCCGATCACACAGGTAATGTGGGACAATTTTCGATGGCAAATGAACCCTCTTTACATATACCATATCTCTATAACTTTGCGGGAGAGCCGTGGAAAACGCAGAAGAGAATCAGAACACTGATAAAACAGTGGTTCAGAAACGATCTCATGGGTGTTCCGGGAGATGAAGATGGTGGAGGACTTTCATCTTTTGTTGTATTCTCACAGATGGGTTTCTACCCTGTAACACCGGGGACAACCGATTATGCAATAGGCAGTCCTTTCTTCGATCATGTCAAAATAGACTTGGGTGACGATAATTTCTTTGAAATTGAAACAATTAATAATTCTGCAGAAAATAAATATATTCAGTCATCTACTTTAAACGGAGAGCCATTCAACAAAGCATTTATCGATCATTTCGACATAAAGAAAGGCGGAAAAATTGTGTTTGAAATGGGATACAAAGCCAACAGAAAATGGGGAATAAGCCTTGGATTTCAGAACTCGGGATACTAATACTCATAGTTAACAAAAAAATGGCAGTTAAGAGAGATTAAATTACTACTTTTAACTGCCATTTTCAATTTTAAACAGAAAAAGATGATAAAAGTATCTATAAATCTCATTTTGTGTATTCTGATTCTATCCGGTTGCATTAATCCTACACCTGAATCAAGCATTCATTTTGTCGACACACGAGTGGGAAGTGCATCATCTGTAACAAAGCAGGCAGGTAGGTTTGGCAAGGGCAGCGAGGAGTATGGTCAAACAATTCCTGCTGTTCTTGAGCCTAATGGTATGAATTTCTGGACACCCCAGACAAGAGATACAGAATTAAAATGTATAGCTCCGTATTATTATGAAGATTCTGTTATTCAAGGTTTCAGAAATTCGCACTGGATAAATGGAGGATGCACTCAGGATTATGGCTCGATGACTTTGATGCCTCTGTTTGGAACATTGAAAACAGATACTAAAACCAGAGGATCTGTTTTTTCTCATGACCAGGAAATTGCTACACCTACATATTATTCTGTATATCTTGAGGATTACGGTATCAAAGCAGAAATGACAGGGAGATCACGTTCAGCAATTTTCAAATTTACTTATGATAGTGAGGGAGATGCATACCTTGTTGTAAATCCTAACAGTGATGAAGGTGAGGGATTTATTGAAATTGACACTATAAAACAAGAGATTAGAGGATATAATCCGGTTCATCGTATATATCAGGGCTGGGGGGAATATGCAGGATTTAATGGTTATTTTGTTGTTTCTTATAAAAATCCACTGCTTGGATTTGGTACTTTCATTGGAGATTCTATTATTCCTGGAAGTATAACACAATCAAATAAAGAAAAAATTGGCGCTTACATTCACTTTTCCACAAAAAAAGATGAAGAGATACTTATTAAAGCATCCTCATCATTTACTGACCTTGAAGGTGCACTTCGAAACCTCGATGAAGAGATTCCCTTGTGGAATTTTAATTACACCAGAGAAGAGTTAACCAGGATATGGGATGATCATTTTTCTAAAATCGAAGTCTATACCGATTCGGAAAATGAAAAAAGTAAATTTTATGGAGCATTTTACAGGTCATCCTTCCTGCCTCGCACGATTAATGATGTGGATGGAAAATATCCTGCATTCTCTAAAGGGCAACCGATAATGATAACTGATGACAATCGTAATTATTATGATGATTTCAGTATGTGGGACACCTACCGTGCATTACACCCGCTGTTAAACATTCATTCCCCTTCAAAATCAGCAGATATGATGCAATCACTTGTAAAAAAGTATGAGCAGGGTGAATGGATGCCTATCTTCCCATGCTGGAACAGTTACACAGCTGCAATGATTGGTGATCATGTAATTTCTGCAATAGGTGATGCATATATTAAAGGAATTGATGATTTTGATATTGAAAAGGGTTATGAGGGAATGCGAAAGAATGCATTTGAAACTCCCTCATCAATTGAAGATTACAAGTCAGGGATGGGAAGACGGGCTTTAGACTCTTATATCAAATATGGTTATATTCCTCTTGAAGATAGCATACCAGATGCTTTCCATGACAATGAGCAGGTCTCCAGAACATTAGAGTATGCATACGACGACTTTGTATTGTCGCAGATTGCAAAGAAGCTCGATAAAGATGAGGATTACCTTGTCTTATCTGAAAGAGCCCTAAATTACAGGAATGTTATAGATTCAATTACAGGTTATGCACAAGGCAGATATGCAAATGGCGAATTTATTAAAAATAATGATCCGTTCAATTTTGCTTCATTTATAACAGAAGGAACACCTGCTCACTACACTTGGTATGTTCCTCATGACGTTGAAGGTTTGATTCATCTAATGGGAGGTAAAAGTAAATATTTAGCTAAGTTGGATTCAATGTTCACCGAAGGATTATATTGGCACGGCAATGAACCATGTCACCAGATTCCTTTCATGTTTAATTATGCAGGTGCTCCATGGCGCACTCAGGAAGAGGTGAGACATATTATAAATACTGAATATTTAAATGCCCCCGGAGGTCTATCAGGAAATGATGATGCAGGACAAATGTCTGCCTGGTATATATTTGCATCACTTGGCTTTTATCCTGTATGCCCCGGCACTCCATACTATATGATTGCAAGTCCGATTTTTAAAAAGGCTGTATTAAACCTGGAAAATAACAATAAATTTACGATAATAGCAAAAAACTCAACTCCTGAAAACATATATATTCAATCTGCAAAATTGAATGGAGAAGTGTATACTAAAAACTATCTTTTGCATAGTGACATCATTAATGGAGGTGAAATTGAGTTTGTTATGGGACCCTCGCCAAGTGAGTGGGGTTCTCATCATTAAAAGACATTATAGCATTATACTCTAAATTATATAGAATACATATTAAGCATTATTGAAAATAATCGTTATTTTTGTAAAAATCAATACTGTAAAACAAATACTTAATAAATATTCAAACTATCTATGACTTCCAGAAGACAATTTTTAAAAACAATAGGCGGGGTTACACTCCTGACTATTGTGCCCCGAAATGTATTGGGGAGAGGAATGATCGCCCCCAGCGATCAGTTAACTAAAGGTATAATCGGTGTTGGAGGAATGGGACGTGGTCACATACCGTATGACAACACAAGGGTGGTTGCAATGTGCGATGTTGATAAAAATCATCTCTCACAGGCAGCAGCTATGGTTAAAGATAAAATAAATCTTTATCATGATTTCAGGGATCTTATCATTGACAAAAATGTAGATATAGTTCATATCGCTACCCCACCTCACTGGCACGGCATTATGTCTGTTGAAGCGGCAAAAGCAGGAAAAGACATCTTCTGCGAAAAGCCTATGACTCGCACAATCGGTGAAGGAAAAAGAGTTAGGGAGGCTGTAGCTTTACATGGAAATATATTTCGCCTAAATACCTGGTTTAGGTTCAAAGACAATTTCTACGGGTTGGGTACTCCGGTGAAACCACTGAAAAAACTTGTTGATAGCGGAATGTTGGGCTGGCCATTAAAGGTGACTATAAGTAAGCATACCGGGTTCGACTGGAAGTTTTACTGGGTAGGTAACACTGACCTTGAGCCGCAATCTATCCCCGAAGAATTGGACTATAATATGTGGCTGGGACCGGCTCCTTATAAGCCTTACAATGCTCACAGGGTTCACTCAACCTTCCGCGGATACTGGGATTATGATGGTGGCGGACTTGGAGACATGGGACAGCACTATATCGACCCTGTACAGTATATGCTGGGCAAGGATGACACCAGTCCTGTAAAGGTTGAGGTTGACGCACCTCAGCAGCACCATGATGCAGTGGGCACCTGGCGAAGCATTACTTATACTTATGATGACGGATGCCAGATTATTCTTTGGGGCGGGGATTATGGCCAAGCTGAAACACCTTATATCGCAGGACCTAACGGCAATGTTTATAAGAACTTTGTTTGTGATATCCCAAATTGGGAAAAGAAGCTGGCCGATTTTCCTGAACCTATGGAACAGAATACTAACTTTATTGAAAGTATTCACAACAGACAGAAGTATGCACTAAACGAAATCAACGGACATCGTTCTGCTACAATAGTTAACATGGGTGCCGTGGCTCTTCAGCTTAATAGAACTCTCGAATATGACCCGGTTAAAGAGCTGTTTATCAACGACGAGGAGGCAAACAGATTTATTGATCAACCTATGCGTGCACCCTGGACCATTTAACTTATAAATATTGTAATAATGAAAAATATAAAGATAATTATAATCTCTGTTTGTCTTTTTGTTGTATCAGGATTATTTGCTCAAATGCCACAGGGAAGAACAAATGCAACTATTGTTGCGGATGCACTTGCACAACTTCCTGCTGACACACAAAATAAATACAACCAAACAATAGCTGATCTTGTATCAACAGGTGAAGAGGGTCTGCTTGACTTAATAAGCAGACTGTATGCTCCCGGAAAAGGAAGTAATGAAACTGTAGAATATGCCATTAGCGGGTGGACTCACTACGTTGCAAAGGATAACGCATTGCGTTCTTCTACTGCTGCCACTTTTGGTAAGGCATTAAATAATCCTCTGGATAAGGATATAAAAGCTTATATTATCCGACAACTTCGTACTATTGGAAGTGATGATGATGTTGAGACTCTTTACGATTTCCTTAAAGATGAATATCTGTCTGATCCTGCTGCTCAAGCTCTTGTGAGCATAGGAACAATGAAGGCAAAAGTAGCGTTGTTAAGCTCTTTAAATCCTTCTACACCGGAATCAATTAAGTTGAATATAATCAATGCTTTAGGACAGACGGATCACACTCTTGCAGAACCGGTTCTACTGGGGATGCTGAATGACACCCGGTCTGAATATATGCAACAGGTTATTCTGAATGCTTTGGGTAATATAGGAACCATGGGATCTATAAAGCCTTTACGTGAAATAGCTGAAAAGGCTGATTTTTCATATCAAAAGGATAATGCAACTGAATCCTATATCAGTTTACTTAGCAGACTTAACAGCGCAGAACCTAAAACTGTAAAAAAAGAAGCTGAACGATTACTCAAATCTGCCACAAAATTAAACAGGCAGGATTTGAAAATTGCAGCTACAAAAATACTATTGGAGAATCCATCTGCTAAAGTTTCTGATATTCTTAAAGATGTAATTAAAGATGGCAATCTTGACTATCTTTCGGGAATACTTAATATTTATCCCTTTCAAATGGACAGTAAATCTGTAGAACTTATCCATAAGGAGATTACATCAAACAAATCACTGGAGGTACAGACTGCACTTATCTACTGGTTAGGTGAAAATCAGACCAAAAACGCTGCTTCACTTATTGCAAGACATATAAATTCACCGGATAAAATGGTGCAAAAGGCAACTACATTATCATTAACCAAGGTTGGCGGTGATGAAGCATTAATAGCCCTTGCAGAACTTCTTAAAAGCAGCGATGAAGAAACTGTAACACTTGCCAAAAACGCGCTGATGAGTTTTAATGGTGATATTTCATATACACTTGCATCAGTCTGCAACGACTCTGAAGCTGTTGGCAAAAAAGCAATACTTGAGCTGATAGCTAATCGCAAAATGGATAGTCAGTACAATTTGGTTTACAACCAGATGTTTATTGATGACAGTGAAGTAAAGGCAGCTGCCGCAAATACACTAAAGGATGTTTCGAGCGAAGAAAATCTACCCGACCTGTTCACTCTTCTTGAGCAAGCAGAAGCTGATTATATTCCCGGTATCCAGCAAGCTGTAAATGCCGCACTGAAAAATCTGCCTGAAGACAAACAGATTGATCTGGTGACAGACAGGATAAACAAATCACCAAACAAACACCTCTATTATAGTGCTCTTGCAGGAATCGGATCTTCTGATGCTATTAATCAAATTACTACTGCATATAAAAATGAAACAGGTGTAAATAAAGATGCAGCTTTTGATGCATTGGCAAACATTAATTCTTTTCAAGTGATTTATCCTCTTCTGGATATTGCACGTACCGCCAAAAATAAACAGGAGTTGGAAAAAGTTACTGATGCTGTTATCAATATAATACGCAAATCTGATGAAACAGGTACTGTAAAATATCTCTATCTGCGTGAGATAATGGAATTTGCACAAAACGACAGTCAAAAAAACAATATTCTCAGACTATTGGGTGGCACAGGTCAATATCAGGCTATGTTATTTGCAGTTCCATATATGGATATTCCTGCACTAAGTGAATCTGCCGCTGTTGCAGTTATGAATATCGGCATCTCCGACCCTACATTCGCCGGTAAAGAAACTACTGCTGCATTAAACAAAGCTGCTAAAACACTCTCAAATCCTGATGCAGACTACCAACGCCAGTCCATAAACAAATATCTCTCAGAAAATCCAACAGAGGGTGGATTTGTATCACTCTTCAACGGCAAAAATCTTGATGGATGGAAAGGTCTTGTTACCAATCCCATCAAACGTGCAGAAATGAGTGAGAAGGAGCTGACTGCAGCTCAAGTAAAAGCAGATAAGCAGATGGCCTTGGACTGGAAAGTTGAAAATGGTCTGATTGTATTTGACGGCAAAGGATATGACAATCTCTGCACTGAAAAACAATATGGTGATTTCGAGATGCTGGTTGACTGGAAACTATACCCGGGACCGGAACCTGATGCAGGTATATATCTTCGCGGCACTCCTCAGGTGCAGATGTGGGACACAGCCAGGGTTGATGTCGGAGCACAAGTTGGTTCAGGTGGTCTTTACAACAATCAGACTCACAGAAGCACTCCGCTTAAGCTTGCCGATCAGAAGGTAGGTGAATGGAACAGCTTCCTTATCAGAATGGTTGGCGAAAGAGTATCTGTATGGCTTAATGGCGAACTGGTCACTGATAATGTGGTTCTGGAAAATTACTGGGACAGAAGCAAGCCGATTTTCCCTGTAGAACAGATTGAACTGCAGGCACATGGCAGCAAAGTAGCATACAGAGACATATATATAAAAGAATTACTGCAACCTGAACCTTTTCAGCTTTCAAAAGAAGAGGAAGCTGAAGGGTTTAAGATTCTCTTCGATGGAACAAATCTTGATAAGTGGACAGGTAATAAAGCAGACTACACAATAGAAAGCGGAAATATTGCACTCTACCCCCCTACAACAGGGTCAGGAGGCAATCTATACACTAAAGATCAATTCGATAATTTTGTATTACGATTCGAATTCATGCTTACTCCTGGTGCAAATAACGGATTAGGTATACGTACCCCGCTGGAAGGCGATGCTGCTTATGTTGGAATGGAGCTTCAGATATTGGATAATGATGCACCTATATATGAAAATCTGGAAATATATCAATATCATGGTTCTGTATATGGCGTAATACCTGCTAAAAGAGGCGCATTAAAACCATTAGGTGAGTGGAACTATCAGGAAGTGATTGTTGATGGTGAAAATATAAAGATTACCCTCAACGGTAACACAATCCTGGAAGGTAATATCCGTGATGCTTCAAAGAATGGTACTCTGGATGGTCGTGATCATCCGGGATTACTGAATGAAACTGGCCACATTGGGTTTCTGGGACATGGTTCTCATGTAAAATTCAGAAATATCCGTATCAGGGAGCTTTAGATATAAACACTTATTTTATATAATAAAAAGATCAACGGGGGGGAGACAAATATGTTTCTCTCCCGTTTTTTATGCTGTATCGTCCTGATTTTGGTCCTACCTGAGACTTACCTGGTCCTTATATTGCTCTTTTATCGCCCTTTTAATAAAGGTCGGGATAAGAGTAAAACATGAATCATGTAGGTAAAAAATATTAGTAATGTACGAGAGTTGTATGATTAAAAATTAGTAATTAGTTCGCAAGTTTCAGACCACCCCAAACAGCGATTAATCCCAATATGACACTAGCCAAGGTATATAATGCAAACAATCCCCATTGATTTGTCTCAATTAATCGCAGATTTTCATAAGCAAAGGTAGAGAAAGTGGTATATCCACCACAGAAACCCACGATGAAAAGTAAACGGAAAGTCTGGTTGTCAGGTTGATGCGCAAGCATCCATCCTGCAAGAAGTCCAATTAGGAAACAACCTGTAATATTTGCAACGAGTGTACCGGCAAAAGTCCATTCGGCAGACAGATGGCTGATAACTAAACGGGAAACAATAAACCTAAAGATACTGCCAATACCTCCTCCGATCCCTACATAGAGTATATCTTTCCACATTTTTGTGTAGTTTTGTTAATTGCAAAGTTATTAAATGATTTGCTCGAATTCTAAACAATACAATTTTTCAATTTGCATTTTGTGTTTTTTAAATAAAAAATAACAGCTTAACACAGCTGAATACGATATTTTATATATAAGTTTGTAACTTAAGTTAATTGATAAAAAACAACATGCTATGGCTACAACTGCTAAACTTTACTCTTTAAGCTTGAACAACACAAAAACATACCTGATTGCCACGGTATTTATTGTCGGCAACCTTTTGTTGCCTCAGCTTGCACACTTGGTCCCTCAAGGTGGATTTATTTTCCTGCCAATCTATTTCTTCACTTTAATTGCTGCTTATAAGTATGGTATTCATGTGGGACTTCTCACTGCAATACTTTCCCCATTGGCTAACAGCCTGATTTTTGGTATGCCTCCTGTAGCAGTACTTCCGGCAATAATGATTAAATCTGCTATACTTGCTGTAGCTGCGGCAATGGCTGCCAAGCATTTTGGCAAAGTATCACTGATCGGCATTCTTTTGGCAATTCTTGCTTATCAAATTATCGGAACAGGTATTGAGTGGGCAATGACACAAAACTTTATGGTTGCTGTTCAGGATTTCCGTCTGGGTGTACCGGGAATGTTAATCCAGCTGATAGGTGGATACTTGGTTCTTAAAGCATTGGCAAAGGTGTGATTTGAAATGATAGATTACAAATCATTTGAAGAAGTCATGCAACGGTTTCGTGAGATAGAATTTCACGAAACTTTCGATATTATAGTTGCTATCGCTAATGGCGGTATTATTCCCGCTGCAATCATCAATCAAAAGTTGAATACAGAGATACAACTATTAAAAATAAATTTACGCGATCCTAGTCAGAAGCCTAAGTACGATAGTCCTAAATTGGTTTCACCCATTGATTTCGAGTATAAGGACAAGACTATTCTTTTAGTTGAGGATCGCATCAAAACAGGGGCGACTGTACAATTCGCCATCGATCTTTTACATGGTGCCAAACAAATTAAAACATTTGCAGTAAACGGTAAAGCAGATTATTCATTGTATGATGAGTCATGCTTTAAATTTCCCTGGAACTTATGAGAAGAGTTATTGTTTTAATTATTTCTTGTCTATCTGTATTAACCCCTATAATAAGCAATAATTCTTACTTTATTGATTCTGAAGAGTCAGGTGGTTTAAATGACACAATACGTCTGGATGAAGTAGTTGTTACCGGCACAATGCCAAAAGTAAACCTTCGGAATGTGCCGATGAGTATTACTGTTGTGAGCGGTAACAAAATAACGCAGAGAATGGAACCTTCTCTCCTACCCTTACTCACAGAAGAGGTGCCTGGATTATTTATCTCTCAGCGAGGTGTAATGGGTTATGGAGTAGCAGCTGGTGCGGCCGGTGGGATGAGCATTCGTGGTATAGGTGGCGCCCCAACTTCAGGAGTCTTGGTGCTGATTGACGGGCATCCGCAGTATATGGGACTAATGGGGCACCCACTTGCCGACAGTTATCAGTCGATGATGACAGAACGGGTAGAAATTGTTCGTGGTCCTGCATCCGTACTGTATGGTTCAAATGCAATGGGTGGTGTTATTAATATAATCACCAAAAAACATAAAACCGATGGCAGTAACAAATCAGCTCAGATTTCTTATGGAAGTTACAACTCGTTGAATGCTGAAGTCTCAGGAGGAATTAGAAAGAATCAATTCTATACTAATGGGAGTGTAGGATACAATCATTCCGACGGTCATAGGGAGAATATGAATTTTGAACAGTTTACAGGTTATGCCAAAGCCGGTTATGATTTCACTGGAAACTGGAGCAGTTTTATTGATCTTAATCTGTCCAAAACATTAAGTTCGAATCCGGGAACAGTTGCAACACCTATTATTGATAATGATGCTGACATCTTGCGAGGAGTAGCATCAGCGTCTTTAGAGAATGAGTATAACAACACATCAGGAGCTGTCAAGCTATTCTATAATTTCGGTACACATAAGATAAATGATGGCTATAAAACAGGGGAGCAGCCAAAGCCTTTTAGGTTCAACTCAGACGACCGTATGTTTGGTGTATCAGCGTATCAATCTTACAGTTTCTTTGAGGGAAATGAAACAACAGCCGGGATTGATTTACAACGTTTTGGAGGTAAAGCGTGGAACAAATTTCCTAATGAGCCTGCCAGAGATTCTATACAGGTAGATACACATATAAACAATATTGCAGGTTACCTGAATTTACAGCAAACGATTCTAGATGAACGCTTAACAATGAATGCAGGTATTCGTCTTGATCATCACGAATTAAACGGGTCGGAATGGATTCCGCAATTTGGAATAAGCTTTACGCCTACTGCATATACTTCTCTAAAAGCAATTGTAAGCAAAGGTTTCAGAAACCCTACAATCAGGGAGTTATATATGTTTCCTCCCCGCAACCCTGATTTGGAAGCTGAACGACTTATGAATTACGAAATATCGCTTCTTCAATCATTACCGGATGCAGGGGTTAGTTTTAGTGTTAATCTTTTCTATATCAAAGGTGACAATATAATTATGGCTCAAAGAGTTGAAGGAAGGCCTCTGAACGTCAATTCAGGAGTTATTGAGAACAAAGGTTTTGAATTGACAACTAATTATCATGCATCCGAAAATCTAAGGTTCTCGGCAAACTACAGTCTGCTGGATATGACCCATAAGATAGTAGGAGCACCTGAACACAAACTTTATGTAAGTGGTAATTATTCAATAGACAGGTGGAATTTTTCTTCAGGTTTGAAATATCTTGGAAATCTATACACCACTGTTGGAGAAAATACCGAAAAGGAAAATGCATTGTTATGGAACGCACGTGTAAATTATAAGGCACTTGAGTGGCTGAATGTTTTTTTGAGGGGAGAAAATTTGCTTGGCCGTGAATATGAAATTAATGCCGGATACCCAATGCCTGGAGCTACCGTTTTTGGAGGGTTACGGATTGATATATAAAAATATAATATCACCTGTTGGGTGATTATCAGCACTGTAAACTGAAATATCAAAAAAAACAAATATTATGGACAGACGGAAATTTTTACGTTCAGTTGCTCTAACGGGAGCTGCTATTACTACTATGAAAGAGGCAGATGCCATGAGCATACTTTCACAATCCTTTCAAACCACTAACGCCGCTGCCAAATATGATTTGGTTGCTGTTATGGGGGGAGAGCCTGAAGCTATGTTCCGCAAAGCAATCGATGAGATGGGAGGAATGAAAAACTTCATCAGCAAAGGTGATAAAGTATGTGTAAAGCCCAATATTGGCTGGGATCAACCGGTTGAGATGGCTGCAAACACTAATCCTAAACTGATTGCAGAAATTATAAAACAATGTTTTGATGCAGGTGCGTCTGAGGTTAAGGTTTTTGACCATCCTTGTGACGACTGGCGTAAATCATACGCAAACAGTGGTATTGAAGATGCTGCAAAAAAGGCTGGTGCAGAGGTTGTTCCTGCACATCAGGAGTCTTATTACAAGACTGTTTCGATACCAAAAGGCAGAAATTTGAAGAGTGCAAAAATTCACCAGGCTATAGTTGACAGCGATAAGTGGATAAATGTACCTATTCTCAAAAATCATGGTGGTGCTCAGCTTACCATTTCTATGAAAAACTATATGGGTATAGTTTGGGACAGAGGATTTTTCCATGCAAACGACTTGCAGCAATGTATTGCTGATATCTGCACTTATGAAAAAAGACCTGTTTTGAATATTGTTGATGCTTACAGACTAATGAAAACAAGTGGTCCAAGAGGAAGATCGCTTTCAGATGTTGTACTTTCAAAGGGATTATTTATGTCTCAGGACATTGTTGCCGTTGATACTGCTGCTGCAAACTTCTTCAATCAGGCACGTGAAATGCCGCTTGAGAATGTAACACATATTGCCAAAGCTCAAGAGCTGGGCTTGGGAACTATAGACCTTGATAAGCTCAATATAAGAAGAGTTCGCATATAAATATTCTGTGGATAATATTTTCACAATTTCCCGATAACCCGATTGAATATCGGGTTATCTCCATTTGTTTAAAAGTATGAAAAACTGATTGAAAGAAACGCTCTATGCTAAAAAAAATTCGTGTAACCCTATCTGTAATAATATTATCCCTGATTACATTTTATTTTCTGGATTTCAGGGGATTTATACCTGAAGGCTTTAAATTTCTGACCGAAATTCAATTTCTTCCTGCTCTTCTTTCCTTGAACGTGATCATTTTGATCTCGTTAATAGTTCTTACTCTTCTTTTTGGAAGAGTCTATTGTTCATCTATCTGTCCTATGGGTGTTTATCAGGATTTTGTTGCATGGTTGTCTAAGAAATTCAATAAAAAAAAGAGGTACAGATTCAGCAAAGCTAAAAATATCCTTCGCTGGAGTGTGTTGGGAGCTACTGTTATTGCGTTTTTTATAGGATTCAATTTCTTAGTAGGCCTTCTTGACCCTTACGGAGCTTATGGAAGAATGGTAACTAACTTATTCCGGCCCGGTTATCTGGCAGGGAACAATCTGCTTGAAACTATCTTCACCTCATTTGGTAATTATACTTTTTATAAAGTAAGTATATATACTATAAGCGTTTCCTCAACGATTATAGCTTTAATCACACTATTGGTAATCGGTTATTTAGCATGGAGAGGTGGAAGGACATACTGCAACACAATTTGTCCTGTTGGAACAACTCTCGGTTTTTTAAGTAAATACTCACTCTTCAGAGTACAGTTTGTTGACGAAAAATGCAACATGTGCGGACTTTGTGCAATGAAATGCAAAGCATCTTGTATTGATTCAAAGAACAAACAAATAGATTATAGCCGCTGTGTCACATGCTTCAACTGCATTGAAGTCTGCAATCGTGATGCTATGAAATACAAAATTGTTAAAAGAAAAAAGGAACAAGTTGCACAAGCGATGCCTGCTTATAATTACATTAAAGAAAACGCACCTCAAAACTCTTCAACATCTGAAAAATTAGTACATTCTAAGGAAGCAATAAAAGCTGTGAATGAATCCAAGCGACGTTTTCTCTCAGCAACTCTGGTAACAGGCCTTGCCGCTGGGAAACTTCTTGCTCAGAATATTTCGGGAGATATTATCCCCAAAAAAGAACTTAAAAGGCAGATCCCTATTGCACCTCCCGGAGCGCTTTCATTTGATCATCTGCGTGAGAAATGTATATCTTGCCATCTATGTGTTAGCAAATGCCCTTCTAGAGTGATCAAGCCAGCACTTCTGGAATATGGACTTGGAGGAATAATGCAACCAAAGCTGTATTTCGACAAGGGTTTTTGTAATTATGATTGCACTGTATGCGGCGATGTGTGCCCGACAGGTGCGATACTACCATTATCAGTTGAAGAAAAAAATCACACACAAATGGGACAAGTGCAATTTATACTTGAAAACTGTATCGTTTATTACGACGAAACAAGTTGTGGTGCCTGCTCAGAACATTGTCCCACTCAAGCAGTTCACATGGTCCCATACAAAGGTCACCTTACAATTCCCGAAACTGACACTTCAATATGTGTTGGTTGCGGTGGATGTGAGTATGTCTGCCCTGCCATTCCTTTTAAGGCGATATACGTGGAAGGAATTGATACACACAATTTCATAGAAATAGAGCACGATGAGATAGAGGAGATTGTGATAGATGATTTCGGGTTCTAATAAAACGTAAACCAATACAATAACTGTTAAACAATCTAAAATAGCCGGTTTTGTCGCTAAAGCGACGAATACCGGTTTATTCTGTTTGTACATTTGCAATATAAGCTTATCAGATTATTTCTGATGGCTCATTAAAAACAAATTATTAAGATGAAGAAAATTATTATAGGTGTTATTTCAATTATGGTAATGCTACCAATAGCAGCACAAACGGAAATAAAATTGCTGTTGGAGCACATTGAGAAAAACAACACAACATTACAGGCTTTACAAAAACAGGTTGAAGCACAGAAACTGGGTAATAAAACAGGTATTTATTTACCAAATCCTGAAGTAGAGTTCGGATATCTATGGGGTAATCCTGAAGAAATAGGAAATGAACGCTCTTTTTCAATTACTCAATCAATTGATTTTCCGACTGCTTATGGGTATAGAAGTAAAATTTCAAACATGGAGAATCAAAACCTTGATATGATTTACAATTCTGAGAGAATAAATGTTCTTTGGCATGCTAAACAGCTGGCAATAAATCTTACGTATTATAATGCATTATCAAAAGACTATGAAAACCGTGTTGAAATTGCCAAGGAGATTGCAGAGTCATATCAGAAAATGTATGAGGAAAGTACAATCGACATTTTAGAAAGAAACCAGGTATTCATGGATCTAATAACCTGTGTAAATGAGAAAGAAAAAATTGATGTTGAAAGGAAGTCCTTGCTAAATGAGCTGAAAGCTTTAAACGGAGGTATAGAAATAGTATTTGATGAAACAGTTATACCGGTTAATCCTCTTCCTGCAGATTTCAATGAATGGTATTTAAAGGCGGAATCAATCAGTCCCTCCTTGAAATATCTTAATCAACAGATTGAAATCAGAAGACAGCAGGTGAAACTCAATCAAGCACTTTCATTGCCGAAACTTTCGGCAGGTTATGCTGACGAAAGAATTTTAGGGGAAAAGCTACAAGGTATAACAATCGGAGTATCAATACCGCTTTGGGAAAACAAGAATGTCGTTAAACAGGCAAAGGCAGATATCATTTCGAGTGAGTACTCTCTTGAAGACAACAAACTTCAGTATTATAACAGATTACAAAATCTGTTTAATAAATCTGTTGGCCTTCAGAGTACAGCAGTAAAATATCGTCAAGCATTATCATCATACAATAGTGTACCAATGCTGAGAAAAGCACTTGAGGCAGGTGAAATTTCATTGTTAAACTATCTGTTACAAATAGAAGCTTATTATGATGCTTATAACAGTATGCTTGAAGTCGAGAGAGATTATGCATTGGCTGAAGCTGAGCTGACTGCTGTGTCTTTGTGACTTTTAAACTATATTTTATTTTGATTGTTTATAGGTAACCAGTATCTTTGAAAATATTTTTGTAAAAATGAAGAGAATTACTGCCATATTTTCACTTGTAATAATGTTGATTACAGCAATTCAACCTGTAATCGCCATGCATTATTGTGATGATGAGTTGAGCTCTCTTCAAATATACCACACAAACGGAATCCAAAACTCTTGCTGCGATGATTCAAAGAATCATGACCTCTTAATTTCAGGAGATTTTTGTTGCGAGACAGAAATGCTGGAGTTTTCAACTGATGAGTTTCAAACCAAATCAGAGCTGCCTGTCACAAGAATCTCACCTATTTCAATTGATGTTATGGGAATGGCTCTGGTAAATCAGTTGGTTACATCTGAACCGGATTCCGATACTTTCTTAACTTCCTTAAAATTTCCCCCGAAAGGACTTTACCTTAATGATGTAAGTATTCTTACCTACATCTGTATCTACCGTATTTGATTCTTAAGGAATATTGTATTCAGAAATGGGTAACAACTGTTTACCTATAAAAAACTGTATTCAATATACACTCCATTACTCTGTATTTTTAAAAATATACAGATATAAAACACCAGGCTAAATAATGCTTAATAATTAGCCAAACATGATAAAATAAACATACTTAAAAATATATTCTATGATCAACAAAATCATAAAGTATTTCCTTGAAAACAGGTTTATTACAATCCTGTTGTTAATAACTATTATTGTTTGGGGGATATCAGTAGCACCTTTCAACTGGGGCAGTTTTCTGCCGAAGAATCCGGTTCCCGTAGATGCTATCCCCGACCTTAGTGACAATCAACAGATTATCGCAACCGAATGGATGGGACGCTCTCCCAAAGATATACAAGAACAGATTACCTATCCACTGACTACATCGCTATTAGGTGTTCCGGGTGTTAAAACTATTCGTAGTACATCCATGTTTGGAATGTCTTTTATCTATGTAATATTTGAAGAAGATATTGAATTTTACTGGAGTCGCTCGCGTATTCTGGAAAAATTGAACTCTCTACCTCCCGGAACGTTGCCTCAGGGTGTACAACCGAGTCTGGGACCAGATGCAACTGCTTTGGGGCAAATCTTCTGGTACACTCTTGAAGGGAGAAATCCTGAAACAGGAGAACCGTCAGGCAGTTGGGATCCTGATGAGTTAAGAACTGCACAGGATTTCTATGTAAGATACTCATTAATGTCGGCTGAAGGAGTGGCTGAAGTGGCTTCCGTGGGTGGTTTCGTAAAAGAGTATCAGGTAGACGTGAATCCTAATTCTCTTCGCGCTTACAACCTTTCTATTATGGATGTAATGAATGCCATACAGAAGAGTAACCTCGATATCGGCGCCGAAACGGTTGAAATCAATAAAGCGGAATATCTTGTTCGCGGACTTGGTTACATAAAAAAGGTGTCAGACCTGGAGGAAGCAGTGGTTACCGTAAGAGATGGTATTCCGATAAAGATTAAGGATTTGGCATTCGTTACTCTTGGTCCTGCTACCCGACGAGGCGGTTTAGACAAAGAGGGAGTGGAAGCCGTGGGAGGCGTGGTGGTTGCTCGACATGGCTCCAACCCCCTTCAGGTAATCGACAACGTGAAGGAGAAGATCAAAGAGATAGATGCAGGTTTGCCACAAAAGACCCTCTCTGACGGGTCAGTTTCTAAAGTTACCGTTGTTCCTTTTTACGACAGAACTGCATTGATTCACGAAACAATAGGTACTTTGGAAACTTCACTAACACTTGAAACACTCATTGCCATAATCGTTGTAATTGTTTTGGTACTGAACCTAAGGGCTTCTGTGGTTATATCCAGCATTCTACCCGTTGGAGTTTTGACCACTTTTATCATAATGCGATATGCCGGTGTCCAAGCGAATATAGTGGCACTTTCGGGTATTGCTATAGCCATCGGGATTATGATTGATGTGGGAGTTGTGTTTGTAGAGAACACACTCAGACATATTGATATGGAAGAGAATAAAGGTATTCGGAAAGGTAAACCATTTGTAAATTTAATTTACAATAGCATAAAAGAAGTATCCGGAGCAGTTCTCACTGGACAGCTAACCACTATTGTAAGTTTCATTCCTGTATTTATGCTGGAAGCGCAAGAAGGGAAACTTTTCGTTCCCTTGGCATTTACCAAAACGTTCGCACTCATAAGTGCATATATGATCGGTATAATGATTGTACCTACTTTGATTTATTACATCTTTTCGATAAGAATTACTTCGAAACAGGTTCGTAAAATATCAAACATCATATTGATTACTGCGGGGATCGCACTAATTATTATGACAGGATACTATTTATATTTTGCGTTGGTCTTGATTGGTCTTAACAACCTTTTCTCAGACAAATGGAATAACAATAAAATTCCTACTTATATAAATCTGGGGATTGTATTGTTTGCAGTTACATATCTTCTTGCAATGGAATGGTTGCCCATGGGTACACAGGCAGGAACACCACGAAATTTCATCTTTGTTATTTTAATAGTTGCCTTTATCCTCGGTGCCCTGTGGCTTATGGTGATCTATTATGAGAAAATACTCCGATGGAGCCTTGCAAACAGGTGGAAATTTATGACTATCCCTATCTTAACCATTCTGTTCGGAATAGTTATCTGGCAAGGGTTTGATAAAACATTTGGTTTAGTAGCAAAAGGATTTGAGACTGTTGGATGGAAATCATTCCGAAAGACGGGATTCTGGCAGACTGCAAGCAATCGGTTTCCAGGTGTTGGTCAGGAGTTTATGCCAACTTTAAACGAAGGTTCATTTCTACTAATGCCAACAACAATGCCTCATACGGGTATAGAGCAAAATATAGAATATGTTGGAATATTGGATAAAAGAATCAGTAATATACCTGAAGTGGAAATGGCTGTCGGCAAATGGGGACGTGTCAATTCGGCACTCGATCCTGCACCGACTCAAATGTTTGAAAATACAATTACCTACCGTCCGGAATATATATTGGATCAAAATGGTAACCGAAAACGATTCAAAGTAAACAGAAAAGGTGAATTTATTCTGACCAATAATACTACATATAATCCTGAAGATGGTTTTCAACTGATACCCGAAGATAGTCTGATTCACGACAGACGTGGTAAATACTTCAGACAGTGGCGCCCGGAAATCAAGAATGAGGATGATATATGGCAGGAAATTGTCAACGTGTCTCATTTACCCGGACTAACATCGGCACCCAAACTAATGCCTATTGCTGCAAGAACTGTAATGCTCTCCACCGGAATGCGAGCTCCTATGGGAGTAAAAGTATCAGGACCAGACTTGGAGTCGATAGAGCAGGGAGGCAAAGCAATAGAAACTGCTTTGAAAGATGTTACTTCAGTACTTCCGTCAACTGTATTTTACGATCGGGCTGTGGGAGCTCCTTACATTGAGATCAGCTTAAACCGGCAAGAGATGGCTCGTTACGGAATCACTGTGGCTGATCTGCAAGAGGTTATTAGTGCAGCTGTTGGCGGTATGCCACTGACTACTACGGTGGAAGATCGTGAGCGTTTTCCTGTACGACTGCGTTATCCGCGTGAGCTAAGAGAAAATCCGGATGAATTGGCTAAACTTATCATACCCACTGCAACAGGTGCACAGATACCGTTAGGTGATGTAACAGACATAACCTATACGCGTGGAGCACAGATGATTCAAAGTGAAAATACCTACCTGATTGGATATGTTATTTTTGACAAAGTTGAAGGCAAAGCTGAAGTAGATGTGGTTCATGATGCCCAGAATGTGCTTAATGAAAAAATAAGAAACGGTGAAATGTTATTACCAAAAGGAGTTTCCTTTACTTTCGCCGGAAATTATGAACAACAAGCCCGTGCAGCACAGCGACTGGCGATTATCATACCCATTAGTCTACTTGTTATCCTGCTTATTCTTTATTTCCAGTTTAAAACAATCACAGCTTCTATAATTCACTTCTCCGGAATATTTGTGGCATTGGCAGGTGGTTTCATTCTTTTGTGGCTATACGGTGAACCATGGTTTATGAATTTCGATATTGGAGGAATGAATATCCGTGATATGTTCAACATGCAACCGATTAATTTAAGCATTGCCGTATGGGTTGGGTTTATTGCTCTATTCGGCATTGCTACAGATGATGGAGTCCTGATGGGTACATATATTCATGATGCGTTTTTAGAGAGAGATCCACAGACAATGGATGAAGTGAGGGAAACAGTTGTTTTTGCGGGTAAAAAAAGAGTGCGACCTGCAGTTATGACTACTGCTACTACATTGATTGCACTTCTTCCTGTACTCACTTCCACCGGTAAGGGCTCAGAAATTATGGTACCCATGTCAATACCTACTTTTGGCGGAATGGTCATACAAATGATGACAATGTTCATCGTTCCCATACTCCAGTGTTGGTGGAGAGAAGGTGTTATCCGCAAAAAAGAGAAACAACAAGCTAAAATTACAGATTATGAAAATATATAACATCAAACTATTATTCATACTATTGCTGGGAATTATTATTACCCTCCCGGTCAAAGGTCAGGGGACTGATTCTTTGAACCACTATCTGGAGGTTGCAGCAAAAAATAACCCTGGATTGAATGCCGATTTTCTTGCCTATAAGGCATCACTTGAAAAAATACAGCAGTCCGGTACATGGCCCGATCCTCAACTCGATATAGGTTTTTTCCTTAAACCGATGGATATTGTGGGAGGTCAACAGATAGCTGATTTTACGCTTATGCAGATGTTCCCATGGTTTGGGACAAAAAAGGCAGCTCAAACAGAAGCCACACATATGGCAAGAATGTCATACGAACAATTCAGGGAGACAAGAGATAACCTATTCCTGGAAGTATATACTCAGTGGTATATTCTTTCTACACTAAAAGAGCAGATTAATAACAACCGTGAAAATCTGCAGCTGTTGAAACAACTTGAGGAGCTTGCTCTTCGCAAAGTTTCCTCATCTTTTGGTGGGTCCTCATCAAGTTATTCAGTACCATCCCCTACTCCTATGACAAAAAACAGCAGTACATCTTTATCAGGCGGCGGGATGGCAGGAATGGGTTCTATGGGTGGTTCTGCAACATCCGGCAGCAATACTTCCTATTCTTCTTCAATGTCAGGAATGAGCAGCTCGGGAGGAAGCATGTCTTCAGGTATGAATGATGCTTCCCCCGGCATGTCGGACGTACTCCGGATACAACTGGAAATGATTGAAATAGAAAACAACATTGAGAGTCTCATGTCCGATATCGCAGCTGAAAAAGCAAAATTCAATGCTTTGCTTAATCGCCCTGTAGATAGTGAAGTTATAGTTCCCGATTCAATAGTAAAAGTCCCTTTTATTTTCGATGAAGGTGTTTCTATAAGTGAAATCGAGAGCCAAAACCCAATGTTAGGCATGTTTGAGCAGGAAGAACTGGCATTCAATGCAAAAAGAGAGATGGACAAGAAAATGAGCTATCCCATGTTAGGTATAGGACTGCAATATATGCTAATAGGCGAAAGCAAGACATCAACTATGAATCAAGGTATGACTCCCGAAATGAACGGCATGGATATGGTAATGCCCATGTTTTCTATATCGCTCCCTATTTATCGGAATAAATACAAAGCACAACAAAAAGAGAGTCGATTTATGTCGCAATCGGCCCAGGAAAAGTATAATAACACGCTTAATTTACTTAGGTCAGATCTGTTTAAACTGAAACAGCAACTCGACAATGCAGAACGGAAGATTGCACTCTACCAAAAGCAGGAACAACTGGCTCGTGTTACATATCAGTTGGTTGTTCAGGAGTTTGTAACTGCAAAAAGTGATCTTACCAACGTGATTCAGATGCAGCGTCAGTTACTGGATTATCAATTACGACAGGCAGAAGCTATCGCTGAATACAATACAAAGGTGGCCTCTATTCAAAAATTACGTTCTTTCAATTCATTAAATCAATAATACATTCAACAATATGAATAAAAATAAAATAAAAGAGATAAGTAAACATCCATATTTCAGATATGGATTGGTATTACTTGCCGGTTTGCTACTCGGCTGGTTAATTTTTTCGGGAAACGACCGTAATCAGTCATCGCATCAAATAGAAACTGTTGAAGAAGCGCATGATCACAGTGATGATCCAACAATATGGACCTGCTCTATGCATCCACAGATAAGAATGGAAGAACCGGGAGATTGCCCTCTTTGCGGAATGGATCTGATTCCTCTGCAAACTTCGGGGTCAGGTGACGCAACTGTAGACCCGGATGCTATACAACTATCTGTTGAAGCTGCTGCACTTGCCAATGTACAAACAACTGTTGTAAGCAGACAGAATCCGATAAAGGAAGTACAATTTTATGGCACAATTCAGGTAGATGAGCGTCTCTCACAATCACAGACTTCTCACGTGAGTGGTCGCATTGAAAAATTGTTTGTCACTTTCACCGGTGAGAGTGTAAAACGTGGACAACCACTTGCCACAATCTACTCACCTGAACTTTTAAACGCACAACAGGAGCTTATTGAAGCAACAAAAATGAAAGATATTCAGCCGGCTATACTTGAAGCAGTAAGAGATAAACTTCGTTTGTGGAAATTAACGGATGAACAGATCGCGCAATTAGAAAATTCAGGAGAAGTTTCGCCATTTATTGATGTTGCAGCAACCACAAGTGGTATAGTAATTTCGAAAAATGTAAACCAAGGGGATTATGTTAATACAGGCACTGTATTGTTCGCAATTGCCGATTTATCAAAAGTGTGGGCAATATTCGACGCATACGAATCCGATCTTCCATTCTTAAAGATAGGCGACCAAGTGGAATACACTCTACAGTCGTTACCGGGAAAAACATTTACAGGAAGGATATCATTTATAAATCCTATCCTCGATTCGTCCACACGTACAGCAAAAGTTCGTGTTGAGACAACGAATCCCGGAATGGAACTAAAACCGGAAATGTATGCTAACGCTATTATAAAATCACCCCTTAAACATTACAACAATGAGGTTGTTATTCCAAAGTCGGCTATTCTATGGACAGGAAAGCGTTCCATTGTATATGTTAAACAGCCCGACACTGATACGCCGGCATTTCTGTTACGTGAAATTGAACTGGGTCCTTCATTAGGTGATTCATACGTAGTATTGAGCGGATTAAATGAAGGAGATGAAGTTGTTACTAATGGTGCTTTCACAATAGATGCCAGTGCTCAGCTTGCCGGAAAGCGCAGCATGATGAATGAAACTGCAGGAAGGGCGGTTACAGGGCATGAGGGACATACAATGAGTGGAAGCAGTAATACGTCTGAAAATGGAGAACATGCGATGCTAACTGTACAGGGTTTATGCGAGATGTGCAAAGACCGTATTGAGAAGGCTGCCATGGGAGTAAACGGTGTAGGTGTTGCCAGTTGGGATTTAAAGACAAAACAACTGCATCTTAATTTAGATCCTGCAAAAACTTCAGTAGATGAGATAGCAAAAGCTGTAGCAAAGGCAGGACATGATAATGATAAATATAAAACAGATCAGGCTACTTACGATGCATTGCCTGCTTGCTGCAAATACAGGGGTTAATCAATCAGATAATTCAAATTTAAAAAAGTAACAAAATGAAAAAAGTAATATTAGCGACATTTGCACTGTGTACACTCTTGTTCAATGGCTGTAATTCAGAATCATCCGGCAAGAACAACACTGCACCAAATAATGAAATGGAACACATGGAAACGGATGCACAACACAATGAAACAGATCACATGACATCAGGTGAAGTCCACGAGGAACATGCCATGCTGAATGTAAAGGGAAGTTGTGAAATGTGTAAAGACCGCATTGAGAAAGCGGCGAAGGAAGTGGAAGGAGTTTCTTTTGCGAGTTGGGATACCGAAAAACAGGTGTTGCATTTGAATTACGATTCCGATAAGGCGACTGAAGACGATATATCAAAAGCCCTTGCGGCAGCGGGACATGACACGGATAAGTATAAAGCTGAGCAAGCTGTTTATGATGCTTTGCCGGCTTGTTGCAAATACAGAGAATAATTGATAGTATATCATTAATATATTGGAGTGAATATCCCATAAAATAGATATTCCTCCAATTTAAATAATAATTAAATGGAACATAAAGAAGATTCGCACAGTCATCATGTGCATGTGATGAACAACAAAACAAGTCATGCTATACATGATGGTCAGGAAGATCATGACCATAGTGGTCATGGACATATGGGACATATGGAGCACATGGGGAATCTAAAGCTGAAATTCTGGGTTTCTTTAATTATTACAATCCCAATTCTTTTCTTGTCCAATTTCATGGGAATTGAACTTCCATTTCAAATAAGTTTTCCCGGATCTGATTGGGTTGTAGTTATTCTTTCAACTGTACTTTTTATTTATGGAGGCACTCCATTTTTAAAAGGAGCAAAGATGGAACTAGGTGAGAGAAAACCTGCAATGATGACTTTGATTTCGATGGGTATCACTGTTGCATATATTTACAGTTTATATGCTTTTATCTCTAATAATTTTATACACAATGCACCACACTTGATGGATTTCTTTTGGGAGCTAGCAACACTGATTGTCATCATGCTCCTTGGGCATTGGATCGAAATTAGAGCAGTAGGTAATGCCGGCAATGCTTTACAGAAAATGGCCGAACTGCTACCTGGAAAAGCTCTTTTAATTAATGAGCATGGCGAAATATCTGAGGTAAATCTTAAAGAAGTTCATATTGGTCAACATCTATTAGTCAATGCCGGTGAAAAGATACCAACCGACGGTATAATATTGCAGGGTAAAACCAGCGTTAATGAATCAATGGTAACCGGTGAAGCCAAAGCAGTAAATAAAAAAGTGGGCGATAAGGTAATCGGGGGTGCAGTAAATGGTAAAGGTACATTGAAAATAGAAGTAACAGGAACCGGTGAATCGGGATTTCTATCACAAGTAATGAAGCTTGTAAGTGATGCACAGAAAGAAAAGTCTCGCTCTGAAACACTTTCAGATAAAGTAGCTGCGGCACTTTTCTATGTTGCAGTTGCAGTAGGTGTTATAGCTTTTATTGCGTGGCTAATAACGACCAAAGATTTAAATATTGCTTTTGAGAGACTAGTAACTGTACTTATCATTGCCTGCCCACATGCACTCGGTCTTGCTATTCCACTTGTAGTTGCCAGATCCACATCTTTAGGTGCAAGCAACGGATTGCTTATTCGAAACAGAGTTGCATTAGAGAATTCGAAGAAAATTAAGTATGTAACGATGGACAAGACAGGTACACTAACAGAAGGTAATTTTAAAGTATCAACTGTTGAGTCACTTACTGAAAAGTGGAGTGACAATGAAATATTAAGTATGATGGCATCACTCGAAAGTTATTCCAATCACCCGTTAGCTATAGGTATTCTGGAAGAAGCTGAAAAAAGGGAAATTCGTTTTCCTATACCTGAAAATGTATCAGTCATAAGTGGTACAGGTCTTCAAGGTACAGTAGAAGGCAAGCAGTTATTGATAGTAAAACCAGCCTATCTTGATATAAACAATATGTATTATGATAAGATCAGATATAATAAATTAGCTCAAAAAGGAAACTCTGTCAGCTATCTGATTGTAAATAAAGAAGTAGCTGGCATAGTTGCTCAAGGCGATGAAATAAAAGAGGAAGCTAAAAAAACCGTGGATGGTTTAAAACGTATGCATATTGTTCCTGTTATGCTCACCGGTGATAATGAAGGATACGCCAAAAGCGTTGCTTCACAGGTCGGTATAACTGAAGTTCATGCCGGACTACTGCCTCAGGACAAGGAGAAATACATTCAATCACTGCAAAATAACAAAAAACCAGTAATGATGGTTGGCGATGGTGTAAATGATGCTCCGGCACTTGCCAGAGCAGAGATAGGAGTTGCTATTGGAGCTGGAACTGATGTTGCCATAGAATCTGCAGATGTAGTTCTGGTAAAAAGTAATCCATCAGACATTTTGCACTTTTTCACATTGGCAAAAAACACTACCCGCAAGATGGTTCAGAACCTCTGGTGGGGAGCAGGATATAATATCATTGCCATACCTCTTGCAGCAGGTGTGCTGGCTCCTATTGGAATTATTTTAAGTCCTGCTGTTGGTGCAGTTTTAATGTCTATAAGCACAATAGTGGTAGCGCTTAACTCCATGACCCTTAAGATAAAGTAATTATTTGTATTACTGTTAAATAATAAGTTTAAAATATTAATTTGTTAATAATAAGCAAACAATGGAAAAGGTTTATTGTTATAATCATCTAAAAAAGTCAACATTTGATACTTATCGATAAGGGGTGAGTTGATAAAACGATTAACAATAACATTCTTCTAAATATGTGTGGAATTGTAGGATATATTGGTAATAGGCAAGCATACCCCATCCTTATAAAAGGGTTACAACGATTGGAGTATAGAGGTTATGACAGCGCCGGAATTGCATTAATAAATGGAGATAACCTTAATCTGTATAAGACGAAAGGGAAAGTGGCAGATCTGGTACATTTTGCCGAACAAAAAGATATATCAGGAACAATAGGTATAGCTCATACCCGTTGGGCAACGCACGGTGAACCCAATCAATTAAATGCCCATCCACATTATTCACAATCTGAAGAACTGGTTATCATCCACAATGGTATTATTGAAAATTATGCAATACTTAAAAAAGGTTTGCAAGAACACGGCTATACTTTTCAAAGTCAGACAGATACAGAAGTACTGATTCAACTTATAGAATATGTAAAAAAATCAACAAATACAGATCTTACTGAAGCTGTTCAGCTAGCTCTTAATGAGGTAGTTGGCGCTTATGCAATTGCTGTCATTGAGAAAGGGAACCCTGATTTAATTGTTGCTGCACGTAATGGCAGCCCTCTTGTAATAGGTGTTGGAGAAGATGAATACTTTTTAGCATCTGATGCAACTCCTATTGTTGAACATACAAATAAAGTAATTTATTTAGAGAACGAAGAGATTGTAACTATAAAGAGAGGTGAAGAGTTAAAAATAAGAACTATAAGCAACATTGAGAAGACACCTGAAATTAAAATGCTTGAGATGACTATCAGCCAGCTAGAAAAAAATGGCTATCCTCATTTTATGCTTAAAGAAATATTCGAACAGCCGCGGACACTTGCTGACAGTATGAAAGGAAGAGTAAATGTTGATACCAATAATATTACCCTTGCCGGCTTTATAGATAACAAAGAGCGTTTTTTAAATGCTAAGAGAATTATTATCACCGCATGTGGCACTTCCTGGCATTCTGCTACCATTGGAATGTATTTGATTGAAGAGTTTGCACGTATTCCTGTTGAAGTTGAATACTCTTCAGAATTAAGATACAGAAATCCTGTTATTAATCCCGATGATATTGTTATTGCAATTTCCCAGTCTGGTGAAACTGCAGACACACTTGCTGCTGTAGAACTGGCAAAAAAAAATGGTGCATTTATTTTCGGAATATGTAATGTAGTTGGGTCATCTATACCCAGAAACACTGATTCAGGTTGTTACACACATGTAGGACCAGAGATTGGTGTTGCTTCAACAAAAGCATTTACAGCACAAGTGACAGTATTAACTATGTTGGCTTTGATGATTGGTAAAGAAAAAGGAACCATAACTGATGAAAAATATCTCAATATTATCCGTGAACTTCATAACATTCCTAATAAAATATCAACTATATTACAAAAAGACAACGAGATTGCTGAGCTGGCTAAAACATTTACTTATGCTCAAAATTTTATATATCTTGGCAGAGGATATAATTTTCCTGTTGCACTGGAAGGTGCGCTAAAACTAAAGGAAATCTCATATATTCATGCCGAGGGATATCCTGCAGCTGAAATGAAGCATGGTCCAATTGCATTAATCAGTCCCGAAATGCCGGTTATAGTGATTGCAACCCACTCCTCCACATACGATAAAGTAATCAGCAATATCCAGGAAATAAAAGCCCGAAAAGGCAGGATTATTTCAATTGTAACCGAAGGTGATATTAATGTAAAAAAACTATCTAATAATGTAATTGAAATACCTGAAACAGAAGAGTGTCTTGCACCTCTCCTTTCAGTAATTCCGCTTCAATTATTAGCATATCACATTGCCGTAGAGAAAGGGTGTGATATTGATCAACCTAGAAATTTAGCAAAATCAGTTACAGTAGAATAGTAATTACAATATATTTTCTTAAATTTGAACACAGTACAACAATTAGTTTAACACAACACAAATCAATCCCTATGATTACCAGGCACACAACATCACTTTTGTTTATATTTATTTTATTGAATTCAATTATAGCCTTTTCTCAGGAACGTAACGTAAACTATGACGAATCGAAGGCGGGTCATTACTCCCTACCCTCTGTTTTAACATCATACGGAGGTGTTGTTATAAATAATGTATCGGACTGGGAAGAATTCAGGAAGTCAGAAATACTGAACAGTTTCACTGAACACATTTACGGTAAAGTCCCAGGTGAGCTTGATACAATGTTGATAAACATAACAGAAAATAATGGCTCTTTCTTAAACGGAAAAGCCAAAAGGAAACAAGTTACTCTGACCTTTATAAAAAATGGAAAAGAATTAAGTGCCGATCTGCTCATTTATCTGCCGTCATCAAATAAAAGCTCTTCTGTATTTTTAGGATACAATTTCCAAGGAAATCATACAGTTGCTAACGATAAAAACATTTTTATTACAAAATCATGGGTACCGGTAAACGAAACTCTGGGTGTTATATCAAATACAGCATCAGAGGAGTCTCGCGGTGAAATGAGCCGAAGATGGGCAATTGAAAAAATTATTGATGCCGGATATGGTTTGGTAACTTTATACAGGGGAGACATTGATCCCGATAAAGATGATTTTAGTGATGGAGTACATAAACTATTTTACACAAAAGATCAGGACAAGCCCGGTCAAGACGAATGGGCTACAATTGCAGCTTGGAGTTGGGGATTATCCAGAGTGATGGATTATCTGGAAAAAGATAACGAGATAGATAACGAAAAAGTAATTGTATTCGGACACTCAAGATTAGGGAAGGCTTCACTTTGGGCAGCTGCAACTGACAATCGATTTGCAGGTTGTATCTCCAATAACTCGGGTGAAATGGGTGCCGCCCTTTCCAGACGCAACTTTGGTGAGACAGTTGAAGTAATTAACACTTCATTCCCACACTGGTTTTGCGCTAACTTCAAAAAATACTCCAACAAAGCGTACATGTTGCCTGTCGACCAGCACATGCTTATCTCTTTAATTGCACCACGTCCGGTTTATGTTGCCAGTGCAACCGAAGATCTTTGGGCAGATCCAAAAGGTGAGTTTTTATCAGCAAAAGAGGCTTCTGTTGTCTATAATCTATATGGAATTCAAGGTCTTTCTTCCACAGCTATGCCTGATCCGGACTCTCCTGTGATAGGAGAAGTAAGTTATCACCTTAGAACCGGTAAACATGATGTTACAGATTATGATTGGGAGCAATACATAAAATTTGCGAAGTATAACAATTTCTGAAGTCAAGTATATAAAAAAAACTCTTTATTTAATAAAACCCACCGACTGTGTCAATAAAGGCTCCTGATTGGGTTTCAAATTAAGCAATTTACTTAATTCATCTTTATTAAATGACCCCCTGGCTACAGAACCCAAACCCTCTGAAGCACAATATAAATATACATTTTGCGAAACATAACCGCAACTGGTATAAGCATAATGCATGCTTGAAGCTTTATCTGCATCTGAAACAAAAATCAAATTTACTGCAGCAACTGAAACAAAATCCTGAACACCGGTTTTACCCCTGTAATCACCCTTCTTCACCTCTTTTAGAAGATGGTTTTTGGCATCATAGAAATATAACCCATTCTTAGTAGCTACATACAATTCCAGTTCTTGCTTGTTATTAGCTGTGGGTGCTGTACGCTTATCGTCGCGATTGAATCCGTTGGCTGCCCATAAGAGATCTGATATCTGCTGTACAGATAGTTCCTTGTCTATAAAATCCCGACTTGATTTACGCTCGCTTAATGCTTGCATCAGAGGTTTTCCTCCTGACTTATTCGGAGCAGGAAGTTTTATATCTTGTGCAAAAAGTGAGTTACTCATAAATAAAACAGATATTAAAACGATTAATTTGTTCATAGTAAATTGAATAAAGAGTTATTTTTAGTTACAAACTTACATTATGTTCTTCAACAATGAATTATCACCTATCCATTTTGTTCTAATTTATCTTTACATCTTTAAACATAAAAACGTTGTCACTTACCCTTAAAGGTTTGCCACTTTCAGCAGTTACATTATTAACAATAACATTTTTAGTCTTAATGAATGGATATTCCTCAATATACGTTTCATCAATCATTTCTCTATTAAAATTCGAAAAAATAGCGGGACCTTGATATGTATCCGGATGATTTGAATCATCAATTTTAAGATTTTCAATTGTTATAGTTTCAGGCATAAAGCATTTATATCCAAAATTATGCTGACCTGAGTTAGATCCACCAATTATATTAACATTACCCGACTTTGCTCCTCTGGGTACAAAAACACAATCACGAATAATAAACTCACCTTCCCATGTGCTGCCGTAATCGGATCGCAAATTTATAAGTGATGAACCATATACTGTAGAGTTTTCAACTATAAAAATTCCGGTTCCTATTGCATTTATTCCCTGATGTCCAAGTGTTGAATTACGAATAGTTGCATTGGCAACACCCATGTGAGCATCAAATCTTGAAAAAACGCAACTATCATAAACAAGATTTTTACAATAATTAGAACCCATAATACCCCAATAGTCAGAGTCGTTTATATCATTAGTCTGACTACAGTTAACAAACGAAACGTTTAGTGCTCTGTTAACATTAATATCATAAGTTCCCATAGATACCGCTACTCCTGCCGACCCAATTGTACGGTACATTTTATGACCTGTCAGAATACTGTTTTTTACAGTAACATCTGAGCAATTACTAATACTGATAAAGCCGCCATAAGGTGCACCATTTTCTCCTTCACCTGAAACAAGATGAACAAGTCCTTCAACTAAAACATTAGATCGGTTTATAGATATACCTCTTGCATAGTAAGTATATTTTGATTCATCTCTATTTGCTAAAGTGGTAAAGTGTCCGCCAGTTATTTTTAATTGTTTTTCATCAATAGGAAGTATAGTGATATCAGTAATATGATTAAAATCCCAAATTACCGGAGTATTACCATCAACATTTCCATTTTTATCAACAACAAACAGATCTGTCTGCGAAGAACCATCGTTTTGATTAGGTCCGAAACGGATATAACGTTTTACATTGGAGTCGTTTACTACTACAATGCCGGATCCGGGTAGTGACACATCAATTTTATTCTGGAACCTTTTTAATGAAGTAATATTCTCCGGTTTAAAGGGTTTGAGTATTGAATTTACCGAGAAAATATGTGCATTCCTATTTTCAACATCTGTATCATCAATTATAAATGAAGCTGAACCAAAATCAGTATCTGTAAGGATGTTTACAGTTTGATCCTTACCTCCAATATAATAAGTTGCTCCACTGTCGGCTACAACTTCCAGGTTGTGTTGATTAGCAAACTCATGTGTTGCTGCTATGGCATCAATATCATCTGAGATTCCATCACCCTTAGCACCAAAATCGCTGTAGCTAACCTTACCATTTTGAATAAACTTCTGCTCCTCTTTTGTGGGCGTTATTTTATGTAAAACATTTTGTTCAATAACAGAACAACTAACGTAATGGATGTTTTCACCTAATAACTCAGTGAAATTGCACAAAAAGGATGCTAAGATAATTAGCAGATAATAGTTTTTCATGGTATAAAATTACATAATATTTTTTACTCCTCCATTAAAAAAGATATTGGATCTGTAAGATACTCCATGATTTTATAAATAAAGCGAGTCGTCTCTCCACCATCAACAATCCTGTGATCCACTGTAAGTGAAAGTGGCATTATATTTCCAACCACTATCTCGTCATCTTTCACCACCGGTGTTTTAAGAATACGACCAATTCCGAGTATTCCTGCCTGCGGGTAATTAAGTACCGGAGTCGCGAATATACCTCCAAATGAACCAAAACTTGTTATACTGAAACATCCATCTTTAAGATCATCGAGTGTTAATTTTCTTGTTCTTGCTTTATTAGCCAACTCACCAATCTGTCCCGCAATCTGAAAAATTGATAATTTGTCAGCATCACGAATAACCGGGACCACGAGTCCATCAGGAGCATCAACAGCAATAGCTATATGGTAACGGTTTCGGTAAATCATACGATTATTTTCAGTATCAATTTGTGAATTCAGCTGAGGATGATGCTTTAATGCTTGAGCAACAGCCTTAACGATAAAAGGCAAATAAGTTAACTTTACACCTTTATCGGCAAATCTTTGTTTATAGCGCGCCCTGACATCCATCAAACCGGAAATTTCGACCTCTTCAAAAACTGACATGTGTGCTGCATTATGCTTTGATTGAAGCATATTCTTGGCAATAGTCTTTCTGATTTGTGTAAGAGGTTTATAGGTTACATCTTCGGCGGTTGACTTGAAGGACTCGTCAGACACAAAAGAAGTGCTGCTTTTATCAGCATCAGCTTGTGGAGTAGAATACTTATTTTGATCATTAAAGTTAAGAATATCTTCTTTTTTTACTCTGCCTGAAGGTCCGCTTCCCGAAATTTCATTAATATCAATTCCCAACTGTTTGGCCATAGCACGTGCAACCGGCGTTGCTAACACTTTTCTACCTTCATCACTGGATGCCATTATCGCATCTTTCTTTCCTGCCACCTCGAGAGTGCCGACAACAGCACCGGCATCTTCATCAGTTTCCTTTTCTGCTGCTTCACCTACCAGTTCTATGATAACTAAAGGTGAGCCTACTTTTACAACATCACCTTCATCTCCAAATAATTGAGCAATTACTCCATCTTTAGGAGAAGGGATATCTGCAACCACCTTATCTGTTTCCATCTGAACAAGTGAATCACCCATCTTAACATGCTGACCTGCTTTAACATACCACTCCATTATGGTACCTTCTTCAAGTCCCTCACCCAGATCCGGAAAATTAAATGTAAACTTCATATTTTACTTTTTATTCTGTAAAAAATTAATCGATTAACAAGTAGTGAAACTTCACTCAAAAATTAACTGATTTCTCTATCTCATAAAAAATTCTCTCAGGAGATATGATATAGTACTTCTCGCCTTGAGCCAATGGAACGACAGTATCGTATCCCATAACTCTTCTTGGCGGAGCTTCTAAATAAAGGAATGCCTCCTCATTAGCTATTGCAACCAGCTCAGAGCCAACACTAAACGACTCATGAGCTTCTGCAACAATAATCATTCTCCCGGTCTTTCTTACAGACTCACCAATTGTCTGCCTGTCGATAGGATAAATAGAACGCAAATCTATCAATTCCACCGATATTCCTGATTCTTTTGCCATATCAATTGCTTTTTGGCATTCACGTACCATTGATCCAAAAGCAACTAAAGTAACATCCGATCCTTCCTGAACAATCTTTGCTTTACCTAGTGGAATACTAAATTTATCCTCTGGCACATCCTGTTTTATTGCGCGATAAATTCGTTTAGGCTCCATGAATATAATAGGATCTTCGCTTTCTATGGCTGATATCATTAATCCTTTCGCATCGTAGGGTGTGGAAGGTATTACCACCTTCAAACCGGGCAAATGTGCAAATAAAGCTTCAGGACTGTCTGAATGATGCTCAAGTGCATTAACTCCTCCTCCATAGGGGAAACGAATCACCATGGGTACTCTGTATTTACCGCGCGAACGGTTTTGCATTCTCGACACATTAGATGCTATCTGATTAAATGCAGGGTATGTGAAACCATCAAACTGAAGTTCAACAATCGGCTTGAGTCCTGAAACAGCCATTCCTAGTGCTGTACCCACTATGCCCGACTCAGCAAGAGGTGAGTCAAACACACGTTCTACACCATATTTTTTCTGTAGACCTTCAGTTACGCGAAACACTCCTCCCTCAACACCAACATCCTCGCCGTAAATCACGACACTGCTATCTTCATTCAATTTGATATCCAGCGCATTGTTTATCGCCTTAACCATTGTCATAACACTCATCTCCTGTTCTCCTTCCAGCTTAAAAATTGTTCGTAAGCACCCTTTTGTCTATTCAATTCTTCAGGTATATCGCTATACATATAATCGAAAATGTCGTCAATCTTATATCCCTTTTCCTTTTCAGCACTCACAAACTGTGCATCAATCTCCTGCTTGTACTCCTCTTTTAATTTATCTTTATCAATATTCCAGATATTGTTCTTCTTCATATATCTTTCAAGACGGAGCAGCGGATCAACAAGAGCCCATTGTTCCTCTTCCTCTTTCTTACGATATTTAGAAGGATCGTCAGATGTAGTATGCGCCCCCAAACGGTATGTGAATGCTTCAATCAACATGGGACCTTTACCTGAAAGAGCATATTCAGAAGCTGTTTTGTAGGCTAGATACATTGCAAAGAAATCGTTTCCGTCAACCTTAATACCCGGTATTCCGAAAGCGACTGATTTTACTGCAAGATTAATAGATTTTGTTTGAGATGCTACAGGTACTGAAATTGCATATTGGTTATTTTGAATTGTGAAAATCACCGGAACCTGCCACACACCTGCAAAATTAAGCGCTTCACTAAAATCGCCTTCAGATGTACCACCATCACCTATAAAAGTGTATACTGCCTCATCCTTTTTTTGATATTTTATAGAATATCCTATTCCCGTAGCGTGATGAAACTGAGTCCCTATTGAAATAGCAATTGGCAATGTTTTACTTACATTTTTAAAGCTCCCTCCATGCTCATTTCCTAGATAAAAGAGGAACATTTCTTTCATAGTTACACCACGTGATAACAAGGTTCCCATTTCACGAAAAGCCGGAACAAGCCAATCTTCTTTACGAATATTCATGCCTGCAGCTATATGAATAGCCTCCTGTCCTAAGTTTGGTGTAAAAGTAAACATCCTGCCCTGACGTTGATACGAGATAGCCATCTCATCGGCCGTCCTCTCATAGAACATCTGTTTATATGCATCTGTTATAGATTTTTCTTCTAACTCCGGAAACAAAGCTTTACTTACAACGTTTCCATCATCATCCATTACACGCAGCATCCTATCTTCCAATGGGTTAAAATCACGAAAAATCTCAGGTAAATTATCTTGAATCATTTAACTGTTTGTTAGTATCGAAGTTATAAAATAATAGCTGTGATTATAAGCTCTGTATATAACAGTCCGATAAAAAAATAGTTCATGATTTAAGGATACCTGCTTTTTCTGCCGCATCAATAATCATATTAGCAGTGCCCTCTATACCAAACAAGGAGGTTTCAACAGTCATATCGTATTCATTAAGGTTATCCCAATGCCTGCCGGTATAGTGACGACTATATTCATCTCTTTCTCTGTCTTTTCTGTCCATAACTTTTATGGAATCCTGAGGGCTTACCAAGTAATTCTGTTCAACTCTTTTTTTACGAAAATCAGTATCTGCATGCACAAATACATTGAAACATTTTTTGTGACCTTTAAGGATAAAATTGGCTGCACGTCCCACTATAACACACGATTCACTGGCAGCAATATTACGAATAACACCTGTTTGTGCAATGAAAAGTTTATCATTTGGCGGAATAACCTCATTCACATAAGCATAATTATTATTATACAGTTTATCCAGAAGTCCGTTGGGGAGTTTTTGCTCATGTTTTTCCACGTATTCAGGAGTAAATCCACTAGCAAGAGCGGTGAGATCAATCAGTTTACTATCATAAAAGGATATACCAAGTTTTTCAGCAATGCGTTCGCCAACTGCATGTCCGCCACTGCCATACTGACGCGAAATGGTGATCACAAAATTATCTGTAGTCATATATGGTTGGGGTATATACTCAATATCTTTTTTAGTTTGCAGCAGCTTATCAAAGATGGTTACTCTCTTTTGATAGAAACTTGCTATAGTGCCTACAAACAGTGCGGCCATTACTGTACCTTCACGCACTCCTTCCAATTTTCCGTGAAAAGTAAAAGCCAGAACAACAGCTATAATTACAAAGGAGGTGTCAATTGTAACTTTAGTCTTCCCGAAATCCATATCGAATGCCTCTGATATTACCAGAGTGAGTCCCTCTCCGGGGAGATAGCCAACATCTGCTTTTAGCTCAAGAAAGATACCAAAAGCCATAACGAAACAGCTCAGTATTACTGTAAGTAGTTGCCAAATATAATTTGCGGGTACTAATGATTCTGTAAGGTAAAGATTCACATCAATAAAAAGTCCGAAAAGTATTAGCAACGGGATCTGTATAAGTTGATTGATGCCTGTTTTCTTCCTTAGTATAACAACTTGTATAAGCAGCATTAGACCATTGATAATTATTGCGAAGGTTCCTACAGACACATTTGGTATTATAAGATTCAAGACGTAAGGAATTGAAGAGATGGGACTGGTTCCCAGATCCGACCTTATAGATAAAGCTACCCCATGGCCTATTATAAATATACCTGCTATCAGCAGCAATATACGGAACCCGATATTATTTTTCTTCATAAACTAATTCTAACTTGATAATCCTAAAATTTAACACGTACAACAAAAACGGGTTTCACAACCTGTTTTAATAACAAAAACAACCTTACGTATAGTACAAAAATAACAAAAAGTAAGCACATAAAAAAACTGTCACACTCAATTGAGCAACAGTTTTTACCTTCACAGTCAATTACACAGGAAGCCTCATATATCACTTTATTTTCTTAACCTAAACCCAAGCAGTCTCATACCATTTATAATTACAACCAGGATACTTAATTCGTGAACCAGCATACCTACCGACATACTCACCCATTCGCTTAACAGTAGTCCGGCAAACAATACCAGCACCACACCAACGGCTATTGTTACATTCTGTTTCATATTCCTCGATATAGATTTTGTCAGTCCCAAAGCATGAGGCAGACGGCTGAAATCGGAGTTCATTAAAACCACATCTGAAGTTTCAATAGCAACATCAGTTCCGCTTCCCATTGCTATACCAATATCTGCCAAAGCAAGTGAAGGACTGTCATTTACACCATCTCCGATGAAAGCTACAATATGCCCTTCTGACTGTATTTTCTTTATGTAGGCTGATTTGTCTTCAGGTAACATATTTCCATGCGCTTCGGTAAGTCCAAGTTCACGACTAACAACATCCACCGTACCTTGATTATCACCTGAAAGCATTACAAGATTCTTCACACCCAGCTTTTTGAGCTTCCGGAGATTTTCTTTAACCCCCTTGCGTATCTGATCGCGTACACCCATTAAAACTTTCAGTTCACCATCAACAGAGGTAAGCACAAGCGAATTTCCACAATTCATAAAACGGTCAATATCAGCTTTCACCTCGTCGCTTAAATAAACTTTTTCTCTTTCCATTAATGCTACATTTCCAACTGCCACCCTATGTTCGTTGACATTGGCTACTATCCCCCCACCCTTCACAACTTCGGTGCTTTCTACTACAGAAAACTCAACTTCTCCAATCTCTTCAAGAATAGCCTTAGCAAGAGGATGATCAGATTCGCGCTCTATACTTGCCATATATCCGAGAACCTCAGCAGAGTCAGCAGAATAATAAATGGTTTCCGAAACGGAGGGATTTCCTACTGTAAGTGTACCGGTCTTATCAAAAACCATTGTATCTACCCTACTAAAATCTGTAATAACCTCACTGCCTTTAAGTAGCACTCCGCTACGTGCACCGTTACCAATACCTGCCACGTTAGACACCGGTACACCGATAACCAGAGCACCCGGGCAACCAAGCACAAGTATAGTGATGGCGAGTTCAACATCTTTTGTAAACAGCCATACAACAAAAGCTAAAAAAAGAACCACAGGTGTATAATATTTAGAGAAACGGTCGACAAACCTCTCTGTCTGCGACTTAGAGTCTTGTGCTTCTTCAACAAGCTCGATTATTCTGCCGAAAGTGGTATCTTCACCTACCCTGTCCGCTACAATCTGAAGAGTACCATTCTCCAATATTGTGCCTGCGAATACCTTAGAATCCTTCTCTTTCCCTACAGGCAGCGATTCTCCCGTAATACTTGCTTCATTTATATGACCATCACCAAATATAACTGTACCATCAACCGGTACTTTAGCACCTGTTTTCACAAGTAACAGATCGCCTTCATCAACATCATCAACATCAACCTCAACAAATTCACCATTCTCCATCTGCTTAAATGCACTTTCAGGAGCCATTTCTGTTAGTTCTTTAATTGCTGAACGTGTCTGATTTAAAGTACGTTGTTCAAGGTAAGCTCCAAACAAGAACAGAAAAGTCACGATAGCCGACTCCTCATAATTCTGTATAAGAAATGCACTGATCACTGCGATAGTAACCAGAAGATCAATACTTACCACTTTCACCCTGAGTGCCTGATATGCCTGAATTGCTATTGGCAGCGCACCAATTACAGACGCGACAATCAATGCTAAAGTAAATACTTCCGTATTGCCTGCCGCCCATTTGCTGATATAGGCAGTGGCAATAAGGATAGCACTCAGGAGAGTGATTTGGTTCTTACTTTTTAATATAAATCTTTGCATATTGATTTTATACAGATTTTACTTTTGAATTCTTTACTTCATACCCCATCTTCGCGATAGATTCTTCCAATTGCTCAACAGATACTTTATCATCGTCGAAATATGCTTTTGCTTTACTTGCGTTAAACATTACTTTCACGCTTTCCTTGTCAACACCTTCAAGTCCTTTTAGTGCAACTTCAATTTTCTGTACACATGAAGGACAGGTCAATGTTTCTAATTGTATTGTTACTGATTTCATATTGTTTTCTCCAATTTTATTTATTGTATTCATATTATTATTATTTGTTTTATTATTATTTCGATTATTATTTCAACTACTTCTGATTACCGGCACTAATATTTATCGATACAGATAGTTAATTATTATAAGCATTATCCATTTTTTCCAGGATCTTATACATTGCAGCGTAACTTTCGCATACACCTCCTGGTACAGTATAATTATTAGTTATCTCACGCAATTGGTTAAATTCTTCACCCAGTTGAGGTGTTTTAGAACCTGCCTTTTCAGTCTTGTTGCTCATTTGATCAAACACCTTTGCTACTTCAAATATTTCAGGATGGCTACCACCGTGAACTCTTTTTACTACCGGTAAGATAAATCCTAATTTTTGTAACTCGCTTTCTCTGATTTCATTGAATTTTGTTTTCATATTATTTTCCCCTTTGATTTTGTTGTTTTACTTATTTTCTATTGCAAAGATAGCTTCGACACAACGAGACAACTGTCACCCTGGCGACACCAAAGTCTATTTCAGTATAATTAACACTTAAAGCCTGATTTAGATATATATTTCAATTGTATTAGGAACAAACAAACTCCTTACTAAGTCTTAATTAACTTCGAATATATATAAGGAATATTAGGAGTTTGTTAGGAGTTTGTTAGAACTTAGTATGAATTTAGTGCAAACATGTAGCATTGCACTATCCTAAAATAATGTTAACTGATATTTGTAATTTATGTGATGGTAGAAGTAAAAAAAGTAAACTAAAAAGAAGTTTTTACAGGCTTTTGTCCTACAAAACGTATAACTGAAGCTGTACCACTATGATAGGCACCTTCAGATAATTCAATCTCTTCCTCTTTTAGTTCAAGAATATTATATTTAATAAAGTCGTTTTGAATGTCCTGAATTGAAAATAAAAGACTTATATCTCTTGGACCTCCTACGCTGCTGTTTTTCTTTTGATACTCGATATGCTTTTCACTGAACAATTCGGCAATCACAATGCCACCGGGGCGTAATAGATTATAAATTGAGTCGCTTAATACTTTTCTTTCATTTTTGGCTAAATGGAGATATATTAGTGCAACGACATCAAAGTGTTCTTTTGGATAAATTAGATTATGAATTTCTCCTACTTTATAATCTATATTTACATTATGTTTGACTGCAAGCTTTTCTGCTTTCATTTTTCCAACAGCACTTATGTCATAAGCAGATACTTCCCAACCCATTCGTGCTGCATGTATCGCATTTCTACCTTCGCCCTCACCGGGAAACAATATTTTTCCGGGTGAAAGTTTGTTTAATTGCTCCTTGAGATAGTTATTGGGCAATTTACCATATACATATTCTTTACTTAAGTATCTGCTATTCCAATTATCAGCCAGTTTGCTCATTTATTAATAACAATTCGACTCCTGAAAAGTTGTCTCGATCAAAATGAACATTATTAACAAATTAACGTTTTAACTTTTTAAACTAAACCATCTATCAAAACCATTATGAGGAAATTGATTTTCATCAAAAAATATAAATTTGCGACTATTTTTAATCTGTTAATATTAATTTTTATTACAGGATGTGACACAGGGATTAATGATTCAAAGGGAGAAATGAATATTATATCTTTAGTTACTGATTCTGCAGTTCTTCAAGAGACAGCACCAATAATACTAACAGGATCGGACATAATATTTGAGAAAGACATTCAGTTTAAGGATTATACTCTTAATGATGAATATCCTTATAATGATACACTACGCTGGTTTCAATGGAAAAAAATAAAAGAACATATAGCTCATATCGAGAATGAGATTAACGCTGATACAGAGAGGGCTAAGATTGGAATATTCAGTAACTACAAAAATTTGAATGGAGAAGCGCCTACAGTATCTGATTTTGTGAGAAATGAATATAAAAGGGTTTCAGACCGGTATGGTGTAGAAAGATACCAATCAGTACCACTTTACAGTTTTGAAGGCGACACTATTTTGGAAAGATATGGAAGAGATGGATGGATTGCAAAAATAATAGGTAGCGATACAACCGAAATGATAAGGGTAAAAGGTGTTTCATTTGAAGGTGAATATCTAATCCCTAATCGTTATATTAAATTATGGGGAGATAGTATCAAATTTGATAAAGCTGTGGCTGTGGATGTTACTAATCAGAATATCTCCACATTAGAAAAAAGAGATGACAGGTGGTATATATTAAGTATGAATCCCGCTACTACAGGTGTTCATAAACCTCCCTATGCACTTGAAACTCCAATTGGATTATTTGCTGTTCAAGAACAAAAAGAGAAAATGTTTTATACAAAAGATGGCTCAAGTGAACTTGCCGGATATGCACCGTTCGCCTCCCGTTTTACTAACGGTGCCTATTTGCATGGCGTTCCGGTACAATATCCAAGGCAAAGTATTATTGAATGGAGCAATACTTTAGGTACAACACCTCGCTCACACATGTGCGTCAGAAACGCCACTTCACATTCAAAGTTTTTGTACGACTGGTTATCTATAAAAGAGTCGGTTGTAATTGTAATAGATTAGCTTTATTATTTTTTTGCAATAAAATCCTCCCTCATCGGGCTAAAAGCATCTATCAAAATACCCGGTTCTATACATTTTGTTCCGTGAACAACATCAGGAGCGATATATAAGCCATCACCTTCACTAACTGTTTTCGTAACTCCATTTATAGTAAACTCAAATACTCCGCTTACCACATAAGTGCTCTGCGTGTGAGGATGACTGTGCGCGCTTCCTATTGCTCCTTTTTGAAACTCTACTTTAACCAGCATGATCTGTTTGTCGTATCCCATAATTTGTCGCCTGACACCCTCTCCTGCAGGTTCCCATTCAATTTCATTTTTGTATAAAAATACTTCACTAGTTGTTTTCATATTAATTTTACAGTTTTTTGAATTTATAATTTACTTAGTTTTGAATTGCCAATTTATTTGGAACAAAAAGTTAGTAATTCCAGTTATTATTTACTTCGTTTATTACTAAATGCGCTTATTACTTATTTCGCTTATTAATTACTTAATTATTATTTTAGTTCGTCTTTGACTACTGCAATAATACCCTCAACTTGGGCCAAGGCAAACATTCTGCCGTAAAATGAGTATCCCGGATTATGGTTTTTATTGATATCATCCAGCATAAGCTTACCGTGATCTATCCGCATTGGAATATTGGGTTTATGTTTTTCCAGTATACGAATCACATCAATAAGCTTGCCATCTCCTTCCAGATGGGATGCTTCGATAAAATCACCATTATCGTATACTTTCGTACTCCTTAGATGGGCATAACCTATTTGATCAATAAACTCACCGGTAATTGACGGAACATCGTTATGCGAGTCTGCACTTAGTGATCCAGCACAGAGAGTTAATCCGTTTGACGGGCTTTTTATGGAATCAAGAATCCATGCAATATCGTCTCTGCTTGTAACTATTCGCGGTAAACCAAATACCGGAAATGGAGGATCATCGGGATGAATACATAGTTTTATCCCATATTCTTCTGAAACGGGGATTACTTTTCGCAGAAAGTATTTTAAGTTTTCCCTGAGTTGTTCTTTATTAATACTCTTATAATGTGACAAAAGCTTTCTGAAAGCATCTACAGGATTTAGTGTATCACTTGCTATTTGTCTGTTTATAAAACCTTGAGTTTTAACTATGATAGTATCTATTAATTCATTTTTTTCAGTTTCTGTTATTTTATTATCTAACTCATCAATTTTTTTCTGCTCATCATTAGTATAATCTTCAAGAGCATTTTTTCGTTTCAATATTTTACAGTCAAAATATGCAAAATGTATCTTATCAAAAAAGAGAGTAGATGTTCCATCGGGAAGTTTTTTATTAAGATCAGTTCGCACCCAGTCGATTGCAGGCATAAAATTATAACAAACAGTTTTAACTCCCTCTTTTCCTAAGTTTGCCAGACTTGTTTTATAGTTCTCAATATTTTCATCACGATCAATGCCTCCATACTTTATACTTTCAGAAACCGGCAGACTTTCAACCACTGACCACCGTAAGCCTGAACTCTCAATGAAATCCTTAAGATCGTGGATTGTTTGAGTATCCCAAACCTCACCCGGTTGTACTTCATAAAGAGAGGTGACTATACCTTCCACTCCGATCTGCCTAAGCATATCTAAAGTTATTGGATCCTTTTTACCAAACCACCGCCATGTTTTTTCCATTAAAACTAACTTATTAAACTCAAATATAGATTTTGCACTATTTGTTTCTAATTCAAATATACAATATAATGCATAAAAATAAATATAAAAAATCGAACCCATGCCAGTTAAACATGAGTTCGATTTATTTTTAGAAAAATATGTAACTTAAATAATTTACTATTCCTGTGAGTCAGGACCAAGTACAGTTCGGTCTTTAGGAACTATTCTCGCTTCAATATTATTCTCTGCTCCGGGGTAACCAATATTTTGATTAATCACACCTCCGGTATTTGAATTGATAGCATTTGCAGGAACAGGCCATAGGACATGATGTACACTTATTTTGTACTCAGCCCATTTATGTTTTACGCCTTTGTTATAGAAATTACTTTTTGCAGTAACCCAGTCATAATAGAAATTTATACCATCCTGTTTTACGTTTGCACCAATACCACCCGGACCTGAAAAGTTATCAAGTTTATAAACTCTACCACCAAAAACCTCACAAGGCTTTCCTGTTTTGGCAAAAGTGTAAGCTATTCTGGTAATTTCAGATTTCCTGTTTTCTTCATAATAAAGCTCCCTGGCTCTTTCATCAAGTATTGCACCGATATTCACATCACTTGCAGCTAATGGTTCAGCACCTGCCCGTGTTCTTACAACATTAATATATTGAGCTGCAGAAGCAAGATCGTTTTTCCAATAATAACTTTCTGCAATCATCAGATAAACCTCTGCAGTCCTGTAGATATACCAAGGAGTTTCACCACCCTGCTTCTGACTATTAAGCGGATCGGGAACAAAAAGTTTATAATGCGGCCATGAATACCAGCAACGGATTGTATCTTCAATAGACATCGAAACAGGTTTAACAAAGTTTTTTCCGTACCACTCATTGCCTTCATCCTTTAAAGAAGGATTATTATATCTCAAATCTTCCATTCTTCTCCAACTATCACGATTATGAATTCCTCTCATATCGTTTAACTCCTTGTCTGTCCATATCATATTTGTATAATACCATGTGGCACGTACTCTACCGATACCTCGACCATAGCTTGCATTCAAGTCCATTTCAGGATCAGTCTCATCTTTATGAACATTCTGACTAGTTCCTACTTTTCCGTCAGGAGTTTTAACATTACCACTGTTCCAAAATGGCACACCATTTCTCATAGTTGCAATTCTTGCCGAGCCATCTACTTCGGGATAGGACACTACATACATCAAACCTTCACTATTACTCATATCCAATTTAGCCTCAATGCTATGAAGATCAAACATTAAATTAGTGTTTGGTTTGTTCTGATTAACAGTAAAACGTTCAGTCATCAAAGGATTAGCAGCAACTATTTCTTTTCCCACTTCAATAGCTCTGTCCCATTCACCTAAAGCCATGCAAACCTTCATAAGCAATACACCGGCAGCAGCTTTGGACGTTCTACCCCTGTCAACCTTAGCAGGTACCCACTTATAAGCAAACTCTAAATCAGGTAATATTTTCTCTAAAATTGACCATCTGTCATAAGTGTAAAAATCATATTTTGGAGCATTAATTTCCCAATCAAGATAGGGAACATCACCAAACTGATGAACCAACTTATTATATCTGTATGCTCTGTGGAAATATGCTGAACCAAGTACTGCATTACGTTCAGCTTCACTTGTGTATTCGGCATCATCGATTCGTGCAATAACAACATTCGCATACTTGATACCTTTGTATCCTTCATACCAATACCAACCAACTTTCGTTCTGTCGGTATTATTTAAATTCGCATCCGGGAGCAAAGATACATCCAAATCCATCTGAGGTCCTGCCTTATCCGTAGTGCCTTCAACAGCTACGTCTGAAAGAATCATTTCCGTTAAAATTGGTGCTCCGTCACCAAAATACTCATGTCTCATATTCCTCTCACATGTAGTAATGGCTGAATAGAAACCTGCCGCATCTGTATAAGCATTCTCAGGAGTATAGAATGACAATGGTTTGGGTTCTAGCCAGGATTCACTACAACTGTAAGTTGTCAGTATAATTCCAGTTAACAGCACTATCGCAGTAACTGATATTTTATTTTTTCTGTATTTTCTTTTCATAATAACTGATTTTATAAAGTGAAATTCACTGATGCATTAATACTGCGTGGTGCAGGATTACTATTTTCCGGATCCCAGAAATCCCAATGAGGAGAAAAGACTGCAACGTTTCTTGCTGAAAGTGAGAGTGTCATATCCTGTACTGAAATTCTCTCTAATAAGTTTCTGGGCACTCTGTATGATAATGTTACATTATCCAAACGGATAAAAGATTTTTCTCTGTATACTGAACCATCATTTTTGGAACCTATTCTTGCATAATTATTTATCCTGTTTTCAGGTGTCCAGTAAGGTTGTACATATTCCGAAACTCTGTCCTTGAAACCGGAACTGTTTGAGGCACGGTTAAATGATCCGTATTGTCCCCAATGCGAATACATAAGGAATGAAAGAGAAAGATTCTTGTTAAAGATAAACTCGTTACGCAGATTCCAGTTGAATCGAGGAGTTGAATAACCCATGAAAATACGGTCTGCATTTGTCATAACACCATCTTCGTTCTGATCTTTATATTTGAAGTCTCCCGGTTGTAACCCATATACTGCCGCTTGCTCAGCCTCTTCGACCTGCCATACACCAATATGTTCATAATTCCATATCTGATCAGGATCCCTGCCTATAAACCACTGGTTTTGAATATCATCAGCTTCTTTCTGACCAATTACATTGCCTTCATCATCCAGAACATCCACCATATCTCCATAAAGAGTTATAATTTCTCTTCTGTTTAAGAAAAAGTTAGCATTAGCATTCCAAGAGAAATTCTGCCTCTCAATAATTCCCGCATTAAGTGTTACTTCAAACCCCTTTGTTTGTAACTGACCTAAGTTGGCTGCGACACTATTAAATCCGGAAATTTCCGGAAGTACCCTGTCAACCAGCAAGTCAAACGTATTAGCTATATAACCGTCAATAGATCCACTCAATCTGTTATTTAGGAACGAGAAGTCGAGACCGGCATTATAAGAAGCTTTTCTCTCCCATTTCAATTCAGAGTTTGACATCCTGTTTACATACATCTGCGAAGTAATATATACATTGCCCGTCTGATCAATGTATGGGTGCGGTCCTGATGTCATATCAGAAAGTGCCTCATACTGACCAATATCACGGTTACCATTTTCACCCCATGAGAAACGAAGTTTACCATAATCGAACCAGTCAAGTATAGGTTCAGCAAAATCTTCAGCAGTAAATATCCATCCTAAAGCAACTGAAGGAAATGTAGCTCTTGGATTTTTCTGTCCAAATGCTGAATAACCGTCTCTACGAACAGTAGTTGTAAGCATATAACGATCTTTATATGAGTAGAAAAGTCTTCCCATAAGAGCGTCTCCAGTTCTGTAAGTATCATTACTCTCATTCAACGGTACAGTACCTGCCTGCATTCTATGATAACCTAGTACATCACTTGGTGAAAATTGTGTGGCTGTCATTTTTTGTGACCAATATTGTCCTTTCTCAGCGTTGAAAAGAAATGTAGCTTCCACATTGTGATCCTGAGCAAAACGCTGACTAAATCTTAGGATATTGTCAACCTGCCAATTATATCGTTTATGTGTAGTTCTTTCGGCTCTACCACCATTTGTAGCCCATTCAAAATGTTTTGTTGATTCATGATTGTAATACTCTCTGAATTCAAGATAGGGAATAAAATTCACCTGATATTCAATATTAAAAGGTAAATCCACAATGGCATACATATTACCATTTAGAGTTGTATATACATCTTTTCTATCTCTGTAAAGGTTATCGAAAAATGGATTCACAGGAGTAACATCATCTGTTGGGTACCTCCAGTGGAACATACTATATTCTGGATCACCAATATTATTTGATCCATAAGGAGAAATGTTTACCATCTGTCCCCAATCTGCCTGTAAGAAACCTTCATTTCTTGATGAGAAACCAGCATTTAGTCCAACTCTTAACCAATCTGAAATCTTAGACTCAAGATTCAAACGGCTTCTGAATGTCTGGAACTTATTACCTGTAATTATACCTTCCCTGTCTGAATATCCCAATGACCAGTAGTATGAAGAACCATCCTGAGTTCTGTTAGAGATACTTGCTTGGTAATCCTGCTGTAGACCTGTCTGGAATACTAGTGATGGCCAATTAGTTATTTTATTGTTCAGAAAATTATCTATTTCCGGTTGTTTCAATTCCAAACGAATAAGCCATGCAGAAAGCAATTCCTCTTCTGTGAAAGAGCTAACAGGCGTTTTTTGGTCATAATTATACCAATCCAATTGACTTATACCTTGCAATTTTCTTGGATCAGTATACATTTGAGGATACTGTTCAAGATAAGCATCTGTTCTCTTTCCAATTTCATAAGCCTCACGGAATTTAAGAAAACCAGCTGCATCAAGTACTTCAGGCTGGTTTGCAGACTGTACAAATCCTATTGAAGTATTAAAATTCACCCTTGGTTTACCTGTTTGGGCACCTTTCTGGGTCATAAGTATAATAACACCATTTGATGCTTTTGCTCCATAAACTGCTGCTGAACTTGCATCTTTAAGGATATCAATACTTGCAATATCCAAAGGATTGATGTCTGTTAAAGCACCTTCATAAATTACTCCGTCCAGAACAATAAGAGGCTCCGAACCGGCTTTAAGGGTCCCTTTTCCTCTAACCTGCAGTCCGGCATCACCTTTTGCAGAGTTCGCAAAACCAATAGAAACTCCTGCTGCATTTGCTCTCAGGAGGTCTTGAACTGAACGGGGACTCTCAGCAATCATTTCATCTGCTTTAATAGTAGCAATTGCCCCTGTTAGGTCTCGCTGTTTCATGGTTCCATAACCAACTACAACTACTTCATCAAGATAGCTTGTTGATTCATTTAGTGTAACATTAACTACACTTCTTCCGCTAACAGCAACCTCTTCAGTATCAAAACCGATATAAGAAATGGTTAATGTTGGTTGAGAAGTAGTCAATGTTAAAGTAAAATTACCATCAATGTCTGTGATGGTACCATTTGTTGTACCTTTTTCAATAATATTTACGCCAATTAGTGCCTCGCCATTGATGTCTACAACCTTACCGGTTATAGCCCTGTCCTGTTTGGGAGTGGCTACTAAAGCGGAAGTATTACTTACCTCGGCCTTCATCCATTGCGTATTTAAAATCATAAATAACGCAATGAAACACAATAGATGTAAAAAGTATCTTGTACTTTTCATTTTTACGTGTTGTGTAATCATATTTACAAATTATTAGTTAATTAAAAAACTCAATTTAAGGTGATCAATAAGCTCTTAGTCCTGATTTTTTATCATTTCAAGAGCGCGTGTTGTTGTATTATATTTAGAAATCATATTAGAAATTTCCCACTCAGGCATATCCCGGTTAACTAGAAATCCAAAATATTTATCAGCTACCATTCCGAAAAAATCTTCATGACCTTTTCTAAACTCTGTCGGTGCAATAATTTGATACTTTCCTTCAGAAATCTTTTCAGCGGATATGTAAGGATACGAATTTTGCAATTCATTTATTGCTTTTGCAATATTGTGATCGAATGTCTGCTCATCAATAGATTTATCTTTCAGGATAAATAATTCTTTAATATAATCAACTGAGTTATTCTGAACTATCTCTATAGAAGCATTTGTTCCTTTAATTTTCCCATTGTATGTGTCTCCGCCACCGTCTGTTGATTCGTAATTCCAGAGTGCAGTTACAGAAACATTAACTCCTTTAAGCTGATAATTTATAGTTCCATTAGCAAAAACCTCTAAATTTGAGTCTTTTACATATTTCTGAAGAAAATCAGGAAAACTATTCAGTCCCGTAGAACGTGAGAATTGTTCTAATGTCATCCTGGTTGGCCAATGATTTGCAGAGGTTAAAACCACATCACTATTATGATTAATTACCACATACGGAAAACATTGCCATTGAACAAGGTCAACTAAATGATTAGCTACGTCTGCTATAGATTCACCCTGTTGTTCAACATCATAAAACCAAGCCGGTCTGACTAGTGGAACACCTGATACCTCTTTATAAAAGTGATGCAGGTTCTCCATAACAACCGCAGGATCCTCAGGAGTACCGGTCTGCAAGTTACCAAACAGCTCACTGTTACTCACGAGCTCACGAGTTAAGGTGTTAATTATTTCGTAACGTTCGGTCATCACATCGTAGAGATATACATTGTTAGCTTTAGCAATGTCAAATGCAGATGTCAACAAGTGATAGTTTTCTCTGTTAATTGCCATTGGCTTGTCAGACAAAACATTAAATCCGGAATTTATAGCTTCATATATATATTCTGTCTTCTTTTTGTTGTTACCTGCCAAAATGACTACGTTCCCATTTTTATCGCTAAGCATTTTCTCAAGGTAATCCTCTCCTGTATAGACAATCTCAACCCAATCAGTTGGGTTTTCCATACGGTTGTTATAAGCCTCTATACTCGCTAGATACTGATCCAGCTCGACTCCTTCCGGGGCATATACGAAAACCGTATCATTTACCTGAGGATTCGAAAACTTCTGTAAAAGACTAGCGTGAAAGTGTCCGGGGTCTAAAACCACCAGTTTTATTTCTCCGGGTGCTCCTGTAAATACAGTAGATGAGCCATTAGTCTCATTTTTACTTTGCCCGTTACAGGACAACATCAAAATTGAAGATATAACAACCACTATAATATTAAATAATTTATTCATCAAATATATAATTACATTTTGATGTAATCAGTTCCATAAGGATATCTCTGAGGACGTCTCAACATAGAGTTTGCCCAGTCACTGTTTAAGAATCTCTCTTTTGCAGGATCCCACAAAAGTTTGCCAGGAACCTTCATCGCAATATGGCTTATCAAGCAAACAGAACATGCACGATGTCCCATTTCAACAGGAGAAATAGGCTCTTTTCTTGTCTTTATACAATCAAGCCAGTTACCATGTTGGTTGTCACTCTCATAAAGATGAATTTCGTTTTCTCCTATTTCTGATGTCAATATTTTCGGATCACTTGCGTCAAGTGCACGAGCATTAGCTTTCTGATCTACAGGATCACTTGCCGATGCAACGTAGTTACCTCTTGAAACGAAGATCCATCCATCTGTTCCTTCGTACCTGATACCGTTTGGATATCCACCACTGGTATACATAGTTACACCATTCTCATATTCAGCCTTTACCATAAAATCACCATGAACATCCCACAGCCCTGATTTTGGAAACTGAGCAACTGCCTCTACTGAAATAGGACCGGTGAGTTCAGTATCCATACCCCAAGCTGCAGAATCAAAATGATGCTGTCCCCATCCGGTTATCATTCCTGCACCAAATTGTTCACAACGCAACCATCCCGGACGACCATAATCGTTTTGAGGATGAACTCTTATTTCAGTATAATATACTTCAGGTGTTGAACCTAACCACATGTCATAATTAAGATTTGAAGGAATAGGCATTTCAGGAGCTTCAGGACCTGATGGGTCGCCGGGTAAGCCAATTTTCACAGTATGTAATTTACCTATTCTACCGTTTCTGACAAGTTCTGCAGCAATTCTAAACTGTTTAGAAGAACGTTGCTGAGTACCTACTTGAAGAATGACTTTCTGACGACGTACTACATCGCTTAACAGTCGTCCTTCTTCTACTGTCAGTGAAGTAGGCTTCTGTAAATAAATATCTTTACCTGCTAAAGCGGCACGTATAGCCAAATCGGCATGTTGGTGATCCGGAGTACTAATAATTACTGCGTCAATATTTTTATCTGCCAACATGTCGATATAGTTTTCATACATCTTTGCATTTGAGTATGAAGAATTACCGGTTTTTTTGGCATAAAAATCATCAACCAGTTTTTTTCCGTCTGCCAGACGTTTACTGTCTACATCACACACAGCTACAAACTGTGCCTGATCGTACTTAAAGGTTTCTGCCATGTCGTGAGAACGAGCAATCCTACCCACTCCAATCTGACCTATATGAATTTTGTTGCTGGGAGCATTTTTCCCCATAACCGAAGCTGGTACAATGGTTGGGAATATCATTGTTCCTGCTGCAGTTGCTGCTGCTGATTTTAAAAAAGATCTACGTTCCATGTTATTAATTTATTTATTCTGATTTATAATTTTCAAATGCGTTAGCTATATCTGCTTCAATATGGTCACCGGAATGAACAATCACCCTGTATCTTAGTGTAAAAGATTCTCCCTTTTTTATAAAGGTATATTCATCATTTTCCGGCCAGTACATAGGAGTTGGCGAGAAGAAGCCATAATCACGGGTGAACCAAGGGGATGGATACCACATATTTGATGGGTGCTGTAAGATAGCTATCCCCTCCATTTTACCCATACGCTCTCCTGAAAAATCCATCCATGCTGATGGTTGCCCAAATGTAGCTTTTTCACCCTTTTGATTTTCAGCGTTTATCATTGTACCACCGTTTATTACTGCTAAATCCGGATCCATACGAACACTAAACAGAGAATGATTTGTTTTATCAATCCTAACATCCATCAACATCTCCATAGTTATATCAAAATCAAGCTGATACATACCTTTAGAAGGTGATGATATTGTAATTATGCGTTTATCTTTTATTGGTGCATCTGCGTCTTTTCTGTGCCATATACATTCGTTTTCAATAACAGCTTTATCACCTCCTGACTCTAAAATATTCACTTTTAGTGAGGTAATTTGCCCGCGATCTATTCCCTCCTGCCAATAATTACCACCATTTACTTTATCACATCCAAAGAAAAGAGAACTGTGATGTGGATAATTTGCGTTTCTGATAGATGTTACAGAAGCGTTTGATGGTCCATTAACCGGATAAAAAAAAGGATATTTTTCATTATCTGGGAAAATATAGCTTGTGAAAAAATTGCCGTCAATACTAAAATCAACTCTATCTCCTATTTGGATAGCTGTTACTTTTGATTGCGAAAAACTATAAGAATACATCATTGAAATAAACAGTAGGATAATTGTTATTTTTTTCATTTTCATTTATATTAATTAGTTTTTTAGGTTATACTTATAATTTATATCAACAAACTTTTAATAGGTATTATTTTTTGAATTTAATTTCAATCTTCGGAGAGTTTGCAAAACTATTCCAATATGCTTCAGCAGTATCTTTATTCAGTTCACCATCAAATACTACCATTCTATATGAAAGAGTATAATCCTGATGAGGTTTTATTATCCATGGATCATGGCGAATAGGTACAAACTCAAAATAAAGATCACCCCTGCCACCGTTTGCATCCATCGGCCAAACTCTCATTGGTTCAGGGTGTTGTTGGTTAAATGGGTGACTCATAAACAAAATCCCTGATCTTTTATCATCAACATCTGTTTCACCTTCCACGATACACCAGCGAGCCCTGCTACCATCAGCATCAATCCTGGTCTTACCTTCCGAAGTCAGAACTGAGGAATTATTCTTTTCCCATTTCTCTGTTGCTCTGAAACCAATTCCTCCACCATAGCGATAGGCATCAAAAACGATTCCATTTTTGAGTGGGCTATTAAAAGTTGTTGTATAGTCGACAATCCAAACATTTTCATCTACATTCCACACTCTCACTTCCAAAACTTCATTGATTGCAATCTGATCTTCACCCTTGTTCCCGAAGTCAATATGCTGTTGCAATACTTTGAATCCGGAATACACGTCACCTGACACTTCAGACAAAAAAGAATTAAACTTTACTGTTCCCTGTCCTTTAGCCAAGTTCCAGAAGTCAACTTCTCTATCATCAATATGCGTTAACGTCCACGGGCCCCAAATACCGTAATGGTGATAGTGGTCAGGTGCTTGTACTCGTGTCAAAACTTCTCCTCCCGGTGAATACAAAGGATGGATAAATCCAGAACGTTCAAACAACGGGTCAACACCTTCCGGTGGATACATAGTTCTGTATCTATAACTTAAAATAGGACTAGAATCTTTGTATAATGTCAGATTTCCTCCCGATTTACTTATCTGAAATTGATCTTGCTCTTTAACTGACTGATCAGTTTCTATCAACTTAATTACAAAATTACGGTCAGTTTTTCCTCCGGAAACATTATCAGGTATAAACCAAAGAATTGGTCTGCTACCTGATTCTACCTGACTTGGTACATACACCTCTTTATTGTTGGATATTTCATACAGTACAATTTTCTTGTCAGTGAAACTATATTTATCAGTGTTATCCAAAGTTATGGAAACGGGTGTATTTAAATAACTTTCATCCAGCTTTAAAGTAAAATATGCAATCTCTTGCGAAAATATTGGCTGAAATATAAAAAGAATTATAAGTAGATATAGCGTTCTCATATTTTATAATTTTAACTCAATTTTTCAGGTAACTTATTTTGTCAATAAACAAAGTAAAAAAAAATAATTGTTAATGTCTACCAATATAATTACCAATAGTGATACTATATTTGCTTGTATCACCAATCATTTGTTAAACACTTTTAACTTATTGTTAATAGTACAATTATGCTTTCTGCTTAATTAGCAAGTCCTTCGCCCGTCTATATCTGCAAAATCAATATTATATTTAGTATCGTCAGCTAAAGTAATTATTGCACCAAGTGGTGAATAATTTGGAGTAACATCCAATATCTCTATATTTTTTATCGGATTCAACTCCTCTTTTGTCCATTCACTATTATCTGTTTTATGTAACATTACCGATATCAACAACTCCATTGGTGGATTCTTCTTCAAGCATTTTTTCCTGGCAAAAATAACAGTACTTTCATCTTCTTCTGCATTCCTGTTTGAATGAACTTTATGCTCTATTTGATCCCAACCATTATAAGTTACCAATGCAAGACTCCTTCCGGGTATGGTTGCCGTAATTACTTTTTTGTCATCTTCTTCAAACTGTATAATCTCAGCAGCTTTACCATTCAAATGAGGCAACCCATAATGCCCGAGAGTAATCTCATATTCAAAAGCGAGACGTACACGATCAACTCTTATAACACCTCCGGGTATAGTTATTTCTGCCAGATCAATAATGTAACCTACCCCATTATTAGGCGGTCTTCTCATAATAGCCTGACGATATACAACATCGTCAATTACGCCATTAAAAAGCATACTTTGAGATATTGTAAATTTACGGTTATCATCTGCATCATTGTCAACTGTCAGTCCTGTCAGATAAAAGTTAACATCATCACCCCTTAAATCCCTGGGATCCAGGCTCCGATAAGAGTATTCCATTGCAGTACCACCGTTAGGATCGTGATCTTCCCATGGAAAATGAGTGTTGTAACGTAGTTTAGAATAATTTGGATCATCATAATATACCTTTCCGGGTACAATCTCCGAAGTACCTGTTTTTCCATGGTTTACCAACACCAGTCCCGGATTGTTCAGGACCACTTTCTTAGAATCTTCTCCCAGCGATTCCCAAAAGCCATCATTCTCTTTAGCGGTCCAGAAAGGCGAATCCTCAGGTAAAGCCAAACAGATAAAAGGTAGAAACATCAAATAGGGGCTGCCTGCACAACTATAGTTTTGCACCATGTACTCCCTTTTGCCATAAAACCCCAAACTGGGAATATTATTATAATAAAAGTCTTCACGCGTAACAAACTGTAAAAGAGAACCTGAGCAGAGTCTTCTTGCCCATCCCGGATCCAAAAGATTGGGATTCTTCAACATGAAAGAAACAGGAAATGCCCCAGACACCCATGTTCTGTAGCAAATACTGCGAGACCACATGTTAATGTATCCATCCCTGCCAAAAAAGCTTGGCAAAGATTCCATAAGCTTCTGAGCTGATCTCTCAATAATATCAGCTATTTTAGGATAATACTCATCTCCGAATGTTCTGTTCCAAATTGTAGTATATACAATAAAAAGGCTGATAGAATAATAGTTATAAGTTTGCTCCAAATACCAACCGTTTCCTGAGTGATACGAAGCTATCCACAACAAATGATTCTCCAAAAGATCGTCATCAATTTCATAACCATACTTTTTTAAAAAAGAAAGAGCTATAATATTGAAAATACGCCAGTTGTTCTGTGTTGTTCTATGGTGAGCCCATTTCGAAATACACTCTACCATATCATTCTTTTGTTCTTCCGTATAACTTGTCCATATAGTATCAGGCATAAGAAGCAGAGTCTTAAACAATCCTCCGAACTCACAAGTAAATTGATAGTTTGAGTCAGGAAGCTCTTCAGGCAGTGGTATTGAGTTAGGATGTCCCGGTGTAAAAGAGTTGTAAATATGTAAGGAATAATAATCCTTTAAATTAATACCATTTATTTCTGTTTTAGGGTCAACATGAATTAATGGTCCAGCCAGTGTAAATGTTCTTTCCAAAGCTTCAAAATCAGCAGCTTTATAGCGCCAGTCAGGAGCGTTTGGCTGAGGATATGTTTTACCCGGTACAATAGGAAAACTCATGTGTTGTTCTATTGATCCAACATGAGAAAAAGCTCCCTCAAGAAGATATTTTGCTAATTCGATGTAATGTTTTCTTGACATACCTGTCTTTGGACTTAATACAAAATCAGGATTTTTTACTTCAAATTTTCTTTTCATTTTTATTGATATTAAAATTTATGTAATCTATTTTATGGGTATGATATTAGTCTGTTCGCTTATTTTTACAAATTAAATGAATAATTTAAGATTACAAAAGACATTAATTTGCAATATATAATATTATATTTGCATATAGTACAATTAAACTAGTGTTATCAATAATATACTATTAATTAAAATTTAATAAACATGACATACCGATTAATGCATGAAAATCTGAATCTTGACAATGGCTCTCCTGTTAAGATTAAATGGTGCGACTATGATTATTTTAAATTCCCGCTTCATTTTCATAATGAGTATGAAATAGTATATATACTCAAAAGCAGTGGAACCCGTTTTGTAGGAAACAGTATCCAACAATATTCAGATGGGGATCTTGTGCTATTAGGCAGCTCTCTCCAGCACATGTACAGGAGCGACCCAGAGTATTACACGGGCAGAGATGATTTAAGAGTAAATGCTATCACTTTACAGTTTTCCAAGGACTTTTTTGGGCATTCTATAAACAACTACCCCGAATTAAATAATATCAAGAAACTACTAATGAAATCGAAAAGAGGGGTTTATTTTCACAAAAATGCTAACAAACGCATCAGAACCCGAATGGAAAAAGCACTGGAATTAAGTGGCCTCCCTCTTTTACTAGAATGCATCAATATTTTATCCTTAATGAGCGTTTCGCATAATGTCACCTTATTAAATCGTGAAGACTCTGAATCTACGGTAGAACTTATTGAAGCAGACACAAGGCTGGTAAAGATACTATCTTTTATAAAACGAGAATATTATCGTCATCTGTCAATTGATGAAATTGCTGCTGTTGCAGGCATGAATAAGAGTGCATTTTGCAGGTTTTTTCACGCAAAGACGGGAAAAACATGTACTGAATACATAACATCATTGCGTATAAATTATGCTTGCAAGCTATTGCTGGAAGGCAGACTTACAATTTCTGAAATATGCTATGAGTGCGGATTTAACAACATTTCAAATTTCAACAGACATTTCAAGCGAATTACAAATTATTCCCCTACTAAATATCTGTTGGAATTCAATAAACCACCTCTTCATAATCAAAATTTTATTTAATAAATAAGAAGCGGAAACCCGTTAACATTTAGTTCATGAAAAAATAGTACATTTGAATACAATTTTCTCGAATAAAACTATGCGTACAGCTCTATTTTCTATTATATTTACTATAATATCTGCACTAAGTTTCCCAATAGGAAAGGATCAGCCTAAAAAAGACAATTTAATCACAGAATATCTGTTCAACGACACTGAACTACTTTTCCAACAGATGAATCTGGACAACTTAATTGATTTTAAAACCTTTGAATCAGCATATTCCGGTTACAAAAAGTTAAATAAGAATAATAATTCCCTGCTTACAATTATTGATTTTAATCTGCCCTCTACCAAGAAGAGGATGTATGTACTGGACCTTGCTAAAAAGGAGGTGTTGTATGTTACTCATGTAGCTCACGGAAGAAATAGCGGAGAAAACTTTGCAACATCCTTTTCAAACAGAAGCGGATCGTACCAAAGTTCACTTGGTTTTTTTCGCACAGCAGAGACTTACAATGGCGGAAACGGTTATTCATTGAGGCTCGACGGGCTTGAGAAGGGTATAAATGACAAGGCAAGACCTCGCGCCGTTGTTATTCATGGAGCAGATTATTGTAGTGAGGACTTTATCAGGTCAACGGGAAGATTAGGTCGCAGTTTCGGTTGTCCCGCTTTGCCGCAGGAACTTAATAAACCCATCATTAATACAATAAAAGATGGATCACTGCTTTTTATATATGCTGATAAACCGGAATATTATTCCTTAAGTAAAGTTCTGTAACCACCTTAACCAATAATAAATGATCACTACCATAATTATTATTCTCACCGCACTTATTTCCATTAAAGCTTTTAAGGATATTGAGCTTATGGGTAAGCTTATTTTCCACCCCCCTGCAGTAAAAAAAGGCAGCTGGTACAGATTATTTACTTACGGAGTAGTGCACGCCGATTACACACACCTCATCTTCAACATGTTCACCTTATATTTTTTTGGTATAGAAATCGAACGTGTATTTAAAACAGTATTAGGCCAAACTACAGGCTCTTTCAGCTATGTTTTACTTTACATTTCAGCACTACTTATATCTATTCTTCCTACATATTTCAAGCAAAAAGACAATACGTCATATTACGGTCTTGGCGCATCAGGAGCAGTCTCCGCTATTATATTTGCTTATGTACTTATCAACCCGATGAATTTCATGGGTATAATGTTTATACCAATCATGCTGCCTGCATTTCTTTTTGGTTTTATATTCATATTAATATCTACTTTACTCGAAAAAAAACAAACAGGTGGTATAAATCATTCTGCACACATAACTGGTGGTATTTACGGTATACTATATATGGTAGCCGTTTTCTTTATATTTGCAGATATCAATCTGGTAAACTCATTTATAACCCAAATAAAAATAGACTCAATATCTGACCTCTTCCATTTTGGTTTTTAGATTGTTACCCCTATAATATTTTATAACACAGCCGTAATTATTTAATTTGAACAAAAAATGTTCTAATTAGTTTTATCAGTATAAGAACTAAAACCGGCAGATCTATGGAACGAGACGGTCATTTAGAGAGCATTTGGCAATCCGAGGTAAAACACTACGGTCAGAAAGAGATTAGTCCAACCCCCAATTTTGATGTTGTAATAGCAGGTGCCGGAATCACCGGAATCACTAGTGCAATTATGCTTCAGAAAAATGGAGTTAATTGTATTCTTGTTGAAGCCGCAAATATGGGTTTCGGTACCACTGGAGGAACCACCGCTCACTTGAATAACTTCTTTGACAAACCCTATTATCAGGTCATTAAGGAGTTCGGACTCGATTCTGCAAAACTTCTTGCAAAAGCAGCTAGAGAAGCAAATGATATAATAAAAGATAATATCAACATATATCAAATCTATTGTGATTATTCTATCAGAAACGGATATATGTTTTCACTTGATGAGAATCAGGATAAGGAGCTTCAAAAAATAATAGAGGGACATCATCAAGTTGGTATAGAAACTTTTAAGACCAATGTAAATCCTTTTGGAATTCCTTCGGTGAGGGTTGTGGAAATACCCAACCAAGCTCAGTTTCATCCGTTAAAGTATTTAAGAATATTACTTAAGGAATTTATACATAACGGGGGAGTTTATATAGAGGATTGCAGAATCATCTCAGTAGATAAAAAAAATGAAACATTAATTGCCACAACCAACAAAGGAAGTATTCATAGCAGATATTTGATTTACGCTACACATATTCCTCCCGGCAGAAATATAATACATTTCAGAAACACCCCTTACCGAAGTTATGTAATGGCCGTAAAGCTCAAAAGCGGACATTATCCTGAGGCATTAGGGTATGATTTATTTGAGCCATATCACTATTATCGCACACACAATATTGATGGAGAAGATTTCTTAATCGCCGGAGGAGAAGATCATAAAACAGGTTATGTTGATAATGCCTCTGATTGTTTTGAAAGACTCGAAAGCTATCTGCGTCGACACTTTGACATTGAAAATATTGCTTATAAATGGTCATCCCAATTTTATGAACCGGCAGACGGTCTACCTTATATCGGACACCTGCCCGGCAACCCTGAAAATGTTTATTTTGCAACCGGCTATAGTGGCACAGGAATGATTTTCGGCACGCTAGCTGCCAAAATACTCAATGATGTTATTCTAAAGGGTAACAGCATTTACGAGGAACTTTTCTTAACTTCAAGAGTTAAACCAGTATCCGGATTCAACAACATAGTAAAAGAGGCAGCCGACAAGAACAATATTATCGAAAGCGACTGCACACACCTCCACTGTAAAGTGAAATGGAATCAAGAGGAGAAATCATGGGACTGTCCCTGCCACGGCTCACGCTTTGGAATTGATGGGGAGGTACTAACCGGCCCTGCAGTTAAGAAGTTAAAGAGTCTAACAGAAGCTTAATAAAACACACTAAAACCATCTATATTGATTCAAAAAGAAATAACTATAGATCAAATTATTGATAAAGTTTGAGAGGCACTGAAATATTACTAGACACTCTTGAGCCTTATCTTGTTCTTATCTTGTTCTTACCTGGGTGTGACCTTGCCCTTATCATCTCCTTTTAAATAAGTATAATGTAAGACTCAGATAATAGTTTTGTCGAACCTTTTTATTACTAAAATAGGTATAAGATACCCCACTGCTATTGGTCCCATATTTCACCTTGAACCGATATCATAAATCCTGAACATGAAAAAGTCATCTTTTGGTTTTGTATTTTAATATATCTACAATCCCATATAAAAGATATTTAACTGATGTAAACTATAAAATCATATTTTTAAATACTACTTTTTTTAGTTATTTATAGTTGTATGAAAATTAATACTAAAATACGGTATGGACTTCGGACAATGATTGAAATTGCAGATTGTCGAAATTCTGAAGGTATACTGCAGAAAGATATCGCAGAAAGACAGCAAATTTCAGTCAAATATCTGGATTACATCATCAGCGCCCTTAAACTCAAAGGATTGATTAGAAATGTAGGAGGAAGGGGAAGTGGTTATGTGATTGCCAGACCAGCTGTTGATATCACGATGCTGGATATTTATACAGCGTTTGAACCTATTGTCGTTGTATAATGTGTGTCCGATGATAAGTTTTGTAAACGTTCATCATCGTGCTGCAAAGCGAGACTTTACTGGAAAAAGTTTCAAAGTGATGTTGTAGAGATGCTTTCCGGTAGAAATCTGGAGCAGATTATACAGGAAACAAGAGATGATTGTGTATTGTGTGAATAGTTTTTTTTGGAAATACATCCTACTAAAACTATAGTATTAGTGTATAATAATATCTAAAGTCATTATATGCAAAAGATTTCGAAGCATGCTTAAACTCATCTTTTAATCAAACTTAATAGATCACAAGCTAATTATTGGAATAGAAATATTATTAACAAACAATTTATTTTTAATTATGAAAACAATTTTATTCAACAGACGGATAGTATCTGTCATCTTGTTTATGTTCATTTCTACAGCTGTTTTGGTTAAAGCCCAAACTCTGGCATAAAATCTTCTGACATTACTATCAACGGAGAGACAAATGTGAAGCATGATTTTACAATTAAAGCAACACAGGTTAACGGAAAAATAACCGTTGCCGACAATCTTCCCAAAACTCTTACTGTGGAGATACCTGTCAGCTCTCTTATCAGCGGTGAAAGACTGATGGATAAGAAGACGCATGAAGCTTTTGATGAGCCAAAGAATCCTACAATTAAGTTCAACATGACCGAAGTAAACTCAATTCAGGTAAATGGTGAAAATATTGCAGTAACAGTAACAGGTGATCTCACTTTAAGAGGGGCAACTAAAAAGGTAACACTGAAAGCGGACGGAAAAGTAACAAGCCCCGGAGTTTACACTTTTCAGGGAGTACTGCCAATAAAAATGAGTGACTATGGGATGAAAGCACCCACCGCAATGATGGGCACCTTGAAAACAAAAGATCAGGTAACTGTAAATTACAATGTAACTTTTGAAGGGAACCCAATCTATTTTAATTCAATAGCATACACACAGAATAAATAATTATTACCAATAAAAAACAAATTATTAATGAAAATGAAAAAAAGAAGTCTCCTTACTGCAGTCGCATTTTTAACCGCTTGCGTTACATTTGCTCAGTTACGCCCTACAAATAAGGATGGTATCAATGTTTTTGAAACACCAAAAACAGAAAAAAAATTTGATGGATTGAAAGTGAAGATTGGTGGTGCACTTACACTACCTTATTCTGCACTTGACCACAGCAACGCACATGGAGAATATGTGAGTGAAGATCTACTTACATTGGTTCCGCTGACTAACAATTTCGGTTTGCCACAAGCCAATCTGTTCATCCAATCAAATTTGTCGGACGGAATTTACCTCAACTTCGAGCTTTACCTGGCTTCCCGCCATCACAACGAAACGTGGGTAAAAGGTGGTTTTCTGCAATTAGAAAAACTGCCTTTTCTTCCTTGGGATTTTGTAGATGATATCATGGAAGTCACCACAATTAAAGTCGGTCAGTTTGATGTAAATTATGGAGATGCACATTTTCGTCGTTCTGATGGCGGTCTTACCTTCTATAATCCTTTTATGGAAAACCATATTATGGATGAGTTTGCCACCGAGATAGGTGCAGAAGTAGACGTTCATCTTGCAGATTTCACTGTTGTGGGTGCAATCACCAACGGACAGCTCAATCCTGCGTTACAGAAGATAGATACCACTCAGGCAGCCAACATGTACTCAAACGGAAAAATGAATCCGGCACTGATTGGGAAACTGGCCTATGACAAACAGATAAATGATCGATTACGTCTTCGAGTGAGCGGTTCAGGATATTACACTGCCGGATCATACAGGAATACACTTTTCAGCGGTGACCGTACCGGCTCGAATTATTATGGTGTAATGTATCACACAGCACCTAGCAGTTCAAACTTCACAAACGGCCGATTCAGTCCCGGTTTCGGTGACAAGGTACAAGCATTGATGGGGAACTTGTTTATTAAGTATTCACCTGTAAACGGTGTTTCATTCGAATCATTTACTACACTGGAGCAAGTAAAGGGACGTAGTGCAAGTGAAAAAGAGCTAAGAGATGCCAATCAGTTTGTTACTGACCTGGTTATTCGCTTCGGTGCCAATGAACAGTTCTATGTTGGCGGCAGATACAATGTGTTGAAAGTCGATATGGCAGCAGTTGGATCTACACCGGCTTACGAAGCTGACATCAACCGTACTGCCATTGCAGCAGGTTGGTACATGACTAAAAATATCATGGCCAAAGTGGAATATGTGAAGCAAAATTATGATGGGTTCCCTGCAAACAGTATATACTCAGATGCACAATTTGACGGATTGACACTTGCAGGATCTATAGCATTTTAAACAGCTTTTCTTAAAGCTATGCCAAGCCGGTATTCAATACCGGTTTGGTTTTAATCTTTCAGATTGATAGAATGAAAAGATTATTATATATACTCACCATTTGTATTCTGGTATCAGCAAATGTTTATGCTCAGCTGGAATCTTATCCGCTGTCTGTGGATGTGAAGGATAAAAGCATGCTTTCCATTCAGGGAAAAAGTAATGTTGTCGACTTTAAATTTGACCAGCCCAGTGATAAGTTTATCGACAGAAAGCTTTATATTACTGCATCCAGGAAAAACGACAAGCTTTATTTAAGCGAAAGCACATTGGAGATCCCTGTAAAAAGCTTTACATCAAGCAATAATATGGCCCTGAGAGATTTCCACAAACTGGTTAAGTCTGATCAATACCCGATTATGCATATAGAACTTGACCATATAGAACTTGCCGACGACACCTCTTCAACAGTAGGTAATGCAATTATTGACGTAACAATTACCGATGTAACAAAGAGATACATCTTTCCCGTTACAGCAGATAAGAATGGTAATAATTTCACCTTCGATGTGAAAAAAGAGATCAATATACGTGATTTTAACCTGACTCCACCAACTCACATGATGGGGATGATCAAAGTGGATGAATGGATCACCATCAATCTATATGTGGAATGTGGTATCCTGCCTATAGAACAGGCTGAGCTTACAAAGTGAAACTTGCAATTTGATCATAAGCAATACCTAAACACCTTTTTCAAATAAAAATTTTATTAGAAGTCTCTATTGTCAGCATTTAGAAGAATGCTTATTATCCCTTTCATTGCATTGTAGTTTTGTGTTCTCAATAGTATGTTTGATATGATTTATGTATAGCTTCTTTAATTAATTACTCAGTCCTGCCGGTATATGCATCAACACCAGATTTGCTCATTGGCTGTGCAAAGAACTTCTCTGCAGCTTTGTCTATTTCTGCAACCCATGGCTGTTCTCCTCCCGCAGATTGAACTACCCAGAGCTTAAGCTCTTTCTTGTGCCAATTGACGGAACAGTTAGTACCCCAGGCTCCACCATGGCCAAACCAAGCGTCTTCACTGTCCTCTTCAGGTGCAGACAAACCAAGGGAATAGCCGCCCAGACCTTTGGGACGTGTGGAAAGAGCTAGAAGATTCTTCACTGTCTCTTCTTTCAAGATGCGTACCCCATTCTCTCCCAAGCCAAGATTCATCAGCATCTTATAGAACTTCAGCTGGTCGTTGGCAGTGGTCCAGAGACCTGCACCGGCAGATACAAATACATGGGAGTCATTATAAGGCCGTTGCTGCCATTCCATCTCTTCAACCCACTCGGCTGGAGCATCCTTTTTGTACTTATATAGTTCTATCTTGTTCTTTAGCTGTTCGTCGGTTGGCCAGAACCATGTGGACTCCATTCCCAGGGGATCAAGCACCTCATGCTTGAGATATTCTTCCCATTTAATCCCTGTGACAACCTCAACAATAGCTGCACCAATATCAATCCCTGTGTTGGAATAGAGCTCGCGGGTACCAGGCTCGAACATGATCGGCGAAGCTGCAGCGATAGAGGCTGTCTGGCGAAGAGGAGCTCCTCCAGACCATCCTCCACCTCTGACATCAGGGCGCTTGGCACTAATTTCGAAAGGGAAGCCTCCGGTATGGTTTAGCACCATACGGATGGTAAGTACGTTCTTTGCCTTATTAAGAGTCTTGACACTATCATTTTCTGCAACCAACACCCATAATTCATTAAACTCCGGAAGATACTTTGAAACAGGGTCATCAAGTGAAATGCGGCCATCTTCAACTAGTTTGGCGATTGTCACTCCACAGAATCCTTTTGTCTGTGAACATTGCATAAATACATTGTCCATACCTATTGGGCGCTTTTCTGATACGTTGGCATAGCCTATTGTGCAGGTTTCCTGCAAGCCGTCCTTGTAGAATACACTAATGGCACCGGCCAGCTGACCACTTTCGACGTAGGGTTGCAGTACGGTTTTTGCATAACTTGTCTTGGAGCCTTTTGGCGCATTCTGGGCTGAAGCTGATAAACAAAACAGAGCAATCAGCAGCAAATAAATCGTTTTCTTCATGTTTTTATGATTAAAATTAGTTTATTCAAAAGAATTATTCAGTTAATAGCAAACACTTTTGTTGATTTATAATCGTTACTTTCCGATGCAAAATTTCGAGAAAATATTACCCAATATTTCGTCAGTTGAGATCTGTCCGGTAATCTCTCCAAGATAAAACATGCATTCTCTAATATCCTGTGCAAGGAAATCATGAGTGATACCGATATCTAAACCTTCCTTGACGCGACGTATGGCTTGAAGAGCATTTTTGAGTGCTTCATAATGGCGAAGATTTGTCACAATTACATCATCCTCACCAATTGAAGGGATACCTGCTTTTTTAATCAAAAGTTCCTGCAACCGGTCGGTATTTTTATGCTGTTTTGCAGAGATAAACAACTTATCTGCATCCAGATCAGGGAATAGTGATTCGAATTTACTATGTAGATCAGCTGGTTGCAGATCTGCTTTGTTAAAGAGAATAATTACCTGTTTATCTTTGAGTTTTGGAATAATCGATTGCCCCAACAACTCAATTTTATCTAAAGGTGTAGTCATATCAATCATCCAAAGCACGATTGAAGCCTGTTCAATCTTTTGAAATGTACGCTCTATACCCATTGTTTCTACTACATCTGATGTTTGCCTTATTCCAGCAGTATCTATAAATCTGAATGTAACGCCATTGATATTTACGATATCTTCGATCACGTCGCGGGTTGTACCGTGAATATCACTTACTATTGCTTTTTCCTCATTCAGCAGCAAGTTTAACAAGGTGGATTTACCAACATTTGTTTCACCTATTATTGCTACAGGTATACCGCTTTTGATTGCATTACCAAGACGGAATGAATTAGCGAGGAGATCTATCTCTTTTTCAATATTATCTGTAAGATTATACAGTTGCTTTCTGTTTGCAAACTCAACATCCTCTTCTGAAAAGTCGAGTTCAAGCTCAATCAAGGAAGCAAACTGCAGAAGCTTGTCGCGCAAGCCGGCCAGTTTTCGGGCAAATCCGCCGCGCATTTGGTTCATTGCTACACGGTGAGAGGATTTCGACTCAGAGGCTATCAGATCGGCTACCGCTTCTGCCTGACTCAAATCGAATTTACCATTCTGAAATGCACGGCGCGTAAATTCACCTGCCAGTGCTAAACGTGCACCCTTCTCAAGAAGTAATTCTACCAGTTTCTGCTGTATGTAAACAGAACCGTGACAGGATATTTCTACACTCTCCTCTCCTGTAAATGAATGTGGGGCATGAAAAACAGAAACCAATACTTCATCAAGTATTTCATCGTTGGATGTAATTCTCCCAAAATGTATCCTGTTTGCATTTGACTCTATTAGCTTTTTGCCTGATGGTGATGTAAAAACTTTGTCTGTCAAAGAAATACAACCTTTTCCGGAAAGACGTACAATAGCAATAGCTCCCATTCCGGGAGCAGTTGATATCGCGCAAATTATATCGTTATTCATTAATTTTTTCTATAAGTCTTTCAATACCTGAAGCTACTTCCTCCAACGAACTCTCTTAGTAGAGATGTTGGTGGTAGTTCTCTGTCAGTGATATAGTTAAAATACCCGAGGAACTTCAGAAGACGGTATGCTTCGGAATATTCGGGCACTGTTCGTGGCACCTGCATAAGAATCGGCTCAGCGTGACGTCGGATTGCTGCAAGCTCATAAATCATTGCTGAATTAAACATCACATCAGCATTTTCCTGAAACGGAAATATCCATTTATCTTCTCCGCGGCGGACGCTATCCCACCTGGAAATGGTCTGTTGAGCAGAATATCCGCGATAAGTATAATCACGTACAATACGACGGATGAGTCTGTTATCTGAGGCAGGAATCCAGTTGTGGTCGTCAAGTGAAATTGTTGTGAGTGCAGAAACGTAGATCTTAAATTTCATCTCATCAGGTATGTGCTCAGTTAATTCGGGATTAAGTCCGTGAATGCCTTCAACAATAAGTATACTGTTGTCATCCATTTTCAGAAAGTTGCCTCGATATTCCCTCTTGCCAGTCACAAAATTGTAGAAAGGCAGTTCTACTATCTCACCTTTCATCAACTTAAGCATGTGATCCTCAAACAGCTCCAGATCGAGAGCATAAAGTGACTCATAATCCTTATCTCCATTTTCATCAAGAGGAGTTTTGTCGCGTTCCACAAAATAGTCATCCAGCGATATGCCAATCGGTTTTAAAAGATTCACCATAAGCTGGACCTCCAAACGCTTCCGAAATGTTGTTTTACCTGATGAAGAAGGTCCTGAAATAAATACAACTCTCACTCCATCTTTGGATTTATCAGAAATGACCTTTGCTATATCAGTTATCTGCATTGATTGATAGGCCTCGGCTACCTGTATTACCTCATAAACGCGGTCTTCTCTGATTGCACGGTTAAGATCACCAACATTATCGAGACCACTTATTTTAAGGAAGTTAAGATGTTCACGATAAACGTTCAATAGTTTTTCCTGTTTCACTTCAGGTTCTAATTCAACCGGATTGTGTCTGTTAGGAACCCTCAATAGAAACCCGCCATTATGAGGCTGTATATCAAACATGGTAATATAACCTGTTGATGGGGTGAGGCTGCCATAAAAATAATCTATGTATCCATCAAGTCTTGAGTATCTTGCATAAAGCAAATCAGATGTTTCAAGTAATTGAGCTTTATCATCCAGACCCAGTTTGCGGAAAAGATTAACCACTTTCTCAGTTTCCTCTTCTACCTGTTCAAAAGGTATATCAGCATCCACAATTTCTTTCATACGGTTGCGCACGGCATCCAATTCTTGTTTCCCTACTGGCAGATCAGACTCGATCTGAAAATAATATCCTCTTGAAACAGCATGCTCGATATAAGTCTTAGAATGTGGCATAATATCATCCACCGCCTTTGCCAGAATAAAACAAAGTGACCTCACATAAGTACGCATGGCAGAAGAGTCGGTTAAATCAACAAACTCCACCTTCTTGGGCCTGTAAACTCTATAAGTGAGGGATTCTGTTTTGTTGTTTACTCTAGCATTAGTTATTAAATAGGGCGATTTTATTGCAAACTCACCAATCAAATCAACTAGAGATGTGCCTATTGGGATTTCTTTCTTCTCGTCAGTATTCAAACAATGTACTTTAACTGTGCCTGTCATAAACTTTAATTTTAATAGAGTCACTAAATTACACTTTTTTTTGGAGATACTCCCCTTTTGACTTTAATCTCTTCCTAAAAAAACATATCTTTGTTAATCACTTTTTATGCAGATATCTTATGAATGACTGGAAAAAACGACTTGATATTGTTTACTCAACTAATCCCGACTATCACTACAATAAAGAAGGGGAGGAGTTTTCGGAAACACTGCCGAAAGAGAAGCAGTTGTTGCGAATCAGTCTGGATAAGCGCAACCGTAAGGGGAAATCGGTCACCCTAATCACTGGATTTTCAGGCACTGATGATGATTTGAAAGAGTTGGGCAAACTTTTAAAAACAAAGTGTGGTGTAGGTGGATCTGCAAAAGATGGTGAGATAATAATTCAGGGAGATCTTCGCGAAAAGGTGCTTGACATACTACAGAAGGAGGGATACATAAAATCGCGGCGGATTTGAAGTTATGAATTATGACAGATAAGTCACAATATGAATTGCAGCATTTGCATATTATTAAAGCTTCTGCCGGTTCGGGAAAAACACACAGGCTGACAGGCGAATATCTGCATTTACTGTTCGCACAACCTAATAATCACAGACACATACTGGCTGTAACTTTCACCAATAAAGCTACTGATGAGATGAAGTCACGTATTGTAGAAGAACTTCATTTGCTGTCATCAGGTAAAAGCTCAGCCTATCTAAAGGAGTTAATGAGTGATTTCTCGTTAGATGAACTAAACGTACGCTCAACAGCAAAAAGAATTCTTGAAACAATTCTGCACGACTATTCTGCTTTTTCGATAAGTACAATTGATAAGTTTTTCCAGCAGACGATGAGAGCATTTACCCGGGAAATGGGTCTTGCTGGGGGTTATAACGTAGAGGTAGACCATTCATCATTATTGATGGAGACTGTTGACCTGATGCTATCTGAACTGGATAAGCCTGAAAATAAACAACTGGCAGAATGGTTGCTACAGTTTATGCAGAACAGTATAGAGGATGGCAAAAGCTGGAAGATTGACAGAGAAGTAATGGGACTGTCAAATCAATTGTTCAACGAAACATATAAATCATTTACATCTGAAGAGCAAGCAATTTTTCAGAACAAGGAGCATTTATCTGAATACAAAAAAATACTGATTAGAATAATCAAAGATTATGAAAATGAGTTGCGAAAAGTAGGTGTCATAGGAGTTTCGATAATTAATGATAATTCTCTGGAACCTTCTGATTTCAGGGGCGGAAGCAGATCACAGTTCTTTAAATTTGTGAATATTGCTAAGGGTGAGATTCCTGATATGACAAAAACTTTTGTGGAATTTCCTGACAACCTTGAGGGTTGGTACACAAAGAAAACCGCTGCCGACATCATTATAAAAATTGAAAATGCTTATAAGGCTGGATTGAACGATTGTGTGAAACGGGTTATTGATATGTATAAAAATAACACACAATATTTAACGGCTAAATGTATTTTACAAAACTATTATACTTTAGGTATCCTGAACGATATTAAAAACAGGCTTCGAAAACTGCAGCAAGAAAATAATACACTTTTACTCTCGGATACAACTGAACTCTTGAATGATATTATTTCGGGTACTGATTCTCCCTTTATATATGAAAAAACAGGGACAAGAATCACTAACTATATGATAGATGAGTTTCAGGACACCTCTAGAATGCAGTGGAATAATTTTAAACCATTGATTAGTGAAAGTCTTTCCTCAGGTAACTTCAACTTGATTGTTGGGGATGTAAAACAGAGTATTTACCGTTTCAGAAATTCTGACTGGCGTTTGCTGGAGGAGCAGGTAGAAAAGGATTTCTCGCCGGAATCTATTAAGAAACATATCCTGGACACCAACTGGCGGAGTGACACAAATATTGTGGAGTTTAACAACTCTTTCTTCAAAGATGCAGCATTAATTCTGCAAAATCATTTTAACAATTCTAATTCGATTGAAGATGAAAATATCTCCAATCAGATTTCAGATGCATATTCTGATGTTTATCAACACTTGCCTGAAAGGAAAAAGGATAGTGGAGGTCTTGTAAAAATTACTTTTCTTAATGACAATAAAGAATCTGACTGGATGGAGGAAGCTCTTGAGCGCCTCCCTCATGAAATTGAATCGCTCCAAGATCAGGGCTTTACATTAAATGAAATCGCTATTGTAGTACGTTGGAACAGAGAGGCAGTAGTGGTTGCTGAAAAGTTGCTCACCTATAAAGAAGAGCATCCTAATTCTCGTTATCGATATGATATCATATCTAATGAGGCACTACTGATAGGAAGCGCTCAGAGCGTTAAGTCAGCTATTGCACTTATGAGACATTTCCTTAATCCGAATGAAAAGCTGTACAAAATGTTCGCGGTTTATGAATTTTTCAGGTTTCAATACAAATATTCTCCGGATGAAGCTTTAAGAGTATATCGTGAAGAAACAAACGAAGATTTTCCAGAAGAGTTTCGTGATAAAATTGCAGAACTGTCGTCGATGCCTTTTTATGATATGATTGAGAGTTTCTTCTCGTTATTTACTCGCGATACAGACGAAAATGAAAATGCATATATTCAGGCCTTCTTGGATATTGCACTTAAGTTTAGCAAAGATAAAGCGGCTGATCTAAATGATTTTCTTGAATGGTGGGATGATAAAGGATGTGAAAAAGCCTTGTATTCTCCTGACGATCAGGATGCAATTAGAATAATTACAATACACAAATCAAAAGGACTTGGATTTGGTGCGGTCATTATGCCTTTTGTAAATTGGGAGTTAGATAATACCAGTAAAAAGGATATTATCTGGTGTAAACCGGATGTTGCCCCATTTAATCTTCTTAGCGTGGTACCTTTAAAATACTCCAAAATTCTTTCTGAAACCATATTCAGAGCCGATTATCTTGAAGAAAAAATGTTTACATATATTGATAACTTGAATCTGCTTTATGTAGCATTTACGCGTGCTAAACACAGATTAATACTTTTTACTCCGTTCAGTGATAAATCTGATAAAATGAACGATGTATCCCACTTGATCCGTGAAACTGTGAATCATAGCAGGTTATTAGGAGGAAACATGACGGAAGGTGATACTGAATGTTTGTTTGAACTGGGATCTCCTGATAAAATCAAGACCGATAGTGCAGAGAAAGAAGTGGGTACCTATAAAACAGGGAAATGGCACTCGATTCCTTTTAATGACAGATTGAAACTTCGCCTCAACTCAATCGGTTTTTTCAGTGATGATGGAAGCAGAGATTATGGAAAGCTGATGCATGAGATAGTAAGTAATGTAAAAACAATTTCAGATATTCCTATTGCGATAGATAAGAATATATCTGAAGGACAGGTTAATGAAAGTGACCGCGAAGAGCTTATCACTGAAATAACTGAATATCTGTCCATTCCCGATATTTCTGATTGGTATAGCGGTAAATACAATGTATTGAATGAAGCACAGGTTTTACATCCTCGAAATGTATTTAGTCGACCAGACAGGGTTATGATTTCTCAAGATGAGGTAATAATTGTAGACTATAAGTTTGGAGTGTCTGAAGATCGTAAATACAATCGTCAAGTACAGAGATATATCAAATCCATTGAGGAGATGGGTTATAAAAATGTAAAAGGGTATGTTTTTTATGTAAAAGCAGGGAAAATAGATCCTGCTTAATTCCTACTTATTTTTTCTCTCAATCCTTATCATTTCTTCTCATTTCTTCAAAATACTCCTTGAAGTACAACATCTGATATTTTATTGCATTGTTCCAGTATACCCAATTATGGGAACCGGGACGAGTGATATAATCATGAGGTATATTACGATACAGCAGTTCTTTATGAAGTCGCTCATTCACCTCGTAAAAGAAATCATCCGTTCCGCAATCAATTATGATTCTCAAACTGTTAGGTGTTAAATGATGCAACAACCCCATTACAGTGTACTCATTCCAGTGTTTCGGATTTTCAAATTGCTTACCAATATAATTTGACATGCCCCAATTATTTGGGAAAGGACGGATATCTACTCCTCCACTCATACTCCCGCATGCACCAAAAATATCCTGGTTACGAAATCCCAGATATAATCCGCCATGTCCACCCATGCTTAAACCTGTTACTGCACGGCCTTCACGTGATGGAATAGTTTTAAGATTTTGATCTACCCAATTAGTTAGCTCCTTAGCAACAAATGTTTCATACTGATATGCAGAATCTATGGGACTATCCCAGTACCAGCTATTAATACCACCATCGGGGCATATAATAATTATATTATGAAGATCAGATAGTTCTGTTGTTGATGGCGCCTTTTTTATCCATCCGTCATAGCTGTCTCCATGACCATGCAGAAGATAAAGTACAGGAAAACTTCTATTACCATCATATTTTTCAGGCTTAATAACTACAGTCTTTATACTTTTATTCATTTTATTGCTAAAGACGTTGACCGTATCTACAGTTGCACTAAAAGTTGAAATTGAAAACAGAATAAAGGCAAGGAGGCTAATAAAATAACGTTTCATTTAAATTGCGATTATATGTTATTGTCATTGTATGTTTCTCTACAAAAAAAATAATATTAAGAATGTTTATAAAAAACATTTGAAGAAACCCTGTAAAGTTAAAGAAAGTCTTTGAACTCAACAAATAGAGTGGTATTCATGTTTAAAAGTCATATTAAGAATAAAAAAAGAAATTATAAACATAAGAAAAACATTATCATGGTGATTCAAATAAAAATAGATAATAACAGGGGAAGATTTTTTATTGAGAAAGACGGCTTACAGATAGCAGAACTTGATTTTAAAGTTGATGATAATATTCTTAACGCATACCATACAGGTGTACGCCCTGAATTTGAAGGACAAGGTATAGCAGGCAGACTATTCGACAAAATGGTTGAGTATGCACGTGAAAAGGGATACAAAGTGAATCCCTCATGTCCATATATTCATGCAAAATTTCGTAGGAATCCTGGAGAATTCGGTGATTTATGGACTAGCTAAGTAAAAATCCGTCAGTTCGTATGTTCACCAAAATTTTGGTCTTACGTTCTGACGGATTAATTAAGGCGCTTATGTATTTAGCGCAAATAACCTAAAACTATTAATTCTTTTTCTTAATACCGCAACCTATAGCAACAGTTGTAGCAGGGTCAGGGTTCTTGCCAGCCAGTAAAGCTTTTACAGCGTTTGATGCATAAGCTTCTTCAACTGCTAATGCATCTTTGTAATTATCATCTACAGTACCTGTGTATGCTACAACAAAACTTCCTCCTTCATTCTTCAGAAGAAAAATCTCTGGTGTACGTGTTGCACCGTATGCTTGATAAACCTGTTGATCTTCATCTTTCAAATAGGGGAAGGGGTAATTTTTCTCTGATGCTCTCTCTCTCATTTTATCCATTGAATCTTCCGGTTGCTGAACATCATCATTAGGATTAATAAATACTACAGGGTAGCCTTGAGGTGCAAACTCGTTATGCAAAGCAATCATGCGATCTTCATAAGCTTTTACATAAGGGCAAGGGTTGCAGGAAAATATTACCATAACACCTTTCTCACTAGCATAGTCTGATAATGAAACCGTTGCACCATCTACATTTTTTAATGAGAAGTTTGGTGCCTGCGATCCTACTGAAATTGGTTGTGCGCTCATTGAAAGAGTAATCAGAACCAAAGCAATTAAAGTAAAATATTCTTTTTTCATTTCTGTTTTTTTAATTTTAATTTGTAAATAATGGCTTTAATATTTCATCCAGTTCAGAAAATGTGAATTCCTTAGGATAAAATTCCCGGAATCCATTTCCATATATGAGTGTTGCAGGTATTGCACCTGTCCATTTTTCATCCACAAGTGGAATCCAACGATTAGATTGATGATCATCCAATATTATCACCTCATTTTTCATGTTGTTTTTTTTCATAAATGGAATAACTCTGGACTCCAAATCGTCAGCCATATCAAGACTAACCATTAGTATTTTTAATTTTTTGTTTTTATACTCATTTCCCAACTGTTCGAAATATGGAATTTCTTTTATACATGGTCCACACCAAGTTGCCCAAAAATTAACTACATAAATAGTATCGTTATTAATCTGAAGTAACGGCTGCAGTTGCTGGAAATCAACAATTCTAATGTCATAATTTGCTGCTGATTCATTAAATCCAAGATAGCTATTATCTATTGAATTGAATGATGAAATTACAAGTGAGATTAAAAACAACATTAAAGCTTTCATCCCATTAGTTTTATAAATTACACTGTGACTCAAATCTGTGAACAAATGATTCCAGTGAGTTGTTCACTTTAACTAATTGCAAATCTGTTAAATATCAAACATAAAAGTTAACTGAAAGAACAAAAAAAAGATGTAGATAATGGTCTACATCCTTTAATATATTATTTAAACAATATTATTCTTGCTTATAGTCAGTTCGAATTTATTTCACTTTTTACCTGTTTTATTTAAATAGAGAATCCGGATCCAGATTATCATGTTCGATATCAAGGAAATATTTATATGTTTTTACCTGCAACTCACTACATGCATCATAATCACAAACAATAATTCCTTTTTCATGAAGTTGCAAAGCACTAATAGTCCACATTTGAGTAATTGGTCCCTCAACAGCATGATATAATGCCCTTGACTTGTGTAATCCGTTTACTAGAATCAGAACTTCTTTAGCATCAAGCACAGTTCCTACGCCTACTGTAAGTGCAGTTTTAGGAACTTTGTTTACATCATTATCAAAGAAACGGGAATTGGCTATAACTGTATCTGTAGTTAGCGTTTTAATTCTTGTACGTGAAGTCAAAGATGAACCCGGTTCATTAAATGCTATATGTCCATCTGGACCTATGCCTCCCAGAAACAAATCAACTCCGCCTGCATCTTTTATAGCTTTCTCATAGGCAGCACACTCAGCTTCAGGATCTTCAGCCATTCCATTAAGTATGTGTACATTTTCCTTTTTGATATCAATATGATCAAAGAAATTTTTCCACATAAATGTATGATAACTCTGTGGATGATTTGCATCTAAGCCAATATACTCATCCATATTGAAAGTTATTACATTTTCAAAAGAAACTAGACCTCTTTCATACAATTTAATCAATGCTTTATATGTATTTAGAGGTGACAAACCGGTAGGTAACCCAAGTACGAAGGGTTTTTCAGCGGTTGGTTTTGCTTTCTTGATTTTTGCTGCTATATAATTTGCAGCCCATTGTGCGATTTGATTGGCATCCGGTTGAATAATAAGTCTCATATTTTGTATATAAATTTATTTATCTAATCTAAGAAATTTTTAGTTTTTGTGCCATCATAATACCCAGATTGATAGCTTTTTCATAAGCATCATCTATCATACCCTGCTTAATTACAACAGGATCTGCAACAATTTCAAACTTCATTTCTTCGGCAAATGATTTCAATAATCTCTCTGTGGCATCAGACCATGAGAATCCTCCAAAATATCCGAAGAATCTATTTTTAAGATTACGGCCTTGTAATGATGATAGAATATTCTCTACAGCAGGATATAGATTGTTGTTATATGTTGGAGAACCAATAATCAAGCCTTTATATTTAAATACATCGCGGATGATATCAGATTCGTGACTTTTAGAAACATTGTGAATGACTATATCTTTAACTCCATTTTGTGATGCGGATGCAGCTATGGCGTCTGCTAGTTCAGCAGTATTTCCATACATGCTTCCATAAACAATGACGAGTCCGCTGTTTGCTTCATACTTACTCAACTTGTCATACAAACTGATTACTTCATTAATACTACCATTTTTCGTCCAAACAGGTCCGTGAGTTGAACAAAGCAATTCGATTTCAACACCAGAAAGTTTTTTTAGTGCAGTCTGCACCGGTGATCCATATTTTCCAACGATGTTGGAGTAATATCTTATCATTTCGTCCCAGTATTTCTCAGGAACAATATTTATATCGAGCACACCTCCGTTAAGTGCTCCGAATGTGCCGAAAGCATCACCACTAAAAAGGACTTTCTTTTCAACAAGATAAGTCATCATAGTCTCAGGCCAGTGAACCATTGGGGTGAGATAAAACTGTATGTTGTTTTTACCTAGATTAAGAATCTCCAAATCGACAATTTCAATCAGGTTATTTGTAATACCGTGATAACCTTTAAGCATTTCAATAGTTCTTTTATTTCCAACTATGCTTATGTCAGGGTATTTATTTAACAATAATCCAATTGAACCCGAATGGTCAGGTTCCATGTGATTTACAACTAAATAATCTATAGGTCTTTCTCCTAGCAATGATGTTATTTTCCTAAAGAAAACATCAGAATAACTTATATCGACAGTATCTACCAGTGCTACTTTTTCATCAATTATCAAATAGGAATTATAAGAAACACCATTTGGTAAAGGCCATAAACTCTCAAAAAGATGTTTGGTACGGTCGTTTACACCTACATAATAAATATCTTTCTCAATTTCTAACGGTCTATACATATTTTTCAGCTATCTGTATGTAATTTTTTAGTGATTTAATTTCAATTTTAATTATTATACTATTTTTTCTTAGACTTTTGTTTTGGTTTAAACATTTGCGATTGTTTGGGTGTTTCCGCTGCTACAGCCGGTCTCTTCAAGGCATTGATGATAAGCCATATACCCCAAACAACAAATGGTATACTCAACCACTGACCAATATTTAATCCTGTACTATCAATCATAGAATATTCCTCTTCAACCTGCACATTTTTAACAAATTCAACAAAAAAGCGGAAAAGGAAAATTATAAATATGCCAACTCCCGTTATAAGGCCTTTTCTATCTTTAGCGTTGGTATTAAAGTAAAGATACATGGTTATTGTAAAGACAACCAGATAAGCAAGTGCTTCATATATCTGTGTAGGATGTGAAGGCTCTGTATAAATAGGTTCTGCACCATTCATCCAAGGATAAAGATTATCGATAAAACGAAAACCCCATGGTTTATCAGTAGGACCACCATATATCTCGTGATTCATTAGGTTACCTAATCGAATCATTGCAGAAGTGAATCCGGTAGGTACCATAACTCTGTCGAAAGTCCACAACATACTTTGTTTGGTAATTTTCCGGGAGTAGAGCCAAACAGCAATTATAATTCCGATCACACCACCATGGCTTGCCAGACCGCCTTCCCAAACCTTCAGCATTTCAAAAGGATTTGCCAGATAGTATTCAGGCTCGTAAAAGAGACAGTGTCCGAGACGAGCTCCCACAATGATACCTACTATCATATAAACGAAAAGAGAATCGAACCATTTTTCTGGTAGATCTTCTTTTTTGAAAATACGTTGTACAATGTAAACTGCCACTATTAAGCCAATAACCCAAAAAAGTCCGTACCAACGTATTTCACGACCGAATATCGTAAAAAGTGTGGGATCTACATTCCATGTTACTGCTAGAAAAATATCCATCTGTAATGATTTTATGCAAAGTTAATAAAAAAGGGCGATATAATAATTTACTTATTATCTTATGTAATGGTATATGTTAAACTAGTTTTTTAATCCACTGTTCTTTATCCCCTGGCAATAAATCCACAACAGGTATCTCAATCATTGTATAAGCTCCCGGTTTTTGTTTCATTGCAGCTCGTGCAGCTCCCACTAGAACCTGAGCTGTGAGTGCAGGATTATTTATTCTCATATCAAATTTAAAAAGCTGATTCTGCGTATTACCTGAAACTCCTTTTCTTTCCATTAAAACGCCATGTCCCATATCTTTTAGAGCTTCAACATTATCTACCTGGAAAACATGAGTTTCATCATGTATAAAATAATCATCATTTTTTATTGCTTCAGAAACAGTTTTAAAATCGCTTCCATCCTCAATTTCGATATAAACCATTCTTCGGTGAACACCTGTACCTGTTGGAATTGTCATTGAAAGAGCAGCCTTAACACCAGTTATCGCTTTTACTGCAACTGTATGTCCCATACTCATTCCGGGACCAAAATTGGTATATGTAATACCTTTAGGAGCCATAGCTTCCATAAGTGTGCGAACAACTGAATCGCTTCCTGGATCCCAACCGGCTGAGACTATAGAAACAGCATTGTTTTTCAGCGCTGTATCATTTAATGAGTTCCTTAAATCCAGAATCTTACTATGTATATCAAAACTATCAACAGTATTTATTCCTGCAGATAAACACTCCTTTGCATAACTCTCAACACTTCTGGTAGGTGTACATAGAAATGCAACATCCACATTTTTCAGATCTGTTATCGTGGTGACTACATTGTATTTCTGCAATTCTGGTATTTTATCCGATACATTGCGTCTGACAATTCCGACAACTTCAAAATCACTACTACTTTCAAGAGTCTCTAAAACATACTTACCGATGTTTCCAAAACCTATAACTGCTGCTCTAATTCTTTTTTGCATGATTGTAAAAAATTTATTAGTCACAAAAATAGACAAAATGAAGTGAAATTATAACTGAATCTAAATTTAATTATTCAGTTCAGTATCTTCTAAATCAAACTCTTCATTTTTATCTATCTCATCTTCCCACACTTTTTCTTTCTTCTGAGGACCCTGATGTCGTAGAACTACTGCTGTTATCAGACCACTTATTGTACCTGCAAGATGACCTTCCCATGAAATTGATGAATCAACTAGCTCGGCAAAGGGGAAAATACTCCAGACTGTACTTCCATAAATAAAGGCAACTATAAGTGAAACAGCTATTAATTGAATAGATCTTCGGAAAATACCACTAAAAAAAAGAAACCAAATTAATGCAAAAACAATACCACTGGCACCAACATGATAATTACCCCTTCCAATAAGCCATGTTAAAAGTCCACTAAATAACCACAGGTATATAAATGTTGGGAATGCAATTTTGCTATAGAAATAAAAAAGAAACCAAATCAATAAAATCAATGGTAATGTGTTAGAAAGTAAATGTGAAAACGACGAGTGAATAAAAGGAGAAAGGATAATGCCTCTCAATCCTTTTAACTCTCTTGGCAGTATTCCAAATTGTGAAAAATCAGGTCCTAAAATACCGGATATCTCAGAAATAAAGGCAAGCCATACCAACGAGACAAATACTATAGATGGCAATAAAGCCAACCATAGTCGTTTTTTCTCAAAACTTAGTAATGTGTTATTATTCACTTTGTAAGTTTTTACATATCTCACAAATTTATAAAACATATTCATATTTTGAATACTTAATGTTAAGATGAATAATTTTATTCATTTTTTTGTTTGTTCTATAATAACAATTTAATTATCTTTCGAAAGAATTAAATGGGCTCCCACTCTTAAAAAACACTTAATGATGAGTTATCTTAAATTTAACAAAAATCTGATGATAAATCTCGAATATTCTTTATATCGGAATGTATTGAGAACTAACAGAAGAGGTGCTTATCAAAATACATCAATATCTGGTTGTAATACTACAAAATATCAAGGTCTTCTTGTAATGCCTGTTCCATTTCTTGATGATGAAAACCATCTTATTCTTTCATCTGTCGATGAAACTGTTATCCAGCACGGGGCAGAGTTTAATCTGGGAATACACAGGTTTGCGGGAGATAATTACAGTCCAAAAGGTCACAAATATATACGGGAATTTAATTGTGACAGTGTTCCCAAAACTATTTATCGTGTCGGTGGTGTTATACTTTCAAAAGAAATTATGTTCTCTTCAAAAGAAAACCGGCTGATGATCAGATACACTCTTTTAGACGCACACTCACCTACAACAATAAGATTCAAGCCTTTTTTAGCGTTTAGAAAAGCATCTCAATTAACGCGCGAAAATGATCAGGTCGACAAATCATATCGTGAGGTTGAGAACGGAATCAGCACCAGCATGTATTCAGGTTATCCTGAACTTTATATGCAGTTTAACAAGGAACCTGAATTCATTTATCATCCAGACTGGTATCGTGATATCGAGTATCTGCAGGATCTTCAAAGTGGTGATACTTATCAGGAAGATTTGTATGTCCCGGGTTACTTTGAAATGCCTATTGCAAAGAATGAAGAGATAATATTTTCGGCTGGAGATATTCTTGTCGATACCTCCAATCTCTCAAAAGAGTTTGATTTCGAAATTTATAAACGTACCCCCAGGTCAAATTTTTACAATTGTCTAAAAAACTCAAGTCATCAGTTTTATTATATCCCAAATAAGGATGAATATTATTTACTTGCAGGTTACCCATGGTTTAAAATAAGGGCACGCGATCAATTTATTGCATTACCCGGTTGCACTCTTTCAATAGGTAAGCCAAATGATTTTGAAAACATCATGGATACAGCTATCCCTCATCTGAGGAACTTCATGGCTGACAGACCCTATAAAAGTTATATTAAACAGATAGATGATCCTGACTTGTTACTTTGGGTGATATGGGCTCTACAACAGTACTATATTGAAAATAATAGCAGGTTTATTGATAAGTATTCAGAATTTCTATTTGAAATTATCAGCTATATTCTTTCAAACAAACATCCGAATCTCTTGTTTCATGAAAGTAATGCTCTTATATCAACTAATGGTCGCGATGTTGCCGTTAGCTGGATGAATGCTATGATAGATGGACTTCCCGCCATCCCAAGATCCGGTTATCTGGTGGAATTTAATGCTCTTTGGTATAATGCTCTGAAATTTACTGAAGAGATTGCAAATGAAACAGGTAGCCATGAAAAAGCGGCCTCACTGGTTGAGAAAAGCAATCTGGCAGGCAAATCATTTATAAATACTTTTATGAATGATGCGGGATATTTAAATGATTATGTGGATGGTTACCACAAAAACCCAAATGTACGCCCAAACATGATTTTTGCAGTGTCACTACCCTATTCTCCTCTCGATAAAAGGCAAAAGAAATCTGTAATTGATTTTGTCACTAAGGAACTACTTACCAGTTGTGGATTGCGAACTATAACTCCCAAAAGTGATATGTTCCGACCTCACTATAGTGGTACTGAAAAAGAGAAACAATACGCATATTTCAACGGAATGGCATTTCCATGGCTACTTGGTCATTATATTGAAGCATATATACGTGTTTTTCATAAGAGTGGATTATCTCTTGCTGACAGAATAATGGTTAGAATGGAAAATGAGATGCAAAACGATTGTATTGGCTCCATTTCTGAATTTTATGACTCAAATCCACCTTTCATTGCTCACGGAGGGTACTCTTTCGCTATGAGTGTAGGTGAACTTTTAAGAGCACTTAAGATCATAAACTCTCTTAAAAAAGAGTCTATAAATGAAAATAATATAGACAAGGCTACTAATTAAAAAAGAACAAATGAAAGCATTGATGTTTGGATGGGAATTCCCCCCGCATATACTCGGTGGACTTGGAACAGCCAGTTACGGTTTAACTAAAGGGATGGCTCAACAGGATGACTTGGAAACTATATTTGTTATTCCTAAACCATGGGGGGATGAAGACAAGAGTTTTATGAAAATCATTGGTGCTAATAATACACCTGTAGTTTGGAGGGATATTTCACAGGATACAGTTAAATCGAGGCTTGAAAAGTTTATGGATCCACAGGAATATTTTAAACTGCGAGATAACATTTATGCTGACTTTAACTATATGCATACAAATGACCTGGGATGTATAGAATTTTCAGGAAGATATCCTAACAACATTTTAGAGGAGACAAATAACTACTCTATTGTTGCCGGAGTAATTGCAAGAACTTATGATTATGATGTTATTCATGCACATGACTGGCTTACATATCCTGCAGGACTTCATGCTAAAAGCGTTAGTGGCAAACCGATGGTTATTCATGTTCATGCCACTGAATTCGACCGCAGCCGCGGGAAACCGAATCCTGTAGTTTATGGAATCGAAAAAGATGGCATGGATAAATGTGATCACATTATTTGTGTAAGCGATTTGACAAGAAAGACTGTTATTGACTATTATCATCAGCCATACTGGAAAGTTACAACTGTACATAATGCGGTTTCACCTTTAAGTCCCGAGATTGAAGCAATTGAACGAATTTCAGGTGTTCCCGAAAAAGTGGTTACCTTTCTTGGAAGGATTACTATGCAAAAGGGACCAGAGTTTTTTGTAGATGCTGCAACTCAAGTGATAAAAAAAACCGATCATATACGTTTTGTAATGGCAGGAAGTGGAGATATGATGGACCAAATGATCCGACTTGTTGCGGATAGAGGCATAGCCCACAAATTCCACTTTACAGGCTTCCTTCGCGGAAAACAAGTATATGAAATGCTTAAATCGAGTGATGTTTATGTAATGCCATCTGTATCTGAACCATTTGGCATTTCGCCATTAGAGGCTATGCAATGTGGAGTACCAAGTATAATTTCTTACCAGTCCGGTTGTTCAGAAATTTTGCATAACGTTATAAAAACAGACTATTGGGATGTAGATGGAATGGCTGATGCTATATACTCTATTTGTACTTATCCAGCAATGGCCAGCCACCTTAAAGTTGAGGGTAAAATTGAAGTAGATAATATTAAGTGGGAGGATGCTGGACTAAAAGTTAGAAAAATATACGATAATTTAGTCTGAAATATTGAGCTGTAAAAACAGTGAGATTAAAATGAAAATCAATTTATAAACATATAAGAATCATGAAGTCAATTTGCTTTTACTTCCAAATACACCAACCATTTAGATTAAAAAGATATCGTTTTTTTAATATTGGCAACGATCATTACTACTTTGATGATTTTTCAAACGAGGATATAATGCAACAGATTGCTGCTAAATCATATATCCCTGCCAACCGTATGTTACTAGATCTTATTAATCAATACAGAGGGAAATTCAAGGTAGCATTTTCAATTTCCGGAGTAGCTTTGGAACAAATGGAAATTTATGCACCCGAAGTCATCGACGGGCTTAGGGAACTAAGTAAAAGTGGTGATGTTGAATTCCTGACCGAAACATACGCACATTCACTCTCTAGCCTTTTCGATCCTGAAGAGTTCCGTAACCAAGTAACAAATCATGCTGAGAGAATCGAATTACTATTTGGTCAGAAACCAAAAGTAATACGAAATACTGAGTTAATCTATTCTGACAAAATAGCTGAAATGGTTTATGAAATGGGATACAGTAAAATGATTACTGAAGGTGCGAAGCACATCCTTGGCTGGAAGAGTCCCAATTATGTCTATCAATCAGCTTCACAACCACAGTTAAAGCTATTGTTAAAAAACAGTAGGTTTAGTGACGATATAGCCTATAAATTCTCTGATTACACCTGGAATGAGTATCCTCTTACAGCCGAGAAATTCATCTCTTGGATTGCTTCAACGCCTCAGGAAGAGGAAGTTATTAACCTATTTATGAATTATGAAGTATTAGGTAATCTGCAACCATCACATTCCGGTATTTTTGAATTTATAAAGGCATTACCTCGTTTTGCTTTTGAAAAAGGAATAAATTTCTCAACACCTAGTGAGATAATGGATACAAAGAAGCCAGTTGGGGCAATTAATGTTCCGGAAACAATTTCATGGGCTGATGAAGAACGTGACGTAAGTGCATGGCTTGGTAATAAACTTCAACAAAGTGCTTTAAAATCGTTATATGGAATAGGAGAACGTGTGAGGCTATGCATTGATCGTCAATTAAAGCAGGACTGGATGTATCTGCAGTCTAGTGATCATTTCTATTATATGTCTACGAAGCATTTTGGCAGTAACAATAGTAATTTCAGTCCTTATATGTCACCTTACGATGCTTTCAACAATTATATGAATGTCCTTAGTGATTTTATTGTAAGAGTTAAATCTCAGTATCCTGATACTGTGGACAATGAAGAATTGAATGCATTACTTACAACTATTCACAATCAGGAAATGGAAATAAAGCGATTGCAGAAAGAATTAAAGACAGTTATAGGTACAAATGAAGAACTATTAGTTGAAAAACTTTCAAAGAAAGATAAAATCAAAGTTTTATCATCCAAGAACTAGATTTAAAAGTTATCAAAAACATAAAAGGAGCAATTCATGCTCCTTTTATGTTATATTAATTAATCAGAAAAAACTTATTACTTGGCAAAGCTTACTGCTCTGGTCTCGCGAATTACAGTAATTTTAACCTGCCCCGGATATGTCATCTCAGTTTGTATCTTACGTGCAATTTCATCTGATAGTTTTTCAGTATCCTGATCATCTATCTTATCAGCACCTACAATGACACGCAACTCCCTACCGGCTTGTATTGCATAGGTTTTAACAACACCTGGATATGATAATGCAAGATTCTCAAGATCATTAAGTCTTTTTATGTAAGCTTCCACTATTTCTCGACGGGCACCCGGTCTTGCTCCTGAAATAGCATCACACACTTGTACAATAGGTGCAAGAAGAGTAGTCATCTCAACTTCATCATGATGAGATCCAATTGCATTGCATATATCGGGTTTTTCTTTATATTTCTCTGCAAGCTTCATCCCCAATACTGCGTGTGGCAATTCAGGCTCATCATCAGGCACTTTACCTATATCATGAAGAAGCCCTGCACGTTTAGCTTTCTTTGGATTCAAACCTAGCTCAGAAGCCATAATAGCACACAAATTTGCTGTCTCTCGCGAATGCTGCAGCAAATTCTGACCATAAGATGATCTGTATTTCATTTTACCAACAATTCTGATCAGTTCAGGATGAAGTCCATGAATTCCTAAGTCAATTACAGTACGTTTTCCTGTCTCTACAATTTCATCTTCAATTTGTTTCTTGACTTTGGATACAACCTCTTCTATTCGCGCCGGATGTATACGACCATCAGCTACCAATTGATGCAAAGAAAGACGGGCAATTTCACGTCTTACCGGATCAAATCCTGATATTACAATAGCTTCTGGCGTATCATCAACAACAATTTCCACACCAGTGGCTGCTTCTAGAGCTCTAATGTTACGTCCTTCACGACCTATAATCCTACCTTTTATTTCATCAGAATCTATATGAAATACAGTTATGGCGTTCTCAATGGATGTTTCTGTTGCTACACGCTGAATAGACTGTATTACAATACGTTTAGCCTCTTTATTAGCTGTCATTTTGGCCTCATCCATAATTTCACTTATGTATGATTGAGCATCACTCTTCGCTTCTTCTTTTAATGACTCTACCAGTCTTTCTTTTGCCTCTTCAGCAGACAAGCCTGAAATAGTTTCCAATTTTTCTACTGATTGCCTGTGAAGACGTTCTAGTTCTGCACTCTTTTTATCCAGGAATTCTTGTTGGTTCAACAGATTATTCTTTAGTTCATCTGTTTCAACATTCTTTTTATTAATTTCTTCCTGTCTCTGATTAAGAGTTATTTCACGCTGTTTCAACCTGTTTTCGGCAGATTGTATTTTTGAAGTGCGTGAATTAATTTGTCTTTCTGCGTCATTTTTAAGCTCAAGAGTTTCTTCTTTTGCTTCCAGTAATAACTTCTTTTTTATCACTTCGGCTTCCTTTTCCGCATCACTCAGAATTTTTTGAGCTTGCGAGTTAGCCGTCTTACCGGTAAAGTACCAAGCTATTACAGCTCCGATTACTAAACCGATAATACCTATTACTATGTTCATATTGTTTTAATTTATTAATTATTATATTACTCCTCCATTAAACTTTCATAGTAAATCACAGAGGTAGTAGTTTTATCTTTATTATTTTACATTACTTTATAAAAAAAATCGCACTCAATTAAACACATATACAATATGTGATTAAAAGGTGCGGATAAGGATCTCTGTTCAAAACAAAGATCATATTATTTTTTCAGATAATTATCCAACTCGCTTATCAACGAATCAATTTTATCTTCAAAGGGTTTAGTATTATTTTTATCGCCTAGAGAAAAATTCTCTGCCAATGCCTGAATAGCTGTCATAGCCATAAAATCCTGTGTTGTTAAATTTGCGTTTTCACCAAATGCAACACGGTATTGGTTTACTTTTATATCTATCTTTTTTGCGGCAGTACGGAAAGCCTGTTCTTCAGACCTTTTAACTTTCAATGGGTACCTTCTGCCTGCAACCTCTAACGTTAATAAAAATTTTTCATCTCCCATCACATAAATTTTAAAATCCTATTTTAATAAATTTATGCATTTGTCCACTTCCCGCACCAGTTTGGATAATTTTAATTTCGCAGTATCAACATCAACTGAAGCTGCTGTAATTGTCCTTACTGTCTTTAAACTTTCATACTTTGCTTTCAAGTCCTTCAGATTTTTAGTAGCCTCATCAACTTGACTCTGTTTTAACTTTATCTCCGTTTTTAATCTACTGTTCTCATCTTTTAATGAATCACATAAAAACAGAATCTGTTTAATACGTACTTCAAGATCAACGAGCAACTTACTATTTTCGTCAGTCATATAAAAACAAAAATTCAGACAAATATAAGAATTGATATAGAATATGACAAATTATTGATTGTTATTTTTCAAATATTCATTACTTTATATCTGTTTTTGGATAGTTTGCTTTAGATTTGATAACTTTGCACTTATGAAATTGAAAATAACTATAGGAGAGGAAATTTTAGATGTATGTCCAAGTTTCCATTTAGTTGCTATTATTTGCAAAGTAAAAAACACTAAATATAATGATGAACTATGGAGAGAAATAGATAAATTTATAGAACATTTTCCCTCTTCATCCAGCATGACAGATATAAAAAAACGTCCTGCTATTGAAGCCACTCGCAAAGTATATAAACAATTGGGAAAAGACCCCAACAGATATAGGCCATCAGGCGAAGCTTTATGTAGAAGAATATTAAAGGGACAAGGTCTTTATCAAATAGATACTCTTGTAGATTTAATAAACCTTATTTCGTTAAAAACAGGATATTCCATAGGAGGGTTTGATGCTGATAAAATTGAAGGCAATCTAAGATTGGGTGTTGGTATAGCAGATGAACCATTTGAAGCAATAGGCCGTGGTAAGATGAATATAGAAGGCCTGCCGGTCTATCGTGATTCAATAGGTGGAATTGGTAATCCAAGCAGCGACGAGGAAAGAACAAAAATAGCTTTAGAAACAGTACACTTGTTGATGCTGATTAATGGATATTCAGGCAAAGAGGGTCTTAATGAAGCCACAGATTACTCCATCGATCTTCTTAAAAAATATGCCTATGCCGAACAGATTAAAATCAGGTCAGTAAATGGTGAAATATCTAAATCTAATTAAAAGATAAACTACAACAAATTACTAGAACAAATTACGCTGTGATTTCCTTAGAGATATCTTTCATATAAGGTTCTATAAATACCCATCCTACTGCCACTACGATACCGAGAAAAAGAAATCCGATAATTATTATACTTCTCCTGGGTGCACTCTTTTCGAGAGGTACAACAGGAGGGTTTACTAATGTAAGTATAGTTTGATTTTCTTTTACAGCAATTTTAGCCTGTTCGCGCTGAGTAGCTAACTCACGATAAAGAGTGAAAGCTATGTCATACTCGTTGCGTAAGCGAGTTTCCATTGATCGTGCAGAAGCAGTTGTTAGTGAACGATTGGCATCCTGAAAAGAGGAGAGACGATTTTGAGCATCAAGAAAGTCGGATTTTGCCGTCTCAAAACTTTGCTCTACGAACTTTAGGTTGTCATCAAGTTTCTCTGATTTGAATTGTGAGACGTACTCCTCGAGGGTGCGGTATAGTTTATCGGTAACTTGTGCCGCTACTTTTGCTTCGGGAAACGTGAAGCCAAGGGTTACATAACCGTCTTTGGAATTAGGGTTTATCTGAATAGCTCCCTGTATAGCGTCATAGACACTTTTCTCCTCGGGAGTGAGATTGAATACAGAGGTTGAATCTCCTATCAATGAGGTCTCTGCAATTTTAGGCTCTTTATCACTTCTTAAGGCTCCAATAATAAGACCGGGTAGCCCGATTGTGTACTTCTTGATTGCTCCTAAGAGATTGAAGCTCCTGTATTGTTTATCTGTGTAATAATCGTAAAGTGTGATAGGCTGTCCGTCGGATTTCTCTACTATTACTTCTGTTTTCATAATCTCGCGAGTGAATGGTACGCTTTTTATGATCTCGGGATACATGACTGGCGAAAGGGTGCCCTCGGTCATCATCGCGGTTCCAAGATTTACGCCCATTATTGCAGCTACACCGCCAAGGCCGCCTCCTCCTGATTTGTTTCCGCTTTGAGGAACAACCGTACATGTAGATGTGTACTGCACAGGTGAAAAGAGTGCTATGAAGAGTCCTATTAACAGAAAGATGGCGGTAAGCTTGATTATAAAACTACGCTTTACCCAGAGCTTTTTTAGTATCTCTGTTATATCTATTTCGTCTGAATCGTTTTCCGTTACTATCGGTTTATTTTCTTGTTCCATGTTTATTATCTTACCAGATTGGATATTAACAGTGCTATAGAGGCAATTGAAGTGCCAAGACCAAGGATTCCCTGCATGTTGAGCGGTTCTCTTTCAGGTCTTTCTGGAACGATTATCTCGCAGCCGGGTTCTACTTTTGCCCAACGCCCTGAAGCAACTTCTCCGTTCATATAAACAATGAATGGTTTGCTCTTCATTGCCAGACGTGAGTAGCCTCCAGCCTGATCGATATAGTATCCCAGTTTTTTATTCTTCTGGTAGGTAACCATGTTGGGATAAAGTACTCCTCCAGTGATTTTTACCAGTTCATTATACTCAGGTACATTTAATACATCTCCCTCTTTGAGGATGATGTCTTCTTGTCCGCCTGGATTCTTTAGTGCTGCCTCCAGATCGATTGCTACATATTGAGTGGTAATATCCAAACCATCAAGCTGCTCTTGAAGCAATGAATCAGTATCCAGCTTATCTACCTGTGCTTTTATTCTTATAGTCTCACGGGCCTGACGCTGCTCTTCATCAGTAAGCCTGCGTGAGAGGCGTGCACCTTTAGTGTAGGCAAAAGGGGTGAGTCCGCCTGCACGTTTAATAAGTGAAGATAAGCGTTCATCTTTGGTAAACTTTGCATACTGACCCTTGAACGTTACTTCTCCCTCAACAGTTACTATTTGCTGCTCTTCGTAGGCTGGAGAGCGACGGATTACGATCTGGTCGAAGGGTTCAATTATGAAGTCAGGATTGCTGGAGATTATCTCTCCGGCAATCAGGTTGAACGTATGAATCGAGCCGGTTTGATTGCCAACAGTTGTGCTGGAAGGATCTTTTGTTCTGCGATAAACATCTATTCGCGCTGTGGAAGCTGCTTCGGTGAGTCCGCCTGCCTGAAGAATGATATCCTCAAGCCGCATGTTTTCGGCATAGGGATAATTGGACGGGTTGCGGATTTCTCCTCCTATATAAACAGTCAAACTGTCGTCAAGTGACAATACTGATGGTATGTGAAGAAGGTCATTTTTTCTTAGGGTGATATCGCTTATACGTCCGCTTAGCAGGTCGTCCACACTGAATGACTGCATGCTGCGAGTAAGATCATCATTCTCACGATAGAGCAAAGCTCGCTGCAGGTATGCATCGCCTTTAGTTCCCTGTGCTATCTCAATAAGATCTCTGATTGTTTTAATCCTGTCACCTATTGCATAACGACCTGGACGATATACTGATCCTGTGATCTCTACCATGTTGGCATATTGCTCAAGAACGTTGCCTATCTCTACCCTATCGCCATCCTTTAATTGGAATGTGCTGTATTCGGGCTGACTGAGTGTGTATGCTTCCATCTCCACTTCGCCGCTCCTAAGGAGGGTGAGTGATGCAGAGTAGGCATTGCCGGTAAATCCTCCCGAGTAATTGATCAAATCCTGAAGTGTTTCACCCGGTTTCATCTCGTACCACATGGGGCGGCGAACCTCGCCTGTGGTCTTAGCAAGTATTCCATAAGGTTCAACCATCACGACATCTCCGTCCTGAAGAGTGATATCTTCCATATTATTACCTTTCATGAGGTATTCGTATAGGTCTATCTCGGCTGCCTGCCTGCCTCCCCTGAAGATACGTATGTTACGAAGGCTCCCGATATCGGTGGTTCCACCTGCTGCATACATTGCATGAAATGCTGACGCGAAGGAACTGAGGGTATATGTGCCTGGGGTGCGAACATCACCCATGACGTTCACCTTTATTGTTCTGACATTGCCTACTGATATTGCTAGAAATGTCTGTGGTTGGGATGAGTCGAGATCTGAATAAATAGTAGAAAATTGTGTGCGTATGCGGCTTTGTGCCTGCTCTACCTTCATACCGCTAAGCTGTATGCGACCAAGACCGGGAACAGTGATATGCCCGTCAGGGGCTATTGTGTATTGTACATTTAGTTCTGTATTGCCCCAAATATCAATGATTATCTGGTCGCCCGGTCCGAGAACATAGTTGGCGGGTGTGGGCATATTCATATTGGGGGCGAAGGTAAGATTCTGTGAAGAGAAAAGGTTTTGTCCAAAAATACTTTCACCCTTTTCTACCAAGCTTTCTGAAGTGGTGGCTATCTCTTCGAAGCCTGCCTCACCACGAAGAACATCGCCCTGAAAGTTATTGTTTGACCTTATGGCTCCTGTGGAGATCTTTTCCTGACCCATATATTGATCACGTAACCTTTGCATTTGTGATGTGGTTACTCCTTTTTGAGCCAATTCGGCGGCAATTTGTTCTTGTGACTTACCTGAGTTTTGAGATCTTTTCAGCTCATCTATAACCTGCTGATCGCTCATCTGTGCGAAAAGAGTGCCGGTGATAAATAATAATAACAGACTGGTAAGATGGAATCTTTTAAATTTCATTCTGATTACTTAATTTATTAAAGATTGGGCTACAAATTTAAACGTTTTAATTATAACTCACAATTCAACATGTTGATTTTGTAGTCTAATACGGGTTGACTTGATATAACTGATTATAGAATATATTTATTATTGGATTAAAACAGTCCCCATTTTTTCTTTTTGAAAGTAGGTCTTTCTGTTTTTCCGGCCATTATGCTAAGAGCATTGCCGCCTCCACTTTCCATCTCCTTGACTGCATTGTAAATGACACCCCAGTCGGGAAGTCCTCCGAGGTTGCGGTCGTCAATAAACAGATCAGCTTTGAGCTTGCGTGAGTATTCTTTCTTCTCGATTGTCTCGCCCCTATAGTTCTCGTTTTCAGCCATGAAATAGAGTCCCTGCGCAGCACAATAATCAACAGCCTCATTAAGCAGATCGCCCCGGCGTACTGTCCACATTATAAGCTTGTGCCCGTCTTTCTGCAGATGCAGCAATGTCTCTATAGCAAAGGGAATTGGCTTGCCTATGGACGGGTATTCATGCTCTACGATAGTACCGTCGAAGTCTACGGCTATAATCATAATTAAGTGGTCTAAGTTTTATAAAACACACAAAGATAGTAAATTTATACTTAAATTATATGGTGTATTTTATGATCCATTTTAATTAAAGAAATATTTCTTTATTAAGATTATTCGATTTATCTTTGCGTTCTCAAACGGGATTTTAGGTTATATGATTTAGGTTATCAAAGATTACCAGGGTTATTGATTAATTATTATCGGATTCAATTTTTATCAGAATTGAAATATTAGTTTTTATTAAAACCACAGCACTAATCATTTATCACACCTGATCTTATATATTTATCTTCCTGATTATAATATATATAACATCAAACTAAAGTTAATCATGAATAGTAATAACGAGGCATGGAAAGGTTTCAAAGGCGACCTGTGGAGAAACGAGATTAATGTAAGGGATTTTATCATGAACAACTATACACCTTATGAGGGTGATGATAGTTTTCTGGTTTCTTCAACTGAACGCACTAAAAAAGTGTGGAACAAGCTTACAGAGATGTTCAAAGAGGAGCAGGCAAAAGGTGTTTATGATGCTGAAACGAAACTTCCGCAGGAGATTGATACTTACGGACCAGGATATATTGATAAGGATAATGAGGTAATTGTTGGTTTGCAGACAAATGCGCCGCTTAAAAGGGGTATTTTTCCAAAAGGAGGCATCAGAATGGTGGAGAACTCGCTCACTGCCTACGGTTACGAACTAGACCCACTTACTAAAGAAATTTATACAAGATATCGCAAGACACACAACGAGGGTGTCTTTTCTGTATATAATGATGAGATACTAGCTGCAAGGCGTTCGGGAATTATTACAGGGTTACCTGATGCATACGGCCGGGGAAGAATTATAGGTGATTATCGCCGTGTGCCTCTTTATGGTACCGCAACTTTAATTGAGGAGAGAAAGGCTTTCCAAAAACAGTTGGATATTCAGGAGTTTAATGAGAACGTGGTAAGAAGCCGTGAGGAGGTTACTGACCAGATCAGAGCTCTGCAGAGGTTTGAGAAAATGTGCCAGAGCTACGGCTATGATGTCTCGCAGCCTGCAAGGAACAGCCACGAGGCTGTTCAGTTTCTCTATTTTGCCTATTTGGCTGCAGTGAAAGATCAGGATGGCGCTGCCATGTCAATCGGGCGTACATCTACTTTCCTTGATATATACATTGAAAAGGATATAAAAGAGGGTTTGATTACTGAGTCAGAAGCACAGGAGCTTGTTGATCAGCTGATTATCAAACTACGTATCGTGCGTTTCCTGCGTACGCCTGATTATAATGAGCTATTCTCGGGTGACCCTGTTTGGGTGACTGAGTCGCTAGGCGGACAGAATATTGAAGGAAAGACACTGGTTACACGTACCTCTTTCCGCTACCTACATACGCTGTATAACCTTGGACCTGCTCCTGAGCCTAACCTCACTGTGCTATGGTCGCAAAGTTCTCCTGAAAACTGGAAGAAATTCTGTGCAAAAGTGTCTGTTGAGACTTCTGCTATCCAGTACGAAAATGATGATCTAATGCGTCCTGATTATGGTGATGACTATGGTATTGCCTGCTGCGTATCGCCAATGAAGATCGGTAAGCAAATGCAGCTGTTTGGTGCTCGTGCCAATCTGGCCAAATGTTTGCTCTATGCTATTAATGGCGGTGTTGATGAGAAATCAGGTGTTCAGGTGGCACCAAAATTTGAAGCAATCACTTCTGAGTATCTTGATTACGATGAAGTTATGGTGAAGTTTGAGCAGACTATGCGCTGGCTGGCTAAGGTATATGTGAATGCACTTAAAATTATTCACTATATGCATGACAAGTATGCTTATGAAGCGTTCGAAATGGCTCTGCATGATGGTAATGTTCAGAGAATTATGGCAACAGGTATAGCGGGACTTTCTATCGTTGCCGACTCACTTGCTGCTATCCGTGACACTAAAGTAAAGGTTATTCGTGATGAACGTGGTATAGCGGTTGACTTTGAGCGTGAAGGTGATTATGTACCATTCGGAAACAATGATGATCGCACTGACCAAATCGCAGTTGATATTGTTAAGAAGTTCATGGGTTATCTTCGTCAGCATGAAACTTACAGGAATGCCATCCCAACTCAGTCTATTCTTACTATCACCTCTAACGTGGTTTATGGTAAGAAAACAGGTGCCACACCTGATGGCAGACCCGCCGGAACTCCTTTTGCACCTGGTGCTAATCCTATGAACGGACGAGATTCAAAAGGTGCTGTTGCTGCTCTTGCTTCTGTTGCCAAGCTCCCTTTCCAGCATGCTCATGATGGCATCTCTTATACTTTTGCTGTTTCTCCGGGATCGCTTGGAAAGGATACTGAAACGAGGGTTGATAATATGGTTGGACTGCTTGACGGATATTTCACAGCCGACGGTGGTCAGCACCTCAACGTGAATGTGTTTGATAAGGAATTGCTACTGGATGCCATGGATCATCCTGAGAAGTATCCTCAGCTTACTATCCGCGTTTCAGGCTATGCTGTTAATTTCATTAAGCTTACACGCGAACAGCAGCTTGATGTTATTTCGAGGACAATTAACCAGTCACTTTAATAAATGTTGTATATTTGATTTAACTTGCTCCCTTATTTTAGGGAGCAATGTTTTTTTTAAAGACTGCCGATACAATAAGACTGGGCGTTTATCTCTTTCTATGATTGAACAATTATTCCTCAGACTACGATAATTTTATCACCCGCTTGCTGCTTGTTCACTATTTTATATAAACTCGCTTCGCTCAAACAGTATATAAAATTACGTGAACTTCTCAGAGCGGGTCCCGATAAAATTATCTGAGGTCCTCGTAACAACAGTTCAATCACTTGACGCAAAAGATAAACTTACAACAGCCGAAAGAAATACTTCAGCCGAAAGAAACATTACAGACGAAAAAAACATTGCAGTCCAAATAAACATTATTGGTTAGTATCAGTTTAAATCACAGTAATATGAAAGCAAATATTCATTCTCTCGAAAGCTTCGGAACGGTTGACGGTCCCGGAATAAGATTCGTGATATTCCTGCAGGGCTGCCCGTTGCGCTGTGTATATTGCCATAACCCTGATACATGGGATAAAAATCATGAAGGCAAATATCAACTTACGCCTGAAGAATTGCTTGCTGAAGTATCGAAGTACAAAAGTTTTATTGCAAAAGGCGGGGTTACGGTGACCGGTGGTGAACCGCTTATGCAGGCAAAGTTTGTGAAGGAGTTTTTTCTTTTATGCAGGGAAAATGGTATTCACACTGCCCTTGATACATCGGGTGCAATGTTTACTCAGCCTGTAAAGGATGCTTTGGATGTGACCGACTTGGTGATGCTTGATATTAAGTCGATAGACGTGATTCAGCACAAAGAGCTTACGGGCGCTAAGATCGATAATACACTGAAGTGCCTGAATTATCTTGAGGAGAACAATATTCCCACGTGGATTAGGCATGTTGTTATGCCAGGATGGACTGATAACGACATTCTTCTGAATAAACTGGCTGAATTCCTGAAGCCTTATAGATGCATCGAGAAGGTGGAACTTCTTCCCTATCATAAGATGGGTGTAAACAAATATGAGCAGTTGGGAATAGATTACAGACCCGGTGATCTGCCTGCGTTATCAGAAGAGAGGCTGCATAATGCTCGTGAGATATTTAGCAGAGCCGGATTGAAGGTTTAAGATAGCAAAAAGTGCCGGGGAGTGAATCCTCCGGCACTTTTTTTAGTGTGTTTATTTCAATTATAACATTTTGAAAATTTGATTTTTAATAAGCAAACTTTAGCCCGTCAATCTTATCCCATCCTCCACGAGTAAAATCGGGTATTTCAACAGGCACACTTCCATTGTCAAGTGAAATCTCTGTTAAAGGAATAAGACTACACCATTCTGCAAGGTCATAAACATCCATATCCAGGGGCAGACCGTTTTGCAGACAGTAAACCAGACGATAATCCATAATGAAATCCATTCCACCATGACCACCAACTTCTTTAGCTTTTTCTTCCAGCTCTTTATGAATCGGGTGCTTATATTTCTCCATTAAAGAAACCTTAACATCCTGAGGCACGAAAATATGAGCAGTAAGGTTTTCATGGTCAGTAACTACATCTGAAGATACCTGAGCCGATTCTATAGCGTAACCTTCATAAGGATATTTGTTAGCAAATCCTTTTGTCCCTGTTAACTGATACATACGAGAATATGGTCTTGGTGTCATCACATTATGCTGTATGTTCATTGTTTTGCCTTTCTCAGTTTTAATCATTGTCATAGTGTGATCACCACCACGGAAATCGGGAGCATCACGACCTTCTAATTCCTTCACAATTTTTGGTCCCATTATAGGTTTTGTGTCAACTGATACCAAGTAGTTCATCTTATCACCGCGGTGAATGTTGAGCAACTGAGCTGCCGGGCCAATTCCGTGAGTAGGATAAACATCACCTCTGTGCTTCTCATTATAATCAAGTCGCCAGTTATTCCAATAAGAATCCCAGAATGCCGACAATTCGTGTATATACGATCCTTCAGCGTGAATAATTTCACCAAACACACCCTGCTGAGCCATGTTTAGAGTTGTAAGCTCAAAAAAGTCGTACACACAATTCTCGAGTTGCATACAGTGCTTGCGGGTTCTCTCTGATGTGTCAACAAGACTCCATATCTGCTCGAGAGTCATTGCAGCAGGCACTTCAATTGCAACATGTTTGCCGTTTTCCATAGCATAAACACCCATTTCGGCATGCGTATTCCAGTCGGTTGCCACATACACTAAATCGATATCGTCACGTTCGACTAATTCTTTCCATGAATCAACTTCACCTGAATAACCTGCAGCTTCAGGGAAACCTGCATTACGAAGAATCTCCTGAGCAACTTCTACTCTTTCGGGCCTGAGGTCGCAAAGTGCAACAATCTCCACTCCGGGTATGTGAGTGAAACGTTGAACAGCACCCGGTCCGCGCATACCTAACCCGATAAATCCTACTCTTACTGTTGGTATGGGTTCTGCAGCGAACTGCAACATATCTGTTTGTCCCGGCGCTCTTTCAGGCACTTCTGTTGTAATCATCTGCGGCTTCCCGTTTTCAGCGGGAGCTGTGCAGGAAAATGCTATCGCTGCAACTAGCAGCAGCATACTAAGTTTAGTAAATAATTTCATTTTATTTGTTATTTATAAAGTTGAATAGTTACTTATAACGATGATATACTTCTCATTTATTAAATATTCTTCAAATATAGCATGTTTAGATTTAAATATCTAACTACTCTATTATTAAATAAAAAAGCAAGAGTATAATAGTAAAATAATCGAACAAAATAGGTAGTTTCCTGGCTAAAAACTAAGAGAAAGGTATTGACACACATAATAAGGTGTAATCTTTTAATAATGGATAACTGGATGATGCATTAATCCCCAAAACAACACCATTTTTTTGATGGAATGATTATTTTACTATCACCAAAAATATAAGCTTTTTCTCCTTCTAGAAAAAATATAATTCTATTTCGTTATGCTTGTCTGATTTCACATATTGTTTGGTGTCCATAATTCACATGTTAATTCACACTGAGTAAATTCTTTACCTTTTTTACTGAATTTGCTTAAAATCTAGGAATTCGTTATATATGTCATTTTATCCGACTTGTTTTTATTAAAAAGAGAGGCTAAATTTATAACTTTAATTTTATTATGCTAATTGTATGAAAAATAAATGGTCTTTTTTTCTTGTTCTCCTAATGATATTATGTGATAGATCAATTGCAGGGGAAGATAATACATTTTCTTTATTGAAGCCTCGAATAGTTGTATTAACTGACGTTTCGACATGGGAGACTGACGACAGTGAGTCTTTAGTTCGATTATTTGCCTACGCGGATTTGTTTGAGATTGAGGCTCTGATTTATACAACAGGGTGGAGCTTGGGCGAGACACGCGATGATTTTTTTAATTTAATTTATATTGCAATAGATGCCTACGGGAAAGATCTGCCTAACATGATGAAGCGTTCCAGTCAGGAAAAACATTTGCTCAATGAGAATAAACAAGTGATTGGTTATTGGCCGAGTGCAAACTACCTTCGGGAACGTACAGTATTCGGAAGTAGAAAAAGAGGAATGGAGTTTATTGGAAAGGATAACGATGTCGCACAATCCATCTGGAGAGTGGAAAAGGAACGGTCTGAAAATGAGCTGTCTGCATTTCTTCGCAAAATACCAATATATGCTATTACGGATCAGGATAGGGATCAGAGAACCCCTTTTGATATAAGCAGCCATCAATGGATTCGTCGTGAATTTGAAAAAGACCTTTTATTCCTTTGGGATGAGAGTGCATGGATGTATCAAAATGGAACGGGAAAAAATAACTGGAAAGAATATGAAACAAATATTCAAGGGCATGGTCATCTTGGCAATGTATACCCTAAGTATAAATTTGGAGTCGAAGGTGATACACCTTCCTTTCTTTATGTAATGCCTAATGGACTCAACAATCCATTAAAACCTAGTTATGCCGGTTGGGATGGTTATTTTGAATGGGGTATTGGACCAGATAATGAGACGTATGCAGATAATAACCAACAGGGGTGTGTAAAAGAAATCTCAAACCAATACGAGAGCTACTTTTATCCGACAATCTTTCGCGATTTTGCGGCTCGCATGGATTGGGCTAAAGATGGTTCAGGAAATCATAACCCTATAGTTGTAATAAATGATCAAACGGGGATAGATTTCATTGAAATAAATACAACTAATAATTGACAGATATGAAGCATTATATGAAGTTAATCATTTTTTTGATTCTATCAACAATATTTATTGCGAATGGATTCTCTCGTCATCGGATAGTTATTATGACAGATTTTCCTCCTGCGGATGTCATCCCAGGAGGGTTGGGTTTTGGACCAGCCGATAAACGCAGTGATTCTGACGATGTACAGTCGATGGTTCGCTTTTTACTCTATTCAAATTGCTTTGAGGTGGAGGGGCTTGTTGCAACGTCTGCTACATTCGCAAATGTCGCAAATAAGCAGAATATATTTGATATATTATACTTATATGATCACGTATACGAAAATCTTTATCGGCATAACCAACTGTATCCTTCAGCAGATAAACTCCGTTCCGTAACATGGCAGGGAAATTCAGGCACTTGGGGACGACCTGCCTCTGAAATTATTGGCCAGGGAAGAGACAGCGAAGCTTCCGAAAAGATAATTGATTTGCTGGAACAAGAAGATCAAAGACCTATCTGGTTTAGCATATGGGGAGGTTCTTGCGACTTAGCGCAAGCATTATGGAAGATAAGAGAAACTCTAACTCCAGCAGAAGCAAACGAATTGCTGAAGAAAATTCGCATATACATGATTGGATTGCAGGATGGTTCAGGACAATGGATGCTTGACACATTCCCTGAGCTATTCATCATAATGTCTGCTGGAAATTATATGGGAATGTTCAATAATGCTCCGGGCGCTGACATAACTCTGTCAGACCTGGATTGGATTAATAGAAATATCCGCAAAGGACACGGGCTTTTAGGAATAATATATCCTGAAAGTGGTTTTTATCCGGAAACACCCGGAGTATGGGAAGGTGACTCTCCATCTTTTTTATATCTTGTCAGTGCGTTTAAAGGGATCAACGACTCAGAGAGGCCAGATCAGGAAAGCTGGGGAGGAAAATTCATTCAACCGGAAGCAACAAAGAATCACTGGTTTGATGATCCAGCAGGAAGTCAGACCGTCTCAAAATGGAGAAAACAAGTCCAGGAAGATTTTGCATTTCGTGCGAATTGGATGTTGCCATAAATCATCTTGAAAAAATTTCAGAAGTCAGAAGTAAGTATATAAAAAACCCGGTTTTACATTCTAAGGTGTAAAACCGGGTATAAACTTTGCAACTTGCTAAAATCAGCCTTGTTGGCGGTATGGACGGTACTATAACAATAGTTAACCTTAATTCAAAACAATAAATATTACTTCTAATTATCAAGTCTTTAGCTTTTCAATAATAAACAATAATTAAGTACAATTTGTTTTGTTTAATCAAATATTGTAGGTAAATTTGTAGGTAGGTAATAATTACCTACAATTAAATCATACGGATATGGCAACAAGATTTTACTTAGACAGCAGAAAGAACAAAGCTGGAGAAAGCGCGGTTATAATTTCAGTTAGCATGTATGGTAATAGGTTGCTCACAACTTTAGGTTTTAATATCAGTGCTGATAAATGGAGCAATGACAGGCAAAGGGTAAAACATGGTGCAAGTGTAAATCTTAAAACAGAAAGCAAGAGCAATGAAAAGCGTAAAACATCATACAATGATATTAACAACTGGCTTAATTCAATTGAAAATCACTTCACACAATTAGAGATTGAGCTTGCGACATTACCCGAAGCGCAAAAAGAGCTTGATTTAATGGCTGAATTTAATTCTAAGTTCCGAACATCTAAAAGCAAAAATAACAAAGAAGTTACATTCTTTGATAGACTTGATGAGTTCTTAAAGGAAAAAAGCAAGCTCAATGATTGGGCAAACGGAACAACGGAAATATTTAACGCTTTAAGAAACCATCTTCAAACTTTTAAGCCTGATTTAAGTTTTGATTATTTAAACGAAGCGGGTTTAACTTCATTTCTTGATTATCTAAAGTCAGTACCTTTGCATTCAGGTGAGGTAGGAATGAAAAACAGTACATTGAAGAAACACCTATCTTTCCTGAAATGGTTTTTAAGATGGACTATTGAGAAAGGGTATAATACTAATAATGATTTTATTGATTTTAAACCTAAACTGAAAACAGCGCAAAAACAGATTGTGTTTTTAGAGTGGGACGAATTGCTACATGTTTACAATTTTAAATTTAGTGGCGATAGTGCTAATAGACTGGAGCAAGTGAGAGATGTATTTTGCTTTTCATGTTTCACAGGATTACGTTATTCTGATATAGCTAATTTGAAGCGTAACAACATAACAGATGATGCAATAACAGTTACTACTCTAAAGACAAATGACACGCTCATAATCGATTTAAACGATTATTCCAAAGCAATATTACAGAAGTATGCTGATAAGGCTTACCCGTTTAATAAAGCCTTACCCGTTATATCTAATCAGAAGATGAACCAATATTTAAAAGAGATGGCTAAAGAGTGCGGACTTGATGCACTTGTGACAGATATTCAGTTTAAAGGTAATGAGAGGATTGAAACAGTTCAGCCAAAGCATGAATTAATAAGCACCCATACAGGCAGACGTACATTTATATCCAACGCTTTAATGAAAGGTATTTCAGCTAATGTAGTGATGCAATTCACAGGGCACAGCGATTATAAGGCAATGAAGCCATACATTGCAATAGCTGAAAGCGCAAAAAAAGAAGCGATGAAATTGTTTAACATGTAATTTATAAATCACACGAATATGAAAACAGCAACAGTAGAACCACAGAAGGAAGCGGAAATATCTAACATTATTTTTGAATGGGTGGACTTTCTTTATGAGAATAAAGACAGGATTGAAAGGTATGATAAGACACTAAACAAGATAAAAGCTCTAAGAAATGAAGCTTATTCTCTTAAGCCAAAAAATGCATATTTAGATGATACAGCGTATAAAAGAAAAATTAAGGAAGGACAGGATTATTTTGAAAATAGTTGGCTACGTATAAGAAAAGAATATCTTGATAAATTTTCCGAATTAGGGTTTATTGAGAAATACGGCACTTACAAAAATTCACTTAAAAGCATTCTTGATACATGGAATAGTGAGTTATCTGATAAATCAATAGTAAGAAAGCAGTTAACAGATTGCAAAAAGAAATATTATCAATTACAGACTGATAAAATACGGTTATTTTATGAGGAATTTAATAATGAATTTTTCAAATGCTTAGACTATGTTCTAACTGCAACGTTTGATAAAGTCTTAGGAAACAAGTACCAGGCTTTAGCTGATGAATTAAAGCCATATTTAGAGCAGTACGATGCTAATGTTATAGAAAGTATCATTGACAGTAAACACCTGCCATACGGTGCGGAAAAACCCATCTGGAGAAAACAGGCAGATGCTCATGCATTCAGGGCTTACATGGAATGGGAGCTAAAAGATATTAACAGATTGTTCCGTTTCAGAAATCGCAAAAGTGAAATAATTGATAAAACAAACCACAATACAAAATCTAAAGAACCAAACAGCGATTTGCTGGCAATTTTAACTAAATATATCATTAAATAATTAATTCATTGTGATAAGTCAATAATAAAGAGTGCTGAAATAGGCACTTTTTTTATTTCTATTAATCGACACCTTTAATCGACCTGATTACACCTTTATAACCTAATATATTGGTTGGTATTTATTAGAAGTTCCACACAATCGACACCGACACCCCGAAAATCGACACCTTCAATCGACACATAACAAACTTATTTTCAGTTTATTACGATGTTTCTCAATGAAGCGTTAGTACATTTGTAATGTGTAAAACAGATGGCAAAAGTGCAAAACCATCTGGAGGTATAAGGCAAATGCACATGCTGGAGTACCCACACATTAAATTATTATCAGATGGAAGTTTCAGAATTATTACAAAACAATGCTAACATCATGCTATCAATCAAAGCAGGCGATTTAAAGCAGGTTATTGATACAGCAGTTGAGAAAGCACTTCAAGCGAGCAGGGAGGTTGCAAGGCGTAGGAAACGAGACCTTAAAGCAACCTTAGACATGATAGATGAAATGGAATTACCCGATGACTTAACGCAGACACAGCA
>ENA-UOOM01000073-UOOM01000073.1-fermentation-metagenome-genome-assembly--contig:-NODE-73-length-121197-cov-7.877177_pt1 | contig 121197 bp, 112 predicted proteins | sample MGYA00245781_ERZ724031 | MGnify/ENA primary metagenome ERZ724031 (study PRJEB28704, sample SAMN03018317) | fermentation metagenome | biome: anthropogenic terrestrial biome; feature: soil...
TACTAGCTGCGACAAGAGCAGAGGGGGTAGATGTAGATCCTGAATGGATTTATGTAAATGAAATTATGCCTGATAAAATCAAGATTAATTTGGAATATGCAACAAAGGCTAACATTCTAAGTGATTTTGTTGTGATCATGAAGACTATTTTGGGGTAAATAAATGACTTTTTCATACTCTCTTATACTTATAGCAGAGGTTTCTCTATCCAGCATAATACATGCGTTCGCAAAAACGAGAATAGATTCATAAACGAATATAACCCAGGATAAAATCTTGTTACGCGTCGACTGATTGGAGGCGCCAAGGTCACCTTCCATATCTTAATATGCCCGCTTGGGAAAAGTTCCTTGATTCTTCTCACGGGAATACCGCAAACATCCGGATTAGATGGGTTGTTGTATACAAAATCGTACCAGATGATACCGCCTGACGGCTTAGTCAAATACCACATCTTATCAGCTAGTTTCTGTTGAAAAACAGGGTCAAGAATGGATGTGAATACAGTAGATTGAAAAACAATATCAAATGACTCTGGTGACAGATCAATCTGAGTTGCGTCTCCTGCAATTATATTTATAGCTTGCGGTAGCCTCTTTCGTGCTTCCTGTGCCCTTTCGGGAAGCAATTCATTGGCTACCAATTTATCTGGATTAAAGCCGAGCTCTATCAGCTTTAACAGATTGCCTCCAGAGCCGCAACCTATTTCTAATACACTTTTTTCGCTGACTGGTGTCAAACCTGCTTCAATGAAAAGCTTTATCAGTATACGTTCCTTTTCCTGTTGCGCCATATATACAGAAGGCAGCAATGGAGTATACAAGTCTGCTTTTGCTAAAGTTTTACGACGTTGGTAACGTTCCCTGACATGTTGTGTTTCATCCCCAGGAATACCCATTAAATGTCTTCCTTCCTTCTCTTTATCCAAGTTATACTTTTCTACAAATCTAGCGATTCATCCAGACTGATATTTAATACCGGGTATCTTAAATATTTCAAAAACTAGAACATTAATGTTTATTTATTTGAGTAATATTTTCCCATAGAACCAGTGGTGTGAATATTCTGGAGCATTTTACCCCGCCTATCCGGTAGTGGGAAACTGCCAATCCGTTCTAATGAAAACCACCGTACAGCCGTCGAAAACCGTCTAAAACGTTTTATCCTGATAAAATGTATCAATGCACTTGATGGTGTAAATACATTTTTGAGGAGGTCATCAATATGACCAAATATCGAGAGATCCTTAGACTGCATAGTCTTGGCTTCAGTCAGCAGAATATTGCCTATAGCAGCAATGTCTCTAAGAAAACAGTCAATCGAGTCATCAACCGAGCTAAACAAATTAATATTTCATGGCCACTGGACGATAGTCATACTGATGCTGTACTAGAAAAAATCCTGTTTCCCAAATCCCAAGCAAACACCGTTAAGAGAATGCCGGATTTTGCTTATGTCTGCAAGGAGCTACTTAAAAATGGAGTCAACAGGAAGCTCTTATGACCGAATACATGGAAGATTGTCGCCTGAACAATGAGTAGCCGCTTATGTATTCTCAATTTTGTTATTACATCCAACAGGATGAGCAGAAACGTCGTGCTACCATGCACATAGCCCGCAAACCGGGCGAATAGGTCGAGGTCAATTGGGTAGGTGATCCTGCGCAAATCATAGAAGCAAGTATATTCGTAGGTGTTATGACTTACAGCCAATATGCCTATGTCGAAGCCTTTATCAACAAAAGACAACCGGCATGGATCACTGCCCATATCCATATGTACCAGTACTTTGGCGGTGTGGCCAAGTTATGGTTTCTGACAACTGTAAGACAGCTGTAATCCATAATGGCTGCTAGTATAACCAGCAGGTCAACACCACCTACTATGAAATGGAAGAACACCATGGTACAGCCATCATTCCTGTCAGAGTCAGGGAACCCAAGGATAGGCCCAATGTGGAGGGAGCTATTGGGAATATATCCACCTGGATCACCGCAGTTCTTCGCAACGAGCAATGCTTTTCTCTTCATGAATTAAACGAGGCAATACGAGAAAAGCTAGAAGCCTTTATTGCCTGGTTATTTCAAAAGAAAGAGGCTAGCCGGATCAGTTTGTTTCTTGCGGAAGAACAGCCACTTTTAGCCCCTTTACCTGCTACCCTCCTATTAACTGGCGAATTGGAAAAAACCACTGTTCAGTTCAATTATCATATATCTATCGACAGAATGCTATATTCCGTCCTTGTGAATATATCAAACGCAAGGTCGATGTAAGGATAACAGACAAAACCATTGAAGTTTTCTTCAACCATAACCGCCTGTGCTCGCATGTCCGCCTCTACGGAAAGCCAGGGCAGTACAGCAACATCGTGGAGCATATGTCGGAAGACCACCAGAAATATCTGGAATGGAACGGCGATCGGTTCCGCAAATGGGCTGATAGAATTGGAATTAACACATATCAGGCTGTCGATGCAATACTTAGAGCTCCAAACGTATGGAACAACAGAGCTACAAAAGCTGTATGGGGATTCTTAAGCTTGCGGATAATATTCTGCAGAGCGTTTGGAAATGTCCTGTCAAAAGGCTCTCTCTTACACCGCAGCACCCAGTTACAAAATGGAAAAGTCAAAAAAAGTAAGGGTATCTGAATTGAAATCACGTTGCAGCTAGTCCTCTGACGCTTGTGCTGCTGGATTTGCCTTGGTAATCCCGTAAGGCTCCGTTTTTGTAGCAACCCATAATCACGGCAGATACTGTAGCCCTTACCATAGCTTATTTTTATCGTCTCAGGTAATGCGTCAATCATGCTTCTTACTCCATATGAGGGATGTTTTTCTTTCACTTTTTTAAGGGCCGATCTCAATGCCAAATCCCGATCCGCATGGGAAGGGCGTTTTTTCAATGCGTAATAGCCTTCGCGCCTGACGCCCAATGCTGCACAGCATAAGGTTATACTTGATGTATCGCGATTTTGCGCTATCCAGGCATACAACTCGCAGGGCTTTTTCTTGGCTATCGACCCACAAAAAAACCCATGGCTTTTTTCAGGATATGGTTGGCTTCGCGCAGTTCAGCTTTCTCGCGCTCCAACCGTTTAAAACCATCTTCTGCGGTTTCGCCTGGTTTCAGGCCCTTTAAATGTTGACCGTTGTCAACGGCAGTTGAAAATTGACCCTTTGGGGGTACGGACAAAATCCTGGACCTAGGAAAGACAGGAGGGTGTCCGTATGTATTCAAGAGAAGAGCGCATGAAAGCTATTGAGCTATACATCAAGTATGATAAAAGTATAGCTGCTGTAATTCATGAACTTGGCTATCCAAGCCGTGGATTATTGCCTAGATGGTATAAAGCATATCTTAAAGAACAAGAGACCGGGATCTTGTGGGATCGATATTCACGACGCTCGAAATTTTCACCGGAGCAAAAGATAGCTACAGTAGAACACTATCTAGAGCATGATCGCAATTTGTCAAGGACGGTGAGATGGCTAGGATACCCCTCAAAAGAGTATCTTGGGTCGGGATGAGCTTAGAGGAATTCATAGATATCCTTGATGGGTATCTGATCTGGTACAATGGGAAGCGGATCAAACTTTCATTGGGTGCGATGAGTCCGTTGGAGTATAGGCAAAGTCTCGGTTTAACTACCTAATCTGTCCAAGAAAACGTCCGCACCCCCCCATGGGGTCAGTTTATCATTGCCATTGACACTGAGTACTTGCTTTTTCCCATTTTGCACCATTCCTTGACTAGATTATTGTCAAGGGTGTGCGTTTTTATTGTATCAGTCCATTTTGCCATTTCCTTATGAATGTGTTCGCAATCGGGTGTCTTTCGGCTAGAAGAAACACATTTTTCAGGCAACAATAGTTGATGGAGGCTAGCATCGGTTCAGTCTCCAGGCAACGGTCATGCAACACCGCGTTGTTCCGTCCGTTCCGGGATGGAGGTAATGGTATCGCGTGAACAATAACAGCTAGAGGCGATCCCTCTTTTGCTGACCCCCTGGTTGCTAAGCTGGAGGATTTCACGATAGCTGGTCATAAACCGACCTCCTGCAAGAAGATTTACACTAATAATCAGTGCTATCCCCACTATACAGGTGTGGTTCTAGCTATGACCACGATGGTTATATTTGATGACCATGCTGGCTCTTCTAAATAATAATATTCAAATCTGATATTATAGTAATAAAAAACGAAAAAGTCGTGAGGCTTATTATATTATAAAGAAAAAGAGGGATATGAGTGTTAAATAAAAAAAATTATGTTAGAACAATGAATATACTAGTATTAGTCTTTTTGTTGCAAATACCATCAGTCTTAGCTATTACAGACACAACAACTGGCCGGGCACCAGAGGCAAAAGAGATAGCGGCTGCCAAGGAAGCTCTGGCGGCGGCAACGTTGATTCTGGTTGAGGATACAGATACCAATATTGTAACCTTGGCCCAGATAATTATCGATGCAGCTTCGTCTGGGGTAATCGTTAGTATAAATTCATCAGACAATCCTCAGATTGCGGGAGACGGAACCATAACCTACAGCGGCTCAGAAGTAACGGGAAATGTATTTTTTGTCTTAACTAAAAACAATGTCGTGGATTCACTTAGTAAATTGGTGTTCGTACCTGCTAAGAATTTGAGTAATATATATAATGTTAAAGATTATGGTGCCACAGGTGATGGAACCACCGATGATACAGCCGCTATACAAAGAGCAATCAATGACGCTGCAGATAACGGTGGTGGAACAGTATTGATTCCTAGCGGGAGATATCTTGTTCTGAACGTAGCAGCCAGGGCCAAGGTAAACCTTGCCGGGCAAGATGCTTTATTAATTAAAACAGATAATGCTTCTCCAAATAGTGCGATAATTAATATTAAAGGCTCGGTAACATCTGTAAAAAGTAGTTTAACTTCCGATTCTAGTGCTGGTGCAACAATTATAAGTCTTACTTCTATATCTGGTTTTGCTATAGGTGATTATGTAATGATAAGAGATAATACCTATAAATACAATATGAGTGGGAGAAATCAGGAATTCAGAAGAATTGCGGCTATCAAGGGCAATGATGTCACTTTGACCGAAGCTACTATAGGATCATATAAGACTTCTTGTTCCGCAGAAATGGTAAAATTAGATACGGTTTCCGATATGACCGTAGATGGTTTAACTATGGAAGTGCCGATCGGAACTCATGGCGCGGGGATAATGGGAGACTATGCTTATAATGTTACAATAAAAAATTGTACTGTAACAGGTGGTTGGGAATTTGGAAATATTTCATTCTGCAGAAGCACATTAATTAATATTGATAGTAATGTTATAAAAGATGGGCAAGATCTACGCTCAATTTCTGGTTGCGGTTATGGATATATTTTTGGAGAATCAAGCCATAATTGCATTGCTCAAAATAATTATACTTATAATATTCGTGAAAATTCAGTTGCAGATAACGCCAGATACTGTTCTTTTATTGATAACGAAGATGTTTATGCCTATAACAATAGTTTTAATACCCATGGTACCGGATGTGAATATATACTCATTGCCAATAATATCTCTAGGAATTCCCGTGTTTATGGGATTACCATAGGATATGAAGGTTCTCCTGCTTTTGATAGCCATATTACTGTGCGAGGCAACAAGATCTATAATAGTGCCAGTCAAAGTATATTGTGTAGATCTGATGCGGGAAAAGAAGCTAATCATATCGAGTTTATAAATAATAAGATATATAATCCTGCGATCGTAGGAGATTATGCTATTGAGATTTCTCGGGGCAATGACATAACTATTAATGGAAATACCATTTATGGTGGTGACGGAACTTGGAGGGGAATCGGTGTTCTAAAGTGCAATAATGTTGAAATCAGTAATAATGATATAAGTGATATTTCGGATGAATTTGGGATAGTATGGGAGATGTGTGACTCAGTCTCAATAGATGGAAATAAGTTGACCGCAATAAATAAATATAATTTATATTACCTGGGAATCAGCACCAATATCCACATAACCAACAATATCACGGATGATGGACACAATCATATTGCCGGAACAGAATATTTATCGGGCAATACATGGTGAGAAAGCAAGACTGAAATGATTTGATGCCTTGCCGGAGGGACATTAGCATCCGCTAATTATCCACTCTAAGTATTCGGAAGCAGTGGCTGACTAACGCAGTGGAGGGATTTTACCGTATGCTGCCCAAATATACCGAGACTAAGACAATTTATCTCACCGAGGATCGTAAGAAGTTTGTTTTTCTGTAAAATTCAGGAGATCACCAAAGAGTGGAGTATGCCTATTGGAGACTGAAGAATCATAATAAGATAGCTTTGGTGTTGACAGGTTTGAGCAATCACGGACTGGTTATTGGGGGCGCTACTCCAGAACCCCTGAAAGTTTATCGCTTTGTTTTTCCAAGGCGGTGTTAGATAGCTTGAGTAAAAATAGGTTAAACTTGTCCCTCCTTTTTTAACTACTATTTTATTAACCAGCAAGTGCCGATAATAACTGATGGGTTGACTGCAAGAATTAGGTTGATATAATCGTTCGTATTAACCTAAGTTACAATAATTTAGTTATAACGTCATCCAGCATTGAGTATGTAAATTTTATGAGGTGAAATTAGTTGAAATATTATTTTAATAGAACGAAAGAATTATTTAATAAGCTAATTAGTTCTGACATATATAAACGATTTTTTTATGATCGAGCAGTAGTAGTTATCTATAAATACTCAGAAAAAGAACCTACTGATTTAAACACGAATGTGCCAATAGAAATCGAAAATGTCACTAGTGAGAATATCAATGATGCACTAATATACGAACCCGAGGTTAAAATTAACGAATTTAAACGGTTTCTCGATGCAGGAGACTGTGGCTTTTATGCTTATTTAAATGGTCAGTTTATTCATCGATCATGGGTTACCTTTGGGCCTAAAACAGAATTCTTGTGGAGGGGGTGCGCACCGCTAGAAATAAAAAAAAATGAAGCCTTTATTCGCTGGGGTGAAACAGTCCCATTGGCACGCGGGAGGGGTGTTACTCCTTATGTTTTAAACCATATACTATCCGTATTGTCCGGTCGCGTAACTGCATTCTACATATCAACTACAGATGATAATATTGCGTCCAAAAGAGGCATTGAAAAAGCAGATTTTTCTCTAATCTCAAGATATGAAGTAAAAAGGTTTTTGGGATTAAAGGCTGAGAAAAATTTAGGCTAGGAAAGAAATTATGGGTTAATAGGTTTAACATATAGAAATATGCTTATTTATACTGCACCAATATTTTTATTTCTTTTGACCTATACAACAAAGGGGATCGCTATGATGATGAATTCAGAGCTGATACAATGCCTTTGGTGAGGAAGATGCGGGTCAGTCAATAAAGTACCAGAGAACTGGGGATCAATACTCAGACGCTACGCAATTGCCTGGCGAAGATAAAAAACGCCAATCCTTCATTATTCTGATCGCGGCGTTCAATATTTGCAGCAAAGGCTACCATAAATTTTTCAAAAAGCACAAGATGGTTTGCATCATGAGCGGCGAAGAAAACTGTTCTGATAATGCCTATGCGGACCTTCTTCAGTACAAACAAGTGCGAAATGCCCTATCACAATACAAAACCCTTGAAGAAGCCTACCGGGATATCTTCTGGTACATAGAGATTTTATTTTATTGCAACCGCAGAAGAAAGCACCAGCCCCCCGGGGTATCTTACTCTTGTAGAGTTTAAACGCAGGTATATCGCAGACCAGACAGCATAACCTATCAAATTTAAAAATTTATGAATGATGGCAAAAACCTAACTCTAGAGTTTCCGTTTTATCAAAAAAGTTTCATTTTCTTATAAATAAATCGTTGGATATGTATTCGGTAAACTGGGAATCTCGGACCAATATAGGCACACATTATGGCAGGGATGGATTCAATTATTTGCTGATATGCCTTTATTAGGACAGTGGGCAGATCTATAGGAGGTTGAATAAATACGGATAAGATAATAAATGAAGTGGATTCTATTTTCCAGCAGCCCTGGTGGCTAGATGCTGTAGCTCCCAACCAGTGGGGAGCAGTAGTTGTCAATCAAGGGGGGGCAATAGTTGCTCGAATGCCTTATGTTATCAAGAAACAATATGGTCTGACAGCGATAAGCATGCCCCCACTTACTCAGACATTGGGACCATGGTTAAGACCATCAAAAGCAAAAAGCTATAAAAAAATAAGTGAGCAAAAGGAGTTAATGAATGCACTAATTGCGCAGTTGCCGCCGGTGGATTATTTTTGCCAATGTTTTTCTCCAAATATAAAAAACTGGCTTCCTTTTTATTGGGCGGGATATCAGCAAACATCTCATTATACATATAGAATTGAAGATCTGAGCGATTATGAAAAAATCTGGTCAGATTTTTCATCAAATACTCGTAAGAACATTAAAAAAGCGGAAAAACAAGTAGTAATTAGGAATGATTTAGGGATTGATAAATTACTTGGAATCATCAATCTTACCTTTAAAAGACAGAATATGAAAATGCCTTATTCGGACGACTTAATAAAGAGATTGGACATTGCATGTACAGAGAAAAACGCAAGAAAGATGTTTTTCGCTGAAGATTCATTGGGACGCATCCATGCTGTTGGCTATTTTGTATGGGATTCAAACACAACCTATTTGTTATTAGGGGGGGGAGATCCTGAGCTTAGGAACAGTCAAGCTTATAGCCTTCTGGTTTGGGAAGCAATAAAATTTGCATCGACCGTTTCTAAAGTATTTGATTTTGAAGGCTCTATGGTAGAGCCAATCGAGTTTTTCTTTCGATCATTTGGAGCCACACAGACTTCTTATTGTCTGATATCAAAAATGTGTAGTCGAAGGATGAAAATAGCTTACCATGGGAGAGAATTATTTCGAACTGCAGCAAACAGAAAGTAGTAGAACTGAAATAAGAAAATAAATGGAAATAATATGAAAAAAATTTTAATTAGGGTTCCTGCAACCTATCAGCCTGAACGTGCCTATATTTTTACAGTCATATTTCATCAATGGCTGGGATTAGATTTTGGTATGGAACAGGCGGATATAGGATATGTGGAGATATCCTTAGGGGCCAACGATATTAAGATGCTCCGTCTAAATGATAGCCTCTTTCAGACGGAACCGCAATCATGGCTAAAAGAGCAGTCCCTTCCTATACAACCCTTACCCCAGTGGAAGGTTGACATACAGGAAATACAAGAACTGCTGATTATACACGACATTCCAATTATATTTGGCAGCTCGGTTAAGAATAATACTTTTATGGATATTAATGGAAATATTATAGATTTGGGCATAGACATTTTCGGGGCTGCCTTCTTTATGTTAACCCGATACGAAGAATCTGTGAAGTCAGATCGAGACCAGCACGATCGATTCCCGGCGAGTGCATCACTGGCTTATCAGGAAGGATTTCTAGACAGGCCCATCATCAATGAATACATAGAAATTCTATGGTGGTGCCTGAAACGGCTCTGGCCCGGATTGGTGAGAAAGAAACGCAGCTTTCGGGCCATAGTGAGCCATGATGTGGATGTACCTTTCGCTCAGGCCTTCAAAAGCAAAACGCAGCTAATACGTAACTGCGGTGGTGACATCGTGAGACGAAAGTCTCCAGCTATAGCCATAAAGCGAGCCAAATTGTGGCAAATGGTAAAAAAAGGCGATTACAAACAAGATCTGAATTACACTTTCGATTACATTATGGACATCAATGAACTGAATAATTTGAAGGGCAATTTTTATTTCAAAACCGCATGTACGAATAAAACATATGACGATAATTACTCAATTGACCACCCGTATATCAAGCAGTTGATTCGAGATATTCACAACCGGGGGCACGAAATCGGTTTTCATCCCAGCTACGAAACCTACCAGAATTCGAACCAGACAAAGATAGAATTTAATAAACTATTGGAGGTCTGCGAAAAGAAAGGCATACAAAAAAGTCAATGGGGAGGACGACAACACTACCTGCGCTGGCGAGGGCCCCAAACCTGGCGCAACTGGGCGGATGCGGGACTTAGTTATGATAGCACCTTGTCATACGTCGACCATGCTGGTTTTCGCTGTGGGGTCTGCTATGAATTCCAGGTCTTTGACCTGGAACAGAGGAAGCCCTTATCCCTTTTCGAGTACCCTTTAATTATCATGGAGAATAGTATTTTAGAAAAACAAAATATGAGCCTGAGTGGAGATGAAGCCGTAAATTATATGAAGAAATTGAAAAGCCGCTGCCAGCAATTTCAAGGACAATTCACACATCTCTGGCATAATAATGTATTTACAAATATTGAGATTCGGCAGATGTATGAAAGATTGTTAGAGTAGTTTTATATCATGGATAGAGTACCGAACAGAAGAAGGATTATACATACAACAGATAAACCTGAGAATTGGGAGTTTTATAAATGAAACAATACATATTCGGGGGCAATTCTTCTCTTCGCCACAATTAAAACCTCCAAGTAATGCTCTTATTCTGCATCTTTTGGAGGTTTTTACACAATATCTGAAACGGTTTCGCCTGGGAGGGCTACAAGCTCCATTAGCTATGAAGGTAACCCCGGCAAATTGTTCCGATGCCCCCATATGTTACCCGCCAGATATTCATTCCCTTCTAGTGAGATTTCCGGATCATCTGTAATATTATTTGTTATTGACACATTAATATTTTTCCCCATACTGCTTAAATTGTATTCATCTATTTTGGCCAACTTATTACCATCTATTAAAACTGATTTACACGTATCCCATACTATCCCAAATTCATCCTTAATATCACTTATATCATTATTACTGATTTCAACATTATTGCACTTTAGAACACCGATTCCCCTCCAAGTTCCGTCACCACCATAAATGGTATTTCCATTAATAGTTATGTCATTGCCCCGAGAAATCTCAATAGCATAATCTCCTACGATCGCAGGATTATATATCTCATTATTTGTAAACTCGATATGATTAGATTCTTTTCCTGCATCAGATCTACATAATATACCTTGACTGGCACTGTTATAGATCTTATTGCCTCGCACAGTAATATAGTTATCAAAAGCGGGGGAGCCTTCATATCCTATGGTAATCCCATAAACACGAGAATTCTTTGAGATATTATTGGCGATTAGTATATTTTCACATCCAGTACCATGGGTATTGAAACTGTTATTATAGGCGTAAACATCTTCGTTATTAATGAAAGAACAGTATCTGGCATTATCCGTAATTAAATTTTCGCGAATATTATAAGTGTAATTATTTTGAGCAATGCAATTATGGCTTGATTCTCCAAATACTAACCCATAACCATGTCCTGACTCGCTGCCTAAGTCCTGTCCGTCTTGAATTGTGTTTCCTTCAATTTCTGCAAAGGCACTTCGATAAAACGCTATACCGCCCATATTCTCAGTACCCGATATTGTACAATTTCGAACTGTAACATTATAAGCTAAATCGCCAATTATTCCTCCACCGCTGGTTCCCATCGGAACTTTGATATTAAGACCATCAATTGTTATGTCATGTGCAGAATCCAATTTTATCATCATAGCAGACGAGACATTTTTATATGAACCTATTGTTGCTTCTGTTAAAGTCACCGCCATGCTATTAACAGATCGAATTATGCCAAATTCTTGATTTCTCCCACAACCATCGTATTTATAAGTATTATCTACGATAACCACATAATCCCCTGCAGCAAAACCCCTTGTCGAAGTTAGATAAACAGCCGTATCTCCCGCGACTGAATCACGGGCTAGCGAACTGGAAATTGTAGTTTTAGAGCCATTAACCCTTATTACGGAAGAAGTATCATTCCCACCATTTTTAATTAAAGTAGCATCTTGCCCGACAAGGTTTACCTTGGCCCTGGCTGCTACGTTCAGAACAAGATATCTCCCGCTAGGAATCAATACTGTTCCACCACCGTTATCTGCAGCGTCATTGATTGCTCTTTGTATAGCGGCTGTATCATCGGTGGTTCCATCACCTGTGGCACCATAATCTTTAACATTATATATATTACTCAAATTCTTAGCAGGTACGAACACCAATTTACTAAGTGAATCCACGACATTGTTTTTAGTTAAGACAAAAAATACATTTCCCGTTACTTCTGAGCCGCTGTAGGTTATGGTTCCGTCTCCCGCAATCTGAGGATTGTCTGATGAATTTATACTAACGATTACCCCAGACGAAGCTGCATCGATAATTGTCTGGGCCAAGGTTACAATATTGGTATCTGTATCCTCAACCAGATTCAACGTTGCCGATGCCAGAGATTCCTTGGCGGCAGCTACATCTTGTTCATCCCGATCAGTCTCTATCCGAGTGGTCACAATTACCGACATACCCTGAGTATTAACAGCTTCATTTTTGGTCAAGACAAAGATTACATTGCCAGTTATTTCTGTATCACCATAGGTTATGGTTCCATCTGCCGCTACTTGCGGATTATCTGATGAGGTAATCGTCACTGCTACTCCGTCTGAGACCTCATCAACTATCGCCTGGGCCATGAGAACAACGTTGCTATCTACACCCTCTATTGGACTTAACGTAGTTGCCTTTTCCAGGGCGACTTTCGCAGCCGCTACCTCATTTGTATCGAGATCAATTATGATTTTGGCTGGGACTATCACTGATAAACTTTGAATATCTAAGGTGTCGCTCTTAGTTAAGGTAAAGGTTACATTGCCGGTTCCCGCTTTATCACCAAATGTTACGGCTCCATCTACCCCTACCTGCGGATTATCTGACGCATTGATGGTAACTATTACTCCTGATGAAACTTTATCTACTATCGCCTGGGCTATTGGTATAATATTGAAATCTATTCCTTCTACAGGGTTCAAGGTTTCAGAATCCGCCAAGGCTGTTTTTGCCGCCGCTATTTCTTTTGCGTCGGTATTAATTATAACCTGTTGTGCCGGGACAACTATCGACATGGACTGGGTATCACTGCTCTCGTTTCTTGTTAACTTAAAAGTAATGCTGCCTTTGGATAATGATTTTCCATAGGTTATCGTCCCACTTTCGGATACTCCCGTATTGTCCGACTTGAAAACTGTTACTTCGACTTCAGGAGAAACCTCATCAACTATATCCTGCGCCATTGCAACCACGTTTGAATCTTCGCCTTCAATCGGGTTTAAGGTCCCTTCATCAGCTAGGGCAGCTTTCGCTTCTGCTACCTCTTCAGCATCGTTATTAATAGCAACTTTAGCTGGTACAACTACCGACATACTTTGAGTGTCAGTAACGCGGTTTTTGGTCAACTTAAAGGTAACATTACCGTTTACTTCTGTATTGTCGTAAATTATTGCACCCTTTTTATCAATTTGACGGTTAGACGATTTGGATACAGTTACTTCAACCCCGGGAGAAACCTCATCAACTATATTTTGCGCCATTGCAACCACGTTTGAATCTTCGCCTTCAATCGGGTTTAAGGTCCCTTCATCAGCTAGGGCAGCTTTCGCTTCTGCTACCTCTTCAGCATCGTTATTAATAGCAACTTTAGCTGGTACAACTACCGACATACTTTGAGTGTCAGTAACGCGGTTTTTGGTCAACTTAAAGGTAACATTACCGTTTACTTCTGTATTGTCGTAAATTATTGCACCCTTTTTATCAATTTGACGGTTAGACGATTTGGATACAGTTACTTCAACCCCGGGAGAAACCTCATCAACTATATTTTGCGCCATTGCAACCACGTTTGAATCTTCGCCTTCAATCGGATTCAAGGTCCTTTCATCAGCTAGGGCAGCTTTCGCTGCTGCTACCGCCTTGGAATCAGCATTGGATTTAATGGTTTTGGCCGAAGTAGATGATAATTGGATGGAAAAGAAGAATAACAGACAGACAGTCAGCGCTATGATATGACGTTTCTTAGTAAACAAATGGACCGCCCCTTTCTTATTTGTGTTGGACGGCCCGTTGGAAAAGGCAGGTACATGAATCCTCCTTTTCGGTAGCCTGGCTATCATAGACTGATCTGTCCTTAGACCCATGGCTTTGCGTCCCTGCTTTTCAACAGGTTTGCCTTTATCGGTAAGTGATCTATCCCTGCCGTCCTCGTCTATGTAAAAAACCTGCTCGGATAAGTTGCCGGGCAGGAAATATAAGAACAGTATTTTTGGCAACCCGGCGGCCATGGTCTTGCGACTTTAGGCCCGTAGCTTTGCGTCCCTGTCTTTCGACAGGTTTGCCTTTTTACTTCTATCTACTTTACATCAACTATATCCTGCGATTACCAATTTGTCAATATATCTACTATAATTGGGGATAAAGGTCCCTTGTTTATATGAATTATTATCTAGATAGGATTCTCAACTGTGATACTGGAACTAGAACGACGTAAGGTGGTGATTAAAAGCCATCATGAAATTGGCCAAAAGCCCTGCTGGTTATATACAACGTCGAAAACTGGTACTGATTTCGATGAAAATTACGATACAATTACTAAACTAAATTAAGAAAAACTCAAGATATAAAATTATAGTTGAAGCCAGGAGTTTGCTCTGGAGATAATGAAGCAAAGAAGACAATTTTCAATTTGTCATCGGGTTTAGGATAATTGTGGTGAACATTATATATGAGGTACATAAAAATGTGGGAACAGTTTGATATTGTTATCATGGGGGGAGGCATAAATGGTTGTGCTATAGCCAGACTGCTTTCTCAGAATGGAAAAAAGGTGTGTATTTTGGAAAGACACACCGTAGGTAGTGGCACCTCATCAAACAGCTCCAAGCTTATTCATGGTGGATTAAGGTATCTGGAGACCGGAAGGGTTGGTTTGGTTCAAGAATCTCTCAAGGATAGAAAAAGACTTTTTGAACTTTATCCTGATCTGGTTGAGATGGTGCCTTTTTATTTACCAGTATACAATGATAGCTTGCGACCTTGGTGGATAATCCGTGCGGGATTGGGGCTTTATGATCTTCTTTCTTGTCAAACGAAGTACCATTGCAGGCACATAAGTAATACTGATTTTTTAAACAGGTTTGTAGGGATTAAATCAAGGGGGTTACGTCGGGTTTATTTATATTACGATGGTAAAACGAATGACTTAGAAATGACTCGCAAGATGGCCCGAGATGCTGTCGGTTTTGGTTGTGATATCCGGGAAAATTGTCAGGTGTTTTCCATTAATATCGATGATAAGTTAATTAAGATCATGTACAAGAATAGCAGAGGAGAACATAAGGTAGGGGCCCCTTTGCTTATTAACGCTACCGGTCCTTGGATTGACGAAGTGAATGTAAAATATCGTTTGCCGCATAACTATCGGATCAGCAAGGTGAGCGGGGTACATATCGTTCTTAACCGAACATTAGTTCCGGACTGTATGTTTTTGCAGACGTACAACCGGCGAATATTTTTCATGATCCCTTGGGCGGAGGGAAGAACTATTATCGGGACAACCGAAAGGATGGAGCGAGATTCCTGTGACGATGTGCAAATACAGGATGCCGATGTGAAGTACTTGTTGGATTGTGCCAATCACTATTTACAAGAGCCGGTTAGTCAGGATAATATTTGTGATACTTTTCTGGGCATAAGGCCTCTGGTAAGAATTAAGAATGCTGACTCAGATGCTACTACTATGAGCAGGGATTACAAAATCGATGTAATCAGTAAAGGAAAAGTCAAATTGATTCATGTTTATGGTGGCAAGTTGACTACTTGTTTGAGTATGTCGGAGAAGGTAGCTGCACGAATTTAGAAGAATCATTAGGACGTAGCCAGTTTATATGGTCTTATCTATTATCAATAAAATCATGCAAAGCAGCCGTATTAGCCGGCAAATCGGGGACCAAATAATAAACGCCGTTGATTGTCTTACCTTCGCAGGCTGAATCAAGAGGAATCCGAGTTCGTTGGACGCTTGTAAGATTGGAAGTCAATGCATCTACTCCCATTTTTATGAGATCGGTTTTGCTAAAACTGGTGACGATGTAGGGCAGTAACTCGGAGACTAACCCGGGTACTTCATTGTGGTCTATTACCTGGACTTTATAAATCACTTCTGTAAGCACGCTTCGCTGGCGCTCGGTTCGTTCGTAATCACCGTTGCCTACATACCTGATTCGCGCGTAATCTACCGCTTGCTGACCGTTCAAATGTTGCCGTCCCGCTTCTGTAAGCCCTTCAACACGGGACACTTCTTCTTCCAAAACATTGATATCTACTCCACCCAAGTAATCTACTATCTTTGCCATACTGTCAAATGATACGAATGCATAATCTCTGATATCTAGATCGAAATTGCTGTTAATGGTCTGAATAATCAATGGCGGTCCGCCAAAAACGAAAGCATGATTGATCTTATCCATCCCGTGGCCGGGGATATTGACATAAGTGTCCCGCATAATGGAAGACAATTTGATGGCATGGTTTCTTTTATCTATCGAAAGGATCATGATTACATCCGCCCTGCCCGGGTCATCAAGATTTTCCTGATCAATTCCAAAAAGAGCGATATTCAATGGCGGATATTCCCTAATTATAGAGGTCTCCTGTACTTCCGGATTGATTCCCAGGGCCTCATTACTTTTATCCATGGCCGTATAGGTTATTTTGTTAAGCTGCCAATAAACGTAGGTTCCACCTAGTAAAATCAACGCCAGCATTAAAACACCTATTGTAATAAAAATATGCTTTTTGTTCATTCTTTTTGGCGTATCCGATTCTGTCATATAATACTTGCTCCTCGAATTAGATTTAATTTGCAAAATCATTCTCATTATACCACCGCTGTATGAAAACTTGCCATATGCAGGAGGATAATGGCAGAATCGATAATTTAACACTGTTCAGGTAATATAGCTAGACTTACCAGTTATGAACGGTTTACCCATATCTCGGGCTAAGAACTACTCACTAAAAAATATTCTCTAGGCACCTGAGCGAAAGTGTTCGAGATTTGTTATATTAAAAGGGTATTCTTATTGGCGTCAACAAATATTGTGTAAATATATAAAGAGGGGTGTAATTACTTTGAGCGGGGTTTTTGGGGTTGTATCTAAAGAAGATTGCGTCACCGATGTATATTTTGGTACCGATTATCATTCACATCTGGGAACCAGCAGGGCTGGGATGGCCATTTGGAGCGGTAATAATTTTAACAGTCTAATACACAACATTGAAAATACTCAGTTCAGAGCAAAATTTGAATCTGATTTGCCCAATATAAGCGGGAACATGGGTATAGGATGTATAAGCGACACCGAACCTCAGCCATTGACGGTGCGTTCACATCTCGGTCATTATGCGCTGACCACAGTAGGCAAAATCAACAATTTGGATGAATTGGCGGATAAGGCTTTCACCGGCCGAAATATGCATTTTCTGGAAACTAGTAAAGGCACTATTAATCCTACCGAACTTGTATCGGTAATCATAGACCAGGAGAGTTCTTTTAAGGACGGCCTGCTGAAAGCACAGGAATTGATTGACGGCTCCTGTTCAATTCTGCTTTTGACCCCTGAGGGGATTTACGCCTCACGGGATAAACTTGGCAGAACGCCTTTGGTAATCGGCGAAAAGGAAGGAGCTTATTGTATTTCCTTTGAATCCTGCACCTTTACCAATCTCGGCTACAGGTTTAAATACGAGCTGGGGCCGGGAGAAATTGTGCTCATAACCCCCGATGGTATTGAAAAAATCGTTCCTGCCGGGGATAAAATGAAAATCTGCGCCTTTCTATGGGTGTATTATGGCTATCCCTCCTCAACCTACGAGGGAATGAATGTGGAGGTTATGCGGTACCGAAACGGTGCGGCCATGGCGAAAAACGACCAGGTGGAAATAGATATGGTGGCGGGAATTCCTGATTCAGGTATCGGACACGCCATCGGTTACTCCAACCAGGCCAAAGTACCGTTTGGACGGCCTTTTATTAAATATACACCTACATGGTCCAGGAGTTTTATGCCTCAGGATCAGGATATAAGAAACCTGGTTGCCAAAATGAAGCTTATGCCTGTTCCGGAATTGGTCGCGAATAAGCGCCTGCTCTTTTGCGATGATTCCATAGTACGCGGCACCCAGCTGGGGGAGACGGTAGATCTTCTGTACAAATGCGATGCTCGCGAGGTTCATATCCGGCCGGCCTGCCCGCCGCTGGTTTTCGGCTGTAAATATTTAAACTTCTCGACTTCCCGCTCGGAAATGGATCTGGCCGCCAGACGGGCTATTATTGAACTTGAAGGCCGGGAGCCGGAGAATCTTGATGACTACTGTGATCCGGCCCACGAAAAGTACCACCGCATGGTAAATTGCATCAGCGAACGGCTCAACTTCTCGTCGCTGGAATATCAGAACCTGCCGGATATGCTTGATGCCATCGGAATAGGCCGGGATAAGATCTGCACCTACTGCTGGAACGGCAAGGAATGATACCGGAGGACGCTTTCCTTGTGTTATTTTTTGATTCACTTCAGAATTATTACGAAGCAGCTCGTCAGGTGAATGCAATATCAATGCAGCGGCTGCACAAGTTGCGGTGAAACATCGTCTTTTAGCCCAGGCGGCCTTATGATGTCGATGCAGAATTATATCTTGCCCAAACAGAACGGCTAATGGGGACTTGATGGTTGATTAACTATGTCAGTCGCTTTATAATTTTGTATAGTCATAGGAATTATTCTGAAGTACGGCTGTTTATATCATTTTATATGGTTGTACGGTAGAACGGGAGGAAAATATAAAATGCCCATAATGGATTTTTTAACTCGTAATGCTGCGATTTATGGCTCAGAACTGTGTCTGACCGAAATTAATATGGATCTCCAAGAAAGCCACAATGTCACCTGGCTGGAGTATGAACTGATTGAAAACAGTCCGGCAGGGGAATACCGCAGGGACATGACCTGGAAGGTTTTCAACGAAAAAGCCAATCGAATGGCCAATCTGCTGCTCAAGAGGGGAATCAAAAAAGGTGATAAGGTAGCCATACTTCTTATGAATTGTCTGGAATGGCTGCCCATTTATTTCGGTATTCTGAAGAGCGGGGCTATCGCAGTTCCCCTGAATTTCCGCTACACCGCTGAGGAAATCAAGTATTGCCTGGATTTATCCGATTCCATTGCCCTGGTTTTCGGACCGGAATTCATCGGCCGGGTTGAAAGCATATACAATCAAATCCCCCAGGTGAAAACCCTCCTCTTTGCAGGGGAGAATCGTCCCAGCTTCGCTGAGAATTATGACCGTCTGACTGCCAACTGCTGCTCGGATGATCCTGAGATCGAAATCAATGACCAGGATGATGCGGTGATCTACTTCTCCTCAGGGACCACCGGATTTCCCAAAGCCATTTTGCACACCCATTACAGTCTGCTGTCATCGGCTATCACTGAACAGCATCATCACGGCCAAAATCGTGAGGACAATTTTCTGTGCATTCCGCCCCTCTACCATACCGGCGCCAAGATGCACTGGTTTGGCAGCCTGGTGGCAGGGAGCAAAGCGGTTTTGCTCCGCGGCGTAAAACCGGAATGGATCCTCAAAACCGTTTCCGAAGAACACATCACCATCGTCTGGCTCCTGGTTCCCTGGGCGCAAGACATCCTGGACGCCATCGAGAGAGGCGACTTGACGCTGGAAGATTATAACCTTTCGCAGTGGCGGCTGATGCATATCGGCGCCCAACCGGTTCCGCCCAGCTTGATTCGGCGCTGGAAGCAGTACTTCCCTCAGCATCTCTACGATACCAACTATGGACTGAGCGAGGCTATCGGGCCCGGATGTGTTCATTTAGGAGTGGAGAATATCCATAAAGTCGGGGCTATCGGAACTCAAGGCTATAGCTGGGAGGCCAAGATCGCCGATGAGGACGGATGTTCGGTAGAACAAGGCCAGGTTGGAGAACTGGTGGTCAGGGGGCCTGGTCTGATGAAATGCTACTACAAGGATCCTGAAGCCACCGCAACTGTATTACGGGATGGCTGGCTGTTTACCGGCGACATGGCCCGCATGGATGAAGACGGCTTTATTTATCTGGTAGACCGCAAAAAAGATGTCATCATCAGCGGAGGGGAAAATATTTATCCGGTACAGGTAGAGGATTTCCTGCGCGCCCACCCGGCAATAAAAGATGTTGCGGTAATCGGCCTGCCTGATAAGCGTCTCGGTGAGATTTCGGCCGCCATCATCGAACTCAAACCGGGCTGCGAGTACAGCGAGGAAGACATCCGGGCATTTTGCGCTCCCATGCCGCGTTACAAACGCCCGCGTGCCATAATCTTTGATGAGGTTCCGCGCAATCCCACCGGCAAAATTGAAAAACCCCGGTTAAGGGAAAAATATGGTGCGGTCAGTCTGGTGGCGGTACAAACCGGAAGCTGATTAACCGCACATTAATGAATGCTGCGAAAAATTCTTTATATCATTTATTGCCATAAAGGGGCTGATTCCCATGACATTTGGGATTCAGCCCCTTCAAGCCTTATGCTTGGGATTTCCGTTTCGTTTACCCTATTGACCCAATCTTATGTTTTTGAATGCAATAGTCTGGTTCTTGATCGCTGTTTCGGTGGGAAGCCTTTCGATGCTGGAAGCACCAAAGAAACCATCCACTCCCCGGGTGTGACTCAGGACATATTGCGCATCCGCCGGTTCGGCTATGGGACCGCCGTGACAGATGACCATGATGTCAGGATTAACAGATTTTCCGGCATCATGAATGGCCTGCACCCGCTTAACCGCCTCATCCAGATCCATAGCAGTCTCGGCCCCGATAGTGCCTTTGCTGGTCAAACCCATGTGAGCAACCAGCACATCCGCACCTGCCTGGGCCATCTTCCTGGCATCTTCTTCATCGAACACATAGGGGGTGGTGAATAATCCAACCTCATGTGCTTTGCCGATCATTTCAATTTCCAGTCCATAACCCATGCCGGTTTCTTCGAGGTTGGCCCTGAACTTCCCGTCGATCAAGCCTACTGTAGGGAAATTCTGCACCCCGGCAAAGCCCATATCCTTTAATTGCCTCAGGAAATATTCCATGTCCCGGAAAGGATCTGTGCCGCATACCCCGGCTAGAACAGGAGTATCCTTTACGATGGTCAGCACCTCCCGGGCCATTTCCACCACAACTTGATTGGCGTCTCCATAAGGCATCAGCCCGGCCAGGGAACCCCTACCGGCCATTCTATAGCGGCCTGAATTGTAAATTATGATCATATCCACACCGCCAGCTTCGGCCGATTTGGCAGAAATGCCGGTTCCGGCACCTGCGCCTATCAGCGGCCGGCCGGCTTTAATCTGTTCTTGCAGCCTTGCCCGCACTTTTTCTATAGTCCACGCCACAGCATGAAGACCCCCTTTGATTATTTTTCCAGCATATCAACCAGTTTCTTAGCCATCGCCAGAGCAAATGCTTCATCATTGATATTATTGTCCATCTCTATCAACTCAACTTTATCCTGATTTATGTTGTCTCTCAGGGCATCAAACAGAGCCCGGTCTTCTTCAGGGCCATAGAAAGGCTGACCTTCGGCATCAATCAGTGAAACCCCTTTCAGCGGTAAAAACAGCGCGGTTGCTCCGGTGGTCATGTTCAGCTTGTCAGCGATAATCAGGCCCAACTGCCGGTTTTCATCAACCGTGGTACGCATTAAAGTAACCGTGGCATTATGTTTATAGAGCTTCCTGTCCTTGAACTGTGCTGGAACCGTATCCATAGGACCAAAATTGACCATATCCAGTGCACCTGTTGAGACCACCTGAGGAATTCCCATCTGTGCTGCCGCTTCCAGTCTATGGGGACCTGCGCTAAAGACCCCGCCCACCAGTTCATCACACCATTCTGTAGTGGTGATATCCAATACGCCTTTTATAAAGCCGGCAGTTATTAAGGCTTCCATCGATCCTCCGCCAGCTCCGGTAGCATGGAAAACCAGTACTTCGTAGCCTTTTGACTCCAAGTATTCACGAGCTGCAGTAACGCAGGGCGTTGTCACCCCAAACATGGTGGCTGCCAGGAGGGGCTTTTCATGCTCCAGGACCGGAGTAACCCCTTTTGCCATGCCGGCAATGGCAAAGGCGGCGTTGGCCAGGATTTTTGAGGATATCGAATTTATCCCGGAGATGTCTACCACGGAGTACATCATAGTGATGTCTTTGTTTCCCACATAAGGCCTGGTATCTCCGGAGGCAACCGTTGAAACCATCAGTTTGGGGATTCCCACCGGCAATGCTTGCATGGCATGGGTGCCGATGGTGGTGCCGGCGGTTCCGCCCAGACTTATTATGCCCGCGATCATATCTTGTTTTTCCAGCTCGGAGACGACTTTCGCACTGCCTTTCATCATCACATCCACAGCCCGGCCTCTGTCATTGGCTGCGATAAGTTCGGCCAGTTCCGTACCGCCAGCTTCGGCAACTATGTTGTTGGATATATCCGGTTTAAAGTGGGGGATACCCAGCACTCCGGCGTTGACAACCAGCGCTTGTACACCTTGGGATTCAATGATGTCTTTGATAAACTTGAATTCCGCGCCCTTGGTATCAAGAGTCCCTAAAATTACAACTTTTTTCAAGACCACATGCCCCCTTTTTAATATCGGCCACATTCCACTCTGAAAACGACATCCTATAAACCCAGTCTATTTCATACACCATAATATGTAAATTTATAATTAGAACACCCTGAAAATAGGGATCCAGGGGATGCAAATATTGTAACCAGATTAATTAAAAGTATTATTTGTTGAGCTTTTCTTTCCCATAAGTACCAGGTTTTTTCCACTACATATATATTCTCCATTAAGGCATTAATTAACAAATTAATCTATAGGCCAATCTGACAAACTATATAGTCCTTTAACAGCATGGATAAGACAAGGTAAAAAAAACTGTATGGCACTATAGCCATGTCGTTACTGATATTTCCGATTATTAAAATAAAGCCTACAGTTGGCTTTTGTAGTATGATTGCTCATAAGGAAAGATAGCCCGAGCGGATTTTTCAACTGATGATTGGGTAATTAAAAGCTAAAGGAGAAGTTGTTTTTATACATGCACAATAATTGGAAAAAGAACATTGTTACATTTTTAGCCAGCCAGAATATATCATTGTTTGGATCGATGCTGGTTCAGTATGCTATAACCTGGTACATCACTTTGCAGACCCAATCCGGTGTGATGATGACTGTCGCTATTATTTGCGGATTTGTACCCACTTTTTTTATTTCCCCGTTTGCCGGGGTATGGGCCGATCGCTATAATCGCAAGCTGCTCATTATAGCCTCAGATTCTTTAACAGCGATAACTACATTGATTTTAGCAATTCTGTTTATCATGGGCCACGGTTCGATATGGCTGCTTTTTGTAGCATCTGCTATACGCTCCATCGGTACCGGTATTCAGACCCCTGCGCTGGGAGCAATTCTTCCCGATTTAGTCCCTGAGGACATGCTTACCAGAGTGAACGGGGTAAACAGCAGCATTCAATCTCTGGTTTTCCTGGTTTCGCCTCTGCTCAGCGGAGCGCTTTTGACTCTGGCTACCATCGAAGCCATATTTTTTATCGACGTAGTAACAGCGGCAATAGCGGTCTTTATATTATCTTTGCTGAATGTCAAACTCCATGCCAAAGCGCTTCAGAAGTCTGACATCAGCTATTTTGGCGATATGCAACAAGGCCTCAGGTACATCAGCAATCACGGGTTTATAAGAACCCTTTTTATATTTTGCGGGATATTTTTTATATTGGCGGCCCCGTTATCATTTTTGACCCCGCTGCAGGTAACACGCAGCTTCGGGGCCGAGGTCTGGCGTCTGACTGCCATTGAGGTGGCCTTTTCTGTCGGGATGATGGCAGGGGGCATAATCATCGCCGCCTGGGGCGGTTTCAAAAACCGACTTCACACTATGATAACCTCAGTTGTGGTCATCGCAGTAGGCACCTTTGCACTGGGAATTGTCCCTATATTTTGGATTTACCTTGCTATTATGGGGATGGTCGGCATGGTTCTGCCCATGTTCAACACCCCCTTCATCGTATTACTGCAAGAGAAGGTGGAAACAGATTTTTTGGGGAGGGTATTCAGTGTTTTAAATATGATATCCAGCTCCATTATGCCTCTGGCTATGCTGGTGTATGGACCGGCAGCCGACATGATCAGAATCGAATGGCTCTTGCTGGGAACCGGCCTATTAATACTTGTGGAAGGTTTTTTCATGTTAGGCAATAAGGTGTTGATTGAAGCCGGAAAACCGGAAAACAAATTGGAACCTATTTAGTTTTTAGAGGGCAAAACTCCTCAGCGGTTAAATTTGGGGGGGCGATGGGTTGCTGCCGAGATTGCCATCGCAAACAGGTTGTGGCGGCAAGATAGTTTTCACCCGAGTACACTGCGGTTTGGACCTTAAGGGTCAGGCGAAATTCTGCCTTAAACAGGGCAGCAGTATTATTCCCTGCCTGGCAGCGTGTATTTTTCCTGGTATGGGTTTCAAAACCGTCCCGCTTGCCAAACCCAAATATAATCCAAATCATTGACGCAATAACAGATAGATGATAAAATCTGTTTATTCACGACAAGCATAAACCGATGAGCAAGAGAAGTAGGTTTAAGAAAGCGTTACAGAGAGCCGCTGCCGGTGGAAATGCGGTATGCCGGAATATACTGAATGGACTTGCGAGGGCGGCTCGAAACGATGGGAGTAGACGCCGACGGGAACCCTGTCCGTTATCAGTGGGGTGCATATGATGGTATGCAAAATGAGCGGGCGATTTATCGCCAATCAGGGTGGCACCGCAGAAGTTTGAGCTTTTGTCCCTTTTAGGGATAAAAGCTTTTTGTGTTTTTATATTTAATATAACAGTCAGAATGTAGGATCCTAATCTTTAATTTGTGGCGGAGCATAATCAAATATCGAAACCAAACCAATGAGCAAGAGAAGTAGGTTTAAGAAAGCGTTACAGAGAACCGCTGCGGGTGGAAATGCGGTATGCCGGAATATACTGAATGGACTTGCGAGGGCGGCTCGAAACGATGGGAGTAGACGCCGACGGGAACCCTGTCCGTTATCAGTGGGGTGCATATGATGGTATGCAAAATGAGCGGGCGATTTATCGCCAATCAGGGTGGCACCGCAGAAGTTTGAGCTTTTGTCCCTTTTAGGGATAAGAGCTTTTTTTATGCCTTGGCCCAGCCTGTTTTTGACCTGGATGTTCAAACCATGAAATGAGGTGAAGCTGATGATCAGACCTGACTTGGAGAGTGTTCAGTCTCTGGCCGGTGAATACAGTATTATCCCGATTTGCCGGGAAATCTACGCGGATGTTATTACTCCAATTGCATTGCTCAGAAAAGTCTCCGGCATAAGCAAGCGCTATTTCCTGTTGGAGAGTATAGAAGGAGGTGAAAAATGGGGACGTTATTCTTTTGTGGGCTTCGACCCGGTAATGAGGGTGTCCTGTAAAGAAAACGCGGTTATTATCGAGAACAATGGCGAGTTTAGAGAAATCAAGACCGATCATCCTTATGAGGTATTACGGGTGATTCAGCAGGGCTACCGATCTCCCCGGATTCCCGATATGCCGCCTTTTACCGGGGGATTCGTGGGCTATTGGGCTTACGCCATGATCGCTTACGCGGAGCCCAGCTTGTCAATTAAGCGGGGCGACTGCAACGATTTTGATCTTATGCTCTTTGACAAGGTAGTGGCCTATGATCATCTCAAGCAGAAAATCTGTATTGTCGTCAATGTAAGGACCGATAATTTGCTGGAGAATTACGGCCGGGCTGTTGCAGAATTAGAGGCAATTGCCAGTCTGACCTGTGCCGAGCAAAAGCTTCCCCGGCAAAAGAGTGAGAGAAAAGTTAACTTTACCTGCAATGTCAGCAAAAGTGAGTACTGCGCTATGGTGGAGCGGGCCAAAACATACATTTATGAGGGGGATATCTTCCAGGCCGTTATTTCCCGGCGGTTTTCAGCTCCTTACCACAGCAGCCTGCTCAACGCCTACCGGGTTCTGCGCACCACCAATCCATCGCCATACATGGTCTACCTGTATGTGGACGGCGATGAAATAATGAGCACTTCCCCCGAAACCCTGGTGCGGCTGCAAAATGGGCGGCTTACTACTTTCCCGGTAGCAGGTTCCCGGCCCCGGGGAAGAACCGCAGCAGAGGACAAGCGCCTGGAAAACGAGCTGCTGGCTGATGAAAAAGAACTGGCGGAACATAATATGCTGGTTGACCTGGGCCGCAACGATCTGGGCAAAATATCACAGTTTTCCTCAGTCCAGCTTACAGATTATTTGGCGGTGCACCGCTACTCAACCATCATGCATATCTGCTCACAGGTAGAGAGCAATATCCTGCCCGGGTATGACGGATTCAAGGCCATTGAAGCCGTATTGCCGGCCGGAACCCTGTCCGGGGCGCCCAAAATCAGAGCCTGCCAGATAATAGAAGAATTAGAAGCTGAACCGCGGGGCATATACGGGGGTGCGCTGGGATATATCGATTTCAGCGGAAATATGGATACCTGTATCGCCATCCGCATGGCCGTTAAGAAAGGCAACCTGGTCTATGTGCAGGCGGGCGGAGGGATTGTGGCTGACAGCATACCTGAGAAGGAGTATGAAGAATCGGGCCATAAAGCCCTGGCGGTGATTAACGCCATACGCCAGGCAGCGGAGGTTGATGAGCTATGATTTTGCTGATAGACAACTACGACAGCTTCTCCTATAACCTGGTGCAGCTGGCCGGCGGCATCAATCCGGATATCAGGGTAATCCGCAATGACGAATTGACCGTATCTGAGGTCGATAACCTGAACCCTTCTCATCTCATACTTTCTCCCGGCCCTGGCTACCCCGTGGATGCCGGCATCTGCGAAGACGTGATCCGCTGTCTGGCGGCAAGAATCCCTATTCTGGGGGTTTGCCTGGGACATCAAGCTATTTGCGAAGTCTACGGAGCCAAAATTACTCATGCCAAACGCTTGATGCACGGCAAGAAGAGCACCATCATTCTGGACAACAGCTGTTTGCTCTTCCAAGGCCTTCCCCGGCAAATTGAGGCGGGGCGCTATCATTCGCTGGCAGCACAGGAAAAGACGGTTGACAGCCCTTTGCAGGTGATCGCGACAGATGAGGCCGGTGAGGTTATGGCCGTAAAGCACCGGGAATATCCGCTTTACGGAGTTCAGTTTCACCCAGAATCCATCCTGACTCCACTGGGGCATGTAATCTTAGACAACTTTTTAAGAATATAGGAGGAGAATAACATGATGAAAAACGCCATCCAAACAGTGATAAACGGCGGGGATCTTGATTTTGCCACAGCCAAATCAGTCATGCACGCCATCATGGACGGCACTGCCAGCCAGGCCCAAATTGGCGCTATTCTGACCGGCTTGAGGATGAAGGGCGAAACTGTCGAGGAAATCACCGCCTGTGCTACCGTGATGCGTGAGAAAGGACTGAGAATAAACCCGGTGCGCAATTGCATCGATATAGTCGGGACCGGCGGGGACGGCACCAATACTTTTAACATATCCACCACTTCCGCCTTTGTGGCTGCGGCGGGGGGTGTACCGGTGGCAAAGCACGGCAACCGCGGGGTATCCAGCCAGAGCGGTGCGGCCGATGTTCTGGAGTGCCTGGGGATAAACCTCAACCTGACGCCCGAACAGAGTGAGGAAGTACTAAAAAGCTGCAACATCTGCTTCATGTTTGCCCAGCTCTATCATACCTCGATGAAATATGCCGCACCGGTCCGTAAAGAAATGGGGGTTCGCACCATTTTCAACGTATTGGGCCCCCTGGCCAACCCGGCCGGAGCCACCATGCAGCTGATGGGGGTGTACGACCGCAAGCTGGTTGAACCCCTGGCTCAAGTCCTTTCCAATCTTGGTGTAATCAGGGGGCTGGTAGTGAGCGGACAAGAAGGGATGGATGAAGCCACCCTGACCGGCGAGACCCATGTATGTGAAATAAGGTATGGAACGTTGACTCAATATGAGATTACCCCGGAACAATTCGGATTAAAGCGCTGCGCACTGAATGATTTGGCGGGTGGCAGCCCGGCAGAAAATGCGCGGATTACCACCGATATCCTAACCGGCAGGGAAGGAGGACCCAGGCGCGATGTGGTGGTCTTGAACTCGGCCATGGCTTTGTACCTGGGCATCGACAACTGCAGCGTAGCGGACTGCATTAATATGGCCGAAAACATTATCGACAGCGGAAAAGCCGCGGAGAAACTGGACGAATTTCGACGCCTGACCAGGCAGGTGGCGCCATGATTTTGGATGCCATCGCGGCTGCGGCCAGAGAGAGAATCGAGGGCAAGAAAGCGGCGCTGCCCCTGGAAAAGGTTAAACAGGAAGTTATGAAAATCAATAGGCCAACCGGTTTTCCTTTTGAAAAAGCCCTGCAGCAGCGGGATATCGGTTTTATCTGTGAAGTCAAAAAGGCTTCGCCGTCCCGGGGGGTGATTGCGGCTGATTTTCCATATTTACAGATTGCCAGAGACTATGAGGCGGCTGGGGCAGACGCCATTTCCGTTCTTACGGAACCGCAGTTCTTTTTGGGCCGGGACGACTATTTAGCGCAGATAAAGGATGCGGTTTCCATCCCGCTGCTTCGCAAAGATTTCGTCATTGACGCTTATCAAGTCTTTGAAGCCAAAGTTCTGGGCGCCGCAGCGGTTCTTCTTATCATGAGCCTTATGGATGTGAAGACCGCACGAGAATACCTGTCTATCTGTGATGAACTCGGCCTGTCCGCCCTGGTAGAAGTCCATGATGAATGGGAAGTTGAGGCTGCTTTAGCCGCCGGATCCCGGGTTATCGGGGTAAACAACCGCAATCTTCAGGATTTTAGCGTAGATATCAACAACAGTGTCAGGCTGCGCAGCCTGGTGCCCAAAGAGATCCTCTTCGTGGCGGAAAGTGGAATAAAAACTGCTGCTGATGTGGCAATGATGCGGGAGGTCAAAGTCAACGCCGTCCTGATTGGGGAAACGCTCATGCGCAGTCCCGATAAGCAAGCCGTTTTAACAGAATTGCGGGGTCAGGGCCGATGACCAGAATAAAAATATGCGGTTTGACCCGGCGGGAAGACATAGAGTCTGTAAACCGCTGGCTGCCGGACTACATCGGGTTCGTGTTCTGCCCTAGCAGGAGGCAGGTGACAGCGGAACAGGCCGGCCGGCTGAAAGCCGCTCTTGATAGCCGCATTAAGGCAGTGGGAGTTTTTGTCAATGCCCCGGTGGGCTCAATAGTAAATCTCTGCACAAGTCGAGTCATAGACCTGGTTCAGCTGCATGGGGATGAAAATGAAGGCTATGTGGAGGAGCTCAAGCATAAGATAGACTGCCCGCTGATCAAGGCGGTACGGGTACAGAGCCCGGCGCAGGTGCTGCAGGCCGAGCAACTGCCCTGTGATCTGCTCTTGCTGGATGCTTACCAAAAAGACCAATACGGAGGCAGCGGGAAATCATTCGATTACGCCATGATTCCTGCTCTAAAAAAGCCGTTCATTCTGGCCGGTGGATTGGAAGGGAGCAGCATTATACAGGCCATCGGCAGGTGCCGTCCTTATGGTGTTGATGTCAGCAGCGGGGTGGAGACCGACGGCGTGAAAGACGACGTGAAAATCAAAGCTATCATCCGCAATGTCAGAAATTTTAGATAACAATCAGGAGGCAGGTAAATGATATTTGTATTAAAACCTGAGGTGCCTCAAGAAATCATTGAGCGTTTTCAACGGCACATCGAGTCAGGCGGTTTCCAAACATTCTTAAGTACTGGCACCGAGCATACGGTGGTCTGTTTGATCGGCAACACGGCGGCCATAGACATGGATGCGGTGGTTCAAAACCATGACTTTATAGATTATGGCAAACGCGTGACTGAGCCGTATAAAGCTGTAAACAGGAGCGTACATCCGGAAGACACCATGATAAATATCGGCGGCGCAATCATTGGCGAGGGCATGTTTCAAATTATAGCGGGACCATGCTCGGTAGAGAGTGAAGCCCAGATTATCGAAGTGGCCAGATCGGTCAAGGCCAGCGGCGCAGCCATGTTGAGGGGCGGCGCCTTTAAACCTCGCACCTCACCGTATTCCTTCACGGGGCTGCATGAGGAAGGGCTGCGCCTCCTGCTCAAGGCCAAAAAAGAGACCGGGCTGCCGGTTGTGACTGAAATAATGAATCAGACCCAGCTGCCTTTATTCGAAGAAATCGATGTTATCCAGGTTGGGGCCCGGAATATGCAGAATTTCGATTTGCTGAGAGCGGTAGGACGGTTTAATAAGCCGGTGCTGCTGAAGAGAGGGCTGGCCAATACCCTGGAAGAGCTTTTGATGAGCGCAGAATATATACTATCAGCGGGAAACAGTCAGGTTATCCTTTGTGAGCGAGGAATTCGCACCTTCGAGACCGCCACCCGAAACACATTGGATTTGTCGGCTATTCCACTGCTGAAAAAGAAATCCCATCTTCCGGTTATTGTGGACCCCAGCCATGCGGCAGGTATAAGGGGTCTGGTAGCCCCTCTGGCTAGGGCTGCGGTCGCGGCAGGGGCTGACGGCTTGATGATTGAGACCCACAACGATCCGGCCCGGGCCCTGTGCGATGGCGCCCAATCTCTCGATCTGCTTCAATTTGGCGAATTAATGAAGGACTTAAAACGCCGCATCGCTTTTGAGGGAAAAACCGGCGGTGCTTCGTTGATGAAAACAGGCCGTACTATATAGTCTTGGATCATGCTGAAACTTGTGGCTGTATCCTGAAGAAAATGTAAGTTTTGTGATTGCCGGACTTTTCATCCTTGACCCCAATTGGATTGTGCATATCTGAGCAGGAAATGTTACAAAATAGGAATATTGGAACTCTGTACTATTTGGCAAGAGGACCTTATATGAACCAACCTGCAAACCAGATTATTCGCCGTCCCAAAATTAATATGACCTCCTACAGTCTAAATAGTTTTCACCTCAGGAAACCCTGGGTTATCGCCTGGTGGTCATTGACCTTCCCCGGATTCGGGCATATGGCCTGCGGAAGCATGGCCAAAGGGATCTTCGTATTTGCTGGAGAAGCCATTATAAACCAAATGGCACACATTAACCTGGCCATTTTATATAGCTTTACCGGTGAATTCGCAAAAGCCAAAGAAGTCCTGGATACGCAATGGATGCTGCTGTACTGCGGAATACTGGTTTTCTCTATTTGGGATAGTTATCGTCTCGCTGTAGAGTTCAACAAGTTTTCTGTATTAGCTGACAGGGAAAACGCCAGAATTACTCCTGTTAATCTTGGCGTGGTATCGATGAACGGTCTGGAGAAAAGAAATCCCCGGGTGGCTATGGCATGGTCTTTGTTGATCCCGGGTATTGGCCAGCTGCATACTGCCGAAACGATAAAAGCGGTATTTCTCATGGCGGTGTCAGCTGCTGTCATTGTTAAATCCAATGCCCTGATCGCTGTCGGTTACACTGCGGTCGGCGATTTTCAACAGGCCAAAACCGTCCTGGACTGGCAGCTATTTATTAATATCCCTTCATTCTATGGTTTTGCCGCCTGGGATGCTTATGTTAATGCCATTGAAATCAATAAGCTTTTTGATATGGAACAGGCCCAGTACTGGCGCAGCCAGTTTCAAAATGCTGCCGCCAGGAAGCCGCTGCCCAGGCAAGGAGGCTGAAGTCTTGTTTATCGTCGCTTCATTTAACTACTCACTGTACACCGAGCTGGCTGTTACAGAACTGCTGGAAAAAGGCTTAAAGAACGAGCAGATATTAGCCTTTCCGATGGAACTGAGCGAAGAACCCCGGGAGATTTTTGACACTATTCACCATTCCGATGGTATCAGCATGACCGATGCAGGGTTTATCCTGGGTACTGCTTTTATGACGCTTGGTGTCATATACGGCTTTATATGGGAATGGGGTCCCATCATTTGGGGCCTTATAGGTTTAGCAGCCGGTTTTTTGCTGGGATGCCTGCTGGACTACCTGTGGGGAAAAATGAAGCGATTTACATGCCGGTCCAAAGCAATCACAGAAGTCATTATTATGGTTGATTGTCAGGAGAATCAGGTGGAGATGGTTAAGAAGACCTTGCGGGGGCATCTCGCTTTAGGAATGTCCATGATACCGTAGCAATCTGCAGAAGGTCAACATAGTGGACTTCGGTATTGCCAAAAAAGTTAAATAGGAGACAGTAGATGTTTGCAGTAAAGGTTTTATCCGGCAACGCTGTTTCAGGCCTCAAGTCAATACTGAATTTAGCGGTTATAATATTTGCTTATTCACTTTAAACTGTTTAAAAGGCAGTTAAAATTTCTGTAATCCAAGCTGTTTTCAAGCAGTACATTTTGCATAACAAAAAGCCCATAAGTGCCGGCAATGCAGGAAAATGATTCCATAAATTGTCGGCCTATTTATTGCAATGCACTTCTAAAGTTATTGACATATGTCATTAACCGGTTCATAATGTAATTGTAAGCGACATATGTCATAAACCAAAAGGAGGTGTGTGTTATGCCGGGAGGAGACAGAACCGGCCCGATGGGACTTGGAGCGAAGACAAGCAGAGGCTTGGGCCTATGTAGTGGGGCGAAAGCTGTGGAAGGCGGTCCCGCCTTGGGAAAAGGATTGGGATGTAGGCGCGGCCTGCGTCAGCGCACGGGCAGACGATTGAATTGTAGTTATATTGCGGCAAAGAACTATAAAGAACTGCTGCAGGAACAAAAATGTGTTCTGCAAAACCGGTTAGAAGCTATTGATAGGTATATGGAGACCATGTAGCGAGCAGCGGGAATACCAGAGGAAACTCTGGTTAATTCCTGCGTTAATCGAGGTGAATGATATGCCAAGACCGCGGAAATGGAGAAAAGTATGTTGTCTGCCGCAAAGCAATCGCTTTGGGCCTCTGGACTGCACGGCCAAGGCGGCGGGATTTATTAATATGGGTGTGGACGAGTATGAGACCATCAGGCTTATCGACTTGGAAGGATTAACCCAGGAAGAATGCGCCGGCCAGATGAATATTGCCCGCACCACCGTTCAGGGTATTTACAATGAAGCCAGAAAGAAACTGGCGGATTCACTGGTGAATGGCAAGGTTTTGTTTATCGGGGGCGGGGAATACCGCTTATGCGACGGTTTGGGCGAGGCTTGCGGAAGGGGCGGCTGCCACAGACACCGCTGTGGCAAAGGGTTTGTCAGTGTTGATAGCGAGGAGGAAAGCCAATGAAAATTGCCATACCGGTAGAAGACCAATGCATCCCTGCCAGTGTTTGCGCTTCCTTTGGACGTGCTCCATATTTTTTGATCTATGATACTGAGGATCAAGAAAGCCGTTTTGTCGGCAATCAGGCAGCGTCAAGCCAAGGTGGCGCCGGGATAAAGGCAGCTCAGGCAATAGTCGACAGCCGTATCCAGGCTTTGCTTACCCCGCGCTGCGGCGAAAACGCCGCCGAGGTAATTAGAGCGGCCGGTATCAAGATATATAAGACTGCGGGTACCTCTGTGACAAGCAATATCAATGACTTTAATAACGGCAGACTTGAGGAATTGACCGAAATCCATTCCGGATTTCACGGCCGTGGAGGCGAATAGCATGAAGATTGCTGTGCTAAGCGGCAAAGGCGGCACAGGCAAAACCCTGCTGTCAGTCAATCTGGCTGCGGCAGCGGAATCATCCACCTATATTGATTGCGATGTAGAAGAACCTAATGGTCTGTTGTTTTTCAAGCCTCAAGTTCTTGAAACTGAAGACATTGCGGTTAAGGTTCCTTCAGCAAAAGGGCGAATTTGCATCGGATGCCGCATCTGTGTTGATTTCTGTAAGTTCAATGCCCTGGCGCATGTCAACGGCAGATTGAAAGTGTTCGAAAATATTTGCCATTCTTGCGGGGGATGTCTCTTACTCTGCCCGGAGCATATCCTGACGGAAAAAGACAAGGTTATCGGCAAAGTCCTGAGGGGTATTGCGGATAATGTTGCCGTCCATACCGGGGTGTTAAATATCGGCGAACCATCTGGAATCCCTATTATCAAGAGGATGTTGAGCAATAGTGAGCTCGTGCACACCGATCCTATATTCATCGACTGCCCGCCCGGCAGCGCCTGTACCGTCATGGAAAGCATCAAAGAGGCGGATTATTGCATCCTGGTGGCAGAGCCCACATTATTCGGCGTTCACAACTTAAATATGGTGTATGAGCTGGTAAAGCTGTTCGGTAAACCGCATGGGGCGGTCTTAAATAAATGCCTGGAAACTGTAAATCCTTCGGAAATATTCTGCGAAGATAAAAACATTTCCATATTAGGCAAGCTTCCCTTCGATCGGGAACTTGCCACACTAAATTCCAACGCCCTGATAGCGGCTAGAGTCAGTGCCAAGTATCGGGCTCTGTTCTCATCATTGCTGCGGATAGTGAAGAGGGAGGCTGCGCTATGAAACAGCTCTTAATCCTTAGCGGGAAAGGGGGTACGGGCAAGACTACCATCGCCGGCGCGTTTATCAAGCTGTCCGCTGCCAGAGCTTATGCCGACTGCGATGTTGACGCACCCAATTTACATCTGGTCATGCATCACCCTTCTGAACCCGAAAGAAGCGATTACTGCGGATTGCCCAAAGCAGTCATTGATGCAGGTCTGTGTATTCGCTGCGACCTGTGCCGGCTGCATTGCCGCTTTGATGCCATAATCGCTGAAGCGGATTACAGAGTGGACCATTACGCCTGCGAAGGCTGCGGAGTTTGTCAGGTGCTCTGCCCATACGGGGCAGTATCGCTCCGGCCGGCAGTGGCCGGAGAACTGAGGCTGTATCAAAATGACGCCTTATTTTCCACCGCCCAGCTTAGAATGGGAAACGGCGCCTCAGGGAAACTGGTCACCGAGGTGAAAAAGCAGTTAAACTCGGCCGGAGTGGATACTGAACTGGCGATTATCGACGGTTCTCCAGGCATTGGATGTCCGGTAATCGCTTCCATGAGCGGGGTCGATATGGTATTGATTGTTGCTGAACCATCATTGTCGGGCATCAGCGATCTGGAACGCATTATTAAAACAGCTTGGGCTTTCCGAACCAAAATGATGGTCTGTGTAAACAAATACGATCAAAATTTGACTAGAACCGAATTTATTGAAAACTATTGCGAAAATACCAATATTCCTTTTGCCGGGCGGATACCGTTTGATGCCGACGCGGCCGAGGCAATAAATACCGGCCAGACCATTGTGGATGTGGACTGCATATCCGGGCGCGCTGTTAAGAGGGTTTATGAGGAGACGATGAGACTGCTCTTTCAAGGCAGTGATTAAATAAAAAACAATATTCAGCCCCAGCAACTTACTAAATTGATGTAAAGGAGTAGATTTAATGAGCGAGAATTGTGATCAGAATTGCGGAAGCTGCAGTGATGAATGTGCCGAGAGGAAAGAACCCGGAACCAACTTTTTGGAGCAGCCCCATGAACTCAGCCATATCAGAAAAGTGATTGGAGTGGTCAGCGGAAAAGGAGGGGTAGGGAAATCCCTGGTTACCTCCATGCTGGCGGCTTGTATGAACCGGAAAGGTTTTAAAACCGCCATACTGGATGCCGATGTAACCGGGCCATCTATACCTAAGGCTTTCGGCATTAAAGAGAAAGCAAGCAGCAATGCCCTGGGCCTGTTGCCAGCCAAAAGCAAGGCCGGAATTGAGATCATGTCTATAAATATGCTGCTGAATGATGAAACCGACCCGGTAGTCTGGAGGGGGCCCATGCTGGCCGGGGCGGTAAAACAATTCTGGACCGATGTGATCTGGTATGATGTCGATTTTATGTTCATCGATATGCCCCCCGGTACCAGCGATGTGCCGCTCACAGTGTTTCAATCCATAGCAGTGGACGGCATTATAATCGTAACTTCACCCCAGGAGCTGGTCTCAATGATCGTATCCAAAGCAGTCAAGATGGCTGAAATGATGAAAATACCCATTATCGGTCTGGTGGAAAACATGTCATATTTCACCTGTCCCGATAATGGTAAGGATTATAAGATTTTCGGCGACAGCCATATCGACGAGATTGCCAGGCAGCATCATCTGAAAGTCCTGGCCAAGCTGCCCATTGATCCAGAGATTTCGGCAGCCTGCGACCAGGGCACGATTGAATTATATGATGCTAAATGGCTGGAAGCTGCGGCAAGAGAATTAGCGGAATTGGAGGGAAGAAAAATGCTAAAAATCGCGGTGGCGAGTGAAAATGGCAAGGTTACGGAGCACTTTGGGCACTGTGAGAGTTTTATGATTTTCGATACTGAGAACAACCAGATCATCGCTTCCGAAACCATCGCCAACCCCGGGCACCGGCCGGGATTTCTGCCCAACTTTCTGAATGACAGAGGGGTCAATGTAATTATCTCCGGGGGCATAGGCAGTGGAGCCATAGATATATTCAATGAAAAAGGGATACAAGTAATCGTAGGGGCTGGCGGTGACGCCAGAGCTGCGGTGACAGCGTATCTCCAAGGCGATTTGATTTCTACCGGATCGGTATGCCAGGAACACCAGCATCATGATGGATGCGGCCATTAACTCAATTATCCTGTAGCACAAAAGCTCTGTTGCCTGAGTGGTGTGCCGCTCGACGATGTGATCGAAGGCAAATCTGTAATTTACTTGATAATTCCAACTCATGTGGGTGGAGGAAAATACCTTTAACACAATATACGGTGAAGATGCGGAGGTTTTTAGATGATCTATGCTTTTAATGGCTACACCCCGGAGATAGGGGAAGGTACTTATGTAAGTGAAACTGCCATCGTTATAGGCAACGTTAAAATAGGCGATAGATGTTATATCGGGCATGGAGCCATATTGCGCGGTGATTATGGCCGGATTGAGATCGGATCGGAAACGGCGGTGGAGGAAGGGGTTATCATTCATGTGGCGCCGGATTTGATAAGCAGGGTCGGAAACCAGGTTACATTCGGTCATGGGGCCATAGTCCATTCCGAAGTTATTGGCGATTGGGCCGTTATCGGCATGGGTGCGGTAGTCAGTATCGGAGCCCGCATAGGTATTGGGGCCATCGTGGCCGAGGGAGCGGTTGTTAAGATGAATCAGATAATTCCGGATAAAGTGATGGTGGCCGGCAACCCGGCCAGGACCATACGGGAAATAAAAGAGAAAGATCTTAAACTATGGACCTGGGGCAAACAGCTCTATGTTGATCTGGCCGAAAAATACTTGCGGGTAGGAATGCAGAGGATTCATAATTAATCCCCCCGGATTAGAGTACAAATCCCAAAGGAAAACCGGCAAAGATATTCATACCTTTCCCGGTCAATAGAAATAGCTCTTAAGGAGATTCAATTGTTATTGACAGGTTTACCGATTTATTTGCGCACTAATTCGCGCGGATAATTAGTTAATACTACAGGTTCGGCAGTTCCCACTGCAACCGTGTCTTCGATGCGAATACCCCACGAACCGCAGTATAAGCCGCAGTTACCGACAGCAATAACGGTATTGGTCTGCAACGGATCCGGCGCTTTTTCCCCATGGAAGAAGGCATGACCGGGCGGCAGCGGAGCTTCTTCGAAATCGATGCCGGTACCGTGGATAGCCGGTCCAAAAATGTGGTCCTTATGACCGGCCGCTTTGTAAATATCGTGCATGGCGTTCTCCAGTTCGACCATACCGACACCATTACTGCACTTGGCGATGGCTGCCAGTAAGCCCTGCAGGTAGAGGTCATAGACCTCTTGTTGAATTGTGCTTGGTGTACCCGCACATACCATCCGGCAAAGATCAGCACTATAATTGTTGACTATGGGATGAATATCGATCATCACCAAATCACCTGATTCAATACGTCTGTTGCTAGGCAGGCCGTGGGCTATGTTGGTCCGTGGACCCGCCGCCACATAGCTGCGCCAAAAACCTTCCGCTCCGTGACGACGCATGGCGTATTCAGCTGCACCAGCCACTTCACTTTCAGTAACCCCAGCCGCAACCGCATCGATGGCTGCCTGCATACCGATATCAGCCACCCGGGCTGCTTCCTTCATCAACTCGATCTCAGCTGCTTCTTTTACCAAACGCAATTGTGACAACAGATGAGTGGCATCTTTTGCCGCCACTTGCTCTGGCTTGGCGTGAGGGTGGGTGAGCATACCCTGCATTGACATGGTCAGAAAAGTGTTTTCAATACCCATGGAACCTTTGGAAATCCCGAATTCTTTAAAATAATGGGCGATAGAGTGAATCATGCCGACTTCATCTTCAAAACCGACTATCTTATCGAATGCTGCCGTTTTGGCTACATCCTCGATATCGGTGGAGGGAACCCCGAGCGCTACTTCACCTCTGGACGTTATCATAGCGTAAGAGCATAGCCGGCCGTCTCCAGTCAGGTAAAACATATTGGAAGGCTTGGTCAGCAATAAAACATCCAGATCATGTTTTGTCATAAGTTCGGCACATTTTTTCACCCTGGCAGAATGAATACTATCAGCCATAACAAGTCCTCCTTATCTCTCCGGTATGATGTATAAGCTGGGTTTGATTAATGGTATTATAGCATCAAAGCGAAACCGGAGGTATCACTGATGGAAACAAACCAGGCGACAGTAAAATCTGTGGATGAATACATTGCGAATTTTCCTGCTGATATTCAAGATATCCTGCAAAAGCTGAGAAAGGTGATAAAAGAGGCAGCACCTGGCGCCACAGAAAAGATAAGCTATCAAATGCCCGCCTATGATTTGTTCGGGAATCTGGTTTATTTTGCGGTCCACAAAAAGCATATCGGGTTTTATCCAACTCCCAGCGCAATCGAGGCATTTAAGAAGGAATTATCAGAATATAAAGGGTCTAAAGGCGCGGTACAGTTTCCTCTGGGCCAACCACTGCCTGATGAGCTTATCAAAAGGATAGTGAAGTTCAGAGTTGCTGAAAATGAGGGAAAAGCGGAAGGTAAATTGAAAAAGAAGTAGGCGTATGTGCCAGGGCATAAACCCCATATTAGGATCATCCAACTTAATCATTTGTTAAAATATCTTATCCAGACATACCTCTTCCTTTCTGGGCATGTGCTCGAGCTGCCCCCGGCAATCTTTTTCAATGATTTTGTCTCCTTCATAATTCTTGTATCCTTAATTAGTATTTCCCTGACCCTTAGGAGCATTCTTAAAACCATTTGACACCCCTTATAACATATGTTAAATATAACCTATGGTGTTCAGGAATTGTAAGGCTGAAACGGAGGATAACATGGCCATCAAATATGCCATCCTGGGCCTGTTAAGCTGGCAGCCCTTTACTGGATATGACTTGAAAAAGGTATTTATGGATTCTACAGTTTTTTATTGGTCAGGCAATAATAATCAGATCTATCGGACTCTGGTTCAGCTGCACAATGAAGGGTTGGTTACTAACGAGATCCACTATCAGAAGTCTCTCCCCGCTAAGAAGGTATATTCTATAACCGGGGAAGGGACCAAAGCACTGCAGGCCTGGGTATCTGCAAACCCGGAGCCGCCTGAGCTGCGCAATAAGTTCCTTATTCAATTGGCCTGGGCAGATCAGTTGAGTAATGAGGAGATCAACACCCTCTTGGAGCGGTATGAAGAGGAATTGAAGCTGCGGCTGCTCATGCATAAAGAAAAAGAGCGGCGGGGGAGGGCGGCCCCCAGGAGAACCCCCCGGGAAGAATATTTGTGGAACATGATATCCGAAAATATCAGCGCAAAATTTGAAAGCGAATTGAATTGGGTAGGACAGTTAAAGCACGATTTGAGTAATTGGAAAGATTGAAGGAGAGATTGATGTGGACTATCGAGTAAATCATGAGGGTGAAAGAAAGTTTATCGAGGTTATCCCGGGCAGTGATGGTGTGGAGGATGCCCAGGATGCGTTGGAGTTAGTGGTTATATGTCACGAAAATGATACCAATCTGGTCATGTTATATGAGGATAATCTGAGCCCGGACTTCTTTCACCTCAAGAGCGGTGTAGCCGGGGACATTCTTCAGAAGCTGGTGAATTATCACATTAAAACCGCGCTGGTGATGGATACAGACCGGATAGGGGAAGGCCGGTTCAAAGAGATGATGCTCGAGGCCAACCAAGGCAGTCATTTCCGGGTGTTTGATAATAAAATGCATGCTGCGGCCTGGCTGGCAAGACCGCAGCCACAACAGTGATGGACGTAAAATTGGAGATACTTGTAATTCCCCATGGCGCGGCATCAGCCATGCCGCCCGAGAGTGACTGTCGCTACAATTGGTGTCATCTTCGGCACAACCGGCATAGGACCCGGACTTTTAAAACGTGCCAAACCGCAACAGACAACTGCCAAGGAGCAGATTCTCTGCTCCTTCATTAATCAAGATCCGGTTATTTCTGTTTTAGCTTTTCGATCTCTTCTTCTACTTCTTCAGCGCCTTCCTTATAAAATGCCTCTTCGTCGGGAGCGAGTTCCTTCAATAATCGCAGGAATTCTCCGGCATGTATCCGCTCCTCGTCGGCGATGTCTTTCAATACAGCGATAGCCAGCTGATTATCAGTTGACTCGGCCAGCTGCATATAGAGTTGAATGGCCTCATATTCAGCGGCTACCATAAAACGAATAGCCCTTATCAACTCGGCTTCAGTCAGCTTGCGATCCCTGGCGTTACCCGAAAACGAGTTTCCGAAATCCGGCATAATAATCACTCCAATTCATTTAGTACTGTTTTTAAAACCGCTACCTAAGGCACTGGCTATACTAAAAAAGCCTGCTTGTCAGGTTTGGAACCAAGGGAGTTATGACTTCAGGTTATGTTTATTATATCCCAGACGATCCTTATAATTATAAATAATCAAAAATAATGAATTTCATTTAGTGATATTAATAATCTCAGCTTTTTAATATTAGATCATCGGTTTGGATACGATTAATAATGACAGGGGAATATTATGCGCATTTGCTCAATACGGAGTAACCATGGTCGTGTACAGGGCCTTAGCGATCTTCGGGATTATGACGAGAATAACGGGCTGTTTTAGAGGTTGAATCCAAATATCGGGAAATCCGCTGAGCAAGAAGCGTTGTTTTTATCGTATAAACAAGCGTTTATAAAAGAGACTAAAATAATGTAGAATAATGTAAAAATAAGATACAGAGAGATAAGCATAAGTTTAGAGCTTCATATATATCACATAAGATCCATTACTGCCGTTTTTTCATGGATTAGTCCGTTTTCACTTGTCGAAGAACATTTTCAATGCGACCAGAAACAGGGCTACGGCAAAAATCTTTTGCAGAATGTGGTTAGGCAATCCCACCGCTATTTTGCCTCCCAGCAGACCACCTATGAAAAATCCGATGACGATTAGACCTGCAATTCTCAGATCAACCAACCCCCGGGTGTAATATGTCCAGGCTGCCAATAGTCCTACCGGGGGTATCATTAGCGCCAGGGTGGTGCCCTGCGCTTGTTGCTGAGTCAATCCGAATATAAGTACCAGGGCCGGCACAATGATAATACCTCCGCCAATCCCGATGAGGCCGCTTAAAATGCCGGCCAATAATCCTAAAATTATGTAGGGCAGAATGTCGGGCATCCATTTCTCACTCCTTTGAAACTGCTTATTGCCCCGGTCGTGCAGATGACCATAGATTCTATTTGACTGTACAATAGGAAAGCCTGTGGCGCAACATCAATTGGCCTCCGGATCGATGTTGTCCTTTTTGAGCCTAACAAATGTAATGCGCTCACCCTGAAATGGTTGGCCCTGGCCGGATGAAAAGCTTCCCACGAGGTTATATTGTCCCAAGACATCAATAAAGACTCAGCATGAATTTATTCAATTGATTATGTCTGACAGGCCGGGAGCTTCATCGATAACAAGGCTATAACTCTTGACAAGCGCCAAAGATCTCCGGCTTAAGCGGATAGGCCAGGGAGCGGACTTAAACGGCACTACAATAGCTGCGGAATCAAGGCAACACCTTGTTGAATTTAGGCCTTGTTCACGAGGCCTCCATTGCATCCAGTATTCTTAAGGCCCAACCCCACCCACAAAGCATTTAGCGTGCTATAATTGATGCAAATATACCTGACTCACAGGTAAATATAATGAAGTTGGAGCAATGCAGTTCCTTGATCCCCCAGGGATTTTTGAATTGGATTGCTTTTTCTGCTTAGAAAGGAGAATGGCTATGAATTGGGGATTTGATCGTGCCTCTACTGGCATATCGGGCTTGGATATGATTCTTGACGGACTGCGCTGGGGAGATAACGTGGTATGGCAGGTTGAGGATATAAAAGAGTATCAGAATATGGTGATTCCTTTGGTGGAAGCAGCCAAAGCCAAAAATATAACCGTGGTATATCTGCGTTTTGGCCAGCATGCTCCGCTGCTCCCCTCTGACCCCAAAATCAAAGAGTATCAGCTGGATGCCAATATGGGGTTCGAGTCCTTTTCGAGCCGGGTACACACTATAGCCACTCAAGAAGGCGAAAGGGTTTATTATGTATTTGACAGTCTTACCGATCTGCTCTCCGCCTGGGTCACAGATCTTATGATAGGCAATTTTTTCAGGGTGACCTGTCCATATCTATTCAAATTAAACACCATCGCCTATTTCGCGCTGATCAAGAACCGCAACTCTTATGCCACCATTGCCCGTATACGGGAGACCACGCAGCTTTTGCTGGATATCTTCCGCTTTGAGGACCATATTTACATCCATCCACTCAAGGTTTGGAACCGCTACTCACCAACCATGTTCTTACCGCATATCTCTCAGGGCAATAGCTTTGTGCCGATTACCAGCAGCGCTGAGACTGCCCAGTATCTTTCGCGCTTCCAATTGCAGGGACCCGGCAACGTAGAACGCAAGATCGATTACTGGGATCGGATTTTCCTCAATGTGCAAAACCTGTTGGAGGAAAAAAACCGGACAGCGGCCGATTATTGCGAAAAGGAAAAAGCCATGGTGGAGAAGCTATGCCGCATGCTCTTGGGCCGGGATGAGCGCATCTTGAGCCTTGCCCGCAGGTATTTTTCTCTGGAGGATTTCCTGGAGATGCGCAATCGTCTGGTGGGTTCCGGTTTTATCGGCGGTAAAGCCGTAGGAATGCTTTTGGCCAGCAAGATATTGGAAAAGGATTCGGACATCGACTGGTCCAACTATTTGGAGCCTCATGATTCATTCTATATCGGATCGGACGTTTACTATACTTACCTGGTAGAAAACAATTGCTGGGAGCTTCGCCAGCAGCAAAGATTACCGGAAAATTATTTCACCCTGGCCGAACCCTTGAAAGATCGAATTATCAACGGCACTATGCCTGAAGTCGTTAATGATCAGTTTAAGCAGCTGCTCGACTATTTTGGCCAATCGCCTATCATTGTACGCTCCAGCAGCCTGCTGGAAGACGGCTTCGGCAACGCTTTCGCCGGCAAATATGAGAGCGTGTTCTGCGTCAATCAAGGCAATCCTCAGGAACGCTATCTTAATTTTGAGAAGGCCGTGAAATCTATATACGCCAGCACCATGAACCAGGATGCCTTAGCCTATCGACTACTGCGGGGCATGGCCGACAGTGATGAGCAGATGGCTCTGCTGGTGCAGCGGGTGTCGGGCTCACTGCGGTCGCACTATTTCTTTCCCGACCTGGCCGGGGTGGCTATGTCTCATAACTCTTATACCTGGCGGGAAGATATGGACCCGCAGGCCGGCATGGTACGCCTGGTGCTCGGATTAGGGACTCGGGCGGTAGACAGAGTCGATGACGATTATCCCCGTATTCTGGCTTTAGATAAGCCCATCCTGCGCCCCGATTCTAATCCGGCAGATACCAGTCACTATTCGCAGCGCAAAGCCGACGTGCTTGATATACAAAACAACGTTCTCACCACCATTGATCTCTCGCAGATAGTGAAGATGAAATCAGAATTGCCCTGGTGGAAGACGGTGGCCACTCCTGACCATGATATAATATACCGCTTCAGGCAGATGGGCAGAATTGCTCCCGAAGCATGGATACTCTCTTTTGAAGGTTTTCTCAAAGGGGCTTTCCCCCAATTGATGCGCACCCTGCTGCAAACCCTGGAGGGAGCCTATTCTAATCCGGTTGATACAGAATTCACGGTTAATTTCGACAGGAAAGGGGGATTCCGCATCAGCCTTTTGCAGTGCCGCCCCCTGCAAACCATCAAGAATCAGGACGACCGCCTATTGAACCTCGACTACAAGGCAGAAGACCTCTTATTCGCCACCCGCGGCAATACCATGGGACCCGGCCAGCAGCAGAAGCTGGAACGAATATTATATGTAAAACCGGACGCCTATCACCGCCTCAGCGTCAACGATAAATATCAGGCCGCCCGCCTGGTGGGGCGCTTGAATCGCTTGTTCAAAGAGCGCGACGACAGTTCCTACCTGCTCATCGGTCCCGGGCGTTGGGGAACCACCACCCCTTCGCTGGGAATCCCGGTAACTTTCGCGGAAATCTGCAATGCCGTGGTTCTGGTTGAAGTGGCTCAGGATGAAGGGGGATTTATGCCCGATCTTTCCTTCGGCACTCATTTCTTCCAGGACCTGGTAGAGACCGGAATATTTTATGTCGCGCTTTTCCCGGGGAAGGAAAATACTATTTTCAACCCCGCTCAACTTGATCCGGGCTACAATATATTGGCCCATTATTTGCCCGACCCGGGCAGATGGGAACAGGTTATTCAGGTCTTTGAGCTGGCAGCAATGGGTAAAGAATTATGGCTTCAAGCTGATATAAAAAACCTGCAAACGCTGTGTTTTTTCCGCCCAGCGACACCCGGGCAAGTTTGACCCCGGATTCTGTTGTGAAAAGGTCGTTAAGCTGTATGAAAAGTCCCGAAATTACGATTTAATTTTCTAAAGTGGAGAGGAACGAGTTATTCCGGTCAACAGGCTAGCCTCCGCCCCAAATAAAAGCCGAAAATCGGCTGTAAGTGGGTCGGCTGAAAACCCACAGAATAGTTTTCACGCCGTCTGTCGTCTTTTTGACGGCCTTTGGTAGTCTCTAGGAGAATGCGGATATTAACGGCCTGACTGAGGGACAATAGGAAAAACACAGGGAGTTATTTGATGAAGATTAATCGCTCACCCACCATAGCTATGCTATGGTCGTTATGTCTTCCGGGTTTTGGGCAGTTTTACAACCGGGATTATATTATTGGCTTGGTTCTGGTCACCCTGGAATTAATGATAAATGTTAAGGCTAATCTAAACCTTGCCATCTTGTACTCCTTCAGAGGCCAAATTGCTTTGGCCATTCAGACCGTGGACTATCAATGGCTGCTTTTTTATCCCTGCATTTATTCATATTCGATGTGGCAAGCTTATAATCAGGCTTTAGAAACCAACCGGTTTGACGGGGAGAACGAGAAAGACCGTTTCCAGTTGCGTTATAATAGTCATTTTATCGGAGCAGCCATGGGCGGAACCCTGGGGATCATATATTTAGATCAAATTGGACCGGTATTTGGAGGATTTCTGGGTTTGGCAATAGGAGTTGCGATTGGATCCTGGTTGAAAAGATTGTAATTTAATAAATGATTTTCTGCATGGATTCAAGGCAGCGGTAAAATATTGAGGTTTGTATTCAATCAGGGCGGGATACGTTATTAACCGAGGACAAAGGAGGAAGCCATAGGAATAGTGCTTCCTCCTTTATGCTGTTGGCGAAGCTTATCACCCCAGCTCTGACGTACTGATATCTCGGCCTGATCCCCCGGCATTTTAACCCCGGATGAGTTAAAATAATATAAGACGGCAGCAATATTAGGGAAAATATCCTTAATTCAGCAACTTGTTGTAAATGCCCAAAATATAGCATAATGAATACAAGCGAATTAGTTGATGGCCCAATCACACCATAATTGGAGTTGAGCGTATGGAAAAAATATTGGTAGTGGATGACGAAGAAGCCCTGGTGCGGCTGATTACATACAACTTGAACAAAGCCGGCTTTGAAACCGTTGCGGCCTTTGACGGCGACCAGGCCTGGCACCTTATCAACACGGAGCAGCCTGACCTCATCATTCTCGATTTAATGCTGCCCGGCAAAGACGGGCTGGAAATCTGCCGGGAAATACGCCGGGCCAACCTGCAGACACCCATAATCATGCTCACTGCCCGGGATGATGAAATTGATCGGGTTCTGGGTCTGGAAATGGGGGCCGATGATTATGTGACCAAACCCTTTAGTGTGCGGGAATTGACCGCCCGGGTCAAGGCGGTCTTACGCAGGAGAGGGGGCAGGGCTGAGGCCGAAGCAACTCCGGCCAGCATCACCATCGGCAGCTTTGAGATCAGACCCGAACAATATGAGATTTACCACCACGGACAGCGTCTGATTTTGACGCTTAAAGAGTACGAGCTGCTTTCGCTTTTTCTCAAGAACCGGGGGCGGGTTATGAAACGGGAATACCTTCTTCAAGTGCTGTGGGATTCTCCGGCCGGAGTATCATCCCGGGTTCTGGATGTTCAGGTCAGCAAGCTGCGCGACAAAATAGAAACAGACAGCAACCAGCCTAAATTTATTAAAACCGTGCGCGGAGTTGGCTATAAATTTGAGGAAAACGACGATGAATAAGAGCTATCACCGCAAGCTGTTCGCGGCTTTCCTCGCCACCATTCTAGTATTGCTGGTCTTGCTTTCCGGACTTGGTTACTTTCAATTCACAACCTATTATCTGCACAACCTCGAATCCAGGCTGGCCAAAGAGGCTTATCTGACGGCCGATATGGCCAGATACCGGACTCAGGCGGACGGCGTAAAACGCAGCTATCAGGATATATGTCTGACTGCTGCCAGGGATGCCCTGACCCGGGTCACTATCATTGATTCCCAGGGGATCGTCCTGGGTGATTCAGAGGTATCTCCAGGCCAACTTGACAACCACAGCAGCCGCCCCGAAGTCTATGCCGCCCTGCATGGGGAAACCGGGGTAGAAATTCGCTACAGCGACACCCTGGACATGAATATGCTCTATGTCGCGGTGCCTTTTTCCGATGGTGAAAACAGCGGCGCTGTACGCATGGCGATGCCCCTGGCTGATCTGCAGGATATCTACAAAAACGCCCTGCTAGGAATATTGGGGATCGGATTGGGCTGTGGAATACTGGCATTGATATTGAGTTTTTTAGTCATCCCGTATTTTTCCCGGCCTATCCTGGAGATTGCTGCGGCTGTCCAGGACATGGCGGGGGGCAATTATTCACGCCGCATATCTGTACACAGCGATGATGAACTGGGGGTACTGGCCCATGCTTTCAATAACATGGGCCAGCATATTGAACAAAACCTGCATCAAATTTCGGAAGTTAAAAATCGCCTGGAAGCGATTTTAAGCAATACGGTTAACGGCATTATGCTTATCGGTCATGACGGGCGCTTGATTTATGCCAATCCTGCTGCTGTTGCGCTGTTGGGATTGGGAGAGGATTTTATAGGCCGTAACTATACTGAGTCCATCGCCGCCTATGAACTGCTCTGCATGATAGACGAAGCCAAAGTAAGCCTTCAGTCGATTAAGCGCAGTATTGTGCTGCACACCAGAGGGGGAAACATAGCTGAAGCCAATGTGGTGCCAATAATAAATAATGGCGTATCCAGTCAGGACATACTGTTAGTGTTGAATGACATCACTGAAATGAAGCGTCTGGAACAGGTGCGCAAAGATTTTGTGGCCAATGTATCTCACGAGTTGAAGACCCCGGTTTCGGCCATCAGCGGTTTTGCAGAGACTCTATTGGATGAGGGCATTTCAGACCAGTTCAATGCGGTTGAGTTTACTCGCATTATTTATGATGAAGCCCAGCGTTTAACCCATTTAATCAATAGCTTATTGACTTTGTCCAAATTAGAGTCGGAACCGGTCAGCCTGAATATGCAAATAATAGACCTCAACAGTTTGATGGCGACAACGGCGGCCAGGATGAATAATCTGGCCGGACTAAAAAACATAACGATCAATTATTATGATCGCGGAGAGGCGGCTAATCTAAAAAGTGACCCGGAGCTTATCGAACAGATTATGATCAACCTGCTGGACAATGCCATTAAATACAGCTCCGAGGGGAACATTATCGAATTAATCCTGGAGGAATCTGCTGACAGAGTCATTATCAAGGTTAAAGATCATGGTACCGGCATTCCCGCAGCAGAGCTCCCCCGTATTTTCGAACGGTTCTACCGGGTCGATAAGGCCCGTTCCCGGAAAACCGGAGGATCCGGGCTGGGATTGGCGATCGTCAAGCATTTGGTGGAAAACCTCCATGGTCAGATAGCGGTAGAGAGCACCATAGGCACAGGCACCGTCTTTTCGGTAACCTTATTCAAGCAGTAACTTCTACAAAAAACATTTTCTGGTGCCGTTTACACAATCTTTACATAAGAATTACCCTGGCGAGATGTAAGGTCCGATTATCCTTTACAATGATCGTTTATCCTATTAATGATAAAAGTAAGGCATTATAAAAGGAGGAACGTATTCATGAGATTATCGAGAGTAAAGAAAGTCGGCACTGTATTTTTTGCGGGATTATTAATGTTTGGCGCTTTGGCAACTGCCGGATGCGGAAAGCAAGAAGCTTCTGCCCCCCCCCAGCAGCCGACTCCTGCCCTTAGCGGCACCTTGACAGTGGCTGGTTCTACTTCGGTTCAACCTTTCAGCGATTTGCTTGCCGAAGAATTTATGGCTGCCAATAAAGAGGTACAGATCAACGTACAGGGAGGCGGCTCCAGTGTGGGCATTGAATCTGCGGTCTCAGGAGCTGCGGGTATAGGCGCGGTTTCCCGGTCGGTAACCAGTGAAGAAAAGGCCAAAGGCCTGGTGGACACTATCATTGCCCTGGACGGCATCGCCATAGTGGTACACCCCAGCAATGCCATTTCTTCAATAAGCACCGCTGACGTAATGAACATCTACCTGGGCAATATCAAGAACTGGAAGCAGCTGGGCGGCCTTGACGCACCCATCACCGTAGTCACCAGAGAAGATGGTTCGGGAACCAGGGAGGCCTTCACTAGCCTGGTTATGAACAAAAAAGACATAATCAGCACCGCCATCGTGCAGAATTCCACCGGAGCGGTTAGAACCACTGTGGCCGGCGACAAGAATGCCATCGGTTATGTATCGTTGTCCAGCCTCAACCAGGAAGTCAAAGCTCTGCAGGTGGACGAAATTGCAGCCAACGAAACCAATGTGAAGAATGGCACCTATAAACTGCAAAGGCCTTTCATCTATGTGACCAAAGGCGAACCCAGCGGATTGGCCAAGGCCTTTATCGACTACGTTCTAAGCCCGCAGGGACAACAATTGATAGTTGAAGAAGGCGCCATCACTGTAAGCAAATAAGATGAGTAGACCTATCATCTCCTCATCAAGCGAATTACCCATTAAATCCGGCGGCAGCCCAGCCGCCGGTAAGCTTATAGGAGGAGCTATGAACAGGCTATACGGAGGCGCAGAAGCCCGCTACAATGAGATATTTATCGAGAAAGCCCTGTTCGTGAGCGCCGCCCTCTTTATTATCATAATCGCCATTATAACCCTGTTTATATTTAGCAAAGGACTGCCGGTCTTTTTGAAGGTAGGGTGGGCAGATTTTTTGTTTAATACCGATTGGCGTCCCACCAAAGGTATATTTGGAATTGGGGCAATGGTGGTGGGTTCTTTGGCCGTGACTCTGTCCGCCATGATATGGTCGGTTCCCCTGGGGTTGGCCACGGCGGTTTTCATGGCCGAAATCGCACCCCGCCACATAGGCCAGCTGCTAGGCAGTCTGGTGGAACTATTGGCCGGAATACCCTCAGTTGTCTATGGCTTCGTAGGGCTCTTGGTGGTAGTGCCCTTTATTCGTGAACATATGGGCGGAAACGGCATGAGCGTTTTAGCCGGTGCTATCGTGTTGGGGATTATGATTCTGCCCACAGTGGTAAACATCTCCCGGGATGCTATACAGGCGGTTCCCCGTGAATATACCGAAGGTTCGCTGGCATTGGGAGCTTCTCATTATCAAACCATAGCCAAGGTTATTATTCCGGCGGCTCGTTCAGGGATCATTACCGCTGTTGTGCTGGGTATGGGACGGGCTATAGGCGAAACCATGGCGGTGGTGATGGTAACAGGCAATTCAAGTATTGTGCCGGCCAGCATCCTGGCTCCGGTGAGAACCATGACCAGCAATATAGTATTGGAGATGGGCTATGCCAGCGGTGATCATCAAGCTGCACTTTTTTCAACCGGGATGGTATTGTTTATTTTTATCGTGGTCTTGAACCTAATTGTCAACCGGGTGGCTAAGGCAGGTGACATCAATGGCAAGAAATAGATGGCAGGATCGCATCATCACCGCGGCCTTCTGGTCAGCAGGGATAATAATAGTAGCGATATTGGCCGGTATCATCGGCTACGTGGCGTTCAAAGGCATCTCCAGTATCAGCCTGGATTTCATCCTGGAGCCTCCCCGCAGGGCGGGCCGGGCGGGGGGAATATCCACCACCATCGTCAGCACAGTCTACCTGACGGCATTGTCTTTGTTGCTTGCGGTGCCGGTAGGAGTAGGAAGCTCCATTTATTTGCAGGAATATACCCCCAACCATAGTAAATTTGCCCGCCTGGTGAACCTGACCGCGGAGACTCTGTCCGGTATTCCCTCGATAGTATTCGGCTTATTTGGGTTTGTATTTTTTGTTATATTCCTGGATTTGGGCTGGTCCATACTATCGGGCAGCCTGACCCTGGCTATAATGATCCTGCCCACCATCACCCGCACCGCTCAAGAAGCCATACTGGCGGTAGCTCAGGAATACCGGGAGAACAGTCTGGCTCTGGGGGCGACCCGTTGGCAGACGGTGAGCAGAGTTATACTGCCTGCGGCGATGCCGGGCATCGTAACCGGTATCATCTTATCCATCGGCAGAGCGGTGGGTGAAACCGCAGCCATCATTCTCACCGCCGGCAGTTCTCTGGGGATGCCATTAGCTCCTACAGATCCGGCCAGAACCATGTCGGTTCATTTATATATAATGGCCATGGAGGGGATTTCAACCGAAAGGGCCTTTGGCACCGCTTTATTACTGGTAATTTTAATAATAATAATAAACTTTCTGGCCAATCTCAGCCTGAAGAGATTCAGCCAGGCGGTGCGCTAAACAGGGAGGAATATGATGGATGCCCAACTTAAAATGAGAAGTGAGAACCTGAATGTGTTCTATCAAGATTATCAGGCCCTCCACGGAATTAATATGAATATCGAGGCCAACCGGGTCACCGCCCTTATCGGCCCCAGCGGCTGCGGAAAATCCACTTTTCTGCGCACCCTGAATCGATTGAACGATCTCCTGGAAGGAACTACTATCGGCGGTCAGGTTTACTTAGACGAAATTCCTATATATGATAAAGACGTCGATGTGGTAGGTTTGAGAAAACGGGTCGGGATGGTTTTCCAAAAACCCTCGGTTTTTCCTATGTCAGTATATGAGAATGTAGCCTATGGCCCCAGGATACATGGCGTCAAGAACCGGAGTCAGCTGGATGAGATCGTGGAAAAAAGCCTGCGGGCCGCCAACCTATGGGATGAAATGGGGAGTCGGCTTAATTCGCCGGCAGCGCGAATGTCGGGAGGCCAGCAACAGCGTCTGGTGATTGCCCGGGTGCTGGCGGTCGACCCCGAAGTTATCCTGATGGATGAGCCGGCCTCGGCTCTGGATCCCATTTCTACCGCCAAACTTGAAGAACTGATCGCAGAACTCAAGAATAACTATACCATTGTAATCGTGACCCACAATATGCAGCAAGCGGCGCGGGTGTCTGATTATACCGGTTTTTTCTTGAATGGCTCTTTAATAGAATTCAATCGTACCAGGGAATTGTTTGTCAATCCGGTTAATAAAAAGACAGAAGACTATATTACCGGCCGATTCGGTTAAATTTCATGCTTTGATTATGAAGGAGGAATATTCAGTATGTCCGTCGACTCATTGGAATATCAGCTGCAGGTACTGAAAGAAGACATACTCAAAATGGGCATTCTGTTGCAAGAACAGATCTTATTGGCCAACCGTGCCCTGACTGAGAAAAACCTGGAATTAGCCCAGCAAGTTATCATTCGTGACGATATGATTGATCAGATGGAGCTGGAAATCGAAAAAAAGTGCCTCTGCCTGATCGCATTGAAACAACCCATGGCCAAGGATCTGCGCTTCATCGGCACAGCTTTACGCATTATCGTGGACCTCGAACGCATGGGGGATCATGCTGAGGATATCGCAAAAATCGCCATTAAACTATACGAAGAGCCCTACATGAAACCGTTGATAGATATACCCCGGATGGCACAGATCGCGCAGGATATGGTTATCATCGCTATGAAGGCCTTCATTAATGGGGATTCGTCGCTGGCCATGAGCCTGGTGGATATGGAAAAGCAGGTGGAGTATTTGTATAACGAGGTATTCACTGAACTACTTTCATATATGATGCGTGATCAAGGCCATGTCCCCCAGGCCACCTCCTTGCTGCTTACGGCCGGCCACCTGGAGAGGATTGCAGACCATGCCACCAACGTGGGGGAGATGGTCATATATATGGTTGAAGGCCGGAGGGTGGATATCAATGTCATAGCCCGTTCATGATATTATTGCGGCCATGGCCGCCTAAATCAACGCCAAGGAGAACATTTATGACGGAGATTCCAATTAAAAAGAAAGTACTCTTTATCTGCCAGCAGAACTCGGGACGGTCGCAATTAGCCGAGGCTCTTATGAGTATGCTTTACGGAGACAGGTTCGAAGCTTATAGCGCCGGAGTTGAGCCTTCCCGGGTCAATCCCTTCGCACTCCAGGTATTGGCACAAAAGGGAGTGGATACCTCCGCGCTGCGGGCCAAGAGTATAGAGGAATTCAAGGATGTAGAGTTCGACTATGTGGTAACCGTTTGTGACCGGGCTAAGGAGAACTGCCCCTTTTTCCCGGGCTGGCATATTATACATCACAGTTTCTCCAGCGCTTTGAGCGAGGGCAGCGAGCAGGCGATATTAGACTCATTCGCCCGGGTCAGGGATGAAATAGCAGACTGGTTGACAGTGCAATTTGGCGCACAAACCAATTGAAACAGGCATAATTCAGGATATAGGCCCGGCGAGATCAGGACCAAATGCGATGAGCAAACCTGAACAGCCACTGCGGGTTGCGCACTTTTATGACCTCTTTCATAAGTCCTCCATTATATATAAGTGACGGTCAGTATATTATCTCCACTGACCGTCATTTGTTCTTTATTTCAATTGAAGCGCTTTATTTCCCTGCAGGCTTGCCAAAGAAACGCTGCAGCAGACGTTGCAGAACTGACACCTTTGGGGTGGGCTCCTGGGGCTGAACCGCTTCTGCAACCGGTTTTACAGATCCTTCAATCCTGGGGGACTGGTTGGGAACCGGTACAGCGGCCACCTTTTCAGGTTTAACCTCCTTAGGAGTTTGAATTTTTCCGGCACTCCGGGGCGGTCTATGCTCATGGTTTACTGAACCAGGCTGTTCATGGCGATCCTGGTTATGGCGGGCTGGCCTTTTTCTGCCGGAAGAGGAGCGCCTTTTTTTAACCTGGGGATTTGATTCCGAAGCTGGCCGGGGCGGCCTGATTTTCTGCTGGTTGGCCTGTTTCCATTTCTCAGCCTCAGCCCGCTGTTCACGCAAATCAGACTCGGATGGCAACTCCGCTTCAGGGATCATCACCCCGATATGCTCTTCTATCTCATAAAGAGTCATGATATCGTCACCTGTAACCAGGGAGATGGCCCGCCCGGATTGCCCCGCCCTCCCGGTGCGTCCGACGCGGTGCACATAGCTGTCTTTCTCATTGGGAACATCATAATTGATCACCAGGGATAAGTCATCCACATGAATACCTCGTGCGGCAACATCCGTAGCCACCAGTAAAGGGAAGCCTCCCCGCTTAAAATTATCTATGGTCTTCATGCGCCGCGTTTGGGGAATGTCTCCGTGCAAGGCCATGGAGGTATAGCCCTTTCGAGCCAGGAATCTTTGCACCTGGTCAACTTTGGCCCGGGTATTGCAGAATATCATACAGCTTTCGGGCCGTTCCATCAGAAGAATACGGTTCAATTGCGTGTTTTTTTCATTGTGATTGACCCGGTAATATAATTGTTCGGTGGTTTCCACGGTGCTGATCGGCGACTCGATCTCGATGGTAACCGGATTTTTCATAAAATTATGGCAGATATTGCGGACCTCGGGGGGAATGGTAGCCGAAAACAAAAAAGTCACCCGGTCTTTAGGGAGGGTTTTAATGATTCTCACTACCTGATCCAGAAATCCCATGTCCAGCATACGATCCGCTTCATCCAGAACCAAAAAGCGAATTTTTTTCGTGACCAGATTTCCCTGGCCAATATGATCATAAATCCGGCCCGGTGTTCCAGCAACAATAGAAACCCCCTTATTCAGGGCCTCAATTTCGATTTGCATACTGTGCTGTCCGTAAATGGCCGTGGTCTTGTGCTTAAGGTGCCTGGACATCATTTTGAGATCACTGTCCACCTGTACGGCCAGTTCCCGGGTAGGCGTAAGAATCAGGCCTTGGGGTTCATCCGCCCGGGGGTCGATCATCTGCAGCATGGTGACACCGAAAACCGCAGTTTTGCCGCTGCCGGTTTTAGATTTGACGATCAGATCTTCCTTGTTCAAACCATGTGGAATGGCTTTGCTCTGCACTTCTGTTGGTTCCTTAAAGCCCATATCGTCAAGGGCTTTCAAAATAGGAGACGAGATACCTAGATTCGAAAAGCTTCTATTCATCATCAATACTTCTTTCATTACGATAAACGATCGGGAAACACTCTCCGTCCCATTTACAAAATATTAAAATTACTGCACCTGCAATAAACCTGGGCCCGGTGGGAATGGTTCGCCGCAGCCGGGTTTGGTCTGGTCATCCGGATAAGATCCGTGGATTGCCATAATTACAATGGTCTTGAAAGACACAGTAAGCCACCTTATCTATAGTGCCATATGGTTGAGCGCCAGTCAATAAGCAGGTGTACAGATAAGCCGTACCCCGGGTAATCTTCTATCATAAAACTCCAAGGACTCGATGCATCCTTATTTCAGAATCCGCGCAATCATCGGCGAGCCTTTAAAAATCTTGAAACTATGCCACAGCCGGAGAATATATCAAACCTGGTTAAAGAGATGATCGCACAGGCGGACTGGTTATACCCCGGCTTGTCAAACATGATTTAGTTCTTTAGTCCTATATTATTTATAAAATAATAGTATCCTTAACTTATATGCCTTTAAGTCCTAATATGTTAAAATATTGGCAGCAAAATTCTCGATGCAGTTGAAGCAGGCCGGGATGATGACAGTCGATGCCGCTGCCTTCAAGAAGAAGATTTTAATCAATTAAGAGCTAATGTTGACCTCAAAGCGAAATGAATAAGATTTGTGACGATAATAGCACACCTTCCGAAAGGATGGGCCGCAAAGTCCTGGGTCTAAAGCGATTGGCCAAGATTGCCAGACTGCCGAATCATAGATGATATGTAAACAAGCGTCTATGCTTCAACAGATGCTTGTTTTTTATTTCCATAAAGACATGATCAAAAAATATTTTTTAAAAGAGAATACGCCAAATCATTCCTTTTATTGTAGCTTAGGCATGAGATGGAACAAGACACGGCCGGCTGCCATGCTTGGCCGCAAAAATATAGTAGCAAAGGAGAAAAATATTTTGCAGGATTTGAAGAAGCTTTTAATGGGATCTGCATTAACCCTTACCCTGATTATTTCGGGGACTGCACCTGCCTTTGCATATCCCGCCGGGAATGAATACCCTTTGGCAGGCAATCACAGCGGCGGCATCCCTCCGGCTTTTAGCAATAATGACAGGATTATCAATGTCTATGCCATGGTCAATCCGAATCGCGTCAGCGATCATGGAGCGCAACCATTTTCGACTCTCAAGGGTAAAACCCGGGTAAAGAAATATGACCGAAATATCAAAATTGAAAATTTCCAATCCGATATCAATGAAGATAAGACGAATGTGTATGTCTGGGGCGAAGAAAGAACTGTTAACAAATCGCTATTTAACAATATGGGCGGCAGTAGAGGATATCATAGAGACTCAAGACAGGAATCATCGATAGATCCTCTGCGGGAACCGGGGTCTAATGAAGCAAAATATACGCTGGTCTTTGGCTCAACAGACAAGCAGGTGTATCAAAGCGCTGCGGAAGCGCAAGCCAACATGGTCACTATTTCAATCGATGTATGGCAGCTACGCGCAAATGGAGAAAAATATCCTGCCAAGCTTAACTTGACAGTCAATAAGGCTATAGCGGATCTGTTCCAATCAGTATTCAAGGAAATATTTGAAGGGCAGGAGAAGTTCCCCATATATAGCGTTCAAGGGTATGCCTGGCGTTCAGGCAACACTTCGGAGCACAATTGGGGTCTGGCGGTTGACATCAATCCGAACGAAAATTATATGATAAACAGCAGCGGAACGATTGTAGCCGGCTCTTTCTGGGCTCCGGCGAACAGTCCTCATTCCATACCGGAGAACGGCGATGTGGTGACAGCATTTAATAAGTATGGCTTTACGTGGGGCGGCAACGCCTGGAAATCGTCAAACGATTATATGCATTTTTCTTACCTGGGAAGGTAGAGGCAGATTTAGACGTTTAATAACTTTTTATAAAAGAGTGGGGGAAATTTGTTTTGCCAAACTGGAAGTTATCACGCTATACGGTAATATTCCGAACTGAATCCGGCGACGCTATTTTCCATAATAGTTTTATGGGTGCTCTGGCGCTGGTTCCCTCTACGGATTTTGCAAAAATTGAATCGCGGCTGAATCGGGAGATTTTTTCTCATGATCTGCAGAATAATACCCTCCATGAGCTTTGCCAAAATCTTTTTTTCTTTCCTACCGGCATTGATGAGAAAAATTATGTCACAGATATACTGCATAAGGAGAATAAATCCGGCCATTTTGATATCATCATCCTTCCTCACGAAAATTGTAATTTCAGATGTGTGTATTGTTACGAAACGCACCGGCGCGGGCGGATGGAACCCGCTGTTGTGGAAGGTCTCAAACGATTTGTTGAAAAGAAGGCTGCCGAATGTAAAAGTCTTAGTATTCGCTGGTTTGGCGGTGAGCCCTTGCTGGCTGCCGATATTATTGATGACCTGTCGTCTTCCTTTTTGGCCAGCTGCGCCAAATCAGGGGTATCATATCATAGCCACATGACTACCAACGCCTACCTGCTGACTCCCACGGTTTTTGAACAGCTGATTAAAAACCGGATCAAAGATTTTCAAATTACATTGGACGGTCCCGAGGCGTGCCATGATACCACCCGTATTTTGGCAGGCGGAGGCAAGACCTTTCAAACCATCTACAATAATCTATTGCAGATGCAGCAAAGCGATCATGATTTCTCGGTTTCGCTGCGCATAAATTTCAATGACGAATCGATTCCGCTGATGGAAGATTTTTTTGCATCACTTTCTAAAACATTTGGAAACGATCGCAGATTTGGTCTGTATCTCCGCCCCATCGGCAAATATGGAGGCCCCAATGATGAGAACATAGCTGTGTGTGAACCGGATATTGCCAAAGTCATTGAAATGGATCTTAGCGAAAAATATCTTCCTTACGGATATTTGGATAAATTGATCAAGAAGAGTTTACAATCGCACGGTCAGGTTTGCTATGCCGCCAAAGAATCTTCAATTGTGGTTGGTTCTGATGGAACCGTTTACAAATGTTCGGTATCCTTTGAGGATGCCAATAATCATGTAGGCAAATTATTGCCCGACGGCAAACTCGAAATTGATCCCTTGCGCTGGAATCTGTGGGTTTCCAATTCCTACGATAAAAACCACATTTGCGATTCTTGTCCGGTTTATCCTTTGTGTCAAGGAAAATACTGTCCCAGATCCTCCATTCGGGAACAAAAACCGGTCTGCCCGATGACCCGGACGACTTATTCTCAGTTGATTCAATTAGCTGCCAGCAGCATGGCCAAATTTCAATAAGAAGGGAGGCGTTCAAAAGGTCCAATTGCTTTATTATTAGGATCATTTTGCCATTGGGAACCAATGAAGGGATTTTCTAAAAGCAATAATTAAGGAGCTGAGTATTATGGATGAAAAAAGATTGCAAGAGATCAAAATCGCCAAACAAAAGATTGTGGAAGGCTCATTAACAATTTGGAATGCTCGTTTGGACGCATTGATGGAAGAAGGCTATTCCCGGGATATCATAGATCATATCAGCGCGGTTGATATCTGTGGATGCGGAGGGGGCTCTCCGATTTGCGGCTGCGATTGTCCTGCACCATTTACCACATGTTCGAATGTTCCCAATCTGGATCACACCATCAATGAAATGAATAAATCGATTATTGAGCTTGCTCAGGAAATGAAAACGATCAGAGAAAAAATCAATAAATAATGATCCTTTATCTTCAGCTGTCGCTTAGAAAACGGTTTTTCAGAGGCGTAAAAGCAGCATTGACACAAGGAGCATACCGGCTTAACAGGCCATCTTTTTGTATCTTCAAGGCAGGCGGTAAATGGTTGTTTTTATCATAACACCGGATTTAATAATTGGAGATAAGGTAATTAATTAGCGTGATCTATCCCGGCCCGTCTATAACGGCGGGCTTTTCTTGTTCATGTTATTTCGCCCCGCGCATTTCAGATAAAGCTAAAAGTGTCAGCATCCTTACCTTTCATTTGGTTTTTAGTATTTTAATGACTGGCTTTAGAAATTAATCATTTTCATTTTTCCGAAAATAACTATCCCTATTTTTCGGCTTCTCTGTTAACCTAGCTGTCAGATTCGGCAAAAAGTCAGACTGCTTGATATGCTTTTTGGTACATTAGTCCTAAAATATAGGTTAAATAATGGGATTATTAACTTATATGCCTTTAAGTCCTAATATGCTAAAATGTGTGCAGCAAATTCGCGATGCAGTTGAAGGAGGTCGAAGTGATGACGGTCGATGCCGCTGCCTTCAATGAAGAAGATTTTGATCAATTAAGAGCTAATGTTGAAGCGATGACCATAGTGTCGGAATTGCGCCGTCAAATCATAGGCGGTATAAGTGAAGATGATGTTAAACAGTGCATAAACACTATACAACATCATTATCAGGATGCAGAAAAGGCCTTGTTAGACAAAATCGAAGCACTTGAATCCTACAAGAGGAAAATTATGAAGGAATCTGAAACTTTGAGACAGGAAAATGAGGCAGAAAAGGCCGCTTTACATGAAAAATTGGAGGTTGTTACGGCCGACCTCAGCGATTACCAGACCCGGTGTCAGGAAAATGAGATTCAACTTAAAGAGATAGAGGAACGCTATTCAGCGGAATTGAACCAGCTGGAATCCGAAAGACAGCAGCTGGGCTCGGAATACAGCGAACTGGCCCAACAGGCAGCTGATTTAGAAAAGCACAGCAAAGAAATCACTGAAGAAAAGATCGATTTAGAAAACAAATATCGTGCTCAGAAGTTTCGCATCGCGGTATTGGAACAGGAAATCGCGTTGTCGCGAGGGGAATTGGATGAACGCACCAAGCTCTGCGAGGAATTGAGGCAGCAAAACAATGAATTAGCCCTGGCCCTCAAAGATACTGAAAGCAAGGCCGAGAAAGAAATCAGAGCCAAACGCATCGAATTGGCCAACAGCCTTGAAATGCGGGAGATGCTCGAAGCCAGAATAGAAGAACTCGAGGAACAATTGTCTCAAAGTAAGAAAAAGACCGAAGATCTATATCAGGCCTTTTTAGAGATGGAACAGAAGGCCCAGGTGCTGGAAAAACAAGTTGATGAAAACTCTAAGCCCGTAAGCTACAAAGGTGAAATTGATGCGATTTACCATCAGTTAAACCTGCTTAATGAACAGTTGATCGTAAATGAAAACCTGCAGCGTGAACTGGACGCTGAAAAAAAGCGCGCAGAAAAGGCGGAGCAGGATATATCCGAATTGCTGGACTGTGTTTTGGAACTGAAGAACCGTCTCTATGCCGATCAGATCCAACTCGAAGGCCATTTTGTCGAGTTGGAAGAAAAGCAAAAAGCCATGCAATCCGATGTTGACGGCTTTCGTTCAAATCTTAATAAATTCTGCGGAGATACCGGAGCAGAAATTACTGATTTATATGAAACTGCGAAAAAACGCTACGAATTATTGAAGCAGGCGGGCAGTTAAGCTCCGGACATTCGATATCCGAGATTTTACCTAAAATCGGCTGGGGTTGCCCGTAATTTATTGACACTGACCTGGTTTACATAGATCCTATTAACATACAATAACCTCTCTCGTTATTAAAGGCCTTTCTCATTGAGAAAGGCCTTTAATGCGCCAACTACACCGGGATTATCTTAAGCTGGACCGATCCCTTGGCCCAGAGGCTAAATATCAGGCAGATTAAGAACCCCGGACAATAGAGGAAAGTAGCGGCAGGGAAAGCCCAGTTTAACAGAAAAAGACATTAGCCGGAGGAGCGAAATACTGACCTTTAATATTGGTTCCCAGGCTCTTGAGCATATTACAAACACCTGTTAAAAGCGGGTTGGGCCCTGTGAGACTCTCACCAGAAACCTTCAGGCCCATAGTCAATCCCGGGTTGGCATCGGCCGGGTAAAAACATTTTTGTGAAAAATAACGGTTAAATAGCAGCATCATATTTGCTCAACTCATATTATTTTGTATTCTAGTTAGTGAGGGCAGGATTGTCGACAAACCGGATGTAAAACCGCAAGGACTATGCTGATTAGATTCTGCCGAAAAAGAGGCGGGGACGAGACAGGAATTTTGCTCCTACAATCCCTCCGTCTATCCAGACCAGCGGGAGGTGGCAACAATTAAAAACTTGTACTATTATAAAACCGATGTCGGACTTATTGGCATAGCCGATAATGGCCAGGCTGTTACCGACTTGTTTTTCGCCAACGAAATCGCACCCGGCGATGCGGTCCAAAAGGAAACCAGTCTCATCAGACAAACGGCTCACCAGATGGAGGAGTATTTGCAGGGTAAACGCAGATTTTTTGATTTACCATTGCATCTGGAAGGAACAGCGATGCAGCAGATGGTGTGGAAGGCATTGCTGAAGATTCCTTACGGCCAGACCCGCAGCTATAAACAGATCGCCGAGCAGATAGGCAGGCCCAGGGCTTACCGGGCTGTTGGCAGGGCCAACAACCGCAATCCCATCTCTATCATAGTGCCCTGTCACCGCGTTATTGGCGCTAATGGCAAACTGGTGGGATATGGCGGCGGATTGGAATTAAAGCAGCACCTGTTAAATCTGGAAAGAGTTCATGCTGGTCAGAGTTTTGCGTAAGACTGATGACAAGCCTCCGGTGCAGATTAAGGATTCATAGCTGGAAAGGCGGTTCTAAATGGAAAAGGGGAAGATTTATGCAATTTCGATTAGCCCGGAAAGGGGACAGCTGAAACAGGAAGTCGCCGAAGCCAGAGTGATAGCCGGCTACGGCATAGAAAATGATGGGCATGCGGGAGATTGGGGACGGCAGATCACCTGTCTCAACCGGCAAAGCGTACTCAAAGCCAATCGGCAGCATGATTTAAATGTTGGTCCCGGCGGTTTTGCGGAAAATATTTTAATTGACGGATTGGATTTCTCCGCAATTGCTGTAGGCAGCAGACTGAAACTGGGTCAAGAGGCAGTCATAGAGGTGACCCAGATTGGCAAAGAAGATCATCCCAGCGTAGTGACCAGAACTCTGGGCATCAGCCTTTTACCCGCCGAAGGATTATTCTGTAAAGCCTTGAGCGGAGGCGTGATACGCAAAGGGGATGCGATTGAAATACTTTAAGCGCAAAGCTCAAATACCAAACCGGCTCGAGGCACAACCGATTAGAGATAACTGAAATCATTTAAGCCTTATTATTTATGGCCTGAAACCCGGCGGTACAGCTGTCCGAAAGTACCGCCCCGGGTTTTTGGGTTACCCGGAGTGTCATTTTAAGATTACTAGAATGCCGGAAATAAATCTGGGCTGCGAGTTTATTTGTATGGTAGACTTTTATCTATGAATGAGAGCAGCAATGTCAATAAATCAGCTGAGGAACAGGAGGCCCGGTTCACGCCGGCTGAAGCAAATACAGCGCAAACTTTTGCACAGGGGCTAAAAGCCGGACTGCCCATCGCTATTGGCTATCTTCCCATTGCCATCGCCTTTGGGCTTCTGGCGCGCTCGGCAGGGGTTTCCCTCTATGTGGCCGTATTGATGTCATTACTGGTCTTTGCCGGAGCCAGCCAGTTCATCGCCGTAAACCTTCTGGCTTTGGGCACACAGGCCTGGGAAATCATTTTGACCACCCTGGTGATCAACCTGCGCCATTTCTTGATGACCGCTTCACTCTCCCAGCGTCTGGCTCCGGAATTGTCCAAAAAATGGAGAAGCCTTCTGGCTTTTGGGATAACTGATGAGACCTTTACGGTAGCCTCCCTGCAAACCCCATCCATTCTGACAGCGCCTTTTGTACTGGGACTTAACCTGATCGCTTACTCATCCTGGGTATTGGGAACCGGGGCGGGGGTATTGCTAGCCGGCGGATTGCCCGCGGCAATACAGGCCAGTATGGGTATTGCTCTCTATGCGATGTTTATCGGGCTCCTGGTACCTTCTTTGCGCAACGGTCTGCCGGTCATAGTGGTGGTATCAGCGGCTGTAGCCCTTCAGGGGCTTATGAACTGGGTGCCGGTGCTCAGCTTCCTGGCCACCGGCTGGAAGTTGGTCATTTCGGCCAGCCTGGCGGCGATGCTGGGGGCGGCGTTTTATCCGGAGGGGGTGGAGAGCTGAGCGCTTTAGAACTGATGCTGATCGTTGTCTTAATGGCTGCGGTTACCTATATACCCCGTATGCTGCCACTGGTTTTTTTGCGCGATATACGAATGCCGCCTTACCTGCGGGCCTGCCTGCAGTTCATCCCTTATGCCGTCCTGGGCGCGCTTATTTTCCCGGGGGCGCTTTATTCCACCGGCAATATATCAACCGCCATCGCCGGAATAATGGGATCGGCTATCCTGGCCTTCTTGCGCCTCAATCTGGTTATAGTCGTGGTAGGCGGAATCCTCTGTGCCTATCTCTTCGGCCTGCTGTGACCGGAAGACGATTTAGCTTGCAGCCGCTGCCAGGGATCACGGGATTAGATCGTACGCGGAATGACGCGTGGGGATGCATGCAACAAGTATACAGAAAAAACTCGAGTCTGTCCTCACACCTCGGCGTAATGACAGACTCGCCTCGTTCTCTAGTCATTGAGCATGATTTTTTCCAGATCCAGAGGTTGGATGTGCCGGCCGTCTTGGTAGGCTCTCATATTGCCGCCGGAAATCTCGTCCACCAGCGTTATCTGCTGCTCAGGCCCCACCCGGCCGAATTCAAATTTGATGTCATACAGTTCCAAGCCTTTTTTGGCCATTTCATCCTTCACCACTCTGGTAATTTTACGGGTGAGTTCTTTTAATACCTGATACTCGGACTTGGAAAGAATGCCCAGGAGTTCCAGGGCGTCCTCGGTAATGGGAGGGTCCTCGCGGGCATCGTCCTTCAAGGTCACTTCCACAAAATAATCCAGAGGCTGCGCTTCCTGTACATAATCGCCATAGCGGCGCAAGAAACTGCCTACCGCGCGCAAACGGCACACGACTTCCAGGCCTTTGCCGAATAGTAGCGCGGGTTTAACGGTCATAGTGGCATTTTCGATATCCGCGTCGATATAATGGGTAGGGATGCCCTGTTTTTCTAATAGCTCAAAGAAGTACTTTGTCAACCGCAGCCCGGCCCGTCCGGCGCCTTCAATTGTCAAACCAATGGTGTTGCAGCCCGGGTCAAATACCCCGTCCGCTCCGGTAGCATCATCTTTGAATTTCAGCAAATAATTGCCGTCTGCAAGACGGTAAACATTCTTGGTTTTGCCGGTATAAATCAGTTCCAATTGCAACGATCCTTTCCAAGCCATTTTGGGCTTATTATAACCCAAGTATTTCTAATGAAGCAATATTTACACATGGCCTTCAGCCCTTATCGCTTTTGTGGCATTATGTTCATAAAAGAATTGTTTAATGCTTGACCGGGTCATTCAAACTAATCGCACCGAAAGGGGATAATTGCATGTCAGCTTTGCAGCGCCCTGTTCATCCGGTTCCGGATTTTGTTCTGGACGCACTCTTGAAGGAAGGTTTGATGGATAAGTACAAACGCCGGCCGCCATATCAACAAAATGATTATATAGGCTGGATTACACGAGCAAAACGCTATGAAACTCAGCTTAAGAGACTCAATCAAATGCTTAGCGAACTCAAAACAGGAGACAAATACATGGGTATGGATTACAAGGCGAAGTAGGGGAGCCGGGCACCTCCGCTTAAAAGCATCACTTGTCAGGGAGTAGAAGCAATTTACTATTACTGTGTCAGCCCTATGGGATTCTGCAGGGGAGGACTATTAACCAGCACGTGGTTTAACATGGCGTCCCGTATCTCTTCAGGACCGGCGCCATGACCGGATTCAAGCCAGATCAGCTCTTTGTAGGGGGCCTCGAGCACATTGTAATAACGCTCCAGCAGCGAAGACATGGCATTGACATCCTGGCGCCCCGCCAGGAAGTACATGGGAACCTCCATTCTGGCCGCTTGAGTGGTGAAGTCCAGATCCTCTAATTGCGGGTAGACCACGGTAAATGACTGTATTAACCCCCTGGCGAAATTGACTTTGTCAACCAGACCATATTCGTCCGCGAACTGCGGGACCAGAAAGGCTACCATTTCCACGCGTATATTTCCCATATGCTCAAACAGAACGTTGTTGTAGGCGGCATATTTATAGGCCATACCCTCCCCGAAATAAGGTGGCTCGCCATAACCGCTGAGCTTTTGCAGCAAATCCTGTTCGCCTTTTTCAGCAGCCAGCTGCAGGCTTAACCGATAACCCAGTCGGTCGTTTTCAACGGTATTGACCATTTGTCCGGTTCCTATATAGGCATAGTAGTTTTCAGGATGCTGATGCACCAGTTTGGTGCCGATTATAGTACCCCAGGACAGCCCCATTACATAGATCTTATCTTGATTAAAGCGCTGGCACAGTAATTCCGTCAGTTCCCGGGCATCAGAGACGAATCGATCCACCGTCAGTGTGGATATGGGAACCGCTCCATAAGACTTGCCGGTGCCGGGCTGATCCCAATTTACCACCACAAAATCATCCTCCAGGGGCTTAAGGGTCAGGGAATTGGCGGGAAAACCGCCTGCGCCCGGACCTCCGATTCCCAGATATAACAATACCGGTTTGTCGGCGTCTTTCCCCCGGATGGTTATCCATTGTTCTGTGCCGCCTAACCGCACCTTTTCCAGAACCGCAATGCTATTGTCACCGGTAATACCGGGAGTGGCGGCGTAATGCTGGGAGGCCGCTACAGCTAACAGAGCTAAGCCAACCAACCCCAAAATTATACCCACAGCAGCCAGAACGCTCCTGCGCATACGAAACCAAAATATCATCAGAACGAATTGCATAGCAAACAACAGCATCCAAACATAAAACGGCACAGCAGTGGCAATAGGCAAATCTGCTACTGGTAGGATTGATAATATATAGGTGATCAAAACAGTGGCGGTCAATATGATGTTTCCCAGGCTGTTTAACGATTTGGCTGGTTGGTTCATGAATCACCCTCCTGTTAGGCTGCTGTTTATTAACTTTGTATCATAAAGCCGTTAAAATATATAGAGCGAAATCTCTATTGCCGCACGATCAGAGACAAGGAGGATGTATTGTGGCCAAACCTACATTTGATGAATTTACGGAAATGGTGGATGAAGCGGTTAATCGCGTCCCGTCTTATTATTATCGCTGCCTCAACGGAGGCTTCAATGTTCTGCGGAAGAAAAAGCGCGAAGATGAATTTTACATAATGGGTGAGTATGTCGAGGACGAGCATCTGGGGTGTCTCATCGTTTTTTACTACGGTTCATTCGCTGCTTTGTTACATGACGAGCCCCTGGAAAGCTGGGAACAAGAGATTATGGATACGGTTCTGCACGAATTGCAGCATCACCTGGAATCCATGGCGGGGTGTGATGACCTGGCCCGCAGGGAAATCGAGGAATTGGAGAAAACCTTGCGAAAATAGAAGGTTTCACCCTAGGAACAGGACGTTTGGACTGTATAACCCCAATTGGAATGTTTTGGCCCTGGTTGATCTATCCCGCAGTTATCTCGAAACCGGCTTCGGCCTTTAAACCATATCCTATCCCGGGGTTTTTCCATTATATACCATGCAAATGTACACGAAACCGACATAATGGTGTGCTACCATATACAGAGACATTAAGGAGTGTGATTCGAAACAATGAATGAAAGCAAATCCAACTTAACGCGGCTGATAGCCTTAATTGTGATTTTCACCATCATTGGTGTGGGAGCGGGCTATGGGGCAGCACAACTGAGGCAGCCGGTGGTGGCCAGCGTCGATAGCGAAAAAATCACTAAAGATGAGTTTTATGATTCGCTGGTTAAAGCCAACGGCAATCAGATTCTGGATTCTCTGATAGCTCAAAAGATCATCAAGCTCGAATCCGCAAAACAGAACATTGTGGTTTCCGAAGCAGAGATCCAAACGGAACTTAATAAATATTATGACTACTACGGAGGCGAGCAAGCCTTTATTGACACTATTCAGGCCAACGGCCACACTATAGATGAAGTGAAGGAGGATACGGCGACAAACCTTCAGGTTAAAAAGCTGATGGCCCCAAACATCACTGTAAGCGAAGAAGATATACAAGCTTATTTTGAAGAAAACCAGGATTCCTTTGCGCAGCCCGAGCAGGTCAAAGCCAGTCACATTCTGGTTGACAGTGCGGAAAAAGCCAATGAAGTTAAGGCCAAGTTGGATGGCGGCGCCGATTTTGCTCAACTTGCGCAGGAGTATTCCACTGACACCAGCAACAAGGATAGCGGCGGAGATTTGGGATACTTCGAAAGAAATACCATGGTGGAGGAATTTGAGGAAGCCGCTTTCTCATTAGGAGTCGGTGCCATCAGCGCTCCTGTGCAGACCGAGTACGGCTACCATATCATAAATGTCACCGACAAAAAGGCCGCCCAGGAACCCAACTATGAAGCCAGTAAAGAAGGCATCAGAAATACTTTGCTGGATGAAAAAATAAGTGATGAATATTCCGCCTGGATGGACGGGTTGTACCAACAGTATAATGTACAGAACTATTTATCCGAATAAGTTTAATAGGCGTTGAGGTCATATCTTGATGCCCGGTCATTAAAAACCATAGTTTTGTATCTATCATAATGACCGGTTCAAGCCGCCCATTATGATGGGCTATTACAAGCAAAACCACATGCCAACCTCTTTCTCCGGGGACTTTGACAGTATGTCTTCCATTTAAGGAATGACATGCCGGCAAGGTCCCCTTATTCATGCCGCTTATCCCATCTACATTGACAGACATAGTAATATGTTATATATTATACTATAGGAGGTGTAATAATATGGGTGGCAGAATTACGACAGATTTGATACGCGGTCACACCGATACCATCATCCTGAACATACTGCGGCAAGGAGACAGCTACGGATACGAGATTTATAAAACCATCATCGCATTGAGCGGACAGCAATATGAACTGAAAGAAGCCACCCTGTATTCGGCTTTCAGACGCTTGGAGCATGACGATTTGATTGCCTCTTATTGGGGCGATGAGTCCCAGGGAGGCAGGCGCAAGTATTACCGCATCACGGAAAAAGGCCGGGAGAACTATGAACAGAATAGAAAAGACTGGCGCTTTGCCAAGGATATTCTGGATAAATTGATAGAAGGAGGCCTTGAAAATGTTGAAAAGTGATAGTCCCCTCAATAAAAAAATCAACGATTACCTGGACCATTTATTTTCCGGGGTTGGAGCCAGTCAACAACTCTTTGATTTAAAGGAAGAACTGGCAACCAATCTTAAGGAAAAGACTCAGGATATCAAAGCCCGCGGTCTGGATGATGATCAGGCCTTCAGAGAGGCGGTGATTTCAATGGGTGACCTGGGCGGCCTGGTCGATGATATGCGCAGGCTGGGGCAAGATACCGCCAGACAAACGGTATATACATCTATGAGCGCTCGTATTTCAACCGCAGGCATAGTGATCGGGGTGTTGCTGATTCTTTTCGGATTATTCACCTCAGCCATGCTGTATTTCATGCGCGGCTCCGGGGTTGAGGTAGCGGGCGCCGGGATATTCGTGGTTGCCGGGGGAGCCCTGGTGACTTATAGCGTACTGACCAGGGAAAGCAGAAATAAATATGCCATGAACAAGGTCAGGGCGGCTCTTTACGCCATATCGGTAGGGCTTTTGCTTTTCAGTCTTTTCACCGGATTAGTAACCCGTTATGCCACTGGTGAGATGTTCATTGCCATAGCTTCGGTTATGATATTCTTCCTGGCAGGCACCGGATTGTTCCTTGCCCTGGCCTTAACCGGAACCGATCGCCGCAAATAGAAGTCTTGGAGCCAGTCGCCGCCCACCCGGGCTGGCTGCTTAAAACCATGGCGGGGACGGGATCAGGATAAAGGTTCTCTGTCCCCTTATTTATGGAGGTAAGTTTATGCTGGAATTACTCATTACTTTAGTAAGCATTCTGATTTTTGTATATGGCCTGGTGATGCTTTCAAGGCTCTTTTCCGCCCAATTAAGCCAGAAGCAAAAAAAGTGGTGGCTTATAGCCCACATCATTTTCGTGATAATATATTTTGCCGGAGTTCTGGGGGCACTCTTATTGACCAGTATGGCTGCCAATCTGATTACAGAAAATGCTCAAATCAACGCGGCCCATCTGTTCGCCAGGTATTTTGATTGGTTCCTGGTCATTCCCGGTGCTTTAGGCTGCATGATCACCGGTATCTGGATTTCAGTAAGGACCAACTGGGGCCTCACCAGGTATTATTGGATCATAGTAAAAACCCTGGGGAATATAGCTGCCATATTATTTGGGAGCACCTTTATGCGCCATTGGCTTGAAGAGACCATTGCCTTGAGTTCGGCAGGGCAAATCCATCTCGTGGAGAATACAACTTATTTGCACAGCCATCAGATGCTGATGATCGGAACTATAATCTCGCTTTCTATCCTGCTTTTCTTGTTGCTCACTTCTTATTTAAAACCTTGGGGGAAAAGGGCTCTGCCTGTCAAGTCCCAATCGCTTAACCTGCCATAATTTCTACAGTCCAGTTTATTGCGATTTTAACATGAGTTGGTTCTGTGCATAGAGATTCATGATAGAATAACCATACAATGATCTTTCTGGAGGAGGGTGCCAAATGCTGGTTATGGATAATACTGCCTTGTTGTTGGTAGATATACAGGGGACGCTGGCCAGGACGGTGCATGAGTCCAATCTGGTTTTCGATAATTGGCTCAAGCTCATAAAAGCGGCCAAACTGTTTAAACTACCCATCATCATGCTGGAACAGTATCCCCAGGGACTTGGAGCGACAATTCCTGAGGTAAGCAGACTCCTGGAAGATGTGCCTCCCATAGAGAAAATCACTTTTAATGCCTGTCTAAATGAAAATTTTTTAAAAAAGGTCAGTGAAACCGGGCGAAAACAGCTGCTGGTAGCCGGTATTGAGGCTCATGTCTGCGTATACCAATCTGTCAGCGGCCTGCTCGAAGAACATTATGAGGTCCATGTGGCTTCAGACGCGGTGTCATCCCGCAAATCCTGGAATCGGCTGGTAGCCTTGGAACGCATGCGCGATCAGGGCGCAATCATCACCACGACTGAGATAGCCCTTTTTGAAATGATGCGGATAGCTGATAACGAGATGTTCAGGCAGTTCATCACCATAGTGAAATAAACTGGAGTAAACAACTGTCTGCTTCTGATCATATGCCGATCAGGGTATCATATTACCTTGATCGGCTTTTTCATGCTTCTCTAGTGTCCATGCCAAAATATACCAAGACAGCGGTTATCCGCCCCCGCCCTCACGCTTACGCATTTTCTTGGGTATACTGTTTAATCAAGAGGCTGATTATTGGGGGGCCTGGTTTGAACTATGACTTAAACATCTCTTAAGTCTCCATGTAACACCTGCCAGGGTTTTGTCGTCTTTATTTTTAAAGCCGATCGGTTAAAAGAAGGTGAGACGATTTGTGATTACTGCTGAACATCTCAGAAAAGCTGCGCAAGGCGAATCTCGGTCAATTGAGCACATTTGTCTGGAATTATGGGAACCGCTTTATGGGTTTATCTATTACAGGGTACAGAACCGGGAAGAAGCGGAGGATATCACCCAGGATACCTTTGTAAGAACCCTGACCTACTGCCAGCGCCATAATACCCAGCCTGACAATATCCAGGCTTTTATGAAAATGGTTGCACTCAATATAATCCGGGATGGTTGGCGGCAAAAACAGCGCCAGGGTAAACTCATCAGTTTCGAAGAGGCCAAACCGCTGGAAACGGTCGCGGCGGATGAGCAAAAGACCATTGCCGAAAGAATGCAGATTGAAAATGCCTTGACCCAATTGAAACCTGATCAAAAGGCCGTACTTGATCTAAGAATATTAAAAGGTTACTCTGTGGCGGAAACGGCTAAAATGCTGGGAAAAAGCGCAGCAGCGGTTCGCGTCACACAGTACCGGGCCCTGCAGGCCTTAGCGCAGATGCTGGATGAGCATGACTAAACCGGGAGGGATGAAAAGGTGGATAATAAAGAAAATATTCTTTCCGAATATATTGATGACTTGAACCGAGAAAAAAAACCTGAAAACGATTGCTATGGCGCTGACCCTGAACTAGCCAGGCTGTGTGAGACGGTTAAAGCAGTGAAAACCTTAAAAGAACCGGCTCTTCCCGAAGAGGGCTATGCGCACCGGTTGGCACAAAAGGTAGCTCTTGAAATGGCTCAGAGTTCCCGGGAGGAACTTAATGAGAAAGGTGCTGTTCGGTTGAACAAACGAAATAGGACCGCCCGGAGGAAACCGGTCCGGCCCGGATGGCTGCTGCCGGCCGCCACCGCGCTGGCAGCCTGCGTGCTGATCTTTGCGATGTTCGTCAGCCGCCCCGGTATATTCCATACGGATGTGGCTCTGGCAATGCAGCAGGCAGTAGGGCAGTTATCCAGCTATCACGGAGTGCTGGAAATGCGCTCCCATAATGAAGCCGGTCAGGAATGGCTGGTACGGCAGGTGGAGCTCTGGTCAGAAGGAGACAAGTATGCCATCAAGCAGAGTGACGGCACCCTGACAGTCAACAACGGCCGGCAGAAATGGCAGCTGCGCCCGCAAAAGCAGGAGGTGGCCTTGCTGCCCTTACTCCCTGATCCTGCCCGTCAGGGGTTTGATTTGCGCGACGAGGCCGCTCGGGCTTTAAGCTATCCGCATCAGGTGGTGGGTTCAGAGGTCATAGCCGGTCGTCAGGCCAGCAAAATGCGAATATCCCCTCCGGGAGGTCTGGAGTATTATCTGTGGGTTGATAAAGAGACCGATCTGCCCATTCAACTTCAAACCGCGATGCAAAACGCACTGCAGACCACTTATACATTTGTGAGCTTCGAAGCCAATACCCAGATTGATCCAGGTATATTCGACTACCAATTGCCGCCAGGTTTTAAAGTGGCGGATAGCGACCCCGGACAGATTGTCAGCACCGTGGAGGAAGCGGCTGAGATAAGCGGTTTTATTCCGCTGCTCCCGGAGGAGTCCCCATCCCGTATCCTGGCTTTTGCAAGCCGCATCGTCCTTGACTATGGTGATACTACTATTGTGGAAAAGGTCGCCCAGGGCGTCTTTGAACCGGCTGCCAATTCCGCGCTGGGTACGGCTGCGGGAGGCCCGCTGGAGGTATGGGGGGAGAGCCTGCGCTGGAGGCAGGATGGCATTGAGATCCAGGTATCCGGGGCTCAGCGGGCGGCCCTGGCGGCCCAGATCGCACCCGGCCTCGCTCTTCCTGAAGCCAGCCGGGATCTGGCCGGCCAGGCCCGGGTCAAAGTTGCGGTGGATATGGACATTGTCAAGGCCGATCAGCAGCAGGCGGATCGGGGCAGCAGTCCCTGGCAGCTGGATCCTTTACAGGTTTCGCTCACCTTTGTCAATCTCAAAGTTTCGCCGGAAGGCATTGTGGGTGAGCCCCAGATCGGAGCGGCCTCCTTTAAGACAGCAATAAACAATGGGGTGCAGGCGGTGGTTGAAGTGTCCGCGGGACCGGTCAGCAAGGTATATTTAAAGCGTCTGGTGCGTCAGGACGAAACCGGAATCTGGTCGGTGGTCGGTTACGATCCGCGTTAAATATAACAGACCTCCATTCGAGCATACTACTAAAGGCCATCAACTGTATAACCGCAGTTGATGGCCTTGCGCTCGGAGGCGAGTGGGGATGGTTGCAAAGACTGACGACCCCATTGGGGGTCTTAAGCTGGCACGAGTTCTTTCTGTTGCTGCCTGGCCCAATGACGATGCTCCGCAATAGCGTGAATGAATTCCTGCGCAAAGTCTTTCAAATCGGAGCTATCTCTAATGGTTACAACCCCCGTATCGGAGAATAGTCCATGACTGTATGTTTCCGCCATGGAAATATGGTTGACATCAGCCGTTGTCAAGAGGTCAACACCTTCATTGGATGCGGCGATGGCTTTGCAGTGCTTAAAGGCTTCATTGATAAAATGAATGGCATCGCCCTGCTGCATCAGGCTGTCAATGCTTTTACGGCCTCCGGGCACATATACGGCATCGTGCAGAACCGACCCGGTAGTGCTGTAGCTTTCCTGTACCTCCAACTGGCGCCCGTCGGTGCTGGTAAGCATGCCCTGCTGCTTGCTGACGATTACGGGATGAACCGCCACTGACTGCAAGGCTTCCAGAACCTGTAGGATGTCATCGTGATTGTAGCCATTTTCCACCAGCACTGCCACTCTTCGGGTGTTCGGCAGTTTAGTGGTGTTTTCCTGGCTGACTGCCGGTGAAGAATAGGCAACGCCCGTACCGCCCGGCACTTCCGGAGGGGACACGCCGATGCCATGGGCGATTTCAATAGCTAACTGGGTATCCACATGGTTAAACATATTTACCACACGCTGGCGTATATTTTTATCCTTAACCTTCCCGACTTCAAAATGAAAGGCTTCGATAATATGTTTCCTCTCCACTGCAGACATACTGTTCCAGAACAGGGTAGCCTGGCTGTAATGGTCTGTAAAACTGACGCTGCGTTCGCGAATTTTCTTGCCTTCCACCTTTTCATTGTAATGAACATAGCCATTCTCGTGCTCCGGGGCAGGGTGGGGGTTGTTGCCCTGCATGCTGTTGGGAGAATAACTGACCAGGCCACGGTCGATGGTCATGCGATGATAGCCGTCACGCTGGTTGTTGTGGACTTGAGCAACCGGCCTGTTGATAGGAATCTCGTGAAAATTCGGGCCGCCCAGGCGGATCAGCTGGGTATCCAAATAGGAAAACAGACGACTCTGTAAGAGAGGATCATTGGTAAAATCAATCCCGGGAACTACATGGCCGGGGTGAAAGGCTACCTGCTCGGTTTCCGCAAAAAAGTTGTCAACGTTGCGGTTCAGGGCCATTTTCCCGATGCGGCGAACCGGCACCAGTTCTTCCGGCCAGAACTTGGTAGGATCAAGAATGTCAAAATCAAAGGCGAACTCCTGATCTTCTTCCAATACCTGAATACCCAGTTCATATTCGGGGTACTCTCCATCCTCTATGGCATTCCATAAATCACCGCGATGGAAATCGGGGTTTTTCCCTGCGATTTTCTGGGCTTCGTCCCAAACCAGGGAGTGCACCCCCAGCAGCGGTTTCCAATGGAATTTTACGAAACGAGCCTTGCCCTGCTCATTGATAAGACGGAAGGTATTGACGGCAAAGCCCTCCATCATCCGGAAACTGCGTGGAATGGCCCGGTCAGACATCAACCACATGATCATATGAGCCAATTCCGGAGTGCTGACCACAAAATCCCAAAAGGTATCATGGGCGGAAGAAGCCTGCGGCATTTCATGGTGCGGTTCGGGTTTGATAGCATGCACCACGTCGGGGAATTTAATGCCGTCCTGGATAAAAAAGATGGGGATATTGTTGCCGACTAAATCATAGTTGCCTTCTTCAGTATAAAACTTAGTGGCAAAACCGCGTACATCACGGACGGTATCCGCTGACCCACGGGAACCCACCACCGTCGAAAACCTTACGAAGACCGGGGTTTTAACGGCAGGGTCCTGCAAGAATCTGGCCTTGGTCAATTCTGTTAAAGGTTCATAAATTTGAAAGTAGCCATGGGCTCCAAAGCCGCGCGCATGAACTACGCGCTCGGGAATGCGTTCATGGTCGAAATGGGTGAGTTTTTCGCGAAAATGGAAGTCCTCCATTAGTGTGGGGCCGCGAGATCCGGCTTTAAGTGAATTATCCGTATCGGAAAGGCGCAGTCCCTGATTGGTCGTCAAGGGTTCCATATCGTGATTCATGCTAAAGATTTCCAGCTGTTCATTCTTGCTTTGCTCGTTTATTGAAGATTGTTCTTTCTGCTTTGTATCCATTCTTTCCTTCCTTTCTCAATATCTACACTTAGTGTGTTGGGGTGGGGCTTGAAATATTCGCAGTATATTTGTTATGCCACCGATTCCTAATGCCCCGGGGGGATTTGATTGCGTGTATATGAACCCGGCAGTCTCAAAGGGAGCCCCTGTAAGACCTGCGGAGCTGTTCTAAAACTAAAAATCCCCACCGGCCTCCTGACTTCACATCCTCTGTTAACCAAAAAATGACGCGGGGAAAAACTTCCCTGGCATCATTACCACAAATTACATAAAGGTCATAGCCAAATGTATGGCAAATTTGTAAATAGAACCAATTCTTTCATAGAGGAGGCAAGTCATGTTAAGAAAGCTAATTATTGCAACCATTTTGGGGGTAATGATTTCCGCATCCGGCACATCTGCCTCATGGGCGGCCAGCAGCATTGAGAGCCGCATACAGAGATACCAGGACAACTATGCGGCATATTTAAAAAACGACAAAGCCTTAGCTGACGCTTTTCTGGCCGGCTATAACAACAGTGAGGCCCAGGCCCTGGTAGCCCGGGCTATCTGGTATATGGAGCACGGTTATATGATATACGGTCACTACAAATACGGGGGCACCGGCTATATTGACTGTTCGATTTTCACTGCACTGCTTTACAAAGATTTTGGATATACCATAACCTCAGCTTCGAGGAAATATCCTCAGGTGGGCCGAAAAGTTGCCGGGGTATACTCCCGCGAAATTCCGGGCAGCGACAAATATGAACTGGTTGGCACCGAAAATCTCAGGCCGGGAGATATCTTCACCTTCTGGAAAAAAGACAGCAATGGCAGCGGTACTCACATCGGCCATGTGGCTATTTACATGGGGGAAATCAATGGGGAGCCCGCCATTATCCAGACCATTTCAGGCCGTCCTACTGCCATCGGCATCACCACCAGCTTCAAATACTGGTATGGGGAGCACTTTGTTGAAGCACGCCGGATTCTGGATGACTCCTCCCAGAGCCCGGAAAAACCGTGGCAGGCATCCCTTCCGGTTATCCCTGATAAATACCAGCTTCCCCCTCAGAAGCCGATAGTCCCGCCGGCAGAAAAATTCCTGAGCAACAAGGCCACATCACAATTCAGGGATATTGCCGCTCATTGGGCGGAAGAAGACATCCGTAAATTGATGAAGAGCGGAGTCTTGGAAGGCTATCCGGACGGAACATTCCAGCCCGACCGGCCAATTAGCCGGGCCGAATTCGCAGCCGCCCTGGTCAAAGCCTTTGACATCAGTAAGAAAACCGGCAAAGTATTTCTTGACACTTCGTCACACTGGGCCAAGGATTATATTTCCTCCGCAGCCGCCGGTGGCATTGTCAGTGGTTACAATTCCACCTTTTTCGGGCCTGACGACCCCATCACCCGGGAACAGATGGCGGTTATGACCGTGGAGGCGGCTGAAATCGATGCAGATGTCAAGGGCAGCCTGAAAGCTGCCTATGCTGACGGGGCCGCTATCTCAGACTGGGCGCAGGATGCGGTCCTGGCTGCCGGTCAAAAAGCTATCATCAAGGGCTACACCGACAATACTTACAAACCCGGGCGAGGAGCCAACCGCGCCGAGGCGGCCGCCGTTATCTCCCGGGCCTTAAGCCTCTAGGGCGAAATTCTTCCGGACCTCGCGCCGCATGGCCAAGATTTCGCCCAAAACATTTAAAATGCAGCTAAATACCTGTTTTAGGTTACAATGATTAAAAACGGGAGGTCGTTTTATGGATCAAAAGTTTGAGATAATTGAAACCGCCGCACAGCCGGTCCTGTCCGTCAGAAAAACTACTTCGGTGGCCCAACTGCCGCAAGAACTGGGAGCAGCTTATCACTCTATAATCACTTATCTTGGGGAATTGGGACAACAACCGGCGGATGCAGCCTTTGCATGTTATTACAATATGGACATGGAAAACCTGGATGTTGAGATGGGATTTCCAGTAGCCGCTGCCGTGCCTGAACAAGGCCAGATTAAAGCCAGTGAGATTCCCGCCGGCAAAAAGGCCACTGCTCTTTACGCCGGCCCTTACCAGGAAATGGGGCCCACCTATGAGGCTTTAACCCAGTGGATTAAGGATAACGGACACCAACCTACCGGGGTGGTATACGAGTTATATTACAATTCCCCTATGGAAGTGCCTGAAAGCGAACTCTTAACCAAGATAGTGTTTCTTTTAAAGTAATTGCCAATTGGAATTACATATTGCCCAATCACGTGTCAAGCGCTACGGCCTTGACACGTTTGGTTTTCATTTCCCTTGACCTCTCAAACGCCTCCCCGTACAATAAAACCGTATATCAGGTTATTATCTTTATAACTCCAGATTATAAATGTGCAGGATAGATCGAGCCGGGAATATTTTCAGTCTTATTGATGAAAGGAGACAATTACAGATGGCCACTTATCAAGAGATTAGGCAGATGTGGGCTGACATCGGTATGGACCTGGAAAAACATGATGAATTTCTTAATTCCTTTCCCATGGTTTTCAAAGAAATCCTGTTATCCCAGCAAAACCGCCCCCAAAAAATGAATTATTTCAGCAATGTGGTGAAAACCGTTCATGGTCAGAGGCCTTATGAGCTTTATGAATTCAAACAAAAGGGCGGCAAGATCTTCGGCACTTACTGTGTCTATGTCCCCGACGAAGTGCTTTGTGCCCTGGGGGCCGTTACTACCGGCCTGTGCGGCGGCGACGAGTTCTGGGTTCCGGGTGGTGAAAGCGTATTGCCCCGCAACACCTGCGCCCTGATCAAATCCTCACTAGGTTCGAGATTAGACCGCACCAGCCCTTTCTGCCAGCTGGCGGATATGTACATTGGAGAAACCACCTGCGATGGCAAGAAAAAAGCCTGGGAGATTCTGAGTCAATATAAGCCCATGCACATCATGGACCTTCCCCAGATGAAACGCGACCAGGACGTCCGGCGCTTCGCCGCAGAGATCTGGGATCTGGTCAAAATCGCTGAGGACATCACCGGGAATAAACTGACCGCGGAGAATCTGAGCCGGAGCATCCGCCTCATAAACGATAAACGCCGGGCTCTGCAGCGCCTGCACAGCACCCGCCAGGCTTCTCCGGTCCCTATCAGCGGGAAAGACGCCCTGACTGTCACCCAGGTGGCTTTCTATGACGATATACAGCGTTTCATAGACAATACCAATGTTCTCTGTGATGAGTTAGAAGAGAGAATCGCCCGCCATGAGGGGGTGGCTCCGGCCGATGCGCCGCGCATACTGGTCACCGGCAGTCCCATGGCGTTGCCCAACTGGAAAGTGCATCACCTGGTTGAGAGCAGCGGCGGGGCAGTAGTATGTGAGGAAATGTGCACCGGCACCCGCTACTTTGAAAACCTGGTAGATGAGACTCCCACTGATCTGGATGGGCAGATACTGGCTATAGCCAGCCGCTACATGAAAACCAACTGCGCCTGCTTCACAACCAACAGCGGCCGGGTGGATGACATCATCCGTCTGGTGCAAGATTACCGGGTGGATGGCGTAATAGATTATGCATTGCAGTTTTGCGGGCTGTATTCCATTGAAAGCCATCTGGTCAAAGCGGCCCTGCAGGACCGGGGCATACCCTTTATGCACCTGGAAACCGACTACAGCCCGGCCGACAGTGAACAGCTGCAGGTTCGTATCCAGGCGTTTCTGGAGATGCTGTAATAGCAGCCTTACCGGCTGCCGCCTCAGCGACGGCACACTCTACGCCCTGGGCGAGTGCCCGCAGTGCGGGAGCGTCATCTGGGCTGAAACCACCCGTTAAGCCATAATTATAAGATTATTGGAGAGGTTATTTATATGAAGAGAATTCTGGTCCTGATTTTGGTTTTATCACTATCAGTAACATTATGGGGATGTCAGAGCAGGGCGGGCAACCAGCCGCCTTCGACACCGCCGGCCAGCGGTGAACCCGATACTTCCGGCAACCAGGGCCAGTCAGACCCCGGCGAAAATACTCCTCCCGCAGGCCAGAGCGCAGCCAGTTTGGGAGGGCTCAGGCTGGGAATGACCGTATCTCAGCTGGACAGCCTGTTAGGGCAGGATTATACTGAAAAACTGGTTGATGAAGGCGGACATTTCAGAGAGCCGTTTAAGATTCGCAGCTATGCGGAGGACTGCCAGGTGGTCGTGGGACAGACTTCCGGAAAAGTCCTGCAAGTTGATGTATATTCCGCCCTTTATCCCACCAACCTGGAGATTAAAGTGGGCGACTTGAGCCGGGATGCCCTGCAGAAATACCGGGCACTTTATAAAGAGTGGGTGGGCAACCAGAGCGATCAGCCTTTAGCCGGTTGGTTTGAAACCGAGCCCGGCGTCCTGGTTATCTTCTCCAGTATGGAAAACCATGACCGCATCAATCAGAACCTGCAGCCTGATAGCAGAATAACCGCCATAACTCTGGGCGGCGCACAATATTTCGATTAAAGGTCAGATTACAATAATGGTTGTATTCCTGGCATAGGGTGGACCGCCTTAGAGCCCTCGAAAACGCCGTCAGATTATAATAACGGTGGTATTCCTGGAGCTAAAGCTTAAAACTTTTCATGACCGCGCGGCGGGCCACAGCCAGTTCATTTGAAAACCTTACCCCCGGTCCATCTATGCTCTTCTCACGGCTTGCGTCCGGGTATAATTTGGGGTATGCTGGTAATCGAACCAGCCGGGTTTTCATATCATGTATCATTTATTGAAGATAACGGCTGGTTTAAGGAGGATGGCTATGTCAAACCAAGAGAAAATAATAATAGAGATATTAGCGGGTTCACAAGGGGAAATCCACGGCTGTGAAGGTTGTACTGCAGGGGGCTGCTGCGGCACAGAAGACTACAGCGCGACAACCAGAATGGTCGCCGAAGTGCTGCAGGAGCAGTATGGCGACAAGGTGGAGGTAAGATACGTCGATGTCGAGCAGACCGGACTGAAGGCCTATCCCAAGATTCTCAACATACTTTCGGTGGGCTACAAATATCCCATCACGGTGATCAACGGCAAACCGCGACTGGCCGGCGGGGTAAGCCTGGATCAAATCAGGAAACTGGTGGAAGAGGCCATTGACGAGCCACAGGATTAGATTTTGATCGCAACAGCCGGGTCAAGCCCGGCTTTATTATATTAGACCATAAAGGGGTATAGAACATGTCAGTAATGCCGGAAGCGCAAGATCAGGGCAAAAGCTATCACATCTTAACCTATGGCTGCCAGATGAATGTGCGTGATTCAGAAGTTATAGCCGGCCTCCTGGAAGGCTGTGGGTACCATTCGGCGCCCAGCCCGGAGGAAGCCTCCTTGATTGTATTCAATACCTGCAGCGTGAGGCACTCGGCAGAGAACAAGGTATTCGGCAAGCTGGGCGAAATCGCGGCCTTGAGGCGCAAAGACCCCTCTAAACTGGTGGCTTTTGGGGGATGCATGGCTCAGCTGGCTGAAGTGAGACAAATACTCAAAAAGCACCATGTAGACATAATTTTCGGAACACTTAATATACATGAGCTGCCCGGCTTGATCCGTCGAGCTGAAGAAGGCCGGCATCCGGTGGTGCAGGTGTGGGATAAGGAAGGCGCCATCATCGAGCCCTTGCCGTCGCGACGCTCCGGGGGTTTTAGCGCCTTTGTCAATATCATGTTCGGCTGCAATAATTTCTGCAGCTACTGCATCGTGCCCTATACCCGCGGCAGGGAGCGCAGTAGGGAAGCGGAAGATATCGTCAATGAGATCAGGAAATTGGCTGAAGCAGGCTATAAAGAGGTTACCCTGTTGGGGCAAAATGTCAACTCCTATGGCAGGGGGCTTAACGGGTCCGTCGACTTTCCCGATCTGCTCAATATGGTGTCAGAGATAGATGGAATTGAGCGCATACGCTTCACCACCTCGCATCCCAAGGACCTGTCGGACAAACTGATCGATACCGTGGCCGACAACCCCAGGGTCTGTGAACATATTCATGTGGCCATGCAGTCAGGCAGCAACCGGATTCTACAACTTATGAACCGGGGCTACACCCGGGAACACTACCTGGAGAGGGCTCTGGCCCTGCGCGAGCGGGTCCCGGGAGTGGCCATAAGCACTGATATCATCGTTGGTTTTCCCGGTGAAAGCGAACAGGATTTTGCCGACACCCTGGACATGGTTCAGAAAGTACGCTTCGACTCGGCTTTTACCTTTATGTATTCTCCCCGCACCGGCACGAAAGCGGCCGAGATGGAAGACCAGCTCCCCGTCGATATCAAGCGCAGCCGGTTGCACCAGTTGACTCAGCTGCAATACGGGATCGCCCTGGAGATCAACCGTAGCCTGGAAGGCAATTGTGAACAAGTCCTGGTGGAAGGTCCCAGCAAGACCGACCCCAGCAGATTGACTTCACGCAGCCGCACCAACCGCATTATTATTTTTTCTGGGCCTGACAATATCGCTGGCCAGACAATCCGTGTTAAAATAACAGAAGCCAGGACATTTTCGCTATTTGGCAAAATAGCAGAAGATTGCGGCCTTTAAAGATAGGAGGCAGATACCCTTGCACAGAGACGCCATTATTAAATTAGCCATGGATCTTGGATCGTCCATAGCCGAATCCGATGAACTCATGGAAGTAAAAAAGCTGCAGGATCAATTGCAGGCAGACGAAACTGCGTTTGGTCTGGTGATGAAATACCAGGCTGCTCGAATGAATCTTGAAAACCAGCAGCGGGCCGGGCAAAATATCACCCCCCAGGATGAAAATCATCTCAGCATACTGGAGCAGCAGATGCAGAACAATGCCTTGATACAGCAGGTCATGGATGCACAGGACAGATTCAACAATCTGATGCAGGCAGTGTACTATGCCATGAATCAGAGCCTTTCGGGCGGGTGCAGTCCCGATGGGTGCGGCGGTTCATGCAGCGGCTGCGGTATGTAAAGATTATTCCCCAGCTTTAATGTTTTGCCCAAGGCCCTGATTTGGGTCTTTCTTTTTGTCGGAACCAGATCCTGCGGTCTCTGGGAACAAGGAGGAGACTAATCTTGTCGCAGTTTACCCCCATGATTGAGCAATATTTGGAGATAAAAAAACAACACCAGGACGCTATCCTTTTTTTCCGCCTGGGGGATTTTTACGAGATGTTTTTCCAGGATGCCGAAACCGCATCCCGGGAATTGGAGATTGTTTTGACGGCCCGCGACGGCGGGCACAGTGAACGCATTCCGATGTGCGGAATTCCCTACCATGCCGCCAATACTTACATAGCCAAGCTTATTACGCTAGGCCACAAAATCGCGATATGCGAGCAGGTGGAAGATCCCAAAAACGCCCGGGGCATTGTCAAGCGAGAGGTGGTCAGAATAGTTACCCCGGGAACTATAACCGACGAGAACCTCTTGCAGGAAGATCTCAACAATTATTTGGCAGCAGTGGTCGAAACCAGGAACTGTTCGGGGTTAGCCTGGGTGGATGTTTCCACCGGCGAGTTTATGGTGGCAGAGTTTGACGGACCCGCCGGCCTGGTTGCATTGAGCGCCGAGTTGCAGCGCATCGCCCCCGCGGAATGCCTGATAGACAACAGCGGGGAGCTTTACTCCCAGTACTGGACCAACCCGGCCTGGCCGCTTAAAGCCTCGGCGGCAGGCATCCCTGAGGAAGCTTTAAACCAGGTCAAAGCTCAAAACATCCTAACAGATCATTTTCATACCGCCACTCTGGACGGCTACGGTCTCAAAAATTTCAGTGCCGGCATTATGGCCGCAGCCGCTATTGTCCTGTTTTTGCAGGCTACTCATCAACAGCACTTGGAGCACATATTAAAGATAAAAATATATCGCCCTGAGAAATACCTGACCATCGATGCCGCTTCACGGAGGAATCTTGAAATCACCGGCAATCTTCGCGAAGGCGGCAAGCAGGGCTCTTTATTCAGCATCCTGGATTTGTGTCACACCAGCATGGGAAAAAGGCTTTTGAGAAGGTGGCTGGAACTTCCCCTGCGGGAAGTTGGCGCTATTAACGAACGCCTGGATGGAGTAGAAGAGCTGTTCCGGCAAATTGTGCTGCGGGAGCAACTGGCGGTGGTCTTAAAACGCATCTACGACATGGAGCGCCTGAGTGGAAAGCTGGGAAGCGGCCTGGCTAACCCCCGGGATCTTTTAGCCCTGAAATCATCCTGCCTGGCCTTAAAGGATTTAATAAGCATACTGCAAAAATGCCAAAATGAAACCCTTCGCCATGCGAGCGCCATGGACAATCTGGATGATCTGGCCGGCTTGATTGATCTGGCCATCGAAGATGACGCCCCTTTAGCCGTAAAAGAGGGCGGCCTTATAAAACCCGGCTTTGATGAAGAAATCGATGAATTGAAACAACTCTCCAACGAAGGATCAGCCTGGTTAGTCGATTATGAAAATAAAGAAAAAGAGCGCACCGGCATAAAGCATCTAAAAGTAGGATTTAATAAGGTATTCGGTTATTACCTGGAAATCAGCCGTTCCAATCTGCACCTGGTGCCCCCGGACTATATACGCAAGCAGACCCTGGTCAATACTGAACGCTTCATAACTGAACCGCTAAAACAGTACGAAGACAAAATCCTGGGCGCCAGAGAGCGCCTGTTCGCACTGGAATACGAAGTTTTTGCCAAAGTTAGAAATGCCCTGGCGGGGCACCTGCAGCGCATTCAGGACAGCGCCGGGCGGGTGGCTGCGGTGGATGTGCTCCTGTCCCTGGCAGAATGCGCCTTCCGCAATGATTATGTTCGTCCCCGGGTGGATGAAAGTGGTAAAATTGAAATCAAGGGAGGGCGCCACCCGGTAGTAGAGCAATTCCTTCAGGACGGCCGCTTTGTGCCCAATGATATTCGCATGGATTCAGACCAGTCCCGCTTTATGCTTATCACCGGCCCCAACATGGGGGGCAAAAGCACATATATGCGGCAAACCGCCCTGATCGTTATCCTGGCCCAGATAGGGAGTTTTGTGCCAGCCCGTGAGGCTCATATCGGTGTGGCCGACCAGGTATTCACCCGGGTAGGGGCCAGTGATGACCTGGCTTCAGGCCAGAGCACCTTTATGGTGGAAATGGTGGAGGTAGCCAACATACTTCATAACGCCAGCCTGGGCAGCCTGGTGATACTGGATGAGATCGGGAGGGGCACCAGTACTTTCGACGGGCTGAGCATCGCCAGGGCAGTCAGTGAGGATCTGGCCAACAGAATTAAAGCCCGTACCCTTTTTGCCACCCATTATCACGAACTTACCTCCCTGGCCGAAGATACCAACGGTATCGTCAACCTCTCGGTATCGGTAAAAGAGACTGGAGATACGGTAGTTTTTTTAAAAAAGGTGTTACCGGGAAAAGCTGATAAAAGTTACGGAATCCATGTGGCCAGTCTGGCCGGATTGCCAGGGACGGTGCTGAAACGTGCCGAGGAGATTCTAAACCAGCTGGAAAACAGGCCGCAAGAAGCCTCAGCTTCACTGGTGTTCGAACAACCGGCTTTATTTGCGGCCGAAAACCCGCTCCTCACAGAACTGCGCCGGCTGGATGTGGACAGCCTCAGCCCGCGTGAAGCTTTAAATATCCTTTATCGATGGAAAAGCGAGTTTAATTGATATGCTTATTTACATAAGGAGGTGTTGCCATGTTAATTGGTATCGATGTGGGTGGTACCTTCACTGACGGAGTATTGTTCGATGACGGCCGGATATTGGCTGCGGTTAAAAAGCCCACCCAAGCGGATCATCTGCAGGAGAGCCTCTTAGAGGTCCTGGATGGACTCCTGGCGGCAGCGGACGGAAAAGCCATTAACCGTATTGTGCTGAGCACCACCCTGGTTACCAATTTGCTGGTTACCGGGCAGGGGGAACTGACTGCCCTTTTGATGCTGCCCGGGTACGGACTTCCTCATCAAGCCTACGGTGTCAGCCGGGACATCTATTTTCTAAAAGGAGCCGTAGATTTCCGCGGCCGGGTAATTGAAGCCATCGATCAAAGAGAACTCCAAGAGGTTTGGCAGGATATCAAGCAGAAAGGGATTAAGCGCATAGCCGTAGCCTGCAAATTCTCCAACCGCAACCATTCCTTGGAACAACAGATCAGAGAATTCATCCGGCAAAACGACCCTGAAATGCAAGTGACCATAAGTGCTGAAGTCTCCGGCAAACTAAATTTTCCGAGGCGGGCTGCCACCACTTATTTTACCGCCATGACCATGCCGGAATGGAACCGTTTTGCAGACCGCATCAGCCAGGCCATACAGGCTCGGATTGCAGATGCCGAGATTCACATCCTCAAAGCGGACGGAGGCACCATGCCTTTGGAGGCCTCGCGCAATCAACCCTGCGAGACCGTATTCTCCGGCCCGGCTGCCAGCACCATGGGCGCCACCGCTTTGAGCCGTGACCAGCAAAACTCGGTAGTGGTCGATATCGGCGGCACCACTACCGATATATCTTTGCTTATCGCCGGACAGCCCCTGTACGCTTCCAAAGGAGCTCAAATCGAAAAGCATCATACCCATATCAATGCTTTTGCGGTGCGCTCCATCGCTCTGGGCGGGGACAGCGTCATCCGCTGCCGGGAGAACAGCATCAAGGTGGGTCCGATGCGCATCGGACCTGCCGCCTGTTTCGGCGGGGACGAACCAACCGTAACCGATGTTTTTAATATTTATTTCAAACTGGGGGTGGGGGATTCCGGACGCTCCCAGGAATCACTGGAGTCTCTGGCCGCTTCGGCTGGTATGGATCTGCAAAATCTGTGCTTTTTTGTGGTGGAAACCGTTATCGAACGCTTGAAGCGGGCTATCACCGAAATGTTCACCGAGTGGGAAAATGAGCCGGCCTATAAAGTATGGGAAGTGGTGCATCGTCGCAAATTCAGGCTGGACCGCATTATCGGCATAGGGGCGGCAGCCCATGCCATGGTGCCGGTGCTGGCCGAGGAGATCGGGGTTCCTTCCTTCATCCACAACTATGCGCCGGTAGCCAACGCTTTGGGAGCGACAGTGGTGCGCCCCACCCTGGCCCTGCATCTGCATGTGGATACCGCCAGCAATATATATACTGTCGATCCGGGGGGATTAAAAGGCAGCCTCGAATCGCCCCGGAAGTTTCAACTGGCGGACGCCAAGGTGCTGGCCCTCAGCTGTCTGGAAGAAATCAGCCGCCAGAGGGGCATCGATAAGTACACCGTTGATGCCGGTTTCTTTATGGAAGAACAGTTCAATATGATCCGCGGTTGGGACCGGGTAGGCAAGATATTCGAGGTAGGCATACAGGTCGCACCGGGATTCATCGAAGAATACCAGGGGGTGAGTGAATGAAGCCGACCGGAGTATTGTTTTTCCCGGCCTTTGACTGGGCCATAACCCCAACCCACCCGGAGCGTGAAGAGCGCTTGCTATATACCCGCGACCAGATATTTGAAGAGGGTATCATGGATTTGCCGCAGATACGTGAATATCAGCCGGGATTGGCCACCCTCAAGGATATTGCCCGGGTGCATTTCTGCGTCCCTGACATAGAATCGCAGATCACCGAGGCCCATCTGGTCTCAGCCGGATCAGCACTGCGCATGGCCGATGCGGTTGTAACCGGCGAAGTGAAGAACGGCTTTGCCATCGTCCGTCCCCCGGGGCACCACTCCATGACCGTGGTGCACGGCAACCGGGGCTTCTGCAACATCAACAATGAGGCCATCATGATAGAATACCTGCGCCATAAATACGGATTGAAGCGCATCGCCATAGTGGACACCGATGTACACCATGGGGACGGCACCCAGGAAATTTTCTGGGACGACCCCGATGTGCTTTTTATCTCCTTTCACCAGGATGGCCGCACCCTTTATCCGGGCAGCGGTTTCGTAGAAGAGAACGGCGGGCCTTTGGCTTATGGAACCACCATAAATATCCCGCTGTCGCCGCGCACCACCGACGAAGGAATACTGTTTGTACTGGATAATCTGGTAATGCCCATACTGGAAGAATTCAAACCCGACCTGGTGGTCAATTCAGCCGGACAGGACAATCATTACAGCGATCCCCTGGCTAATATGTGCTTCACCGCCCAGGGATATGCGAGGCTAAACCAGCGTCTCAAGCCTGATATTGCGGTTCTGGAAGGCGGCTACTCGGTGGAATCAGCCCTGCCGTATATCAACATGGGTTTGATTATGGCCATGGCGGGGATCGATTTCTCCAATTTGAAGGAGCCCGATTTTACGCCTCACAAATACAAAGAACCGGGAGGCAACCGTGAGATCTTACAGCGCATCGTGGATACACAACTCAGGGTATTCCGGGAACGGGAAGAAAAGGTGGCTCAAACCCTGGCCAAGCAGGAGCGCCCCTTCCGCATGGAGATGAGAAACATATTTTATGACACCGATTATATTCACGAACAGCAGCGGGTTGAACTGCGCATGTGCCCGCAGTGTGCGGGGTTCAAAACCATCGTGTCTTCGGCCCAGCACCCCTCCGGCAAAACCTACACGGTGGGCTGTGTGTCGATACCTTTCCAGGCCTGCCCCAACTGCCAGGCAGAGGGGCAGGAGGCTTACCAGACCTTGCAGAATGGCAATAATGAACTGGCATACCTGCAGAACAAGGCCGGCGACGAATATCGGGTCATAGATACCCGAACCAAACAGGAAACGAGGCTGTAAATGTCGATTCGGCTGCTGCATGACCATCTAATCAACAAAATCGCGGCTGGTGAAGTCATCGAAAGGCCGGCTTCAGTGGTCAAAGAACTGCTGGAAAACGCCATCGACGCCGGTGCTTCACGTATTGCGGTGCGGATCACCGGAGGCGGCGGCCTCAGCATCGAGGTTGAGGATGACGGAGGGGGCATACCCCTTAATGAGATTTCACTGGCATTTCAGCGCCATGCTACCAGCAAACTGAGCTCGGTGGACGATCTGCAGCAAATAATCACCATGGGATTCCGTGGCGAAGCCCTACCAAGTATTGCTGCCGTAGCCCGGGTTAAGGTTTTCAGCCGCTGCGCAGGCGAACCCGGTCTGTTCTTCCACATCGAAGGAGGCCGGATTCTGGCCTGCGAAGAGCGTGAAGCCGTACCGGGAACCCGTATGCTGGTAGAAGATCTTTTTTACAATACCCCGGCACGCAAGCACTTTCAGAAATCGCCTGTCAGTGAGGGGATTTTCATCAATGAGCTGGTGGGGCGCTATGCCCTGGCCCGTCCGGATATCTCGATCTCATTCAGCAACGAAGGGCGTCTGTACTATAAGACCCCGGGCAACGGGCAGCTCCGCGATGCTATCATAGCGGTGCACGGTTCCAGCCTGATGGAGCAGCTCCTGCCCTTATCATACGAGGGTGAGAACATCTCTTTGTCGGGATATATATCCCGCCCGGAGCTAAAAAAGTCCAACCGTAAACTGCAATGCTTCTATATCAACTGCCGCCCCATACGCAGCCCGCTTCTGTACCGGGCGGTAGATCAGGCATATCAGGGCATGCTGGTCTCGCGGGAGTTTCCGGTAGCTATAATCAACATCGTCATCGATCCCGGGCAGGTGGATATCAATGTGCACCCGCAGAAAAACGAAGTTCGTTTCCGCAAGGATCATGATGTGTTTCGAGCGGTTCATGAGGTCATAAAAAACCGTTTACAGGAGCATCAGGTAGGTATCAGCGGCTATCAGCGCGTCGCCCATGAGGCCGCAGCCGGGACCGATCTGGCCGAAGCCATATCAGGCGGTTGGATTTCCGGGGGTATCCCCGCCTTTCAGAACTATAAGCCGGCTTTTCAGCCTAAGCCCAGGACCCTTGAACCAGATCCGGTCATTCGGTATCAAGACCCTGCTACCGCTGCCGTCAACATCATAGGTCAATTCCGGCAGTCTTATATTCTGGCGGAAATAGACCGGGTACTCTATATTGTCGACCAACACGCCGCTCATGAGCGCATCATATTCAACCGCTTGCTCGACCGGGATCAGGCTCAGGCCAGGGAGTGCCAGGAATTGGTATTTCCTGTAGTAATAGAATTATCGACTTTAAAGGTCGAACTTTTGCAAGAACAGAGCGAGTTTTTCCGCAGCCTGGGTTTCGACCTCGGCCTGCTGGGGCATAATACAGTAGTGATACGGGCTGTGCCTGCGGGCTTGAGCGGGCACGAAGAGCAAACCATTGTAGAAATGCTGGATGCTCCCCAACCGGAAGGCAAAGATCAGTGGCGCGTCAAGGCCTTGATGAGGATGGCTTGCCAGCAGGCAGTCAAAGCCGGCCAGCTTCTAAACCAGGCCGAAATGGCGCAATTGATTATGGAGCTGTTAGATACCCCGGATTACAAGTACTGCCCCCATGGACGCCCTACCTTGATAAAGATATCTTCTGAGGATTTGGAACACATGTTTAAGCGTTGATTGAGGTCGTCAATGAAGATTGTTGCTACCACAACCCAATCCCGGATAGAACCGGATCCGGCCTTCCGGCAGTTTCTGGATGACAGTCAGTTTGAGTATGTACCCCGTCAGCGCAGGGGGCTTTATGCCATACAGCAAGAATGTCAGACTGACGCCATCCTGGTCTGGCAACGGCCAGTGCCGGTTCTGCATATCGGGGAGGACAAATTGTTTTTTCATCCCAGCATGGCCAAAGTGCGCCTCAGCGCTTACCGCAGGAAAGATCAGCCCGATCCTCTCATTGAGGCCGCCCGGGTTAAGCCGGGAGATCTTATACTGGACTGCACTATGGGGCTGGGAGCGGACAGCATCGTTCTGGCATATTTTGCCCAGGGCCAGGTGACAGCACTGGAATCCTCACCGGCTATCGCTTATACGATCAAATGGGGCATGCGGCTTTATGATTCCCGGATGCCCTGGCTTGATGAAGCCGTTCACCGCATCAAAGTCCAGGCTATCGACCATTTATGCTATTTACAGAGTCTGCCCGACAAATCCTTTGACCTGGTATACTTTGATCCTATGTTTAGAAAACCGCTGTTGAAGAGCGAAACCCTTAGCCCTATCCGTATGCTTGGCGACTCACTGCCCTTGAGCGAACAGGCCATAAGCGAAGCCGGGCGGGTGGCCCGAAAAAGAGTGCTGTTGAAGGAACGAGCCGGAAGCCCTGAGTTTTCCAGGCTGGGATTCGATCAGGTAGTTGGCAGCGTACATAATCAGGTTCATTTCGGAATAATCGACGTCAACAGCGATTGACGCGCAAAGGTGGTTTACAATTTGGATAAACTGCTGGCCATTGTGGGACCGACTGCTAGCGGTAAAACCACGCTGGCTGTTGAGCTGGCGGAAAAGCTTAATGGGGAAATACTGTCCTGCGACTCCATGCAGGTTTACCGGGGTATGGATATTGGCACTGCCAAGGCCACTCCGGTTGAGCAAGCCCGGGTAGCCCACCATCTCATCGACATCGTGGATCCCTGGGAGGAGTTCAGCGTCGCGCAGTACCAGCAATTGGCCAAAGCTACTATCAACCATCTTAACCAGAACGGTATACTGCCCGTTCTTACCGGGGGAACCGGCCTGTATTATCAGGCTGTGGTCGACGATTACCAGTTTTACCCCATGGCCAAACGTCAGGCTATCCGGGATTACTGGAACAAACTTATATCGCTTCACGGGCTTGATTTCGCTTTTGAACGCCTCCAAGCGGTCGACCCCGATTATGCTGCCATTATCGGCCGCAATGACCAGAGACGACTGGTGCGCGCCCTGGAGGTATTCGCATTGACCGGGGAGCCGTTTTCCCGTTTTCAGGCCCGCAACCGCCATCAATATCATCTGGTGGCGATTGGCTTGAGCATGGAACGCAGCCAGCTGTATGCCCGCATTGAACAGCGCGTCGACGGGATGATTGAACAGGGGTTGATTGAAGAGGTTCTGAGACTGCGGGAACAGGGATGTTCTTTGAGCCATACCTCCATGCAAGCTCTGGGATACAAGCAGGTTATGTATTATCTGGAAGGCTTTATCAACAAAGCGATGATGATAGAGGAGATCAAAAAAGAAACCCGTCGTTTCGCCAAGCGCCAGTTAACCTGGTTCAGAAAAGACCACCGTATAATATGGCTTGAACCCGGTGAATTTTATGATGCTGATAAATTGGCAAAAAATATTTCTTTTTCAATGGCAGGACATATTTGGGGCTTGTAGAAATGTCTACAGGAAGAGATAATAAAGAGTATGAGTTTTTATTGAATGGAGGGGCTGCTTAAATGACGAAAGGCCAGATCAACCTGCAGGATACTTTCTTAAACCTGGTTAGGAAGGATAAGACCCCGGTCACCATCTACCTGGTAAATGGATTCCAAATCAAAGGCGTGGTGAAGGGATTCGATAATTTTACCGTGATAGTAGAAATGGACAACAAGCAACAGCTGGTTTATAAACACGCTATTTCCACCGTTGCGCCTATCCGCCCGCTCGGCATGCTTAATCTGGATTTCAGGAATGAAGAGGAAAAATAATCAAGAATAGAGGAATGTAGTTATAAAGGACCTTGTTCGTTTGAGAACAGGGTCCTTTTTATGAACCAGCCCTGGTAACCCACCAGCTGTAGCTATGAATATGTTTGACAGACAAGCTTCGTTAATGATTAAGCGGGTAATGGTAAACACTTGAGGAATGGGAGGACCTATGGAAAAGTTTATAAATCGAGAAGGATGCCAAGTAGCTTATGAGTATTTGCCGGGGAAACAAGCCATCACTGTGATTTTAACGCATGGTTACGGACTGCATCGCGCCATGTGGGAGCCGCAGGTTGCATGTTTGCAGGAAAATGGCTATCCGGTGATCAACATTGATATCCGCGGCCATGGAAAGTCAAGGCCTGCGAACGAATTCAGTGTAAAACTGGCGACAGAAGATATTCAGGCTATAATCGATACGGAAAAGCCCGGACAGTATTTACTGTGCGGGCTTTCAATGGGCGCTTTTGTCGCGCAGGAATATGCATTCCTTGCCGGGGGCGCAGTAGGTTATATGCTGACAGGGGTAACGCCGTTATTCATGCCTTATCCTAAATGGGAAAAGACACTGTTAGCATACTCCGGGGCGATTATGAAGTATCTTTACACCTGGCAGGGACTTAAAAAAGCCATGGCCAAAGGAAGCGTCCATACAAAACCGGCATTGCTGAATATCGCGCAGATGTTCGAGGAAATGGATAAGCGGGAATTTCTTATGTCGTGGCAGGGTTTTAGCGCCTGTCTGCATGAAGAAAGGTTCAGATTTGACGCGCCGTTGCTGGTGGTTGCCGGTGAGCAGGATACAAGAGGAACCATACAAAAGCATCTTGCGGATTGGACCAAGCATTATACGGATTGTACGGTAAAAACCATTGCCAACGCGGGCCATGTGGCAAATCTGGACCAGCCCGAACAATTCAACCGGTTATTGCTTTCTTTTATAAATGATTGTACGTCGTAAAAAGCTCAGCCAACCAAGCTAACCAAGAAAGGCCAACAAATAGAATCTTCCTTGCTGGCCGGTCCTCAACCCTGTTGCCCCCAAACAGGTAAAACCAACCTGCTCCGAAGTAGCACCACTTTTGTCTGGGTGTCATATGATAGGGTACAACAGATAGGAGTAGTGATACAGTGCAAATATCAAAAAAGTTTAACAATCCCGAGGTCTTTCCGCAGCGGGCATCCAGCAATTTTTGCCCGGAAATTTTCGACCGTCCTTCCTTTAAAGAACTGGATAAATTGATCGGACTGATGGATGTAAAAAAAATGCTGGCCGAGATTACCGCTTTCAGTTTGATACAGATCAAACGCTCCGAGCAGAATCTCAAGTCACAGCCGGTGTCCCTGCATATGATATTCAAGGGCAATCCCGGTACGGGCAAAACCACGGTAGCGCGCATCCTGGGCAAGATTTTCAAAGATATCGGGCTGCTCGATAAAGGGCATCTGGTCGAGGTGGAGAGAGCCGACCTGGTAGGGGAGTATATCGGTCACACCGCGCAGAAAGCCAAGGAAAGCGTTCAAAAAGCCCTGGGCGGTATTCTATTTGTTGACGAGGCCTATACGCTGGCACAGGGTGGGGAAAAAGACTTTGGCAAAGAGGCCATCGCCACTATAGTGAAACAGATGGAGGACCACCGGGATAATCTGGTGGTGATACTGGCCGGGTACTGCAACGAAATGGATCATTTCGTGCGTTCCAATCCCGGCTTAAGATCAAGATTTCCGATACACATACATTTTAATGATTATCTCTGTGAAGAACTTTTCCAAATAGCCCTGCACCTTTACGCCGAGAGGGAGTATGCACTAAGCAGCGCCGGCCGTTGGAAGTTGAAGCATATCCTGACCGAGTTTACCAGCCACAGGCATCCCCACAGCGGCAATGCCCGCTTTGTGCGCAATCTCACCGAAAAATCAATTCGCCGCCAGGCCTTGCGCATCATAGACAAGACCCATTTGACCCGCAAAGACTTGACCACCATTGAGGATGTTGATTTGCCGGAACTTGCGGACCTCAAAACCTGATCATGGCAAAACACTGCATAGGCGTGATGATCGAGTCGACGGACCGGTGTGTTCTTGCGGCTGAAAGCCAGACTGGCGGGCTTGATCATTCCACATCATTCGTTCTCTTCATGAATCGCCTGCTCTTTTCGAAGTGATGCTGCAGTCAATATTCCCTGAGAGATGAGGGAAAGCATCAAAATCAGCAGCAGAATCCACCATCCGACAGACTCAAAGATGTCCTCCGGAACTATTAGGGTGTACCCCATATAGGCAAGAAACAACGCTGCCTGCACAATTTTATGCGCTCTGGCATCCGCCTCATTTTTCAAGGCGTTCAGCCTTTCATCATTCTCATTGATAATAATTGCTTTCATGGTTTGGGGGTTGTTCCGTATCCTGGTCAGCTTGAGGTAATAAAAGAAAGACACTGTCAAGGGGATGAAAGACAATCCGACCACCGACCGGTTGTTTGCTATGATGCGAGCATCTGTCCAGGCAAAGGCTATTCCCACTGCCAACAGAGCCATTCCCACAATCAGGGCTGCATACATAATGATTCTGGCTTCTTTAACGATCCTATCGGTATTCATTAATCAATCCTCCCAAAAAAGTTGATCCAGGGTTTTGTTCAAGGCCCTGCAGATTTCAACACATAATTTCAAACTGGGATTATACTTACCCGACTCAATCAAATGAATGGTCTGCCTGGTGACTCCTACTATTTCCGCAAGCTGTTCTTGAGACAAGTCCAATTCAACTCTGGCCATTTTTATTTTTTTGTTTTTCAAAAGCATCATCTCCTGACATCATTATAATTAATATATTACATAAAGTAAAATATATTTTGCTTTATGTAATATATTTTTTGCACGACGCCTCGCTTCCCAGATGAAACACCACATGTCAAACGAATTGTGGTTCTTCACCAGGCCCGTGTATAATATGAAGGGTAGATGCACTACAAAAGACGGAAAGTGAGGCCGCAATCATTGGCGGATGCCATGGAAGCTGTAAGAAAAGCCGAAAGCTTGGTTTATCCACAGTTTAGACTATTTGAAGATAATGCCTATATTAATGGAGAGCGGGTGCTGAAGGCCTTTCAGCAAGCCCGGGTGCGGGAGCATCATTTTTATGGTTCTACCGGCTACGGCTATGGAGATACCGGCCGTGCAGCATTAGAAAGGGTTTATGCCGAGGTTTTTCAGGCCGAGGATGCCCTGGTGCGCCCGCAGATCGTATCCGGCACCCATGCCATAACAGCTTGCTTGTTCGCGCTGCTGCAGCCGGGGGATGGATTGCTCAGCATCAGCGGCAGGCCCTATGACACCCTGTTAAACATTATTGACGGAGGCCCTGAGCGCAAAGGCACTTTAATGAAGAAGGGCATCCTTTATAAGGAGATACCCCTAACCCGAGCCGGGCTGCCGGATGAAAAGTCTATTAAAGAGGCGGTGGACCGGAATACCAAACTGGTGTTGATCCAGCGTTCCCGCGGCTACAGCCTGCGCCCGGCCATCCCGGTCCAAGGGATTAAACGCCTGGTTGAATTGGTGAAAGGGCAAAAGCCTGACTGCATTGTTCTGGTGGACAACTGTTACGGGGAGTTTGTCGAGCAGCAAGAACCCTGCCAGGCGGGAGCTGATCTGGTGGCAGGCTCCTTGATCAAGAACCCCGGCGGGGGACTGGCCCCTAACGGTGGTTATATCGCGGGACGGGCCCCACTGATCGAGTCCATCGCTTATTACCTTACCGCACCCGGACTGGGCAAGGAAATGGGCTCCAGCCTGGTTGATAAGCGCTGGTTTTTTCAGGGCCTGTTTATGGCTCCGCATACGGTGTTGCAGGCACTGAAGGGGGCGGTTTTATTGGCTGCCCTGTTCGAAGAGGCGGGCTACCGGGTAGAGCCCGGATGGAGTGAGCCCCGGGCTGATATCATACAGTCCATCTGTTTCGATCATATAGACCAGCTGCAGCGCTGCTGTCAGGTGGTGCAGAATTGCTCGCCGGTAGACAGTGATGTGCAGTTGGAATTTGCCCATCTTCCGGGCTATGATGTTCCAGTGATAATGGCAGCGGGCACTTTTGTACAGGGATCTTCAATTGAATTCTCCTGTGATGCCCCGGCCAGAAAGCCCTACTGTGCCTATGTGCAGGGGGGGTTAACCTATGAACACTGTCGTTATGCGGCGGCTCAACTGATTCGGGCATTAAGGCCGCCAGCTGATTGACCTTTAGGAGGTGTATTGATGATGACCGATACTCTGGTGCTGGTTCTGGCGGTGCTTTTAATGCTGGCGGGACTGGTGGGAGTTATTGTTCCATTGATTCCAGGTATACCCCTGATTTTAGGCATCATTGTGGCTTATGGCTGGTATGAAGGCTTTGAGGTTATCAACGTGGCATATATCGCTATGATGGGTGGAATCACCTTGTTGTCGGTAGTCGTCGACTATCTGTCAACTACTCTGGGAGCTAAATATTCGGGCTCCACCCGGGCCGGAGTATGGGGCGCTTTTATCGGCACTTTTGTAGGACTGTTTATTTTTCCTCCCCTGGGATTGTTGATAGGACCCTGGGTTGGAGCCATGCTGGGGGAGTACCTCAGTGTAAACGACATAAACAAGGCTGTGAAAGCCGGATTCGGCACTGTGATAGGATTGTTCTCGGGACTGTTTTTTAATCTTCTATTAGGGATAATAATGGTAGTCTCGTTTTTGGTTAGAGTTATATAGTATACATGCCGCGGAGCGGTTTACTGCCGCAGACAGGTGTGGTATGCTAGGACTTTGAGAACGCTAACAGGAGGCTTATTATGGATAAGAGCACCATTATGAAAATCGCCGCGGACGAGAATGTTAAATTCATCCGGCTGCAATTCACCGACATCCTTGGAGTGATGAAGGCTATCTCCATTACTGAAGATCAACTGGAGAAAGCCCTGGATGGGGAATTGATGTTTGACGGTTCATCTATAGAAGGTTTTGTGCGTATTGAAGAATCTGATATGTATCTTAAGCCGGACTTGGATACTTTTCTGATTTTACCCTGGTCCAATCCCAACTCTGATGCCAAAACGGCGCGTTTGATCTGTGACATCTATGACTCGGATAATCAGCCCTTTCACGGTTCACCGCGCCAGGCCTTGAAGAATATGCTCAAAGAGGCTGCTGAGATGGGTTATTCCATGCAGGTGGGGCCGGAACCCGAATTTTTCATGTTCCACCTGGACGAAGACGGCACCCCCACATTGAAGACCAATGACAAGGCCAGTTATTTCGACCTTCCCCCGGTTGACAAGGGTGAGAACGCCCGCCGGGACATGGTGGAGACCCTGCAGAGCATAGGCTTTGAGATCGAAGCCGCTCACCACGAGGTAGCGCCGGGGCAGCATGAGATAGATTTCAAATACCAGGACGCCTTGAAAACGGCTGATAATATCGTCACCTTCCGTATAGTGGTGCGAACCGTGGCTCAACAACACGGCATGCATGCCACTTTCATGCCTAAACCGCTTTTCGGTGTAGCCGGTTCAGGGATGCACCTGCATATTTCACTTTTTAAAGATGGGAAAAACGCTTTTTACAATGCCGACGATCCGGCTGGGCTGAGCGATGCCTGCCGATATTTTATCGCCGGGGTGATGAAGCATTCCCGGGCTATCACCGCCATCACCAATCCTACCGTAAATTCGTACAAAAGGCTGGTGCCGGGATATGAGGCTCCGGTATATATCGCCTGGTCTTACCGCAACCGCAGTCCCTTAATCCGCATCCCGGCCCGGCGGGGGATAGGTACCCGCATCGAAGTGCGCAGCCCCGACCCCACCTGCAATCCCTACCTGGGTCTGGCAGTGATTTTAAAGGCCGGTCTGGAAGGGATAAAAAACCGGGAAGAACCTCTGCCGCCTGTAGACAAAAACATATATGAGATGAACCTGGCGGATAGAAAACTCAACAATATCGAATCGCTGCCAGAGAATCTCTATGAAGCCATATCTGAGCTGAACCGCGACGAGGTGATCCAGCAGGCCCTGGGGCGTCATATTCACTCGCGCTTCTGTTATGCCAAGATTAAAGAATGGGAAACTTACAGTTCGCGGGTCTACGAGTGGGAAATCGAGGAGTATCTGGAGAAATTCTAGCAGAGGATAGTTGGGAACGGGTGACCCTTGGAAACCCCAGGTGTCACCCGTCTTTATTTGTCACCCTACATACGGCGCAACAGGCCCGCTACTTTGCCTGCTATTACGGCATGCGGAACTATGATAGGCTGCATGGTCCGGTTCTCCGGGCGCAGCTCCACATAACCATCATGCTTGAACAGCCTTTTTACCGTAGCCTCATCTTCCAACAAGGCCACCACGATCTCGCCGTTGCTGGCATCGGCTTGCTGACGGACAATCAGATAATCTCCGTCAAGAATACCGGCATCGACCATGCTGTCGCCCCTGACCTGTAAAAGGAAGTGCTGGCCGCTGCCGATCAACTCCATGGGTACCGGTATGAAAGCATCTATGTTCTGCTCGGCCAGAATCGGGACACCGGCTGCCACCTGTCCGATCAAGGGCAGTGATACTATCTGGGTGAGACTCTGTTCTTCCTGGGTCGGCACCGGAATAATAGCACGTGGTTTAGTAGGATCCTTGCGCAGATAGCCTTTTTCCTCCAACTGTACCAGATGGGCATGCACCGTTGAACTGGATTTCAAGCCAACCGCCTGGCCGATTTCACGCACCGAGGGAGGATATCCGGTATTCTTAATCTGGTTTCTGATGTAACCCAAAATCTGCTCTTGACGGGGTGTTAAATCCTCAGGCACTGGGAATCCCTCCCATCATGTTTGTCAACATTATAGCATACCCCGGCTGATAAAAACACATGTTCGCATGTATTTAACCGGCTGCGGGGAACTGATAAAATGGCTTTGGTCGTTTGTCACTGCCGACAGCCCGCCTATACAGACCAAAAACAATCGGGGGCGGCGTTTTCCAGACTTGACAAAAAACGTTGTCTGGCACCAGGGAACTGGGCTTCAATGATGTCCAACACCTGTTTGACTTCATCCCGCTTGGTCTGCCCGCTGGCCGGGCAGCGCGAAGCCATCACCGGCAGCTTAAGGGAGGCCGCGCATTTCTCAATATCCGCTTCGGCAACATAAACCAAGGGGCGAATAAGGGTAACATCCATTCGATCCAGGTAGGTTCTGGGCTTAAAGACATGGAATCGCCCTTCAAAAAGCATTGATAAAAAGAAGGTATGAACCGCATCATCCATGTGATGGCCTAAAGAAACCTTATTGCAGCCGATATCCCTGGCGATGCGGTTTAAGGCGCCGCGGCGCAGATTGGCGCACAGCGCGCAGGGGTTTTTTTCCCGTCTGTTTTCGAAAACGATACGGCCTATATGGGTGTGCTCCACCCACAATTCCAAACCCAATGATTCGCAATAATCGGCGACAGCCTGATGGTCCTCGCCCCAGCCCATATCCAGCATCACTGGAGAGATGGAGAAGTTCACCGGAGTGTATTTCTGCACCAGCGTGAGGAAGTACAGCATGGTCAAACTATCTTTGCCCCCGGAAATTCCGGCCAGAATTCGATCACCCTCCTCGATCAGGTTGTACTTCAGGCTGGCGTCGCGCACCTGTTTAAACATATGTTTAATCCGTCGCTGGCTCAATTGGCGGCACTCCCATTCCTGCAAATGGCAAAAGTTAAGCAAACACTTCTGCTGTCAAATATCCAACAACTCGTTTTTCCAGCTCGCTCTCCGGTGTTGATCATGTGCCGATCAAGCGAATAGCAAAGCAGTTTCCTGTTATGAAGCGAGTAAACTTGATAAAATGAATCATTGGCCTCAAATCTCTTTCATTACCATTAATTATATCCTAATATTACCAATATAAAAGCCTGGTTGGGTTAACAACCAGGCCGGACTCGTAATGGTTCTATACTGCGGCCGGAGCCGGTTCATAAGCTCGATTCAGCAATACCACGGGGTGCAGAACCTCGGCATTCCAATTGCTGCGCTTGCAGCCGAAGTTGAGCTGCATTATGCAGCTGGGGCAGCAGGTGGCCAGGATGTCAGCCCCGGTGGATGCCGCGTTGGACATCTTTTTGTCCAGGATTTGCATGGAAAGCTGGTGATGGGTGACCGAATAGGTTCCAGACCCGCCGCAGCAACTGGCTGCATGGGGCATTTCCACCAGCTCCACCCCGGGGATGCGGCGCAGCAATTCGCGGGGCTGCTCGGTGATCCCCTGGGCATTAACCAGGTGGCAGGGATCGTGGTAGGTGACCCGCCATTTCCGGTCGATCTTGACATCAACTTGAATATCTAGAACATCAACCAGGAAAACGGTTAGATCCATAACCCGGGCTGCGAATGCAGCGCCATCCTCCTGGTAGGAGGTGCCTTCCAGCACAAACTTCAGGTTCTTCTTGGAAAGGGTGGCCGAACAGGAACCGCAGTCAGTGACGATATAATCCACATTGAGTTTTTCAAACAGTTTGAGGTTGTGTATGGTCAATTGTCGGGCCACATCCATTTTGCCATTGGCAATATGAGGCAGGCCGCAGCATTTCAGGCCTTCAGGGATAAAAACCTCACAGCCGTTGCGGCTCAAGACGTTCACCGCTGCCTGAGCGATCTCGGGATTTAGAAAATCCGTGCCACAGCCCAGGAAATATCCCACCCGGTATCTGCTTTCACCCTGGGCCGGGGTGTATGCCGAAAGCTGACTGCGGGCCGAGTGGGGCGGAATATTATCCAGTATCTTTTCAGCATCTTTCAAGTCGCCCGGCAAGAGCCGGGTCAAACCGATATTGCGGGCCAGCTTCTGCAGCCCCAGCCGCTGGGCCAGACTGGCCACTTTAATAGACTGCTTCATCATCTCCGGTTTGGTCCAGAAGTTCCCGAACAAGAAGTCCTTGCCGCGGTTGGGGTTTTTATCGTTCAAATAGGCGCGTGCGGCCGCATTTAATTCATGTACATCGATGCCGGAGGGGCAATTTGCCGAACAGGTCTCACACATCAGGCACTGCCCCAGCTTCTCATAGACCTCGGGGCTGGGCTCGACCTTGCCGTCACGCAGCATCTGCACCATAAAGACGTGTCCACGCGGGGCGGCGCTCTCTATACCTATTTCACCAAACACCGGGCAAAGCTCCCGGCATTTGCCGCAGCGCACACATTTCATAATCTGTTCTTTTACTGGCGGCAGTTCTTTAAATTCCATATTAATCCTTCCTTCTAAATCTGGTCCTTGGCTTTAGAACAGCTTGCCAGGATTCATAATGCCTTTGGGATCGAAGGCGGCTTTTACCTTTTTCATATAATCAACCGCCGGGCCGTGTTCAAGCACCGCATAACCGCGTCGGGCGGCACCAACCCCGTGCTCGCCGGTAGTGGACCCGTTCATCTCTATGGCCAGCAGATGGATTTCATCTACCAGCTTTTTTACCAGTTCCACTTCTTCCGGGTTTTCAGGATTAATAACCGGAGCACAGTGCACATTGCCGTCTCCGATGTGGCCGTAATTAACCACTTGTATTCCGTATTTTTCACCCAGGGCACGGATGGCCCGCAGGACGTCGGCTACTTTTGATATAGGGACACTAATATCTTCTCCCGCAAAAATCCGGCTGCCGTCAGCTCTTACCCGGGCCGCGGCGGTGGCGGTGATACTGCGGCCTTCCCATAACTCCGCCATGCGTTTCTTTTCAGTGGACCATTCCACCTGGCGCGCCCGGCGGCCGGCCACTTCTTTTATAATCTGGCCTTCATATTCCACCCCGGGCGGGTTGCCGTCCACTTCAAACAGCAGTATGGCTTCGGCCTCAGGCAAGTTGATGTGCGGTTTGAAATCGTTTACCGCCTTGATGGCAGAACCGTCCAGTATCTCTATCCCCGAAGGCAAAACTCCGGCTTGATACACTTCCAATACGGTGGCCGGGGCGTCATCTAAATGGTCGAACACCGCCATGGCAATGCCCCGCGCTTTGGGACGGGGGAAACAGCGCAGGCGAATCTGGGTGACAATCCCCAGAACCCCTTCAGAACCGACCATCAATTTGGTAAGGTTTAAACCCGAAACATTTTTGATGCAGCGGGCCTGCTGACCACCGGTTATGATTACATCACCGGTGGGGGTGACCACTTCCAATCCCAGAACATAGGGCTCAGTGGTCCAATACTTGACGGCTCGCAGACCGGAGGCGTTATTGGCCACCATGCCGCCGATGGTACACATTTTGCTGCTGCCCGGATCGGGCGGAAAGAACAGATTAAATTTGGCCAATTCGTCATTCAGGTCAGCATGTATAACCCCGGGGCGAACCACTACCTGCATGTTGTTCACATCGATCTCCACAATCTCTCTCCAGCGGGAAAGATCTATTACAATGCCGCCTTCGACGGCTACACACCCTCCGGTTTCGCCGGTACCGGCCCCGCGGGGGATGATATTGACATCATTCTCATAAGCCAAACGCACCACTTTTTGCACCTCTGCAGTCGATGCCGGCAGGACTACGGCTGTGGGCGTCACCGGTTGCAGTTTGGTGAGAAAGGAACTGTCGTAAGAATAATACATTAAATCCAGGTCATCGATCAGCACTTTATCCCGACCCAGCATTTTAACCAATTCTTTCTTGATATCGGCGTTATTCATATATTTCCTCCTAAAGCGGCATCACCTGATGTCGAATTTCCAGCCTATTATATCATAAAGGACACCCCTTAAGGGTCACTTTTTGGCCTCAAGACAATTTGAACGGTCATGTATACAATGACGATTCACCGGTGTTTTGGGCACTGACAATCAGGGCTAGACATCCTTACTTGATTTTCCTGATATAGAAGCATAAACTAATACCTATACATACCGGCTTTAACGGTAAATTCGGAAGGCGGCAGACTTCCGGCTGAAGGATGGTGGATCGTTTTGAAGCATCGCTTGGCTTATGGCAAAGAATGGCTGGAAGTTGATATTCCAGACCAAAATCTAGCAGCCATTCTGAAACCGGGATCCAGTAAGGAAACGCCGGCAAATGTCCAAGACAATAATACTATAATCCGTCAGGCCTTGAACCATCCCGTAGGCAGCCAGACCATCGGGGAAATAATCAAGCGCAAATCAGCCCGGAGCGCAGTTGTGATTGTAAACGATATCACCCGGCCCACCCCGTACCGGTGGATGCTGCCCCCGCTGTTGGAAGCCATCGAAGCGGGGGGGATACCCCCGGAGCAAATCAAGCTGGTCATCGCCCTGGGTATTCACCGGCCCCATACCCGTGAAGAAAACCGGCAGATATTCGGCACAGATATCTGTGCCCGCTACCAGGTGATAAATCATGATTGTGACGGCAACTTATCCAGCCTGGGCCGGTTGTCAAACGGCTGGGATCTGCTTATAAACCGCGATGTGGCCGAAGCCGACTTGCTGATCTCAACCGGTGTGGTGGAACTGCATTATTTTGCGGGCTGGTCCGGCGGGCGCAAGTCAATTCTCCCCGGGGTAGCGGCCCGTTCGCTTATCGAGGCCAATCATCGCATGATGGACGATCCCCGGGCCTGCCTGGGCAATTATACTGATAATCCAGTCAACGATCTGATGCTGGAAGCTGCCCGGACAGCAGGGCTGGACTTCATCCTGAACGTAGTGACGGCTGGAAAAGAGGAGATCATATACGCAGCTGCCGGAGATGTCTATCAAGCCTGGCTGGAGGCGGTCAAATACGCCGAGGCCGGCAATCTGGTTCATATAGAGAAGCCCGTCGATGTGGTCATCGCTTCCTGCGGGGGCTTTCCCAAGGACATAAACGTATACCAGTCCCAGAAGGCCCTGGATGCGGCGGTTCAGGCGGTCAAACCGGGCGGCACCATCATCTGGGTGGCGGAATGCCGGGAAGGAATGGGTGAAGATACCTTTGCTGAATGGATTGCCGACGCGGGGTGCCCGGAGGACATTGAAAAGCGTTTTTTTGAAGGTTTTGAGCTGGGTGGGCATAAAGCTTTTGCCATCTGCCGTATCCTGAAAAAGGCGGATATCCTCATGGTAAGCAGCTTGCCTGGCGATATGGTCAAGGCCATGTTCGTCACCCCCTGTCCTGATTTGTCTCAAGCCCTGAATATGGCCCGGCAAAAACACGGCCCCGGCATGTCGGTAATTATTATGCCACAGGCGCCGCGCATTGCGGTCAGGCAGGCCGGGCAAGCATAAATCCCCGGTCAAACCAATAAAATATTAATAAAGATGCCGCCCGTATGGGGACTGGCACCAACTCAAAGGGGAATACGATGCATCAGGATATTCGCGATATTATACCCGCTGACCATGTAAAGTACGATGAACCCATGTCTCTGCACACCACCTTTCAAATCGGAGGTCCGGCTGATATTCTGGTGATCCCCTCCACAGCGGAGGAGATCATAAATGTTTTGCGATATTGCCGGGAGCAGAAACTACCACTATTCGTATTCGGACTGGGGAGCAATATCCTGGTCCGCGACAAAGGCATACGCGGGGTGGTCATGAAACTGGGCCAAGGGTTAAAAACCATCCGCATTCAGGACCGGCAGGTGTACGCGGAGGCGGGGGTACAGATAGCCGAGCTTTGCCGGGTGGTGGCTCGAGAGGGCTTAAGCGGTCTGGAGTTCGCCGAAGGCATACCGGGCAGTTTGGGCGGGGCCGTGGTGATGAATGCCGGCGCATATAATGGTGAAATGAAAGATGTACTCACCTCGGTAAGGGCGGTAGATCTCAATGGAACGCGCTATGACTTTGATGCAGAACAGCTGCAGTTGGGCTATCGCAGCAGTATATTGCAGGCGGGGGAATATATCGTGCTATCCGCTGCATTAAAACTCAAACCGGCCGACCCGGAGGCCATTCAAGCCACCATGAGGGACTATGCCCAGCGCCGCAGCGATAAGCAGCCCCTGGATCTCCCCAGCGCGGGCAGCACCTTTAAAAGACCCAGCGGTTATTTTGTAGGGCCGCTTTTGGAGCAGCTGGGACTAAAAGGATTCCAGATCGGCGGCGCCCAGGTGTCCACCAAACATGCCGGCTTTATCGTCAATACCGGCAATGCCAGGGCTGCTGATGTATTGGATTTGATCGAACATATTCAAGAAACCGCCAGGGGTAGTCTGGGCATCGATTTGCATCCTGAAGTTAAACTGGTGGGCGAAGAATAAACCGAGGCAAGATTGATAGCGGAACGGCGATGAATTCATCGCCCTTTTAACTTTGCGGGGTCGATTGCCATGCAGGTGCTGTTGTGTGCCATCAATGCTAAATATATCCATTCCAATTTGGCGGTCCTGTATTTGCGTCAGGCCGCCCTGAGGGCAGGCTTTGACAGCGTAATCCGCGAATTCAGCATCAATGAACCGATCGGCTATATCCTTTCCGAATTGCATCGACACCGCCCCGATGTGGTGGCTTTTTCCTGCTATATCTGGAACATAGAAATGGTTTTGAAGCTCAGCGACGATATCAAAAAAATCAACCCGCAATGTGCGGTCATTTTAGGCGGGCCGGAAGTCAGCTTTTGCGCTGAGGAGATCCAGGCCGCTCATCCTAGCGTCGACTATGTGATCAGCGGGGAAGGGGAGGCGGTGTGGCCGCTGTTGCTAGCTGCTTTGCAGCAGGGCGAGATTCATCCCCGCCTGCCCGGAGTCGCTTTCCGGGTGGGACAAATCCCGGTAAGCCAGGATTCATCACCGCTGGTGGCTCCCCTGGATGAGCTGCCTTACCCTTATGAAGGCATGGATCAGATCCAGAAGCAGATCCTCTATTACGAAAGCTCCCGGGGCTGCCCGTTTAAATGCAGTTATTGTATTTCTTCCCTGCAAAGCGGGGTGCGTTTCATGTCCCTGCATAGGGTAAAGACTGATTTAGAGCATATGAATGCCCTTAAACCCTTGGAAATCAAGTTTGTCGACCGCACCTTCAATTGTGATCAGACCCGGGCCCAGACCATTATGGAATTCATAACGGGGTTGCCCGGACAAACCCGCTACCATATGGAAATCTCCCCCCAGCTGCTCAATGAATCCTTTTTAAATTATTTGGAAAAACTCCCCCAACAGCGCTTTGCTTTTGAAATCGGGGTGCAGTCCACCCACGGCCCGACCCTGAAAGCGATAAACCGGCCGGGGGACTGGGACAAAATCTCAACTTATATTCGGCGCCTGCGCCGGGCAGACAATATCCACCTGCATCTGGATCTGATCGCCGGACTTCCTGAAGAAAGCTACTCCACTTTCAAGACCGCGTTTAATCAGGTTTATAAATTAAAACCGCATCACCTGCAGCTGGGTTTTCTTAAGATGCTCCCTGGAACCAGGATGCGCCTGGAGGCTGAAAACGGCCACTACCAGTTTCAGAGCCATCCCCCTTATGAGGTTTTATCTTCAAGCTGGCTATCTTATGAAGAAATGGTCTTACTGCATCACATCGAAGACGTCCTGGAAAAATACTATAATGCGGGTCTGGCCCAAGCAACACTGGAGGAAATCATTACCCGCCGTTATGATAACGATGCCTTCAGTTTTTGGGAAGATCTGGCCGCTTACTGGTATCAAGAGGGCCATTATGGGATTGGGGTGAGTCCGGCGGAGCGCTACGGCATAATCAAACGGTTTCTGGACCGTGAGTACCCTGAATCAAGAGAACAACATCATGATTGGCTCAAATTTGACTTATTAAGGGACCGTCTATCTTTTAACCTGCCCGCCGGCTTTCACAGCAGCCCCGATGGTTCGGAAACCCTGAACAAATTACTTAAACAAAGCGGCTTCATCGAACAATACCTGCCGGAATTCGAAGGGCAATCGATTCGCGAGATTAAAAAGCGGGCCATATTGGAGCATTTTAAATACCTGCCCCAAAGCCGGGAGACTGCGCCCCATCCCGGGCTGCTGCTTTTCGTATATCCGGAAAAAGGCCAGCCCGCCCGCAGAGTAGAGGAGGTCGGCCTGGCGGAGTGAATTCAGAGTAATGATTTATACTTTACGGCGCGATTATCCAGGGGAACTGAAGAATCGCTTCGCATAACCTGCCAAGCGCCATGTATACAGTGTTTTTCCATGGCAGCCCCTTGACTATGACGGCTTTTGGTTTAGTCTATATAAATAGGATTATATAGGATTACAAAAGTAAATTTGGGAGGCAGTTATGACAAAAAAAACCCGTGTAGCCATCGTAGGATATGGAAATATCGGCCGCTATGCCGTGGAAACCCTAAAATGCACCCCTGATATGGAACTGGCCGGAGTAGTGCGCAGATCCTCTTCTCTGAACGAACCCGCACCGCCAGAACTGGCGGACGTACCGGTGGTGGACAACATCACCAAACTTGACGGGGTCAAGGTCGCCCTGCTGTGCACCCCCACCAGATCAGTGCCCGAATACGCCCCGGACATTCTGAAGCTGGGCATCAATACCGTGGACAGCTATGACATCCATGGCCAATTAGCCGGCCTGCGCCGGGAATTGGACGCCGTAGCCAAAGCCCATGGCACAGTAGCGGTGGTCTCAGCAGGCTGGGATCCGGGGTCTGATTCTATGGTGCGCTGTATGTTTGAATTTATGGCGCCTAAAGGCATAACCTACACCAATTTCGGGCCGGGAATGAGCATGGGCCACTCGGTGGCGGTGAAATCAGTTCCCGGGGTAGAAAACGCCCTGTCCATGACCATTCCTCTTGGAACCGGGGTGCACCGCCGCATGGTTTATGTACAGACCTCGGTAGGTCAGGACTTTGAGACTATTAAACAGGTCATCAAAAACGATCCATATTTTATTAAAGACGAAACTCATGTTTTCCAGGTTGATGATGTCGATCAGCTCATCGATATGGGCCATGGGGTGGAAATGGAGCGCAAAGGCGTCTCCGGCCAGTCTCATAATCAGTTGCTGAAACTGGAGATGCACATCAATAATCCGGCCCTGACCGCACAGATCATGGTGGCTTCAGCCCGGGCCACATTGAAGCAGAACCCGGGCGCCTATACCATGATTCAGATACCCATTATCGACTATATGTACGGTGATGAAGAAGAGATCATCAGCCGCTTCATATAAATATACCAGGCCTCATCCACAGGGGGGCGATATGCCGGGGGAATTGTTGTCTCATTGGCTCATGGCTACCTGGCCTCAGTAAAGTCCAATTTATGAAATGCATAAAAAGCCGGGCTTAAAGGCCCCGGCTTTTTCGCTGTTTATCTAAAATATACCCTGTTCTGTTATAATATTGCTAGTATTTTACATGAAAAGAGATATTGGTTTTGCACGACGATTCAGATCAGCCCTCCATAATCCCGGATGACACGGATGAAGAATACGGCAGATTTCGGCAGCGCTCGCCTCTGTTAAGAGTGATAGCTGCCTTGGTAGTGATAGGATTTCTGCTTCTGGCCCTGCCCAATATTTCCCGACTCCTGGATTCAAATCCCCGGCTTAGCCAGGACCCGGCCTTAAACCGGGATCCGGTCGCATCGGCGGCCCGTCCGGCCATTGTGTCCATAGAGGCGCAGACTCAGGATGGCTTGGGGATCACGGTAAAAAGGGGAACCGGCTTCAACATCAGTGAAGATGGACTGATCATCACCAACCAGCATGTGGTATCCGGGGCTGCTGTGGTGAGCGTCGTTTTTATCGACGGCAAAAAATACTTTAGCAAAGACTGGGTGCAGGTCGGGGATACCGATCTGGCGGTGGTGGACATTGAGGCTCAGAACCTGCCCTGCTTAAGGCTAAACTACAGCGCTCCGCAAGCAGACCAGGCCGTGGTTGTAATCGGAAATCCTTTGAACATGGAACGACTGATCCAAAAGGGCGCCATAAGCGATGTCAGCATTCCGGCTAAAGGCAAAGGCCTCGCCTATATCGAGATTCTCGTCACCGCGGCTCCCGGACTAAGCGGCAGTCCGGTAATTGATGGATCAGGCCAGGTAATAGCGGTGGTTTATGCCGCCAGAAAACATGATCAGTCCGGTCAGAATACCACTGCGCTGGCCATACCGCTCAGTGCGGTGCAAGACGATTTGCACCAGGCCCTGCTCCAGCTGCGATAAGCTTAACCGCCTATGGTTTATCGCGAATGACGGTTACTGAAGTGGAGTCAAACATGGCGAAAACCTCGTCGCCTTTATTAAGATTCATATCTTTGGCGGCATTGGCGGTGATGGTGGCGGTTACCAACTGGTCTCCGATATCAATCTGAACTTCTGTCATATCCTGGCCTTGTTTTACAGTCATTATTTTTCCCACCAGTTTATTGGCATCACTCATGCGCATAAATAATAGCTCCTTTTTGTCTTTAGTTTTGATTAGTATGTGCAAATCGAAAAGAAACCAACAAACACCTTGAGCTACTTGTCAACAGAGGGCAGGAAAGGTATATAAGCTAATGTTTATCTCGTATTATATTGTTATATAAGCTATTCTGTCGTTTTAAGCCTATTATTATAAATATATGTTTAAATAAGTTCTGACTTAATATTTCTGTCAATCCGACCCGCTGCCAATCGTGTTGTGATAACTTCACCCCAGTTTGCGGACAATATGGTAAACTGCAGATAGTGTTTGTGTTGACAGGATTTTCCCTGGTTTAAACTGGATTTTCGGGTGATAATTTTGCATATCAAAACTGCCTATTGGGCCGGACTTAAACGTTCTTATACAGTTGTCAAATTGTTTGTCGATATCTTTTGGGCATTTTACTCGCTGCGCTTCAAGAAAATTGTTCACAGACCGGAATGGGTGGAGGAACAGCGGCGGCTTTTATACGCTTCTCAGGCTCGTTACTTCAGAGTAACCGCAGTCGAATTGGGAGGACTGTTGATTAAGCTGGGGCAATTCCTCAGCACCAGGGTCGATATCCTTCCTCAAGCTTCGATTCAGGAATTGGCCGGCCTTCAGGATGAGGTGGCCGAGGTGCCTTTTGAAGAAATACGTATCCAGGCTGAAAGTGAATTAAAACAGCCCCTGAACTCTGTTTTCGCACACTTCGACCCACAACCCCTGGCATCAGCGTCTCTGGGACAGGTTCATACCGCCTTCCTGGCGGACGGCAGAAAAGCCGCGGTTAAAATTCAGCGCCCCGGCATCGATGAACTGGTTGAAATCGATTTGAAATCCATCCGCAAAGTAGTGGAATTTATTAAAAGATTCACGGAGTGGCAGCGATTTATCGATTTAGACGCTATTTACGAGGAATTTGCCGAAACCCTCAGAGCAGAACTGGATTATATACAGGAAGGGCACAACGCTGAAACCGTTGCCGCCAACAGTAAAGAAGATCATCTTTTTGCGGCTCCGGCCATCTACTGGGAATATACTTCCCGGCGGATTTTAACCATGGAATTCATGGAAGGCATTAAAATCACCGAACATGCGCAGATTGCTGCGGCGGGGTTGGACCGCAAGAAGATTGCGGCCCAGTTGCTGGGCATTTATGTACGCCAGATATTAATCGACGGCTTTTATCATGCCGACCCTCATCCCGGCAACCTCTTTGTTACTCCCGGCGGAGTAGTTGTCATGGTCGATTTTGGAATGGTCGGTACGGTATCGGGTGAAATGCGTCCTCTATTGGTGGAACTGGTTTTGGCCATCACCCGGCGCGACTATTTTGCGGTGGTCGAGCAGCTAAAAAGACTGGGATTTTTGCGTCGTGATACAGACAATATGCTCCTGGTTCGAGCGGTATCCATATTTCTGGAGCATACCCTGGGAAGCGGGCAGGAAATCAATCAAACCGATCTGCAGGATTTCCTCAAGGATTTGGAACGCCTGCTTTACGAACAGCCTTTTCAGATTCCGGCCCGCTTTACCTTCCTGGGCCGGGCATTGGGTACATTGTACGGCATTTGCGTAGATTTGGATCCCGATATAAACTTTGTTGAAGTATCACGTCCTTATGTCGATAAATTCCTGGGCAGTGAGAATACGGTTTATACCATTGCCTTCGACAAGGCCCGGGGCCTGGCCAAAGCAATGATTGATATTCCCGGTTTGCTGGAACGTGTGCTTATCAAAGCGGAGCGCGGTGACCTGCATATTAAAATGGACGCCCCCGATTTTAAAGAGAGCATGGCAGAGAATACCCGGGCTATGATTTCCCTGGGATGGGCTCTGGTTTTTGGTTTTATATTGCTGGCTTCTACTTATTTACTCACTCAGCAGTATCTATGGGAGGCCCGCATAGGAGCCGGGCTGTCTTTGCTGTCTCTGTTCTTCATGATCTTAAGCCGGCGCAAACCGGGTAGGCGAAAGGCCCCGCACCCGCCTATTCTGGTTCGCCGCGGCCCGGAATAAGGAGGAGGGCGATGTCAGAGAGATTTGTTCCCGAAGAACTGCAGAGATTATCAAAAGGAAAGATTGCCAGGCTGCCGCCTTGTGTACAATTGCTTCAAGGTAATCCCTTAGAGGTGGACGCAGGCCAAAAAGTGACCCATCTCTTCCCGGTCTCAGAACAGTTTACTAATGCGGTGGGCTCTATGCAGGGCGGCTTTATTACCGCCGCCTTCGACAATGTGTTTGGCCATCTGGGCTACATGATTTCCGCAGGCAGACAGATCGCTACCCTGGATATCAATACTACTTTTATCCGCCCCGTATTCCCCGGAGATCAGCTGCGGATAACCGTACACCTCAAGCATTGCGGCAAAACCGTAGCATATATGGAAGGGGAGGCCGTAAATTCTGAAGGCCATACCATTGCCTGCGCCCAGACCCATATAATTTTTTTAAATGAATAAATCAGTTTATTATTACTGTTTATTCAAGACGACCCCAGGCTTGGAATAGTAATTATCATATCATTTCGTTGAGTTAAGCGAAATGATTGTCAATTTTAAGATAATTTCCTCATGTCTAGGGCCATAAACATATATTTAGTAGTTTCATAGCTTATTTAGCGGAATTTTAGTTTTCTTCTAAACATTTGTTAGGCATATGGTTAAAGTACTTTGACATATGGCTGCTTTAAAGAAAACTACATATTTAAGAGGTGCTGTGCAATAACTGTGGAAACTATAAATACATGCTGATGAAAACTGCCTGCCCAGTACAAGTGAGGAGGATGTAATATGCTTTTTGAACCTATTAAAATCCACAACCTGATGATTAAAAACCGCATCGTTATGCCGGGATTTCATTTGAACTACGCCCAGGAGGGAGCCGTCACCGAAAAACTGATCAATTTCTATGAGGCCCGTTCCAAAGGTGGAACCGGACTGATAATGATTGGCGGGGCTGCGATTGAACCCAACGGGGTTTTCGCGGGTTGGATTTCTATGCATGAAGACGGTCTTATACCGGGACATAAGCGCTTGACCGATGCGGTGAAATCCCATGGCGCCCGGATCGGCCTGCAATTGTTGCAGCAAGGCCGCTACTCGGCCGGTTTTACTGAAGGAAAAGACGTTTTTGCACCTTCGGCGGTGCGCTCGCGAATGACCGGGTGTATACCCCGGGAGTTGACCCGGGAAGAGATTCAAAAAGTGATAATGGATTTCGGCGCTGCCGCCAGGCGCGCACGGGAAGCCGGCTATGACCTGGTCGAAATCAGTAGCTCAGCGGGATATATCATCAATCAATTTCTGTCGCCTTTTACCAATCTGCGCCAGGATGAATATGGAGGTTCCCTGCCGAATAGGATGCGTTTTGGCCTGGAGGTCATCGCCGAGGTACGCCGTCAGGTGGGCCCGGATTATCCAATCAGTGTGCGTCTGGGTGGCCAGGATTATATAGAAGGGGGGGCCACCTGGCAGGATGTGCAGGTCTTTGCGAAAGAGCTGGAAAAAGCCAGCGTAAACCTCTTCAATGTTACCGGGGGATGGCATGAAACCGCCATCCCGCAGTTGAACGGAGATGTCCCGGCCGGTGCTTACAGCTATTTAGCGGGTAAGATTAAAAGCCAGGTAGCAGTGCCGGTGGTAGCCAGCAATCGCATTGCTTCCCCCCGGATTGCCGAGCAGGTGCTTTTAGCAGGAAAGGCCGACATGGTTTCAGTGGCCCGCGGCCTCCTGGCTGATCCGGAGTGGCCCGAGAAGGCTCGAAAAGGCCATAAGCCCCTCAGGAAGTGCATTGCCTGCATGCTGTGCCTGGATCAAATATTCAAACGCCAGCCGGTGATATGCGCGGTTAATCCGCTTTGCGGCGACGATAACCAGGTGATACCGGCTGCAGAGATCAAACGGAAAATACTGGTGGTCGGGGCCGGCCCGGCCGGACTGGAAGCGGCCTGTACCCTGGCAGAGCGGGGGCACCAGGTTACCGTGTGGGAAAAGCAAGAGGCTATTGGGGGACAGTGGCGTTTGGCGGCAGTCCCGCCGGGAAAAGCCGACTTTTTGCCTCTATTAAGCTATTATGAAGAACGTATGGCTCAAGCCGGAGTGGAATTGATATTGGGCAAGCCCGCCACCCCTGAAGAAACCCTGGCCCGGGGGGCAGATGCGGTGATTATTGCCAGCGGAGCCCAGCCGGTGAGCGAAGTGCCTTTTCCCTGTGAGACGGTCCGGGTTTTGCAGGCCTGGGAAGTGCTGGCCGGGGCTCCGGTAGAAGGTTCCAACATATTGGTGGTCGGCGGGGGCTCGGTAGGCTGTGAGACTGCCTTATACCTGGCTGAACAGGGCGCCCTGGATGCGGATACTGCCAAATTCATGCTCATCCACGAGGCGGAACCGCCCGATGAGATCCGAAAACTGTTGCTGACCGGGAGTTATAAAATTACTATCGTAGAACAACAAAAGAGTCTGGCTCGTGACATGAACAATGCCACCCGCTGGCTGCTGCTCAAAAATCTTGATATGTTCGGGGTAAACATTTACACTCAAGCTTCTGTTGAGGGAGTCTCCGCATCAGGTGCGACACTGCGGCAAGACGATGCTCCGCTGACTATTAAAGCCGACACGGTCGTCCTGGCGTTGGGGGCCAGGGCAGACAACGCCTTATATGAAGCCCTGACCGGTCAGCCTGATGTTTACCTGTTGGGAGACGCCCGGCGTCCCGGAAAGGTTCATGAGGCCATACATGAGGCCCACAAGCTGGCCTGCAGTCTATGAGCCTGCCATACAAAGATTATGGAATGGATAGGGGACAATAGTATGAAAAATATGCAGTTTGCGATACTGGGGCTGGGCCGTTTCGGTTTCAGCCTGGTCAAGGAGCTGAGCCGCATGGGGTTGGATGTCCTGGCGGTGGATTCTGATCCTAACAAGGTTAATCTGGCCCGCGACATCGCTACCTACGCGGTGGAGGCTGACAGCACTGATGAACAGGTCTTAAAAACCCTGGGAATACGCAATTTTGACGTAGTGGTGGTGGCTATCGGAGAGAACGTACAGTCCAATATTCTGACCACCATTTTGCTCAAAGACATGGAAGTTCCCATGGTAGTCTCCAAAGCCCAAAACCACCTGCATGGCCGGGTACTCGAAAAGATCGGCACCGACCTGGTCGTCTATCCGGAGCGGGACATGGCGATTCGGGTGGCCCAGTCACTCTTGACCAAAAGCGTACTTGATCATATTAACCTGTCCAGTGAATACAGTATTCTGGAGATCATTACCCCTGCTTTGTTTGTCGGTAAGACCCTCCAGGAGAGCAATATCCGGGAAAAGCATAATGTTAATATTATCGCCATTAAACGCGGGGAAGAGATCATTGTTAATCCCACCTCCAACCAGACCGTCCTTGCCAACGATATCCTGGTGGTTCTAGGTAAAAACATTTATCTCGATAAACTCAGCGATCTTTAGCAGTAATAGTTCGGAGGATATGGATGGGCAGTTTTCGTTTGAGTCCGCCGCAGGTGGTAGCAGGCGGTTTCATTCTGCTAATAATACTGGGCAGCCTGCTATTAGCCACCCCCTGGGCCACGGCCAACGGTGAAAGCGATGGGCTGACAGCCGTCTTTACCGCTACTTCGGCGGTCTGTGTCACCGGTTTGATAGTGGAAGACACCGCCACTTACTGGAGTTTTTTTGGGCAGGTTGTCATCATGCTTTTGATGCAGTTAGGCGGTTTGAGCATTATGGCCATGGCTACCTTTTATGCGCTCTTGTTTGGGAAACGCATCGCCTTGCGGCAGCGAATGTTCATGCAAGCCGCCATTAACAAATCTTCGCCGGGAGGAATAGTCAGCCTTTTCCGCTATCTGATTATTTTTAGCCTGGGGATTGAGCTGGCCGGAGCTTTGCTTTTGACTTTGCATTGGATCCCTCAAATGGGCTTTACCAAGGCGCTTTATTTCGGATTGTTCCACTCCATTTCCGCGTTTAACAACGGCGGCTTTGATTTGTTCGGCAATTTTGCCAGTTTGTCCGGCTTCAGAACCGACGCCCTGACAAATTTGGTTATTTCCATCCTCATCATTGCGGGAGGACTGGGTTTTGTAGTCATCGCTGAAATCATCAGCTTTAGAAGCCGCGGTCGCTTCTCCCTGCACAGCAAGATCGTGCTCTCCACCACTGCAGTGTTGCTGCTCCTGGGAACTCTCTTCATATTGGTGGCAGAATACAATCATGCTTTGCAGGAATTATCTTTCCCCGGCAAGGTGTTGACCGCCTACTTTCACTCCGTAACCCGCACCGCCGGTTTTGTGACTATGGATATCACCACCCTTTTTCAAGGCACCCAGTTCTTAATGATCCTCTTGATGTTCATCGGCGGTTCTCCGGGCTCCACCGCAGGCGGGATGAAAACCGTGACTTTTACCGTGGTTTGGGCGGCCATACTCAGCCAGATGCAGGGTAAAAAGGATGTCGAAATCTTCAGAAGGCGCATTCCTCAGCAGGACGTTATCCGGGCTCTGGCTATTATCGCCATGTCCGGTTTTTATGTCTGTGCCAGCATTCTGCTGCTTACCTTTATACAAGGAGCCGATAGCCTGAACAAAATCGTTTTTGAGGTGGTTTCCGCCTTTGCTACGGTGGGGCTGTCATTGAACTACACTCCGGAGTTGAACACTCTGGGCAGGCTAATGATCATTCTTACCATGTTTGTTGGCAGGGTGGGGCCCTTGACTCTGGCGGTGGCATTTGCTCAAAAAGAACGGCAGGTTGATATTCGCTACGCCGAGGAAGAAGTCATGATCGGTTGAGCCAGGCAAGCAGGGACGGTGACAAAAAGGACTGTCCAGGACCACTGTGGTCATGCCTCCGGCTCCAGCAGGGAGAGAGCAGCTACAGAAAATGCCCTAATCGCAATCACTAGCGGCTATAAGGCCATGACCGTTAATTATGCTCGAATCATATCGCTAAAACCGGATAAACGCTTAAATAAAGTCATAGGCCTGGACCAGATCGTTTAGCTGGTATTTTAGAGCGGGGCGGTAGAGGATAGTTTTCTCTGCTTGGCTGGGCACGCGGTGCACGTAAAAAAGCAGAGCGAGCGACGGAAGCGAAGAACAAGACGCGCAATAGGCCCGCGATTGAGGCGTACAAATAGTACGTTGATTGAGCGGACCTATTGAGCAACGCAGTTATTCGTTTTTGTCGACGATCTGAGCTGAGCGGTTTTGCCGCTCAGTTACGCAATCATATGGAAATCTAATGAAAACCGGAGTTGACGACCTTCACTATAGGAGGTTTCACCCGGCGCCTCTTCCTTATTATCCGACCTGGGTGGATAGGAAAACAGGCAGCGTCATATGACCGACCTGTTCCTGAAGCTCTTCGATTTCATCTATATGGCGGTCTTCATCGTTCAGGATTTGTTGCAGTATTTCCCGAGTGGCGTAATCATTTACGTCTCCCGCCAACTTTATGGCCTGATTATAAGCCGCAATGGCTCCTGCTTCTGCCAGACGGTCGTTTTCAAGCTGTTTGGGAATCTCACTGCCGATATGGATATCTTTGAGCTGACTCACGATGGGCACGCCTTCGAGGAAAAGTATTCTCGAAATCAAGGTCTCGGCATGTTTCATTTCAGTAATAGCCCGCTTTTCAAATTGATCATGCAGTTTACCATAGCCCCAACTCGCACACATTTCAGAATGGACGATGTACTGGTTGATTGCGGTCAGTTCGTCGGCCAGCAGTGAATTCAAGGCTTCGATAAGCTTGGGATCTCCTTTCACGTCAAGTCCTCCCTTCTTATATCAAAAATACAAACAATTATAATTATACAATATCATCCAGCCGGGCTTGAGGCAAATGAATTGTACCATAATGTCAAATGGCGGCTTTGGCTACTCAGTACCCAGTGGTTTTGCTGTTCCTCTGCATCGCCGCTTACCAGTCCTTCTTCATGAATCAGTTGGGGGGTTAAACATTTTACCTGATATTCCGATGGCATCAGATTATTTGGAGGGAGTTTCGACATCATATTCCTGCCCCGGCAATGTTATTTCAACCCCCTGAGGCAAAAGCCACAACTCGATCATGCTTTTACAGCATGGGCACATGCCTTGGGCGAGCTTCTCCGGCTGGCAAACGCCAAGGATATTAATATTTACTGTCATCCCCATCGTTTCTTGGCCGTCTTGGTCGTGGCGATCTTCAGGCGGTTTTTCCCGCGGTTTGAGATGAAACTTAATGGGCGTGAACAAAGTCATGATTTTGGCCAAGACTTTTTTCAGTTTATGCGCAGGGTTTGAATCCGGTTTTTCAGGCCTGTGCGTCATCCCTGGTCGGAGTTCCGGCATCTTGTTGGTACCTCCCGTATTTTTAAAACCTGGGGTTTATTGTGCAAAATTAAACGGACTGTTCAATTGTCCTTAAAGAAATTCTCAATATCAACGCCCAGAATCTGTGATATTTTATACAAGTCGGTGGATTCAATCGATCGTCTATTTCTCTCTATGTTACTCAGCCATTGGGGTGTTCGCCCCATTTTACCGGCCACCCATTCCAGGGTTACGCCTTTGCTTTTTCGGATTCTTGCGATGTTCTGCCCAATTCTCAGCCATTCCCTCTTCCCCATGTTTTCACTCCCATGAAACAAAACGTTTAAGGATGGTCTTAGTATAAGGGAGAATATGGAAGCCGTCAACACATTTAGTTTAAAGATTTATTCTCTGCGTTTAAATTTGGTAAACTAGGTGCGAGGAGTGAGGCGGATGAGCTTAGGAGAAAGACTGCGATCAGCTCGAGAGGAAAAAGGTTGGAAGCAAACCTACGTGGCTAAGATATTGGGGATTACCAGCCAATCTTTATCCAACTACGAACGGGGAGACCGGGACCCGGATACCTCTTTGTTAGCCCGGTTGGCTGATTTGTATGAAGTGACCACAGACTATTTGCTCGGCCGTGACCAGATAGAAGTAAAAATGGAGATCGACCCGGAGGAAATAAAAACTGTGTACGACATGGACAAATTGGCCGAGGAACTCAGACAATCTTTGAACCAGGCCCTGGCTGAAGGGGTTTTGACGGAAGACCAGGCCAAACAAACTCTTGACATCGCCCGGCAGACCATGAAACTGATCATCGATTCGAAAAAAGGCCAATAGAAAGGACATAGATGGCGCCCAAAACCACTCTGCACACAACCCGGTCAGTGTTGTTACCGGAGGCATAGGCGGCGGAGCTGTGAGTTATATGAATACAGCCCAAGGGCGAAAATACCGGAATTCCTTAATCAATTCCGCAAGCGGACCAAGATTGAACCTAAGAACGCAGAATTAAAAAGAATCCATGAATCGGGCAAAGGCTACGGTCTATGAAGCATCCGCATTCAGGCCAAACTAACAGCTCTGGCACATAATTTAAAGCGGATAACCAAGCTGGTATCCGCTTTACAAGACCTGAATAATCATTTGGACAGTTGCTGCAGCGCCGATTATTGATTAACCGATCAGATTGGATCAGAAAATACGCAATCACAGTTTAAAAGACTACGTTTTCAGTGATCTCGGACCGTCCCCATTTGTCACCATCCCCGGTTACCTCTGTTCTAATTCAGGCTTATCTGAACCAGGTTACCTTTTGCTTCAATTCCGGGTCCAGACGGGGTGGGGCTTTGGGTATATATTCCGGGTACCCTATGGGTGTAACCGCAACGATCTCTTTGTCCTCTCCGATGGAAAGCAGCTCGCGCAAAAAGGCCTCCTCCTGCAAGGGTCCAGTCATCCAGCAACTCCCTAATCCTTCGGCACAGGCTGCCAGCAACAGGTTTTCAAAGGCCGCACATACCCCCTTCAGGTGCATTTTGCGCATCACATCTTTTTTCTGAACCGGAGCCAGAGCTATGATAACCAAAGGCGCCCCGAAAAAATTACGTACGTTGTTTAAATAGGCCTCGCGTTTGTCCGCTTCCATTTTAGCCGCCATGGGTTCATAAATGCGGGCCAGACTTTCGCCCATGGATTTGAGTTTGGCTCCGCTGACCACCACGAACTCCCATGATTGCGTATTCATTCCCGAAGGGGCCCAGTTGGCGGCATCAAGGATTCTGTAGACAAGGTCTTCAGGGACCCTATCGGGTTTGTACTTGCGCACCGCTCTGCGGTTTCGAATCACTTCATAAAACTCCATACCATCTACCTCCTTCTAGACTAGTATTCATTTTGCTCGGCAATGATATGCTTAACACCAATCCGCTCCTGTTGTCACAGGTGACAGGACGGCCTACAGCATCACTGGAAATAATGGGCCATAAACCTGCAGCCACAGCCGATTGGCCTCATAATAATTCTCATTCAATTCATGCTCAACCGCCTGGGAGGCAAGCTTAAAATCATCATTGGCGTAGGCGCCAAAGTCCTCTGTAGAGGGTAATTCCCGGTTGCTGCCCTGCGCATAGTATATTGCCTGGTTTTTTCTGCGGCCGGCCAGGTATTCCAGAAAGTCCCGCCCCATAATACCGTAATATCCGAAAGCTGTATCATTATTCTCCCATTCATCCATGAAGCTGACCACCAGGGTATCCAGGAGCATTCCGGAAATCGGCACATTGCGGGCAGCTCTCCAGGCTCTCATCATTCTGGCCAGGTGTTTGGTTTTACCGGTATATCGGAAATTTGAATCTTCAATGACTTCAATTTCCCGAAGCGGATTAAAAGTTGACCAGCCGGTCATATTGTTCAGGTCAGGATAAATATAACTTTTCTTTAAACCGGGAAACGCAGGTATGATTTCAAACTGCAGATTGTGCAGAGAGGGTATGATGATATGGCACTGGTCAGATAGCTTCACCATGGGAAAGGCTTCTTCTATCAGCTCCCGCACTTCCTTGATCAGTACCCGAGGCGCTTTTTGCTGCCAGACTTCGAGGCGCTTTTGCACCCGCTGAGGCATTTCGTATAAAATATTGATATTGGCTACGCCCTTGATGGCGGTACCTCTGCCATACGAACCGATAAAGCGGGCGTATCTCAGTTCGGATCTGTTGCCGTAATAAGTCTGGTTCAACTGCCTGGTTATAGTGCGAAAGGTTTCCATGATAAATTCCGTGTGTTCAACGGCCAAATTGTCCAGAAAGGCTTGAAACTTATCTGCAACAGTGGAGGCAACTCTTTTGTCCATCTAAAAACCCCCCGACCCTATTTATTTTTTACCATTTTAACACATCAAGCTGTCCTCCGGCTAAATGGTTAGGTAAGGATGCGCATAAACAGCGGCGGGGTTATCCGAAATTGATTTTATCAGGCAACGGCACAAATCGGCCTTCACCCCCTGGAGGGGCGGCGATAAGGCACCGGTACATATTCAACCGAGGGCATTTGGCGGGCCGGCTGGGGAAAGAGATCCATCAGCTCGTAGATGTAATCGGGCAGATTGCAGTTTACCGGCAGTCCCAGTTGGGACAGGGTAGAGCAGACCAGAGCGAAATCATGGGTCCAACGCCCTTCGCTCAGGATCTGGGCCAGATTTCTTGCCGCATCTTCATCCAAACGCGGCGTCATAACTTCCACAGCGGTCTCAAAGATCTGTGCAGTAGCCTTTTCCGCTACATCCGCGAGTATGATGGTTTCGTCATCTATGTCTTCAACCGGCTTCTCGCGTAAAACCCGGATGATCGAGCTGGCCGGAAACTGTCCGATCTGCGGATCTATCGGGCCTAGAACCGCGTTTTCATCAAGCAGGATTTCGTCAGCCGCCAGGGCTATCAAGGTGCCGCCGGACATAGCGTAATGAGGAATGATTGCGGTGACCTTGGCAGGGTGTTTTCTCAAGGCCCGGGCTATCTGTTCGGCCGCCAGGGCTATTCCGCCCGGGGTGTGCAGGATGATGTCGATGGGCATATCGTCCGGTGTCAGTCGAATCGCGCGCAAAACCTTCTCCGAGTCCTCCATGTCGATAAAGCGCCTCAACGGAATGCCCAAAAAACTGAGCGACTCCTGACGATGTATCAAGGTGATGACTCTGCTTTGGCGTTCCATCTCGATACGGCGCAGGAAGGCCAGCCGGGATGATAGAATGCGGCGTTGTTTGAGAACCGGAAGGAAGGCCATCAGCAAAAATACCAACCAGAAAAGTGAGCCTATATCGTACTGCACTGGTATCATCCTCCTTTATAATCAGAAAAAGCCGGCTAAAAAATCCTCCGGCACTATAATTTTACACTGTAAGCCGTACAAGTCAAGTATAACCCCGAAATTCGGCGATATTCTACAAGATAGCCACCCCTTTTAGGGTGATTGCTCAACACCATTTCCTGCATCCCAGTATCGGCCCATACTGATGTTTGAACTTTTGGGCTAAAATAATAGTATAGAAATACTGTATGCCTGTTTATTTATAACAATTTTCGCAACCCTTACCTATTTGCATTATTCACAGCCAAATGGGCCAAGGGTATTACTGTTATTGGGGCAGCCTGTTATGATGGTTCGCTGGAGGAGGGGAGTAAATAGCAGAGAGAAAGTCGTTGTTTGATAAGAGTGATCATCTGATTTACAATGTTGTTCAGTATTACTTTGAAGGAAGGGGTGTCGTTTTGAAAAACCTTACCCAAAGGGGACTGTGGAGTTCCCTGCTGAGTGTACCGTTTATTCTTTTACAGCCGGCCCTGGCCCTGGCCAGCGAAGCGGATCTGATCCTGCCCGATTTTGCCGCCAATCACC
>ENA-UOOM01000074-UOOM01000074.1-fermentation-metagenome-genome-assembly--contig:-NODE-74-length-120111-cov-38.187629_pt1 | contig 120111 bp, 116 predicted proteins | sample MGYA00245781_ERZ724031 | MGnify/ENA primary metagenome ERZ724031 (study PRJEB28704, sample SAMN03018317) | fermentation metagenome | biome: anthropogenic terrestrial biome; feature: soil...
TTTTTGTGTTATTATTTCTTTTCCTTAAGGGCGGAAAAGAGTTTCTTGGCCAGGTCGGCCACATCGTCGCCGGCTCCCATAACCATGGCCACATCGCCGGGTTTGAGAATCTCGAGAAGCTTTTTCACAATCTCGCTGTGGCGGTAAGGCAAGAGGATGACATCCCGGCCGGTCTTTTCTTCAATGGCGTCTTTTAAGGCCTCAGAGGTGATGCCAGGAATGGGCGCTTCCCCAAAAGGATAGATTTCCGAGAGAATGAGAACATCGGCATCGTGAAAGGCCTCGGTAAATTCATTGAAAAGAAACTTGGTCCTGGTATAGCGCTTGGGCTGGAAGAAAGCAACTACCCGTTCTTTGTTTTGAAGCTTGGCCGCCTGCAAGGTAACCCGAATTTCTGTGGGATGATGAGCATAGTCGTCAATCACTAAGATGCCGTTATGTTCGCCAATGCGCTGAAATCTGCGGCGGGCGCCGTGGAAGTTGCCCAGCCCCTGAGCCAGGCAATGAATATCTATGCCTAACTGATGGCCGGTGGCCAGCACCGCCAAGGCATTGAGAACATTATGTTCGCCGGTGACGGAAAGATTCACTTCTGCCAGTTTATCCCCCCGGTAGCAAATGTCAAAGGTGCAGCCCGTGGGACTGAATTCCAGGTTAAAGGCCCGGTAATCGGCTTCGGGGTTAAACCCGTAGCTGTAGGATTTATGTTTGGCGTTTTTCTGCATGTCCCGGAGAATGGGATCGTCAGTACAGAGGATGGAAAAACCCTCGGGCCTGACCTTGTCCAAAAAGTCCCTATAGGCCTCGACGAGTTTGCTGTAGTCCCCATCGTAATTTTCAAGATGATCGGGTTCGACATTTGTGATGATTGTCCCGTAGGGCTCAAATTTTAGGAAAGAATGATCGCTTTCATCGGCTTCTGCCACCACATAGGGCCCGCGCCCCAGGCGGGCATTGCCGGCTAAATCGTCGCTGAAAGCACCAACCATAACAGTGGGGTCTTGGCCGCAGGCAGCGAGGGTCAGGCCCAGCATGGATGTAGTCGTGGTCTTGCCATGGGCTCCGGCTACAGCAAGGCCCTTGGAATCATTGATGATTCGGGCGAGGGCATCAGCCCGGTGCAAAATCTCCAGATTGGCCTGCTCCGCACCGCGGATTTCAGGGTTGTCCCGGGGAACGGCGCTGGAATAGACCACCATCTCGGCCCCGTCGAGATTTTCGCTCTTATGGCCCTGGTAGATGGTGGCGCCCATCCTCTCTAGATTATCTGTAAGTTCAGTGCTGCGCAAATCTGAGCCGCTGACAATATATCCTCTTTCAAGCATAATCCTGGCGATGGCACTCATGCCCATGCCAGCTATGCCAACAAAGTGCACATGTTTTTTGATCAAATGTTTCATTCCCTCCTGTGTGACATGCTATTACTATTCTACGCTGATAAGGCCGTTACCTGCAAGATCTTGCTGGCAGATTTGGGCAAGTTCCCGCCCTACCTTGGATATGTCTCCGGCACCCATAGTCAGGAAAATATCGCCGGGGCGCCAGTTCGTTTTTACCCAGTTGATTATTGCCTCCTTTCCCCGTAAATGTTCCACCAAGCCCCCATGGACAGCGGCGGTCTTTTGGGCAAGAATCTCGCTGCTGATGCCAGGCAGGGGCTGCTCTGAGGCGGCGAAGATATCATCCAGCAGGACAATATCCGCTGCAGCAAAGGAGCTGGCAAATTCCTCCATAAAGTACTTTGTCCTGGTATAGCGATGGGGCTGAAATATTGCCACCACCCTGCTGCCGCCGACACTTTTGGCCGTCTCCAGAGTCGCCTTTATTTCTGTAGGATGATGGGCATAATCATCGACAACCATAAAGGGCTGCCACGCCAAAATCTGAAAGCGCCGTTTAGCCCCCTGAAAAGCCGCCAGAGCGCCGCCCAAGGCAGTGAAATTTACCCCCAGTTCTAAGGCCATGGCCGCCGCGGCCACTGCATTGTAAATATTATGCTTGCCCGGCACATTTAAGCTAACTTCCCCAAGATCCTCCTGTTCCCGGAAGAGGCTATATCTGCTGCCCAGGGAATTGAGAACGACCTTTTCTGCCCTGTAATCACCGCTGCCGATGCCGAATGTGATTTTCCGGCAACGGACCCGGGGGAGAATTTCTCCTATCCACTTGTCCTCCTTAGGAATTATTAACAGTCCTTCAGGCTTGATGTTTGCCACAAAGTTGCCGTAACCATCGAGGAGTTGGTCAAAACTGCCGTTGTAATGCTCTAAATGATCGGCCTCGATATTGGTTATCATTGCATAAGTGGGGCGATAGCGGGAGAAGGACTGATCCGATTCATCCGCTTCTGCAACAACATAATTGCTCTTCCCCAAGCGGGCTGTGCCGGAAAAATCCTGGACTTCCCCGCCAATGAGGGCGGTAGGATCCAAGCCTCCCCGCTCCATAATCAGAGCCAGCATAGTGGTAGTGGTGGTCTTGCCATGGGCGCCGGTGACGGCAATGCCGGTATTGGAATTAAGAAATTCTGCCAGCAGTTCAGAGCGGTGCAAGACTTTGCCCGCCTCTTTCCCTGCTCTCAGCTCGTCATTTTCCTCAGGAATGGCGGTTGAGTAGATTACGACATCCCGGTCCTGGACATTGCGGGCATGGTGGCCGATGGATATCTCCGCCCCCATTTCTTCCAGATGCCTGGTTATATCTGAGGGGGCAAGGTCAGAACCGCTTACTGAATACCCCATTTCCAGCAGCAGCTTGGCCAATGCGCTCATGCCATACCCACCGATGCCGATGAGATGTACTTTATCAGTCTTCACTAACATGCCTCCACCTCCTTGCTAGAAAATGAAATGTACTTTAGGGTATGGCAAAAGCCCACCATTGGTGCCGCCCTACTATTATTCCTCACAATCTGGCAGTTATTAGTTATCCCGTAAGTTAAAAAAACTCCCTGCATGCTGCAGGGAGGCCAGGTTATTTCATTTTCAGCCCCGGAAACAAGCCAAGGCGAGCAAGAAGGCAAATGCATAGATAATTAGTCCTGGGTATCTTGAGTGTACTTGTTGCGTTTGCGCAGTATTGGATAGGCTGCTGCGGCAGCGATTATCAATAAAAGGCAGGTAAACTGCGCTACTGTAAAGCTGGTTCCAAAGACGAAGGGATTATTATCGCCGCGGACGAATTCTATTAACCCCCGGCCCAGGCCATAAAAGATCAGGTAGAATAAGAAGCTCTGCCCGGCAAAGCGGCGTTTTTTCCGGAAAAAGTAGGCAAAAGCGGCCAGGCCAAATCCCAGGAGCATAGAGTACAGCTGGGTGGGATGACGGGCGCTCAGAAGGCCAGGGAACGTTACCGCCCAGGGCAGCTCACAAGGGATGCCATAACAGCAGCCTCCCAAAAAGCAGCCAATCCGGCCAAAGCCATATGCCAGGGGCACCGCAATCGCGCAAATGTCAGCTATTTCCCAGAGGGGCCATTTCTGCCGGCGGATATAAAGAATTGCAAAAACAGTGCCGCCAATAAGGCCGCCTAAGAATACCAGCCCCCCCTCCCAAAATCTCAGGATGCCAAGGGGGTTAGCAGTAAACTTGCTCCAGTCATAGCTGATGATAAAGTTGACATAAGACCCAAGCAAACCGCCTAATACTGCGAAAGTGGCCATATCCGTTATTTTCTCAGGATCGATGCCAATTTTGGGAGCAATTTTCCGGGCGACAAAAATTGCCGCCAAAATGCCCAATGCCATCATCAGTCCATAAGAATAAACTTTCAAAGGGCCGATTTCAAATAAGACAGGATACATTGTTTTCACCTCGCTATTATTTTTAAACAGGTCTTCCATTACTTTCTTGTTACAAATAATAAGCAAACACACTTTCGGTTATCCACAGTATCCACAGGGTTATCCCCAGCTTTAGGGGCTTAAACGTGGGGTGTAGGGACGTTATCCACATTGTCCACAGGTTATTCACATAATACTTTACACTTGCCCACAAAATTTTCAGCCCTGATTTTAAAGCCCCAATGAGTTTTATCCCCATAATCCCCAGGTTGACATTCTATCAATCCCGGCAGTTTTCCACACCCTCCGGCAACGGAAGGTTGGGCAGGGCATTTAAAGACATGGGGCTATCTCTGCCCGCAATAAACAGAGGCCAGGCTGCGGCGCCAATCATGGCGGCATTGTCTGTGCACAGTTCCAGGGGCGGCACCCTTAGGGGCAAGCTCTGCCGGTCCGCCAGCTCCTTCATTGCCCGCCGCAAATGACTGTTGGCAGCAACCCCTCCAGCCATCATCAAAGTAGCTGGACGGGTGAGGCCAATTGCCATCGCTGTTTTTTCCACCAGCACATCTGTCACTGCCGCCTGGAAGGATGCAGCTATATCGGCAGTGTTCACCGCCAATTCTCGCTGCTGGCAATTGTGGACATAATTCATCACCGCCGTCTTCAGGCCGCTGAAGCTGAAATCCAGACTTCCCGCCTCCAGCATGGTGCGAGGAAAATCCAAGGTGCCACTGCCCTGGTAAGCCAGTCTATCTATTACCGGTCCGCCGGGATAGGGCAAACCCAGCACCCTGGCAATTTTGTCAAAAGCTTCGCCGGCAGCGTCATCCCGGGTCTGGCCTAAGGTTTTAAATGCCATATCCCTTTCCATGTAGATCAATTCTGTATGTCCCCCGGACACAACCAGACAGACCAGGGGAAATTCCACAGCCCCCCCCAGCATGTTGGCATAAATATGCCCGGCCATATGGTTGACAGCCAGCAGGGGTTTATTTAAAGCCCAGGCCAGGGCTTTGGCGGTGGATACCCCCACCAGCAGGGCCCCCACCAGTCCCGGTCCCTGGGTGACGGCAAGGGCATCGATGTCAGGCCAACCCAGGCCAGCTTCAGCCAGAGCCTTGCGAATAAGGGGGTTAAGAGTGAGCAAATGCTGACGGGATGCAATTTCGGGAACAACACCGCCGAAGCGGGCATGAATTTCTATTTGGGAAGCTACTTGGTTGGTAGTAATCTCCTGACCGTTAGCGATAATGGCCACGGCGGTTTCATCGCAAGAGGTCTCAATTGCCATTATGCGTGTCATTTGTCCGCTCCTTTCTGTCCAAGTAAGCGGCAATATCATTTTGCCACATTATCACAGCGTCTTCATTGTTGTCTGTATAGTAGCCGCGGCGCAGGCCGGCTGCAGAGAAATCAAATTCCTCATAGAGTTTCTGAGCCCCCAGGTTGGAACGCCGCACTTCCAGAGTCATTCTGTTGGCTCCCTGGCGCAAAGAAGAACGCAGCATATGCTCCATCAGTTTTCTGGCCACACCATTGCGCCGCCATCCCGGGGCAACGGCAATATTAGTTATATGGGATTCGTCCAGAATTAACCATCTGCCGGCATAACCGGCCACCTCTTCCCCGGCCATGGCCACTATATACACGGCATAAGGGTTTTCGGTAATTTCCCGGTAATAAGTTATTTCGCTCCAGGGCACAGTAAAACTGGCTTTTTCAATCGCCATGACCTGAGCCAGGTGCTCCGGTATCATGGCCGTTATTTTTATATCCGGGCTCATTTTGCGCCTTCCAGCCTCTGGCGCAGCTGAATCTCCGCCTGGGAATCCCTTAAATAAAAGGGTGTCAAGGCGTCGGCGCTGCAGCTTTGGCAATGCTGGGCCAAATCCGCCAGGGCGCCGGCCCGGTTGCCCAGCAAATGCAGAGGGGCCCTGCGGGGGGCTGCTAATTTATCGGTAGCAGCGGGCAAAACCAGGTCAACCCCATCGCCGCAAAACCAGATGGGCTCATCATAGCCCTTGAGCTTTTCCAGCAAGCCCTGGATTGAAATTGCCTGTTCGGGAAGCAAATTTTCCGGCACCGGACTTCGGCCTGTACGGTAGAGAGCCGTGTAGACTTGATTCAGGCGAGCATTGAGCACAGGACAGATCAAACCAGCGCTAAAATTATGGGCCAGCACTTGCAGGGTGGAAACGCCAACTACAGGCAAGTCCAGGGCCAGCCCCATGCCCTTTATTGTGGCGATGCCAATGCGCAATCCCGTAAATGAACCCGGTCCCCGGGTCACTGCCAGCAGTTCCAGATCCTCGGGCTTTAGGCCCGTTTCCGCCATAAGGTTCTCCACCAAGGGCAACAGGCGCTGGGAATGAGTGCGGGCAAGATTGGTGGTAATTTCCGCCAGCAGCCTGTCATCCCGGGCAAGGGCAACGCTACAGACGGAGGTGGTAGTATCAATTGCCAGAACCAGCATTATTCATCAGCTCCTTTACCAGCTTGCCGTGACCCTCTCCCACCGGGGAAAAGTAAAGGGTTCTCCGGGTTTCACCATCGTATTCCAGACGGATATGCAAATACTCCGGGGGCAGGAATTGGGTCACCCGCTCTCCCCACTCCAGAGCGCAGACGCCGCCCCCGCTTAAGTACTCTTCAAATCCCAGCTCCCACAGCTCTTCAGCCTCATCCAGGCGATAAAGGTCAAAATGATACAGGGGCAAGCGGCCACAGTACTCTTTGACCAAGGTAAAGGTAGGGCTGTTGACAACCCCGTCAATTCCCAGCCCTCTGGCCAGACCCTGGACAAAGCTGGTCTTGCCGGCCCCCAAGGGGCCGTCCAGCACCAGCACCGTTCCCGGCTGGGCCAGCTCCCCTAAGCGCCGGGCGAGAGCCTGAGTTTCTCGGGGATCTAGGGTTGTATATTCCATAAAACTCATCTCCTGCTCCAAATATATCAGGGCTATTATACCACATGGGCTAAAGCAAATGCAGGTCCTGAAAATCTTGCTTTTCAAGCAGCAAACGCCATGGGAACCTTGACCGCAACCAGGAAAAACCGTATAATTGGGCTATCTGTGACTGACTGGTCAGTCAGGGGAGGTGAATTTATGGAAGACAAGCGCAGCAGCATCATTGCAGCGGCGGCAGAAGTAATCGATAAATGGGGTAGCCAGTTTACCATGGATATGGTGGCCCAGCAGGCTGGTGTAGCCAAGGGCACTGTCTACCTGTACTTCGCCAGCAAACAAGATCTCCTCCTGAGCATGATTATGGAGGGATTGCAGGAGCTGGAACAGGGCCTCAAAGATGCCGTGGTTGGCTGCGAGGATGCAGGCGGAAAACTGGCGGCCATTGTCACCGCCCATTACCAGATGGTCATCAGCAAGGCCCCGCTGTTTATCAAGCTAGTCTCTCAAGACCCCATGCTATTTCGGGAAGCCCGCCCGGAAATTTTACCATATCTCAAAGGCATAGAAGGAGTTTATGCGGACGTGCTCAAACAGGGTGTCCAGGAAGGCTGCTTTGGCGGCATTAACCCGGAGATTACGGGAATAATTCTCCTGACGCTGGTGCATAATGCCGCCGCCAGCTGCAGCATATTCCGGCCTGATTTGTCTGCAGAAGCAGTGCTGGAACAAGTTCACACCCTGATATTTCAGGGAATAAATGCAGCTCCCCAGTTGGCTTTTAAAAATCTGCTCCAGGAGGGAAAAACATGCAAAGTATAATTCAATTCGCTGTATCCAGAAAAACAACTATTCTCATGGTTATTGCCGCCCTGCTTTTGCTTGGCAGCGTATCCTGGTCCCGAATCCCCGTGGACCTGCTGCCGGATATTACCTTCCCCGCAGCAGCAGTATCTGTCAACTGGGTTGGCGCCGGCCCCGAAGAAGTAGAGGCCTCTGTGACCCGGATTTTGGAGGGTTCCCTGGGGACCATCACTGGAATAAAAGATGTCCAATCTATCTCCAGTATGGACAATGCCCTGATTATTTTGCTCTTTAACTGGGGAACAGATATGGACATGGCCGCCATCGAAATCAGGGAAAAACTTGACATGGTGGCCTCCCTGCTTCCTGATGACACCTCCGCTCCCACAATGTTTAAATTCGACCCTTCCATGCTGCCGGTAATGAACATCGCCCTGGCCTCAGATTCCCTGGACCTGGTTGAGCTTAACCGGTTAGGCGACGAAGTCAGCCAGCGTTTGGAGCGCATTGAGGGAGTCGCTTCTGTCTCCGTGAGCGGCGGCCTGGAAGAACAAGTCCTCATCGCTGTGGACGGCCAATTGCTGGAAGAATACGGCCTCACCCTGGCCGGAGTCACCAATGCTCTGCGCCTGGCCAACCTCAGCCTGCCCGGCGGCAGCATCAGCCAAGAAGGCAAGCAATGGACAATTCGTGCTTTAATCCGCACCTCTGTAGAAGAAATGAAAGACCTGCTGGTGGGAATGAGGACGGAGTTCATTCCAGGCCAAGCCCAGCCGGCGCCGCTGCCGGTCACCCTGGGCGAGGTGGCGAAGATCTCTATAGAACCTGAGCCCCTTACATCCATCAGCAGAATTAACCGTCAGAGAAGCGTCAGCCTCAATCTGCAAAAACAGTCTGACGCCAATACCGTCATCACCGCCAATCGGGTGCATAATGAGCTAGAATTGCTGAAGGAAGAATACCCTAAGGTAAGCTTTGTGCCCAATAACGACCAATCAGAATTTATCCAGCTGGCCATTGACTCCCTGGTGAAAAATGCCTTGCTGGGGGCTGTCCTGGCCATGGCCATTCTCCTTTTGTTCCTGCGGGACTTCCGCAGCACCCTGATTGTGGCCATCTCCATACCCGTTTCCATTATCAGCACCTTTATCATGATGTTCTTTGCCGGTCTCACCGTCAATATCATGACCTTAAGCGGGCTGGCCCTGGGAGTGGGCATGTTGGTGGACAACTCCATCGTCGTCATCGAAAATATATTCCGCCATCTCCAGGAGAAGAAATTGCCGCCGGCCCAAGCCGCCCTGGCGGGGACCAAGGAAGTGGCAATGGCCATTACCGCTTCCACCCTGACCACGGTAGCGGTCTTCCTGCCGGTGGTCTACGTAGGGGGAATTGCCGGCATTCTCTTTAAAGAGCTGGCCCTGACTGTAACCTTTTCCCTACTGGCCTCTTTGGCAGTTTCCCTGACTGTCACGCCCATGCTGGCCAGCGTCTTTGCCCGGATTAAAAAAGGCAGGATCTCGAAGGTCATGGATATTGCCTCTCTGTACAGGCGCAGTCTCGCCTGGACCCTCAAACACGGCATCGTTGCCTTAGTTGTAGTGGTTCTGCTCTTGGCTGGCAGCCTGGCCCTCATCCCCCGCCTAGGGGGAGAATTCATTCCCGCCTTTGATGAAGGCATCGGCGCCATCACAGTTACCCTGGGGCCTGAATCTGCCCTTGAAGCTACTGAGAATGCCGCTTCTCAGGTAGAAAAGACGCTGCTGGAATTCCCCCAGACCCAACTGGTAGCCACTTCTATCGGCGGCGGCGGGACCTTGCTCAGCAGTTTCAGGGGAAGCGGCGCAGTCAACATTGCCCAAATCAGCTTTCAGCTGGTGCCAGTGGAAGAGCGGAATATGAGCACGGCTGAATTCATTGAACAGGTGACTGCTGCCTTGCCCTCAATCAGCGGGGCGGAGATCAGCGCCAGCACGATGAGTTCTATGGGCGGCGGCATGCTGGGGGGAGGCAGCGCCATCGAGCTGGAACTGGCAGGCCAGGAGCTGCAGAAATTAGGAACCTATAGCGAGGACATTGCCCAGGCCCTTTCCCGTTTGGACTTTGTCACAGATGTCAGCACTTCCCTGGGGGAAACAAATCCTGAAGTCCAAGTGGATATCGACTTAGCCAAGGCCGCCATGTTGGGGGTAAACCCCTTAGCAGTAGGAAATTCCATCCGCTCTGCCTTCCAGGCGCAAACGGCAACCCGCCTGTCCCGGGAGGGCTATGAGCTCAATGTAGTTGTGGAGCTGACAGGTAAAGAAACTGCCGGCATCGATGATATCGGCCAGGTAGTTGTCGCCAGTCAAAACGGCATGCTAATCCGGGTTAAAGATGTAGCCAATGTGGTGGAAACCTCAGGTCCCCGTGCAATCCGCCGGCATAATAATAAACGGGCAGTGACAATTACCGCTGAAATCGCTGAGAGCATGGATTTGCGGGGGGCCCAAAAGGCAGCTGAGGATGCTATTGCCGACATCGACCTGCCCAGCAGCTACAACCTGGAGTTTCAGGGAGAGATTGTCGAAATGCAGGAGGCCTTTGACGGGCTGCTCCTGGCCCTGCTGCTGGCTATTGCCCTTGTCTACATGGTCATGGCCTCCCAGTTTGAATCTCTCGTTCACCCCCTCATCATCATGTTCACTTTGCCCCTGGCGGCAATTGGCGTCATATTTACTCTGTTTATCACCGGCAACAACCTCAATATTCCTTCGATGATCGGCATCATCATCCTGGCCGGGATTGTGGTCAACAATGCCATTGTCCTCATTGACTATGTCAACAAACTGCGGAGCAGGGGCATGGAAAGAGATGAGGCTTTGCTCACTGCCGGCGAAACCAGGTTGCGGCCCATTCTCATGACCACCCTTACTACAATACTGGGCCTGCTGCCCCTGGCCCTGGTTAGCGGTTCGGGCTCGGAAATGCAAAAACCTCTGGCAGTTGCCGTCGTCGGCGGGTTGACGGTATCCGCCCTCCTGACCCTGTATATAATTCCTTTGGTCTATCGCTTAGTTGACCGCCTTTTCCCCCGGGCCACCAATATCCAAGAAACCAAATAAAGAATAGTAGCCACTGGGGACAGTCCCCGGTGGCTACTATTCTTTCAGAGTTGTGTGCATAACCGGCATTTTTGGGAGATAAAGGGTTTTTGCAGTCTGTATTGAATTATAGACTAATATAAAGGAACCGTTGGCGACTGTCCCCAGTGGTTACTTTTCGGGAGTGAATTCTTTGGCTAGTTGGCTTACATGGAAAAAATTGCGCATAGGGGCCATAGTGCTGCTACTGGCTGTGATAGCGGCATTGCTGCTTTTCCCCTGGCAAACTAAAGATGTTCTGGAAAGGTGTCAGGACTTATATGAGCGTGGGGAATATGCGGCCTGCAGCCGAGCGCTGGCTGGGAAAATGCGCCGGGATCCAGACTGGCATGAAGGACGGGAGTTATTAATTAAGGCCCAGCTGGCCGGGAACGACCCCCTGGCGGCAACTTTTTGGTTACTCTTCTGGCGGGTACACTACTTCCCCGTCGATGATGGTGTACATGACTGTGGACAGGTAGTCAAAGGGATGTCCCTCAATGATGACCAGGTCAGCATCCTTGCCCACCTCTATGCTGCCTACCCTGTCCTCCACCCCCAGGATTTTCGCGGCATTAATGGTGATTAAGCGCAGGACCTGGTAATCATCCATTCCCGTCTCCCGGACCACGGCAGCGGCCGCATGCAGAAGTTGGTAAATGTCCAACACAGGATGGTCGGTGGTCAAGGCGACAGTTATCCCTGCCTCAGACAGAATTTTGACGCTTTCCAGGGTCTTGTTCTGGGTCTCGATTTTGCCGGGAGTGCCCATGGAGGGACCGACAATAGCGGGGAACCCGGATTCTTTTACCCGGTCCACAATCAAATGGGCTTCGCTGGCATGTTCCAAGGTCATGTCAATGTCAAATTCCTGGGCGATCCTGATGGCGGTGGCAATGTCATCGGCCCGGTGGGCATGCATGCGCAGGGGGATTTCTTTCTTGAGGACGGGAATAAGGGCCTCGTTTTTTAAATCCCGGGGAGGCATTTTCTCGGCATCATCGCCAGCCCTGTTTATTTTATTCATGTAGTTCTGGGCATTGACCAGGGCCTCCCGCAACACAGCGGCGCTGCCCATGCGGGTGCTGGGCATGCGCTTTTGACCGGAGTATACCCGCTTGGGGTTTTCGCCAAAAGCCGCTTTGATGCCGGCGTTTTCCCTGATTACCCGTTGGTGCAGAAGGCCGCCGCCAGTCTTGAGGACCACGGTGCTGCCCCCAAGGATATTGGCGCTGCCCGGGGTGGACATGACAGTGGTGATGCCGGCCTCTACAGCTTCCCGATAGCCGTCATCTTGGGGGTTAATGGCGTCCAGGGCCCGAAGCTGAGAGGTTACAGGGTCAGTTATTTCGTTGTAATCCCGACCCTCCCAGCCCATGCCCTGCTCGCTGACCCCAAGATGGGTGTGGGGATCAATAAAGCCAGGATACACTGAGGCGCCGGCGGCATCTATTGTATCAGCTTCCTCTGGTATCTCTATTTGGCCGATGGCGGCGATCTTGCCGTTTTCCACAAGGATCGAACCCTTTATGGGCTCCTTGTGGGCAATGGTGTGAATGTCAGCATTGATAATAGCCAGTATTTTCTTAGCGCTCATAGACAATCTCTCCATCTATCAGAGTTTTTTCGACCCGGGTATGCCAGTCAAAGGGGTGGCCGCTGAGAATGATTATGTCAGCATCCTTGCCAGCCTCTATACTGCCGACCCGGTGGCCAATACCCATGATTTCCGCGGGATTGATTGTGATGGCCTTGAGAGTCTCTTCTTCAGGGAGACCGGCCTTATAGGCCAGGGCTGCCTGAATTGGCAACTGCTGCACCGGGAAGACGGGATGGTCGCTGACCAATGCTACTTTTACCCCGGCCTTGAATAATATACCCGGAGTGGTAAAGCTGGTATTGACAAGTTCAATTTTCGGCCTGGTGCCCAGGGTGGGGCCAACCATGGCCGCCACTTTCTTTTCGCCCAGGAAGTCGGCAATCAAATGACCTTCGGTGCAGTGCTCAATACAGATATTAACGTCAAATTCCTCAGCAATCCTGATGGCGGTGGTGATGTCATCCGCCCTGTGGGCATGGGCCCGCAGGGGGATTTCTTTTTTCAGCACCCTGGCCAAAATCTCCATCTTCAGATCCCGGTCAGGCAATTTGTCCTCATCTTTCCCGGCTCTCTCTTTCTTTTCCATGTAAGAACGGGCGGCCACGAGATTTTCCCTGAGGATCGCGGCTACTGCCATTCTCGTGCTGGGTGTCTTTTTTTGACCGCTGTAAACCCGTTTAGGATTTTCGCCAAAAGCTATTTTTAAGCCTACCGGGTCCTTGACCACCATTTTATCGACAATCTCGCCCCAGGTTTTGATGGCCACAGCCTGGCCGCCAATGACATTGGCGCTACCCGGGGCCACAGTCAGACAGGTGATTCCGCCAGCCACAGCCCCCTTAAAAGCCGGGTCCATTGGATTTATGGCATCAATTGCCCGCAATTGTGGGGTAGACGGATTTGTCATTTCGTTGCCGTCAGCCCCTTCAAAACCAATGCCTTGTTCAAAAATGCCGATATGGGTGTGGGCGTCAATCATCCCGGGCATCACAAGCTTGCCGGCGGCATCGATGATTTCGGCGTCCGCTGGCACAGCCAGATTGGCGCCGACGGCCCTGATTTTGCCAGCCTCAATTAGAATGGTTCCGCCTTCAATAATCTGGCCGGCCATAGTGTAGATTTTGCCGTTAATAATTGCCCTCATATAACTACTCCTTCCCTTTGATGGTATGGAATATATATTCTCGAAGGGCAACAGAAATTCCTTTAGGTATACTAAATACTTTATTCCAAAATACGGGCTAAATAAAAAACAACCCTACTTGGGTTGTCAATAGATTATCCGGGTGTTGTCGACATTGACAACCCCTTGGGATTGTCAGTCTTGTTCGTCCGCTATCTCTTCAGGCTGCACAAGTTTCTCTACAGTAATATCCACCCTGTCCACCTTGTACCCGGTAAAGGTGGTCACATCCTTAATCACAGCCTCTCTGACCTTTGCAGCCACTTCGGGAATTACCACCCCATAGGTGACAACCAGGCGGAGATCGAAAGATACAGTGCCTAAGTCTTCATCGCCTTCGCTCTTTTCCACGTTTATCTTCGAGGCGAATCTTCCCGTCAGCAGACGGCTGAGTCCGGAAAGAGTTCCCTTGCGCTGCTGGCGAATGACATCATCCACTTTTTGCAGGGCAGCGAGAGCAATGTCTGCGAACACTTCATCATTGACAATTAACTTTCCAGTCATCTTGAACACCTCCCTTGCTATTATGCTTCGACGTGGAAGGTTTGATTCCTGCTCTGGGACAGAAAGTGGGCCGGAGGAAGGTGAAAAGAAAATACATATTCAAGTGTGGGCTTAATTTATTTTATCTTTCCTTTAACTTTTATCAGATACGGGTTGACTTATTCTTTTCCGTAGACTAGAATAGAATTAGCATGGGCCCTCAGGGAAGGAGAATGTAAATGAACACTGTATATATTAACGGCAAAGAGATTACCAATCCTGCAGCCAGACTGGGCATTAAAATTCTGGTTGTATTAGCTGTTGCAGCTGTTGTTGCTCTTGTGGTTCCGGTTGTGGGACTGGCAGTGGCAATAGCCCTAGGGGTAGCCCTCATCGCTGTAGTTCTTGCACTGCTGGCTGTTCCCATGGCAGTCTTCCTCGGTCCCTTGATCTGCATTCTTTTGCTCCCGCTGCGGCTCCTGTCCTGGATTTTCGGCGGCAGCCGCCGCTATTACTAATTAACCTGAATAGAATCAGGGTGTCTCCGACGAGACACCCTGATTTTTTTTAAAGGTCGTAGTAAAGCTCGAATTCAACGGGATGGGGAACGATATTGACCTTCTCGGCCTCTTTCCTAATCCTGCTGATCTGGTTTTTAATGAGGCCCTCGGGGAACACATTGCCGTTCAGCAAAAACTGGTAATCCTGCTCCAGGGAATCGGCAGCTTCTTCCAGAGACTTGGGCAGGGCCTTGATTTTCTTAAGTTCTTCGGGAGAAAGGGCATAGAGGTTGAAGTCAAAGGGACCAAATCCCTCTTTGACCGGGTCAATCTTGTTATTGATGCCGTCCATGGCGGCCATGAGCAGGGCGGAATATGCCAAGTAGGGGTTGCAGGTGGCATCCATGGAGCGGAATTCAAAGCGCTTGGTTTCCGGGGTGTCGGCATAGCCGGGAATGCGGATGACAGAGCTGCGGTTAGCAGTAGCAAAACCAATACTTACCGGGGCCTCGTAGCCGGGAACCAGGCGCTTGTAGGAGTTGGTGCTGGGGTTGGTGAAGGCGCACAGGGCCCGGGCATGTTTAAGGATGCCGCCGATAGCGAAGAGAGCGGTTTCGCTGAGGCCGGAATAGCCATTTCCATAGAAGACCGGCTTGCCTTCTTTAAAGAACTGGATATGGGCATGCATGCCGCTGCCGGCTTCGCCATAGAAGGGCTTGGGCATAAAGGTGGCTGTCCTGCCCCGCTGCAGGGCGAGATTCTTGACGAAGTACTTGATGATCATGGTTCTGTCTGCCATGGTCTTCAGGGTGCCCAGCACCACTTCAATTTCAACCTGGCCGGGGCCGCCGTTCTCGGCATGATGGTAAGTGACCGGCACGCCCCGTTCTTGCAGCATGGTCACTATTTCATTGCGCAGGTCAAAGCTGGAGTCATAGGGCAGGTCTACATGGTAGCCCCCATGGGGACGGACATAGTAACCCGGATTGGGGTATTCATTGTTGCCGGCGTTCCAGCTGGCCTGGCGGGAGTCCAGGTTAACTTCAATATGGTTGACATCGTTGCGGAAGGAAACATGGTCGAGAATATAAAACTCGAATTCCGGTCCTAGGAGGCACAAATCAGCGACACCCAAATTAGCTGCATAATCTTCAGTTTTTTGGGCTATGTAGCGGGGGTCCCCCTCGAAGCGGCCTGCGCCCTCTCCCAGGGTATAGATGTTGGAAATCATCGAGAGCATTGGCTGTTGGGCGAAGGGATCTCTAAAGGCTGTGGAAATGTCGGGTTTAAAGACCATGTCGGATTTTTCCACAGTCAAAAAGCCATAGCTGGACCCGTCCATGCCAATACCCTTATTGATTGTCTTTTCGCTGAGCTGGTTGGCGGGAATAGTCAGGTGGCGCCAGCGGCCGGCGGCGTCTATGACCTTAAACTCAATGAGTTCAATGCCTTCGGCTGTGCAATACTCCTTTAGTTCTGTAAAACTTTTAAACACTATCTCATCCCCTTGTTCTGTAGTTGTTACCCGCCTGCCGGAAGCGCAGACAGGGAAAAGCCAGAAACAAAGTCCCTAGGCACAGAATAACAGATATTCTGCCCCCTTCATATTTTACGGTATTTTCTCCGGGTTTACAAGGGAAACAGCTTCAGGGGCTTTAAGCGGCATAGTCTATTGCTCCTATAGGATGAGACACGAGATTGAAAAAGAAAGTTACTCTAGAGACATAAAAGCGTAATCAGTATTCAGCCGGGTTCAAATGCAAGGTGGTTTTTGAGGTTCTGCAAGAGGCCTCCAAAATTAGCGAGATTGGAACCAAGTGCGGCATAAGTCCTGTAGCCATCGGGCGCTGGAAAAAATGCGTTCCTTGAACGAGCCCCAGGAGTGTTTAAGCAAGGGCCCTCCGCAGCCGATAAGGACCTGAAAGAAAAGGATGAAATGGTAGCTCAGCTCGAGTGAACAGTAGGTCAACTCACCTATGAGGTTGACTTAGTAATAAGGGTAGAATTCTTGCAGTAAATAATCGGATTTAGCCATTGATGATGTTTAACGCTTCCATTACTGCCGAGAATCCCATCAGTACACCCCCTACGATCAGAACAAATAAAACATCTTTCTTAATACGCGCGGGCCTAACAAGAAAAGCAAAAAATGATTTTAACCCTTGGGGGGAGCTGGTAGGAAAAGCCGCATAAGCTGCTGTAGCAGAACATATTAGACAAAACGCCAAGGTTTCCCATAACCCAACCTTTAAAAAACCATTCACTATCTCAACCTGCGAAGTATAGGGGAATGCGAAGCTATTGGTCCCCCTAAGCAACCCATGGAATACTGCAGATCGAAAAAAATGAATGTAGTAGCCGATGGCTAATCCTCGTGCATCATGCCATTGATTCATCATCATTAAGCCTAAAGCACCGAGAATTATATTTGCTCCGAAGATTTGTATAGCGATTATATAGCCAGATGATATCAAAGATGCAGTAAAATTAATCTTTACCAGCCCTGGCGGTAAAAGCAAAGACGATAGAGTCCATATTATTACCAGCAGTCCCAGAGTGGTAATAATGGTCACACCGATTCTTACTAATAAGCTTTTATGCATCAAAAGATTTACCATGTAACTTCCTCCTGGGAACTAAGACATATTGGCACTATCAGCTGCTTTACTATCTATATTCCATAAAGGTATATATTTCTCCATAACATGCGCTTGACATCCTTCTATCGTAGAATTGCCTTAGATTTCTCTTATTAGCTCACTGCAACTACACATCGGCACTCAAGCCTGATACGTATAGTATAATGCTCCATGACAGGTGGATGGGTCAATTTTAATCCGGTCTTGACAGTGGGCAAAACGTCCTTTAATAAAGTAAGGTTCTTCAGGTCATTGATACCCCCCTAATAATTGGTTATTTCGATACTTTCGTTATTTTGATCGCAACAATATTAATAAATGCAACAATTTAACCAGTTTTGTAATAGCGTATAACAAACAGAGGATGTTGTCAACTAAAAATAGAGAAAGCATTTAGTACTGTGAGAATGTAATGACAGTGGCGCGTCAAGGAACATTTTTACATGGTAACGACTAACCTCAAACCTTGAACTAGGCTGGTGAACGAGGTTTTTGGCTAACAGACTTAAAAAAGCAAACCTTAGTGGCAACGTTCCCACGCGACAAATAAGGAATTGTACAAGAAAAAGGACGAAGAACCTAATAGATATTCTTCGTCATTGGGTATACAATTTTTTAGTTGCTAAGAAGTTTTGTCCCTACTTTGGCTCAATGACCCCGCTCATGCGGATTACTTCCATGCCCCGGGTCTCAAGAGCCTTAATAATCAGATTGATGCCGATGGAGTCGCTGGCCATGTGGCCGGCAACGATAATATTGCCGATATTCTGCTCTCTGACGGCCTTGATTACATCTTCGGGCATGTGCATGCAGACCAGGGTGCCGATTCCGGCCTCAAAGTAGGCCTTGGCCACATTGACGCCGCCGTTGGTGCCGCCGGCCATGGTGACGAAGACTTTGCCGGCGTAATCCTTTTCACTGCCGACCCGGATTTCCGGTTTGGTCAGAGCATTCTTGTATTCCGGGAGCTGCATAAGGGCGTCAAGGACATCTGCCAAAGTGGACTTTGCTTCCAAAGAGCCGTCCAAATGGGCCTGGACCTTGCGCTCAGTCAGCAAGTCGGCGGGAGTATGAATGCCCATGAAAGGCATGTTAAGAAGTCTTGCCGCAGAGGCTGCCCGGTCATAATTGGTGACATGCAGGCTGCGCTCCACCTTGCCCTTTTGTTCCTGCAGCATTTTCTGGGCCTTATTAATAGGAACCCCCGCCGCCACCATGCGGGCAACTTGGTTATCCATGACTTTAAAGAGATTGAGGCGGGGAGAGCCCCCTACCGGGTGATGGGTGATGACCAGATCTACACCCAGCTCCCGGGCGATCATCATCTCTGCCGCTTCCATATCTACGCCGAAGGCTGCCTTCGTGATATTATCCCCCTGTACAATGATGCCGGAATCACCAGGTATTTCGGTCAGCCCGGCCATTTCCAGGGCCAGATCCATAATCTCCTTGGTATTCATAGTCTTCCTCCTCTTTGGGACAAAGGGGACGGTTCTTTTTGTCCCAGCTTTTTTTGCCAGGTCGGTTGAAATGAGCTAAAAGAACTGTCCCCCTTGGCTATTATAGTTAGTTTAGGGCTTTACAAGACAGGGCGATGCGCTGGCGGCGCTTGTCAACGCCGATGACCCTGACGCTGATATTTTCTCCTACCTTGACCACATCCAAGGGGTGTTTGACAAACTTGTCGGCCAGCTCAGATACGTGAACCAGGCCGGCTTCCTTGAGGCCTATATCCACAAAGGCGCCAAAGTCGGTGACATTGCGGACGGTGCCTTTGAGAATCATGCCTTCTTTGAGGTCATCCAAGGTAAGAATGCCCTCTCTGAACAGGGGCGCAGGCAATTTGTCCCTGGGGTCCAGGGCGGGCTTTTCCAGGGACTGAATGATGTCCCGAAGGGTAGGTTCACCCACACCCAGCTTCTGGGCCAAGGCCTTGACCGACCCAGGCAGTTTGCGGCCCAATTCCGGAATGCCGCCCCTGCCAAGGTCTTCAGCAGTATAGCCGCATAGACCCAGAAGTTTTTCCGCCACTGCATAGGATTCTGGGTGGACAGTGGTGTTATCCAGGGGATTCGTCCCTTGCCGGATGCGCAAAAAGCCTGCGCACTGCTGGAAAGTGGCCTCTCCCAGACGGGAGACCTGGAGCAGCTGACTGCGGTCGGAAAAGACGCCATTATCCTGACGCCATTGGACGATTGATTTTGCAACAGCGGGCTTAATGCCAGCGATGTATGAAAGCAGCGGCGCTGAAGCAGTATTGAGATCGGCGCCAACCCTGTTGACGCTGGTTTCCACTACTTCACCCAGCAAACGGGCCAGTTCCTTTTGGTCTACATCATGCTGGTACTGACCTACGCCTATGGCCTGAGGAGGAATCTTCACCAGTTCCGACAGGGGATCCTGGAGCCTGCGGGCGATAGAAACAGCGCTCCGCTGGGAAACATCCAATTCCGGGAATTCTTCCTTGGCCAGGGGATCAGCAGAATAGACTGAGGCGCCGGATTCATCCACTACAGTGTAGGCTATGCCCGGAATTTCCTGGGTCAGTTCGCCTATCAGCTCGGTGGTCTCCCGACTGGCGGTGCCGTTGCCAATGGCAATGACATCGATTTTATGTTGCCGGATCAGTTCTCTCAGCCGCTCTTTGGATTTCTCAACCTGATTTCTGGGGGGTGTGGGATAGATGACATCAATCTCCAGCAACTTGCCCGTTGGGTCGACAACCGCCAGTTTGCATCCCGTCCGGTAGGCCGGGTCGACGCCCAGAACCGTCTTGCCCCGGGTTGGCGGCTGCAGCAGCAGGGAAGTGAGGTTGGTGGAAAACAGTTTATAGGCAGAAGCATGGGCCATGTCCGTCAGCTCCCTGCGGATATCCCGTTCAACTGCCGGGGACAGCAGGCGCTGATAGCCGTCTTCCATGGCTTTTCTAACATAATCTGCAGCGTCCTGACGCTGGGGATTGAAGTTGCGCCGCCACAATTCCTGTAGCAGGTACTGGGGATCAAAATCCAGGGATACTTTGAGGAATTCTTCCTTCTCTCCCCGGTTGATGGCCAGAACCCTATGAGAAGGCATCTTGGCCACGGGTTCGCTATAGTCGTAATACATTTCGTAGACAGACTGAGCTTTTACATTGCTGGCTTTTACCACAAGAACAGCCTTATCCCAGGTGCGCCTGCGGGCAATTATCCTGTTTTCGGCTGCATCGGAAAAGTCCTCTGCCACTATATCCATGGCTCCCTGGAGGGCGGCCTCGGAATTGGGGACCTTTTCATTGATGAATTTATCTGCCTCAGCTAGGGGTTCAAGTTCACCGGCAACGAGAATAACAGCAAGGGGCTCAAGGCCTGCATCCCGAGCCTTGCTTCCCCGGGTGTTGCGCTTGGGCTTGTATGGCCGGTATAAGTCCTCTACCTGCTGGAGTTTGGTGCATTCCCGAATTTGCTTTTCCAGTTCCGGAGTCAGTTTACCCTGCTCGGAAATGATTCGGACTACTTCCTCCTTGCGCTGATAGAGGTTGCGCTGGTAGCCGGCCTGTTGCTGGAGAGCAAAAATCTGTTCCTCATCCAGGCCGCCGGTGACCTCTTTGCGGTACCGGGCGATAAAGGGCACGGTGTTGCCATCATCCAGGAGTTTGATGGTCTCGGTTACCTGATTGATGGGTATTTTGAGCTCGGCCGCGATAATTTGCAAAATCTTGGCCTCTACATCGGACATAAAAATTCCTCCTTTTCTCAACAGCCAGGCCAGGCATCCGTTAGCGGCCCCGGCCTGGTATAGGTCCATATCACATTGCATTGCTGCAGGCCATTTCAGCCCGCTTTTATCTTATCCTTCTTGCTTCAGTTTGACAACCGGCCGCACTTCCCCGCATTTTTCTTGGCGGTGATTGATGTTTTGCGGGTGGTGAAATTCTTCAAGAGCCTGCACCTGTTGGGCAGATAAATATCCCAGCTGACTGAGGATTTCCACCACAACGGGTTCCCGTCCCCGGCTGGCGCCATCTTCACATTTGACGGTTATGCCGATGCCCTGATCGATTATGCCTACGCAGTAAACACCGGCGGCGCCGCCTTTGGCGATTAGTTTCCCCGCTCCCGCCTGCATTAACTTGGTGCAGAACCCGTCGGTCCCACTGATTATTTCCGGATTAGCCATCATTGCCCCGGTAATCCTGGCACAGGCTTCCTCCCGCTTTTTGCCCAGCCCCTGGGGCCTGGCCAGACGGGCGTAGGCCAGGGACATATTGTACAGGGGCAGGCCATGGACAGGCACGCCGCAGCCGTCAACGCCAATGGCAATTTGCTCCCGAGGATACCCAGTCATGTCTGCGATGTAATCCAGGATGATTTGCTGCACAGGATGGTTTAAGTCAAGATAATTAGAAGGATCAAAGTCTAAATGGGTGACCAGGGTAAGCATGCCAGAATGCTTGCCCGAGCAATTTGAATGTAGAACAGTGGGCTCTTCACCGGCAAGGAGCATGGCCTTGGCAGTTTCCTTATGGATAGGCAGATGCACTCCGCATTGCAGCAGGGTGTGGTCCCGGCCAATCTTGGCAAATATTTTCAGCACTGTTTCAGTGTGAAAGGCCTCGCCATTGTGGGAGGCGCAAAACAAGGCCAGTTCCCTGGGGGAAATGCCGTAATGGTCTACAGCTCCCAGCTCAACCACCGGCAAAGCCTGAACAGGCTTGGCGGAACTGCGCCAATAGGTTTTGTAGTAGGGATCGCCTGCGCTGTAAAGCAGTTTACCCTGCCAGTCGACAATTGCCACATGGCCACGGTGCCGATTTTCCACCAATGGACCCCGGGTCACTTCAACTAAGACTTGAGCTTGCAAAGATCATTCCTCCTTGTTTATAGGGAAAATTAGTCAGGTGCGGTTACTGCTTTTCCTTGCATCTGGTGCAAAAGAGCTCAAAAAGACATAAAAATTCAGGATGCTGGGCAAACATCCTCTCCGGATGCCACTGAACGCCTAAAATCCAGGGCTCACGGCTTTCCAGGGCCTCCACCAGGCCATCGGGAGAGGTGGCACTGGTTGTCAGACCTGGAGCTACTTTGTCCACTGCCTGATGATGAAAACTGTTAACGCCAATATCCCCCTTTCCCAGGGCATCAGCCAACATTGTCTCCGGCTGTATGCGCACATGGTGGTGACGATGCCAGCCGGGGGCGTTTTGCCTGTGCTGAATTGCATGGACGCCGTCTTCGTCAATATGCTGAAGAATGGTTCCCCCTAAAGCAACGTTGATGACCTGCAGGCCTCGGCAAATCCCCAGAATGGGCAGGCCAAGCTTCAGGGCTTCATTGACCAGAGCGATTTCCTGTTCATCCCTGAGGGCATCTACCTCCCCCAGACGGGGCTGTGGCTGCTGGGCGAAAAAGAGGGGCGAAAGATCGTCCCCGCCGCTGAGCAGCAGCCCGTCCAGATGGCGCAGGATCTCAGCGCTGGCAGCAGGAGACAGAGAGGGCGGCAGGACAACGGGCTGACCACCTGCCTGCTCTATAGCCTCTATATACCCATCCTTGATAAAGCTGATCCCATCCTCATTGCTGTGCTTGCAGGTTACTGCAATTATTGCCAATATACCCCCTCCTATGGCCCCTCCTAGGGAAGCCAGCGATTTTACCTAACATTATAATATTCAATAACTGCCGGCGTTTTCCTGCCCCCATAAAAAAAAGACAGCTTCCGAAGTCCACGGTGTCATAGGGACAATTTAAGAAAAGCAAGCTGAATACGGAAAATAAGAAAGAGGCGTTGTCCCGCAAGGGATAATGCCTCTTCTCTTGCCAGTGAAAGTTAAGTGATTATTTCGTATTGAACATTTCTATCCTTCAGAGCCGTATCGATTATATTCTGATCAAATCCATCTGCTAAATGAATGTATAGACTATCTCTCGCGCGACTACAAGCAACATAATACATTCGCACGAACTCATCGGCAGCGGCTTCTTTTAATATTTCTGGTTTATTATAGACTGCAGGTAATTTTATTTTATCAAAATTATTCGGACTTACGCTTACGATTACCTCATCCCACTCTAGTCCTTTTGCTTGGTGTACAGTCATATATTTGCTACCAGGAGAAAAAACTTCAGTAAACAGCTTAAAAGAGGTTGCCCAGGTTAGAGCTGTTAAATTCGATACAATTGGTTTATTATTATTCAAATCATATTCGTCAATAACAGGAACATAGAAAGATTCTCCAAGCAACAAAACCTTCAAATCGTTATATTTAATCTCATCAAGCCTATTGTTAAAAATCGTTATTACTTCAACTGGCGATGAAGAGTCAGTTAATCCCTTAAAGGTATCATCTATAATTTCGGTTATTTGCCTTACAATGGAGTGGCTAAGTTTCCTACGATCAATATCAGTATAGAGCTTAAAAGCATTTAATGCATCAACGAAAGAGCCCTTTTCATGTGCCTCACTTAATTTGAAAATAAACTTAAAGGCACGAACCCAAGTAACATTATTTATTTCTGTAATTTCGGCTCTTATATCAATAGGAGAGTTGTAATATGAGTTGTAAATGCTTGTTAGTATTTTGATTTGATCATCTTCAATATCCCGAATATATGCAAAGGCTTTCGCCCATGCACGTGTTAATACAACTCCGCCTCTTTCTATCACGGAGGCTATTATTAATTTGACATTTTCAGAATCTCCAATAAGAAACCGTACAGGTGTTTCTTCGATAATAGCTTTTTTATCTTCACTATCGTATGGGCGAATTGAAGTTTGTATCACGTTTGTATCGGACTGGCGCAAAAAATTGCAGAAATGTACAATATTATTTGTTGAACGCCTATTCCCATTAATCACATACTCCGACAATTGCCGTTCTCCATTTGGAGTAAAATTCGCAAACTGAGATGGTCTTGCTCCTTGAAAACTGTAAATTGATTGTGCAATATCGCCTATAATACCGATTGTTGTTGATTTCCCTCCGATAAGCTTGATCAACAATGTTTGCAGAGGATTGGTGTCCTGAAATTCATCGACAAATATGAACGGAAATTTAACTCGCAAAGAATATAATGCTGTCGGATTTGCTTTCAATATTTGATATCCAAAAAATAGGATTTCATTGTGGGTTAGTTTTCGTGATTCTGACCACGCGTATTTTTTTATCGGTAATTGGTGATTTTCTGCAATACTATTCGATGCTGACAGCTGTGTTTTACCGCTTTCCAAAAACACAGTATTATCAACCTGAATCTCTCCCATAAGTTTTTTACTATATGATGGCGGTATTGTTTCACCCGTTTTATCAATAATAAATTTATAAATTTCTTCTCTATCAATTCCATGTAATATGCCTAAGCCTTCTATCTGTGATGTAATAGGCTTATTTCCTTGGATATCGATGGTAAATTGTTCTTTAATAATCCTGCGTAAATCTATCTGAAAGGGCTTGATAATGTGTTCAATAATAAAGCCATGGATAGTAAATACTTCAACAGAGTCAGAGAACCTATTGAAACGGTGTGTTATCTCTTCTACAGCGGCATTAGTATATGTAATACACAATACTTTTCTCAAACGGCTCTGGGCTATAATTGGATGATTTGTAACAATATTTTTAACATTCTCAACCAGAAAATGTGTTTTTCCCGCTCCTGGTCCCGCATAAATCTTGACATGATTTTGGAATTGCTCAGCAGTTAGGATTGTTCCTGATTCTATTTCGAAAGCCATTCCAACCCCTCCTTAATGTAGCTTGGAACAGTAATTTTGGCTGCCAAGTCTTCATTTGAAAGAATACTCAATGCGACATCACCTTTTCGTTTTTTAGCATATCCAAGAAACAACTGAGCAAAGAAAAAGTTATGATATTTAGCGGTGTTAGCGATATCACTTGCTACAGCTGTTTGAAATATTGAGATCATATCACCTATTTTTTTCTTTGTCTTAGCATTAGAAATAGCCCCTTGGTTTGATACCCATTGAGCAAAGTCAAGACCATATGTATCAGTGAACTCTGATAGGCAATCGGGCAATACAATTTTTAGCAAACTCTCTGCTACATCTGAATTATCAGTATTTACAAGGAACAATTCATCCTCAAATGTCTGTCCGCCTAGCAACTGTGAAACTAAACTAAAATTATCAATGGGGAACAGATCATTTAGCTTTTTGATGTGCCTTGCCCCTTCATGCTGTGTATAATCGGCAATGGATTTGAGAATATTGTCTTCAATCCAAGGAAAATCATTATCGGTAATGCAAAGCACCTTTTTATTAACAGCATTTCCATTAAACAGTTCAATAAAGTGCTCGAAATGCTTGCCCCCTATCTCAACTATCGAGATATGAGCATCTTCATACGAGCAGTTACACTTTTCCATAAACAGTGGCAATAGGAGCTTCTCGGCAATCCCTTCAACAAGAATAACCTTATCCGCAAAAAGCATATCAGAACGGGTTACATCAAGGAATTTAGTTAAATGCTTTTTAGCGTTTTCTTTATCTGCAAAATGTTCCTCAAGACTCTGCTGGCAACATTCTGAACCATCATCTAAACGGCAATAGTCAAGCATAAACATGTTGTCAATACCAGCTACCGCCGAAATATTACTTGAATGTGTGGTCACAAAAATTTGTTGATTTAGTTTATTTTCCTCATCTAAATTCCGAAGAAATTTAAATAGCTTATATTGCATAGCTGGATGGAGGTGTGCTTCAGGTTCTTCGAGGCAAAGAATGCGAAAGTCCTTACCTTTTCTAATCTCCGTTATTTTTATAAGCATATAAATGTTTATCAGGTTATTATATCCAAGTCCATTGTATGCAAGAGGGACTACAAAGTCACCTTTAGTATCTTTAACATCAGTTACATAAGCATCTGAAACACGAACATCTGGTCTCAAGTTTTGGAAGATTGATACATTACCTTGCTGTAGGCCGATTTCATTTTGCTCATTTTCGAATAAATCGGACATTTTTTCGAGTGCAGGCTTTAGAATTACTTTCAAATCATCAGACAGCTTTTGCCTAAGTTCTCTGATAGCCTGAATATTATCTTGGTCTTTAGTGAATGCCTCAATCTCTCGTTTGGTTTCCTTAGAAACATTCTCGCTGGTTCTTTCAGCTTCAATAAATCTAATATCAAATATACCTATCGCATCTTTTTTATCAGCAGGGGTATCACTGGCACCGTTAGTATATGACCATTCGTAGCGGTTAATAAAAGTTTCCAGTAAAGAGAGATACTCTTCTGTTGTTTTAATATCCTTAATTGCTTTTTGATAGTCGGCTAATGCTTTAGTTTGAAGCGAAAATACAAGTTTAACGACTGCCACTAGTGAATAGATGGCATTTTCACCGTCTTCTTGTCGCGATTGCTCTACTTCCTTCATGCCCAGAAAGGGTACAAGCTTAATAATACTCTCATCTTCCGTATCATCTTCGGAAATTTCATGCCTGATTTCATATTCAATCTCAATGCGTGGGGGATCATCAAGATATTTTGTTGCATATTCCAAAAGATTGTTCTTATTAAAATCATGAACAGAAATAGAAGAAGGATCGCTTAAAAGTCGAATTGCATATAGCAAGCCTGTTTTGCCCGAATTGTTTGAGCCAATTATAACATTCAGACCTTTTCGGAATTTCATAGAAAAATCATTAAAGTTTCTGTAGTTCCGAATGGTAACTTTCTGGATATACATATTATATTTACGCCTCACAGTCTATTCATTTTTAAAATTTTACGCCACATCCAAGTCATCATGAGCACTTCAACGTCTTATGACCTGTCCTTATAAGGTAAAAGGGGACAAAACCATACTAAATTTATATAGGTTATCCGTTAGCTAATCATCCAAACCGTTTCATCTCCGCAGATGTTGCGGATCTTTAAGCGTAGGGGTTTCTCTTCGCTTTTTATGCTTCCATCCCAAAAGTCCTTTGTTTTTGTACTATTAAATATCACATAACCCAGCTTGTCTATTTTTATTTCTGTATCTGAATGCCATTCGCCGCTATCAGCAGTACAGTCAACTGACAAAAACTCTATTAACTCTAAGCCCTCATTGCTTATAACAATAGGCTTATATGGTCTTTTTTCGCTGGAATTCGCAAAGGATTTTTGATTATATTCATCAATTTTTTGGTTTACACGGTCGCTCATAAAGCGGTTTATTGTTATTTTATACCCTGGAATCAAAGTTTCTTGCACCTGTTCACAGTAGAACTCTGCATAGTCTTCAATCACAACATCGTCAAGAATATCTTTCAAATCCTTGAGCTCAATTATTATTGTAGTGCTGTCATCATCAGCAATAAATTTTTCTATCTCCGTTTTATCCGTAATGTCTACATAGTAAACAATTACTTTTTTAATATTGCTGTCGAGATCGGGAATGGCTTCATGCAAAATGCGGTTCATCATAACCACATCAAGAAGCTTTGAGCTGCTGTCCATAAGATTAGGCACATAGACCGGAATTGTGCCCAGCTTGCTGTCAGATATGGCCCCTTCCCAAAAGCTGTCCAGATCATCTTCATTTTTAAGTCCCGGAATAAGGGACTTAATTTTCTCCATGGTTTGAATAGGATTTCTGTAAAGGGAAACACCGTCTTTGATTTCAAGCACATCAAATTCAACCTTATCGGCAATAAGGCGATCCCGGGTAGTTTGAATAGAATTTATGCCAATATCACAGTGTATAAATCTCCTACCCAGTTTATTAGCAACAGCGGCTGTTACACCGCTACCACCGAAGAAATCAGCTACAATCATGTTTTCATTGGAAGAAGCCTTAATAATACGTTCCAGTAGGGCTTCCGGCTTCTGGGTAGCATAATCTGCTCGTTCAACAGCAACAGGGTTGACAGGAGGAATATCAGACCATACAGAATCTACGATATCTCCTTCAATTTCGTCAAGATAAATTATTCTACTTCCCCCAGCAGTCGGATTAACATCGTCACGATACTTTCGGCCATTTTCATCCGTCTTGAACCTTTTTACATATTCCTCACTATGCGGTTTGAATTGAGTATTCCAAATATAATTCTCTGACTTTGTATAAGAGTACAGAGTGTCATGTTTTTGAGGAAACTTCTTTGTAGTTCTTCTTTTAAAAGCAAAGTACCCCCATACCACTTCATTTAAAAAGAAATCTTCTCCAAAGACCTCATCCAAAAGAACTTTTACATAATGCCCTATATGCCAATCCAAGTGCACATAAATACTGGCAGTCTCGCTCATCACGCTTTTAATAGCCATAAGGTTTTCATACATCCAGTTAAGGTACTTTTCCTTATCCCAAACATCGCCGTACATTTTTTCTTCAAAAGCACGGAACTCCTCACTTGTTTCAAGCTCCTGCTCTGCTTTGGCAATTGCTTCGGCAACCTTTGGGTTACGGCGAATATATACCTTTTTAGCATAATCAGCACCGCTGGCAAAGGGAGGATCTATATAGACAAGATCAACTTCAATTCCTTGTTCCTTTAGATAAGCACAAGCAGAAACACATTCGCCACGGATGACCATATTGCCGTCTTTATTTTCGCCTACAGTTTCCTGCTTTTCCATTTCATAAAGAGGCATGCCACGGCGCAGATTACCTCTAACATCATTTGCACCTTTATATTTTAAAGTGCGTTTGAAATTATCTAAAATAGCCTGTCCCTCAATAGGATCGGGGAAAAAGGGTATATACTTAATTGCCATTAAATTTCTCCTCCATTTTTCATTATTGCAGAAACGGCTCCCTCAGTAGCCGCTGTTATAAAGGCAGTTGCAATTGTCCCTATTGTCTTGATAGACATGTCCAAGCCTTTTTTGGCTATTGTCTTAACGGTTTTTTGCCAAATACCTTCATCCCTTATTTTGTCTAAGAAGTCAAACCCTTCCCATGTAAGGCCATTAGCAGAAAAATGATAATAGGGATCAATATCAGCAGCCAGTGCACTGAAGTTTTTAATTAAACCATATTCATACATCATAGAACAATGCCGGCCAATATCCCCTGAACTATAGCCTTCAATGCAAACGCTAGAATCAAGCTCTGTTCGTTCTTCGATTAAAAATAAAACTTTTCTAACTAACTCCATATCTCTTTTCATTAATCAATTCTCCTTAAAAAATTTCTCAATCGTTTTTGCCGTCGTCATTATTCTGTCATTTTCGCTTAGGTTATCTTCAAGATAAAGGTATTCAAAGCGGTCATATCCAAATTTCTCGTTATTCTTTTCCGTAAATGCCGTTTCCATAAAGGTGCGTTTGTCTTTGAAAGATGGATCATTTGCATAAATTCTACCTTTGGTTTCGACAATTACTGCTTTGTATATTTTTTTATCCTTACGCTTAATTACTAAAAAGTCTGGGGTATACATGCCTATATAAGACCATTTTGCACCATTTTGTTTATAGCACTTAATCTTAAATTCTGTCAAAGCTCTGTCGCCATTGTAATATATTTCTATGCCTTCAGTTTTAACAACATCCAGCTTTAAAATTTCGTCTAAAAATGTTCTTTCAAAGCCGCTATCAGCCTTATAAGGCAGGTAGTGGAAGGATCTGTCTTTCATGGGATGGGAAATTATTTGTTTTCTCAGCATTTCAGCGATATTCGTTTGACCGGTTTCCTCGGCAAGCTCTAACATTTTCTGTTCTTTTGGAGTGAGCTTAAGCTTTCCTTTGTCATCAAGAATGATGTTATCAACGGTCTTTTCATCAGGGTAAAAAACAGATGAATTCTGCACCCCTATTTCCGTTGTAAAATTTTCGACTTTGAGTAAAGAAGCTTCCTCCGGAATGAGTTCTTCAACAGTTTCAAAGCTTCGCTTCTCATAGAAAGCTTTGCGTATATTGGTATTTATGGCCTTAATATCGTAGTTTGAGCTAAAATATGTGTTACCATCTCGCTTATATGTAATGGCTTCAAATACTGCCATTAATTTATAGTTGTGACGATTTAAATCTGAAATAGAAACATAGCCAAAACCTCCTTTAGTGATACTATAAAGCCATGTATTATAATTCGCCAAAACAAGGCCGTGTTCTATGCTTTTTGTTTGTATTTCAGTGATATCTAATCCCTGTTTGAAAACGGCCTCTTTTATAATCTGATCCTTTTTTGAGCCTTGGATTGAAGTAGAGATATTTTCACTGACAGATAAACTTTCATCAATAACAAGCGTTCTATAGTTGATTTTAAGCTGATAAAAATCAATTTTGGGTAGCTTTAAATAGGCTGTACGGTCGTAACGTTTAATTGTGGCGTTAGGATTTATACTGCCATTTTCAAATTCTTTAATTGAAATATGATGCTGTTTTTCTAGTTGTGTGTTTAATATTTTTGCATTACTTTCATTGAGATAGATCAGCGCCGTCTCCAGATTTCCTTTTTCCACCTGTCTAAGACAGCGGCAGGATGTCTGGAGCACCATATTTGTACTGCAGTCCCCTTCTTGGGATAGGATAATTCCGGTCAAGCTGCGACAATCCCAGCCTTCCTTGCCAATCTGTACAAGCAGCACAATGCGAACTCTTGAAAAGGGCTTATCAAGACTCTCAAAGGCTAAGGCACTATCAATAGGGATGGAGAATTTCTTGTTTCCGCCATGAAATTTTAAAACTGCTTCCGATGGATTAAGGCCATATTCTTCTGCAATGCGTACAGCAAGGGGATAAACCTGTTCTTCAAGGGTTTCGATGTTACCGCAATAGACTCCAATTTTTGCAACTGTGCCATCGTAGTACACTGTATCTTTATATTTATCTAAAAAATCACGGATGCCTTTTTCGGTTATATCTAGGCGTTCATTATTTGCGGCTATTTTCACGGCAGGTACTTTGAGAAAATTTCCAATGCCGCTTATAAGGGGATAGTAGTGCACGATATTTGAAATCTCAGAACTTGCTATCGTCAACTTATCCGCAACATCAAACCGTTCAGCTTTTTCAAGATAGGGTGTGCCGGAAAAACCAATTACGCTTGTCAGTGTTTTGTTTTCCATCCATTTCGTAACTACAGCCCGAAGTTTTTTGTTATTAGTTGCCGCATGATGTACCTCATCAATAAAGATAGATAATTGAGGCAGCTTACCTATGAGATTTCTTAATTCGTTGGCTTGCCTATCCTTTTCATCATCACTTTTTTCGAACATAATAATTTGCCCGTCTTTTTCCTGAATACGGTCAAGAATAACTTTTTCTGCATTGGTAACAGCAACCAATCCAAACAGGCTATCCAAAGGCTGGTGGATAGCAATTTTTTGGACATTAGGGTTTTTGGTTTTATTAGATTTCTTTGCGCTTTTATTTTGATCTAAAACTTCAAAAATAAGTTTACGTTTTAAGTCTGAAGCAGCCGGTTCGGGAATTACCCATGATGGGTCAAAATGCTGTATGGTTCTAAGGCTGGGCACTACAGAAGTTTTTAGCCCGGAGGGAGCAAAGATTATAAAGTTATGAGCAAATGCTTTATTATCCGGTTCATTTTGTGCAAAATATAAATCCAAATATATAAAGGCGGCCATTAGATATGTTTTTCCTGCCCCCATTGGCAAACTAAATAAGTAGTCCGTGTAGGAAATATCATAAAATAGTGATTTTAGAACAGATTTGTAGTCTATGCTTTCAGGGTTATCTTTAATTTGTTTAACAACCTTTGGTGATATTATTGTGCCAGCATCATCAGTCAGCGATGCGTATTCCAATAAGGCAGCCGCACCGGGATTATTATTTAAAAAGGCTCTTGTGTTTGATTTTAATTCAAGCTCTTGTATATTGATATTATTAAGGTAACCAGCATTCATCAACTGATATAGGGGTTTGTTATCGCAGGCTATTTTCAAAAATAGATAGGTCGTAATAGCTTCTACCTGAGCATCCCTCATTTTACCGGTTGACGTAATATAGTTAACAAGGCCAGTTATCTGACAATCTTTTGAGGCAAGCCATGCCTCTCTTTTTTTACTTATCATCTTATAGATCATGTTCTAGTTATCCCCCTCGGCAGTATTGTTTTTTAGGCTAATAATGTCGCCGATATCAACATTTAAAGCAGTTGATATTTTTACAAGTGCATCCATGCTCACATATTCGTCTTTTCCGAGCTTGGCGAGGGTAGATGTGCTAATAGGCGCAAGTTCTAGTAAATCTATCTTTTTCAGATTCTTATCTATTAATAACTTCCAAAGTTTTTTGTAAGTAACTTTCATCAGTTCATTCTCCTTTGCCTTCGTTTAATATATTATAATCCATCTTGTGCGATAAGACAATAATATTTGTGTCTTAGAAATGTTAATTCTGTAAATGCATATTTATATTGTATATAACCTAAGTGAATAAGTAGTGTTTATTAATTCGCATTCACCTTTTGATAATTGAGCCTCTATGACAGCAGCCATTAGCTTGAGTAAAGTTCTTAAGCCGATGGCTGCTTTATTTTCCCAAATGGAGCAATCTATTTTTGAAAAATGTGGAAGAAGTTTTGTAGAACCTCATTTGAAACCGGATTAGTAGTAGAGGGTATTTTGTAAAAAGTTTGGTCCAAATGCCCTTTGAAACCGGATTAATGGTAGAGGGATAAATAAATCCGCTCACACCCTTTGTTTTATCGGCTTAATAGTAGGGGGTGTTTTTTCAATACTAAAATAAGGAGAAGATAAAAATGAAAAAAAGATTTCACACCATTGACGGTGAAACGCTTATGAATCAACCGCTTGAGCCAGTTCAATTTGTGGTAGAGGGACTATTGTCAAACGGACTTCATTTATTAGCCGGTGCGCCTAAGTCAGGAAAAAGCTGGCTTGCCCTTTGGCTATCTGTAACCATTGCAAAGGGTGAAGCTGTTTGGGGTAATGCGGTTAAACAAGGAACAACTTTATATCTATGCTTTGAGGACAGCCGCCTGCGTATTCAAAACCGCCTATTTGATATTACCGACGATGCTCCTTCTAATGTTCATTTCTGCGAGGAAAGCTTCCGGCTGGGAGAAGGGCTGGAGGAACGAATCACACAATTTGTCCTTGAACACCCCGAAACCGTGCTGATTATTATTGATACCCTGCAAATGATCCGAAGACCGGCATTGGATAATTCCTATGCTAATGATTATGCAGACCTTTCTATGCTTAAAAAACTGGCCGATAAAAATCAGATTGCAATTTTATTGATTCATCATCTCAGAAAACAAAAAGATGATGACCCTTTTAATCGTATCTCAGGCACCACAGGTTTATCAGGTGCTGTTGATACAAGCTTCACACTGGTGGAAGAAAGGCGTGGCAGCGGCAAGGCAACACTTTCTTGTATCGGCAGAGATATAGAGTACAGAGAAATTGAACTGGAACGAAACGAAAACAATGTTTGGGAACTTATTTCAGACAGCAAGGATAACCCTGATTTACTGCTACCCGATATTGTGTTTCTTATCTCTGATTTTATGGCAGATAAAAAAGAATACCAAGGCTCGCCTACGGAGCTTGCGGAGCTTATCGGCAGAAAAGAAAAAAAGATAAGTTACCGTACACTTTCACGCCTGCTGCTGCAAAACCAAGACCTGCTTTATCTGAAAGGGCTTACGGTTCGCTGCCATCGCAGCAACGGCAGCCGCCTTATCTCACTTGCTCATGTTGGTGCCGATAGTGCCGTTAGTGACGATAAAATCGATAACTGCCCCAGTGTGAAAAACATCGGCCCTGTTGACCCTGTCGGCACTGGTTAGCCACTGTGATCCGCCTGAACGGCCCGTGTTGCCCTTTCAGATACCCGTAGGGGATTGCTGCCCTCAGGCGGATAAAAGCCCGCACAGGCGATTTGTGAGGAAGATTAAGCAACCCTTTATTCCTCTATTTAAAAGCAACCCACCCCATCTAAAAGAGAGCAGGAGAAAGCAAGGTGCCCTAAAGGTGCACCTTGCAGTCACAGCAGCCAGCAGTGCCGGCTGCAAAAGCCCGTGGCAAGCGGGTTTAGGGGAATTTATGAAAATTTAAGACAGCAAAATTTTAGGTGCTGTAAAACCCCATTTGTGCTGTTTTAGGTGCTGTAAAGCCCTGTGGGCTCTGACGCAATGCGGTTTCTGAGGTGCTGCTGCAGGTGCTTAGCCGGAAAAAGTGAAGCGAGAGAAATTAGAAAAGAAGAATTGTTCTTATGAAGAAACAAAAAAATACAGGCAGCTATGTCGAAAGCAATCCGCAAATATTATCCCCCTTTGGTTACCCCCTCTCTGTCTTTGATGACAACCTCTCCGTCATTTCCGAGGAAGGGCATTACTGGCAGAGGGAAATGAAAGTAGATGGAAAATCCTTCACCCTGCGTTCCTTTTTCCAGCCTGTTTCGGTGGCAACCCCCATTGATAAACTGCTTCATATGATTGATTCCAATGTTTTGAAAAAAGATTAAATTTAGGGTAGACTTGGCAAAATTGTTTCGGTATGATGTTCACTACCGTATTCGGTTTGCCGGAAAGGAGATTATAGATGAAACAGGCAACTGAAAAATATACGATTCTTTACGCAAGATTAAGTCAGGATGACGGGAGTCAAGGAGATTCCAACAGCATTCAAAACCAGAGGATGATGCTTGAAAAATATGCAAAGGACAATGGATTTGAGAATCTTAAATTCCTGTATGATGATGGAGCTACCGGTACAAATTTCAATCGACCGGCATTCCAAGAGGTAATGTCACTGATAGAAAACGGCGAAGCTGCAACTTTAATAGTCAAGGATATGAGCCGATTAGGCAGAGAGTATTTAGAAGTCGGTAGGCTGACGGAAATAGTATTTCCAAGCTATGGTGTACGGTTTATCGCTATGAATGACGGTGTAGACAGCTTATATGGCGACAACGAATTTACCCCCTTTAAAAATATTATTAACGAATGGTATGCAAAAGACTGCAGCAAAAAGGGGAAAGCATCAGCAAGAATCAAGGCTGAAAGTGGTGCCAGAGTAGCTTCAAGACCGCCTTTCGGGTATCAGAAAGACCCCGACGATCCTAAGCGTAAAATTATCCCGGATGAAGAAACCGCACCGATTGTGCAATATATTTTCTCTCTGTGCATGAATGGAAAAGGCCCAAGTCAAATTGCTAAACAGCTTAAAGAAAAACGAATTCCTATCCCTGCACACTTTTATTACAAGAAAAACGGTGTGAAAGTTACCGGATTTGATGCGGATAATCCCTATGAATGGAAACAATCAACTGTTGCAAGAATGCTGGAAAATGAGGTTTACCTTGGGCATACCATCAACCTAAAGTACACAACCCTGTCTTATAAAAACAAGAAACGAGTTGAGCGTCCTGAAAGTGAACAGGTGCGAATTGAAAATACCCACGAAGCCATCGTTGACAAAGCTGCATGGGATATTGTCCAGGATATCCGCAAGCATAAACGCCGCAGAGCTAATATGGCAGAGCAGAACATCTTTTCCGGGCTTATTTACTGCAAGGATTGCGGTACCACCATGGTACTCCATCGGGCACATACAATGGATGCGGTGAAAAACAATTTTACCTGCCGAACCTATAAGAAAAAGGGTAAAGCTGTTTGTACAGGGCATTTTATTCGCGAAGTCCAGCTTGCAGAGATTATTTTGGATGACTTGCGCAGGGTTACTCATTTTGCACGACAAAATGAAGCTGTATTCGCAAAGCACATTACACAGAAGAACAGTGCGGAAATCCGCAGGGAGATTAACCGGACTGGATGGGAACTGGAATCTTTGAAACGCAGGGATGCTGAACTAAGTGCATTGTTTAAACGGTTGTATGAAGATAATGTTCTTGGTAAAATCCCGAATGAAGTGTTCCGCAAGCTTAGTGCTGATTATCTGTTAGAGCAAAAAGAAATCCAAGCCTCTATCCCCAAAAAGGAAGAAGAGCTTGAAAAGCTCAAGGACTCTGTTGCAAATGTTGGAACGTTTTTAGAAAAAGTAAAGCAATTTACAGAGCTTGATACCCTGACTGCAGAGATGCTTAACCTGTTTATTGAGCGGGTAGAAGTAGGTGAAAGAGAGGAACGTTACTCTCGTACAGCACCACAGTCCATTGATATTTACTACCGTGATATCGGCCTCTTGGACAACTTTGCAGAAACAGAAACTGTCACGGGGCAGGAGTCAACACCAGAGGAAGTAGCATAAACGGTAATCGGCAGACAGCGAAAACTCACTGCCTGCCGATACATATCACCATTTCACCACGGTTTAGAAAATGTCCCTATCGCACCGTGGAGAAGCTGTCAGGGCTTTTTTAGAAATCTATCAGGCCTAGGCTAATTTGCAGAGCCTCTTCTACACGTTTCATCAGTTCCGGCGCCAGATGGGTAATCCGCTCGTTGAGACGCTGTTTGTCAATGGTGCGAATCTGCTCTAACAGCACTACCGAGTCCCGGTCCAGGCCATGCTCTTTGGCCGTTATTTCAACATGGGTGGGAAGTTTGGCCTTTTGGATCTGGGAGGTAATGGCGGCAACAATTACCGTGGGGCTATACTTGTTGCCTACATCGTTCTGAATAACTAAAACCGGACGTACTCCCCCCTGCTCAGAGCCCACTACCGGGCTCAAATCAGCGAAAAATACGTCTCCCCGCTTAATATTCATACCTTCACGCTCCGCTGACAATTGACTCAATGGTTTCGACCGCTTCATTTTCTGCCTGCACTGCTTCGTTGGCAAGGAGCAGATTGATCTTGGACATTTCTAGATAGCCCACCTGAAGCCTTTCTCGGATTTGACGTTTTTTCATTTCCGAAATATACATGCACATGGCTTCACGGATAAAATAGCTGCGGTTAACCTTTTCTTTGCTGACAATGCCATCCACTTCCTGCAGCAGCGTGTTGGGGAGAGAAATCATGATACGCTTAGTTTGAGCCACAATGGCACCCCCTGAAAGTATTCCTGTATACCGCAAGTATATCAGACTTGTACACACAGGCGTATAGAAACATTATATTTTATCGGCCCCGCTAATGTCAAGACTGATACTGATAATAGCGGGGAACTCTGGCGGAAACTGCGCAGAGAATTTCGTAGCTGATGGTACCTGTCAGCCGGGCCAGCTCATCAGCGGAAATATGCGCCTGCCCTTGACTGCCAAATACTACCACCGGCTCGCCAACGCCTGCCTCCGGCAAGTCAGTAATGTCCGCCATGCAGTAATCCATGCAAATGCGGCCAACCTGTGGGACCCGCTGGCCCTGAATGAGGAATTCCGCCTTGCCTGATAAGGTCCGTGGATAGCCGTCGGCATATCCCAAAGGCAAAGTGGCAATACGGCTGGGGCGGGATGTGACAAAGGTGCGCCCATAACTGATGGGAGTCCCTGCCGGCACTTCCTTGATAAAGGCTATGCTGGTTTGCAGGGACATCACAGGTTTTAAGGGAACCAGCTTCTTTACCTGGGGGGAAGGATAGAGTCCATACAGGCTGATGCCAATTCGGACCATGTCGAAATAAGCTTCCGGGATTTCAATTGCCGCTGCGCTGTTGGCGCAATGGGCGATGGCCTGTGGTTTATCTTTCTTTATTGTTTCCACTATCCTTTTAAATTTATCCAGTTGAGCGGAAGTAAAGCCCTTATCTTCTTCATCCGCTGTGGCAAAATGGGTAAATACGCCTTCTAGCTCGAGATGAGTTGAGGCCAGCACACGTCTTACTAAATCCAGACTGTCTGTCCCCCTGGGGCCAAGCCTGCCCATGCCGGTATCCACCTTAAGATGGATGCCGACCTTTCTCCGCTGGCGTCGGGCTTCATCCTCCAGCATCAAGAGGGTGGAAAGATCGGTAATTCCAGGAGTCAGGCGGTACTGGATAACCGCAGACAGAGATTCAGGGGGCAGATACCCAAGAATCAAAATAGGCGCGGCCAGACCTGCCTGGCGCAGGAGTATACCTTCCTCGACCAAGGCTACAGCCAGCCAATCGGCGCCGGCAGCCAGGGCGGCCCGGGCCACTTCTGCGGCCCCGTGGCCGTATCCGTCGGCCTTGACCACAGCCATTAAGCGGGTAGGCCCGGGAATATGCTTGCGAAACCCCTTGACATTATAAGCGATATTGCCCAGGTTAATATCTGCCCAGGTCGGCCTGTATCTTTGCATTATAACCATCTCCTTTGACAAGAGAACATTCTATATTCTTCCCCGGAAATCCTGCATAAAAGTAATGAAATCAACCCCCGGGCACACAAAAAAGAAGCCTTGGCCGGGCTTCTGTTGTGGGCGTTTTTCAGCCAACTTCATTTCCTAGAATATCCTCAGCTGTAGGCGGATACCAGACTTTCACCATGCCGAAGCCGCAGTTGTTTCTGTTGCCAAAACCCATGTGAAAACCCACTCTTATCAATTCCGGGTTGCCTGTAACCTTAAAAGGAATCATGTAACCCAAGATTTTAATGCCATTAAAATTAATAAGCCTGGTGACGCGACGCTTGTTTGATATATAGCGTTCATTAAATTCAAAGACTAAATAGTCATCAGAAGGCAGCGAGTCATAGACGCGGTAATGCTTATTGATGAGATCCTGACGCAATTTTTCGGTAAAATCGTGGTCTTCAATGCGGCCATAGCGCATACGCCCCTGACTTGCGTCAAGATTACAGGTAACAGTTATCGGCGACATGCAGGAAAATTCCATGACCTCATTGATTTCCGGAGTAGCCAAAATTTCAACACTGACAATGGGCATGTTGACATTGCCCAATGAGATACTGCCGGCTTCGGAAAATCCTTTTAAAATTGCATCCAAAAAATAACCTTTAATCGAGGATATGTACCATTGGACACACTTGCCCAGATTGCGGATGCCATTAGCAGAAATGCTGTATTGCTCAAAATAGAGCTGGGAAAAGGTGAAAAATCCCAGATCCCGCTTATGGCCCATAGTACTCGAATCATATACAGCTCTGTTTATGGCTTTATAAAGATGATGGTTATAATTATAAGGCAAAATGGTATCTGGCTCGCATTTTAGTGTGACTTTTAGCCGCATTGCGCCAACTCCCTTTATCTATGTGAAGACTGATACTTTTAGATATTAGTATCTTCGGCATTAAAATTTTTTTTCCTGTTAAATACCAAAAAAGAGTAAAAAAGAGTACAACCAAATTCGACATTTTTCGACAAAGGGTTAAAACAAGTTGACTTGCTAAGGAATAATTACATTATATCTTATTAGTGTGACGAAAAATGCTCGCCTCACGGGCGAGCATAAATCTATTCTCTATTTTTTAGATATGCGAATAATGGAGGGGCCAGGAAAAAGAGAATTATAGCGCTGAGTATTATTTCGGGGACCAGGTAACTGGCCTGATAGCCAAGGGAATATTTCCAAGCGGGCATCCCTTCCGGGGCGAAACTCCCAAAGAACCATACCCCTGAAAGAAAGTGGCAGATAAAGCGGCCGCCAAGGCCAACGATGGTGGCTACAACTGCCAACAGCGACTGTGAGCCAAACTTGATTATTCCTTTCCTCACCGGATTCCAGACAAACCCGGCCAGGCCTAGCGCGCCAAAAGCCAAGGGATAATCCAGCAGCCATTGCACCGGAGAGACCAGCCAGCCGCCAAGGAAATAATTAATTACCCCGCAGAGCACCCCCACGGTGATTCCCACCACCGGCCCGCGCATCATCGCGATAAGCAGCAGGGGAATCATGCTGCCCACCGTTACTGAACCGCCAAAGGGCATGGAAATCGGCTTTATCAGCCCTAAAACAACAGCCAACGCCAGCATCATGCCGGCTTCAACAATGGTACGGGTGGTAAAACGTGAATTCATCAATCTTCCTCCTCTTGGTCCGGGGAACCAAAACAGGCGTGCCAGCGGCACGCCTGCAATAGGCAGCTGCGAAAAGAAAAACGCGCAGGGTGCGCGCTGTGCAGCTTTTCTGTACCTACGCAGGCATTACCCTGATCAGGTTGCGGGTCAGGTGCTTTTCAGCCCTTTCTCAGCCCCTTCCAGGAGCTCCCCCTTGACCGATATTTATTATTTCTTAATTACAATATCAAAAAAAGACGAAAATGTAAAGGCAAAATTAAGGTTCCCCCTGCGCCTTCCTGAACTCCGCCAGCAGCAGATCAACCATTCGCCCATAGCTTTGCACCCCGTCCTGCTGACGATTAGCCTTTAGGTAAGAGTCATTTACATTACTGGATACCCGCTCCACCGGTCCTTCAAACTGAGCCCAGTACTCCCGCCAATCTTTAAGGTCCCTGTTCAAGCCATCGCAGTACTCTTTCCTTACCGCTTTATAAGATTCGATATCAGCTCTGTACAGAGCATTCATGGTGTTAAGCAAGGCCGAGACAGTGCCGGAATACTGGAAATCTGCATCTGGATGCAAAGTACAAGCTAAATAACCCAGAAAATTTGCCTCATCTTCCCGGGCAAACCCCCGCTGATGTGCCATTTCATGGGCTGCAGTTGCGGGGAGCAGCAGGTGGGGGATGTCGATATTGACATTGGCTTCGGCTGTGAAGGGGAAATACATGCCGCTGATGCCGGTATAGGACCAATAGTGAGACAGAAAAACGCCCTTGGGCGGCCCGAATTTGCCTCCCAATTCCGGGTAGATAGCTGCCGCCCTATCGTAACCAGTTTCGGCCCGGGAAAACATCTGGCGGATGCTGGAGTCAAGGGTCATTACCCCCCGTTCATCCTCAGCCACCTGAGCACGCAGGACGTTGGCCCTGCTTGTCAGGGACAGGGCCAGGGCTGTCAGTTCCTCCACCGCTGCCGGTTCCACCGGCAAGCCTGAGATGTCGGCAAAGGAAAGACGGCTATAATTGAGGCCCCACAACATATTAAAGCCTACATAAAGCAACACTAGGACAATAACTAATTTTGCGCCGCCCTTGAGAATGGACCGGAAAAATTCCTTGGGCTTTTTAAATAATGTAATTGCCCCACGGATGATTATGAAGAGGCAGAAGAGACCAAGCCCCACAATAATAAATTCAGCTACAGAAAAGGGAAACAAGCCGGTGAAGCGGCTAATGGGCCCGCTAATCCATTTGTACAAGGATGTGGAATATCCAGCCTCAATGAGAACGGGAAGACTGGGGGCAGCAAAGGAGAGAATCAGACCAAGGCCAATAAGAATATAGACCAATATGCTTACTGCGCTTTTCTTCCTGGCAGCCTTTTTTTTCATTCCTGCTTCCCCCTTTGCATCACGCGATTTTGCGACAGGAAGGCTCCGTCCACGTTGTTGCGGTTTTTAGTTTCTTTCCGACCGGAACAGACGCTCACTAATAAAATTATAACATATTGCAGGCACAGGAAGAGTGAAGCCGACTGAATGTGCGACAGAAAGGTACGTCCCCGTGTCGAATATGCGGCAGAAAGGTACGTCCCCGGTGTCAAACAAAAGCCACGGGGAATGCCCGTGGCTGGTTAGTTGTTTACAGATATCCTTTTTCTTTGAGGATTGTCATTGAGTTTTCTTTGTCTTCCGGCGCGATCATGATTACCGGCCCGGCGCAGCCCATGCCTGTTTCGGCGTAGATTTCTTTGGCCCACAGGGAGCGGACTGCATCTTCCAGCTCGAGGATGTCGATGCCGGTGATGTCTTCGGTGACAGGTTTCTTGGCAGGGGGGCTGATCTCGGTTGGAGCCTCTTTAGCGGTTGCCTTCTTGATAAGGTCATCCAGACCTGCCTTCCTTGCCGCCTGATATTCCGCCGCTGCCAGTTTGGGAAGATTGCCCTGGCTGCAGCTGGCGGCATATTGAATGGCGTTTGCTATCACCGGGGCGCCGGAGGCCCGGGAGATGATGTTGATTATCTTGTCAAAATTGGCGCCGACGCCGGGACCATAGCCCCAGCCCATGGTTTCATAGGTGCCGCCGCTGGTGAAGGCGGAGAACATTTTGATAAGCAGGTTGCCGGTGAGGGTATCGCAGACCACTATATCGGCGCTGCCTGTCAAAAGGTCGTTGCCCCGAAGGACACAGCCCCCGTCCTTGCGGACAGATTCGGTGAAGTTGATTGCATAACCCTGCTGATTGAGAGTGTGAAGAATTCTTTCCACCTGCCGGGCGCCTTCCACATTGAGGATGCCTACACGGGGATTGTTGATTCCCATGGCTTTGGCCACGGCGATGCCGCCAATGGTGTTTAGCACCATGGCTTCCACGCGATCTGTGGCTGTAGTGCCGGTGGTGGTGGCCAGGAGCATGGGCTTGCCCCTGGCCGGGGTCATAACCCGGCCAACTGTGGATACGCCCAAGGGGAAATTATAGTGCAGGGTAACTGTGGCATCCACCTTGCCCTCGGCAAGCATTTTTTCAATAAGCTTGTGGCTGTCAGCCTCACAGGCGGATTCCACTATGGGCAGGCTGGTGTCGGCTCGGGGGCCAACCAGGACCACTTCCAGTCCCGGGTTTTGTGCAACGGCCATTTCAGCCCCCCGCACCAGCTCCTCCACTCCAAGTTCGCTGCCCAGGGTAGTTAGGGCAACGGTGGTGCCGGCGCCGAAACTGCCTGTTTCGATTGCCTCAGCCAGTTGGGCGAAAATTTCGCCGGCCTGCTGTCTGGTTTCTGCGTTGGTCAAAGTCAGCACCTCCCTTATTCTTCTTCCAGGAGACTTTGGGCGACTTGACGCATGGCTTCAGCGACAACTTTTTTGACTGCATCGGTATCGCCGGCGGTTGCGCTGACCTTGCCGGTATTGGCTTCGATGACAAAGGAAACACCGTCAAAGAGGTTGGTCATGCGGCCAAGGAAGAGACTGCCCTTGCCGATGATCATAACACGTTGCATATTTCCCGCTAACATTAAGTCCCGCGCATGACCGATGAAAGGAGCTCCTGAGGGGATATGGCCCTGAGTGGGTGCAAAGCCGGGCATCCCGTGCTCTTTGACAAAATCGGCCAGCTGCTGTCTTTCGATATCCCCCCGCTTGACGCCCAGGGCGGCAATCATCTTGTAGTTGGCAGTGGGCACATCGCCGGCGCCTGCGGGAACAGTGATTTCAGGGTTCTGCATCTCGACGGAATACTTGTCGATGTCGGTGATTTTCATGCCGACTTTGTCGAGGGGATCAGTGACGAGGGCCTCAATGACGGCCTGAGGCGCTGAGCCCCTGCCGATATTATGGCGACCCACTACGTCGGTGCGGATTATGGGGTTGACGCCGTCGTTTTCGCCGATGAGGACAGCAAAGCCTCCCAGCATATCTTCAAGAGCGGGCATGCCTTTGGCTACATGGTCCTTGCCGTTCATGCCCAGCTTGGCGGTGGCGCCGCCGGCGACCACAGCCACGTTTTTGTAGATGCCTGCCTGAACCAAGGCTGCAGCCTGGACCAGGGCATGGGCAGGGGCAGCGCAGAAACCCCTGAGGTCACTGCCGGTGGCGTTGGTGCAGGCGCAGACTTCGCCGATGGATTTGGCAAAATTGCCGCCTCCCCGTTGGTTGACATCGCCGCAGGCCTCTTCCGAACATTCAATGATATATTCTATCTCATCGGCAGAGATGCCGTTTTTAGCAATCAAGTTTTTGAGAGCCAGCACACCAGAGGCCTTGACCACCAAGTTCTCCAGCATTGTATGGGAATTGAGATTGACGTCCCAGTCATGGGCCCGCTTAATGCAGCCTACCAGCTTTCCGTCCATATGCAGCTCTTGGGCGCCGTGCTCCCGGATCCGTTTTTCAATATCGGCCAGGTCATCGCCGTCTTTGAGCAGGGAAGCCTGATGGGCAAAGAGGGGATGAGAGGCCAGTCTTGCCTTCAGCTCTTCAGTAAAGGATTGCTCCAGCATTACCAGGTCAAAGGAGTCAGAAATTTTAATCAGGGCATAGAAAAGAGTTTCATCCATTATCTCCCCGAATTTTCCCTGGGTGCTGCCTTCAATCGGATTGTCATACCAGGGCTTGGCAATATTATTGAGCTCGTCGGGGAGCAGATTGCCGATATAGGCCTGGTTGGGAGCATAGTTTACTGCAGCCTCAAAAGAACGCAGATGTTGGGGAAGTTTGGACAAGTATTCGGAATCCGGATGCTTGGCACGCTCCATGGTCTGGGTGGAACCCTGGGCCAGCAAAAGATTGGGTGCGTGAATCAGGGCATAGGCGGCGCCCCTGATTACGGGATAATTCATTTTCATACCTCCCGTTGTTAGAATTAGGGCGGCCAGAGGCCGCCCCATTGTTTTTAGTCCTCAAATACTGTCTGGCCGTCTACTTCGGTGGAAAGGGCTCGCAGAGCCTTATTTACCAGGCGACGGCGGAGGGCTTTTTCCTCTTCCGCAGGCAATTCAGGATTACCCAGCGGGTGTGGTATTGCCACTGTGGGGACAATGCGATTGGCGCCCACAGTAAGAGAAATTGGCACGATAGTGCACATGTGCACCACCGGCAAACCTGCACGTTCGATTTCCTTGACCATCGTTGCACCGCAACGAGTGCAGGTGCCTCACGTGGAGGTCAGGATGACGGCATCGACGCCATCATTCTTTAGCTCTTGGGCAATCTCAGCGGCATAGCGTTTGGCGTTGGCAACAGAGGTGCCGTTACCGACGGTGGCATAGTAATACCGATGGAGAGAGCCGATTTTGCCTTCCTTTTCCAGATCTCGCATTACATCTACCGGCAAGACCCGGTCAGCATCTTGGTTGGCATAGACGGGGTCATAGCCCCCGTGAGCCGTTTGATGTGTTTCGGCAGTAAGATTGACGATACCGTCGAGGTCATATTTGCCGAACTTGGAAGCGCTGGAAGATTCAATATGGTCGGGGTTGCCCTTGGGCACGATGCCGCCGGAGGTCACCAGGCCAATCTTGGCCTTGCTGATATCCGCTACCGCCGGGTTAGGATCGACCCTGTCAAATTGGGGCATGGGATATTCGGTATGGAATTCTTCGCCTTTGAGTTTGGCCACCAGCATATCCACTGCCCGCTTGGAACCCCGATCCGGGGCAAAGTAATTCTCACGGATTCCCCGGGGAATATAACCTTCCTCCTTGGGGGTTCCCAGCTGCTCGCCCTTTAATACTTTCAGGGCCAGTTTACCCATGGCGGGAACTGCCTTGCGCATAGCTGCCGCGTTATCCCCGGTCTCAACGATCAGGGCAAAACGACGGTACATTTCCGCGCCAGGGTTTTCGGGATACATGCCGGAAACTACAGGGATTTCAAGTTCCTGGCTTACTGCCTCTGCTACTGCTCCGCAAGCGGTTCCATACCTGCCGGCGTTGAAGGCGGGACCGGTGATAACTAAATCCGGTTTGTACTGGGCAATCATTTCAACCACTTTTGCTTTGGCTTCATCCAGATTCTCTGCAAACCAGCTATCGCCGCAAATGATTGTCGCAACTATTTCCGCCTCATTGCCCAGGACAGCCTTGAAGGCCATACCGGGACCTACCGGTCCTTCTTTGCAGGAGGGCGGGATATTAGCTTTTTCCTCACCGCCAATCTGACCAAAGTACTGGTTGATATAATGGACTACGCGGAATTTGCTCATGTTCTTTCACCCCCTGGCTAGAATTTTCTGTATTGCTCCCTATAGGTAGAAACTTCTTTGATGATTTCATCTACATCTAGGACCATTTCCATCATGCTGATTTGATCGTCATATACTTGCGGATCTACCAGACTCTTGATGGCATCTTCGAAGATATGGTATGCAGGGAGTCCCAACTGGACTCCGGACAATGGACCTGCGTAAGTGGGGTCGCCATTGCTCACAGTTTCAGCTGCCAGACCAGAGGCTTCTGCCTCTGCGCCGCCCAGGATAACTACCAGATTTTCCGGGCCGTGCTTTTCAGCTAATTCTTTAATGCGAGCTTGGTTTTCCAGGTCCATTGCTCCTGCGGCAGTTCAAACAAAACATTCGGTGGTGGAGAATAATACTTCACCGCCAAAGGACTTGAGACATTCCTCAATGGCAGGACCGGGAACGCCGTCACGGTCACCGAGGATGACAAATTTCTTGTCCTTCATTAAAATGCCTCCTTTTTGTGTTTTAATTTTTAGCTATATTTCCCGAGCAGTGAGTGTGTTGAAGCCTAGCTCGTTTGTAGCGCCGGTAATTGCCTGGATCTCTACGGTAATGCTGCCGTCTTTTGCCAGGCTGCCGTCAAACCCGCCAGCGATTATATCAGCGGACTTGGAACTGCCAAAGACCTTATCCATTGCGGGCAGGGTGATTACTTCGTTGGCGTTGCCGCCGGTCACTGTCGCATCGGCCAGGGGATCAGCGTCGGCAAGAGATTGAGAACCTCCGTCCCGGCCTGCATATTCGTCGGTGACAATAACAGTCTTGATGCCCAGCTTTTCAAGTTTTGTGCAGTTCATTATTAAGTCAGTGTCCGGGTTGCCAAAGCCTTCCTGAGAGATAATGGCCCCGTCAAGACCCAACATATCCGCAAGCTTGGCGGTAAAATTGGATGAACGCTGCTTGTCAGCCAAGGTGACGTTTTCATTGGTGATGATGACGCCAATAAAATTCAAGTCCTTGCCATGGCGGGCGTAGAGATCCTGGATGATTGGATTGTTCAAATGGTGATAAGTAGTGTTCTTGTCGCAGGCAGAGACGCAGTTGCCGCTGACTATTGCCCCGTCCATCATTTCTGTTGGCGACATCAGTGTGGGCAGAATCCGCTTGGCATCTACGCCATAGACATATGTGTCATGAAGCAGTCCCTGGGTCTGAAGCATGTAGACATAGGCGACCCGGGGAAGGTCGGGGTATTTTTGCATGCCTTCAAAAAGGTTTAAATGCTGATATTCTTCCCAGCTGTCCACCTCGGCATTGCGGGCGGCCTCGGCTATCACCGCTGCAGCCTTATAACCTACCACGCGCACCGCGGCCTCATGTTCGTGCTGGCTGAGGCCCTCAGGCGCCTGGCAAACCACAACAAGATTACATGTCTTAGAGAAAGGGGTGTAATCTGCGCCGGGACCGGACATATCAACGATACCTTCCTGGAAACCAACTATGCTGCCGGTAGTTACTACCGCAGCGCCACTGAGCACCAAGGTGGTGCCGCTGCCAACCATCTCTACTTTGCTGATAAAACCAGGAAGGACTCCGCCGCTGCCCTCAACTTTTAAGCGAGGCTCAATGACGTCTTTTACAGGCATAATCCTTACAGAATCACCGGGGCGGGCCAGCTCTAGGGTTATACTGGTCAGACGCTCATCTGCAACCGCGGCCAACACCTGTTCTTTACTGACATAGAGCACCCCTTTTTCAACTTTGGTTTTGTCCCCAAACTTGATATCGGTGATATTGATACGACCAAGTTTTAATTGCATGCTTTCACCTCCCTAACTATGCACCTGTTACTTCCTTGAGTTTTGTCTCCAAATCTTCGTGGCTGAAATCTTTGCTCAGTTCCACGGCTTTTTCCCCATCTTTATAAATGAGGATTGTAGGCAGCCCCATAACTTTTTGACCCATAGCCAGACGACGGTTTTCCAGAATGTTGAGTTTGCAGAATTTAACCCCTTGGAACCTGCCTTCCAATTCCTGGACATGGGGCAGCAACTCCATACAGGGAACGCATTTGGGACTCCAAAAGTCCACCAGCACCAAGCCCTTACTGTTTAATACTTCTGCTTCAAAAGTTTCTTTGTTTACTTCTAACACCAGTCTTCACCTCCTTAACCCAGAATTGCAAGCTCCTCAAGTTTTTCCCGGGTCAGTTGCCCGGTAACCCTGCCTACAACTTCTCCGCCCTTAAAAAGCAAGACCGAGGGCATTTCCTGAACATCATAGCGGCGGGCTATCCGCTGATTGCGATAAGTATCTATCTTTACCATATCCAATTTTTCAGAATGCTGACCGGCAAATTCTTCTACCAAAGGCACCATTTCCAAACTGGCCTGATGGAAGGGGCTCCAGAACATAACTGCTACTGCCCTGGTTTTGTCCAGCACTTCGTTTTTGAAGTTTTCCTCTTCATGCATGTATTTCTCGGCAGCCACGGCGGCAATAGCGCCGTCAGCTGCGGCGGTAACCACCTGGCGCAAATATTTCTGACGCACATCCCCTACAGCATAAACGCCATCAACCGAAGTCTCGGTTAATTCGCTGGCAGGGATGTATCCCCGCTGGTCCAGCTCGACCTTGCCTTTGACCAATTCGGTCCGAGGCACTGTGCCCACAAAGATAAAGACTCCATTGGTCTCAAGATCGGCAACCTTGCCGGTTTTAAGGTTTTTAACGGCAACAGCTTCGACGATGCCGTCACCCTTGATTTCCTCAAGCACCGAGTTCCAGACGAACTCAATTTTTTCATTTTTAAAGGCCCGCTCCTGAATGACCTTGGTGGCATCCAGCACACCCTCATCGTGAATGACAATAATGGTTACCTTGGCGGCGAAGCGGGTAAGATATATAGCCTCTTCAATGGCGGCATCGCCGTTGCCCACTACGACTACATCCAAATCCTCATAAAAATCGGCATCGCAGGTGGCGCAGTAAGAAACGCCTTTGCCCTTCAGTTCCTTTTCGCCCTTGACGCCAAGGAATCTGGGCTCGGCGCCGGTGGCGACAATAACAGCCTTGGCGGTATAGCGGTCTTTTTTGGTAATAACGGCCTTTTCATAACCTGCCAGTTCCAAGTCTACAACTTCATCCTTGACAAAATGGCAGCCAAAATGCTCGGCATGTTTGTGCATATGCTCGGTAAGCTGGGGACCGGTAACTCCCTGATAAAAACCGGGGTAATTTTCCATTTCCTCGGTGGTGGCTGCCTGCCCGCCGATTACCCCCTTCTCAATGACCAAAGTGTTTAGCTTGGAGCGAGACGCATAGATCCCCGCAGCCAAGCCGCCAGGACCGGCACCAATGATAATTACATCAAAAGAATTGGCCAATTAAATCTCCTCCCGTTAATTTATTGCAGCTGAATTTCTCTGCACATTTCCAAATCCATGAACTGAAGATCTTCTAAAATCGATTGAGTGGAACCGGGAAAGACTCCCAGCTTTTTCGAGGCAGCTATGGCCGCTTCAATCACTGACAGGGATTGGTAATCCAAGCCTGTGCCTTGAGCCAGAATTAAGGTTTTATATGGGGTCTGATTGGGTTTGATGCTGGAAGAAAGGGGATGATTGATCACCCGGTAGCCCAAATGAACCAAATCCCTGGCGGCAGTCAGCACAGAATCAAAACCGCCTTCCTGCCAAACCACTTGCACCTGCTTATTTTCCCTCTTAAGCCACCAATTATAGGCCTTGGGGTTATTGGTCAACACCTGAAACAATTTGTCACCCCCAAAATAAAAAGATAGCGGCGTGCCGCTATCTCTGTCCTTTTTACCTGAGAGATTTACCCAATCAAAGCTGGGTTTTGCTCCGTCGGTGTCCGGAAGACTTTCCAGAGTATCGTCGGGACACGGTCCTTTTGCCTGAAAGTTTCCCGGTCAGCCAGGCTAGCTGCCAGATTGCTCCTTCGGCGCCCCCAACAGGGCCTCTCCCGTATCCGTCATCCGCAATATAATCTTGTGAAATATAGAACTTTCCCCACATAGATTATACTACATTATCCTGCAGATTGCTCATCAGATGTTTTTTGGTATTCTATAAGGAATGCTGATATCCCCAGCCCCCAGCGTTGGCCATTGACAGCAGTTCTTACTGCTAAGTTCGTGCTACCTCCATCTTTATTAAAGTAATATTATCATAACAACCAAAAAACAAATAATCAGTTTATATTACACTAATGGCTTGTATTCTCACTGCTATCATCTACCTAATCCATAAGATTGCCACTAGTTTTTGTCGATTCCCTGAATACTGATAGATCTCGCTTTCAGCGTCAGCCTCGGCCAGCAGTCCCTTCCATCCTAATATCAGGAACTTCCCGCCTCCTCTCGACTCGGCTAAAGCCCTGAAGGTAGTGGTCTTAGTGTTATCGATCCGTTCTAATTAGAGGTTGTTCAATTAACCTGCAGATTGCCTATGTGATTTCATCAGGGGTTTAATAATAAACACCTGTATGCCACCTCCGGAGTCGACAATCACTGCCAGGGGCACTACCTGGATGAATCCGCCGCTGGCTCCGCCAATCAGCCGGATTTGCACAAGGGGATAAATTGTCAGTTTGCCTGTGGTTTTTCCCGGTAGTAATATACTCTCACTGGCAGTTTCCACAACTTCACCTCATTTAAAGCTAGTTTATCCAGCAAATCTAGAAGTATTTAATTTCTTAAACTGGCTGTAGCAGGAATGCCGGCTCCCTTGCAGAAGTTTACTATAGTACTTCCCGGTCAGCTTAATAGATAAGGAGGCAGGACGGTGGATAAAGACCCCCGCCAGTATTTTGAAGATAAACATCCTGGCATCACCTATGCCGGATCAAAACACCCCCGAATCAAACAGGCAGAACATTTACTGAATAATACCAAACCAAATCCTAAAGGACTGGCCGTGATTGAAGGCCTATGGGCCCTGAGTCTGGCCCTCAAGTATAACCTGTTCGTAGAATGTTTCATTTTTTGTCCGGAAATGGTCTTCAGTTCAGAAGCGGAAACGATGATCGACAACTGCATCCAGAAGGCAGCAGAGTCATGCCTGGTATCAGCCAAGGTCTTTGACAAAATTAGTGAGCGCCCCCGGGGTGACGGATTGTTAGCCATTGTCCAGCTGCCCAAGAGGGACCTAGACAAGATTCCCTTAACCAACAACAGTCTGGTTATTATTTTGGATGGCTTAGAAATACCCGGCAATATGGGGACAATAATACGGGCTGCTGACGGGGCAGGGGCAGCGGGAATTATCATTGTCAACCGCAAGGCCCGGCTAAATCATCCCAAGCTGGTGCGCAGCAGCCAGGGAGCGGTATTTTCCATCCCCATATCTGAAAATAGTGTCGATGATGTTATGACCTGGTTGGATAAAAATAGATTCTCAGTATATTTAACTGATACCGACGCCACTACAGATTATTATCAGGCTGCCTTTAAAGGCCGGTGTGCCTTGGTGGCTGGCAGCGAGCGCTACGGCATTTCTGGGGCTTGGTATTCCCGGCCCCACACAAAAATTCGCATTCCCATGTTTGGAGATTGTGACTCACTGAATGTGGGTGTAGCCACAACGATTATGCTTTATGAGGCTAGCTTGCAGCTTAAGGGCAAAATCCTGCGCCAATAGAATGGCCTCATTTTCCCCTAGGGGGGAAAATGATATAATCCAAACACTGGGAGGAGATATAATGAGATTTCTTAAAACCTTGGGCTGGCTGGCTCTATATACTTTTATCTTTTTTATTTCCTCGGTACTAGCAGGAGTGTTCATCGGTTATCTATATTCTTTACTTGACTTTGTCGGCGCAAATCCCAACTCCTTAGACATCTTTTTCGCTGAAAACCTTGGTTTGATGATTATTATGTCCGGCATCTTGATTATTGCCTTTGGGAGCCTAACCCTGGTAGCCCGAGGAATTCATCCCCTGAAATATTTGCAGTTTAAGCGGATATCCCTCCAGGATGCGGCAGCGGCAACGCTAATTGGTATCGGCTTTGCAATTTTCATCAGCAGTCTGCTGACGGTAATCAAGATTGACTCAATACTTCCGGATACAATAACTGAACAGATGATGGAAGCAATCGCAGAAAATTTTCCCATGATTCTGCTGGCCGTTGGTGTCGTTGTACCCTTCTACGAAGAATTTCTCTTCCGGGGACTGATTTTTAAGGAAATTCAAAAGAGCTCCAGGCTTTGGGTAGCCGTAGTCTTACAGGGCCTGCTCTTTGGCATTTTCCATTTAAACTGGTTTCAATTCATCTATACCTTCCCCGCTGGCGTAATCATAGGCATGGTATTTCTGCGCTACCAGTCGATCTGGGCGCCAATCCTCATTCACCTGGGCTGGAATTCCACCAGCACATTCTTAAGCGCCATTTTGCCTGAAAATACGCCTCTTGCCGCCTTTTTGGCGCTGATGCTGCTGGGTGCGGGATTGCTCTTTGCCGGCCTGTTTTACACATATAAAATCCGGCCCCGTCCGCCTGTCAAAGAAATCCCTGAGACTGATTCCTTGGACAAAAACAGCCAGCCGGCGGCAGAAATCTATTGAAATTTTCATCCCTTATTTGGCATAGGCGGTGATCTCTTGCACACCAGAATTTTATTGCCCTCACAAATTGAAATAGCGGCAGATCTTCTCCGCCAGGGAGAATGTGTGGCCTTTCCCACCGAAACTGTCTATGGACTGGGCGCTAATGCCCTGGATGAAAAAGCTGTAGCCAAAATTTTTCTCGCCAAGGGCAGACCGGCGGATAACCCGCTGATAATCCACTGCCATTCTCGTGCCCAGCTCGGAGACCTGGTTGTGGGCTGGCCCCGGCAAGCAGAAATTTTAATGGACACCTTTTGGCCAGGACCCCTGACCCTCGTCCTCTATAAAAAACCCTGTGTCCCCAGTATCGTCACCGGGGGGCTGGCTACTGTCGCCCTGCGCTTTCCCGATCATCCTGTAGCCTTAAGCCTGTTAAAAGCCGCTGACTTGCCCATTGCCGCGCCCAGCGCCAATGTCTCCGGCAAGCCCAGCCCTACCAGGGCCGAACATGTTATGGAAGACATGTTTGGCAAAATTGCCGCCATTATCGATGGGGGCCCGACAGGGGGCGGAGTAGAATCCACGGTCCTGGACTGCACCGTCTCCCCCTTTCGGATTTTGCGCCCCGGAGGCATTACCCTTGAACAAATCAGAGCCCTGGTGCCGGTGGAACTGGATTCAGGTGAGAATGCAGACAGCCCTCGTTCACCGGGCATGAAGTACAAACACTATTCCCCGGATGCTCAGGTAGTGCTGGTTACAGGCGGCAAGATTGAGGAGGAAATCCAGGTTCAAATCAATCATTTTCAGGCAAGGGGCATGAAGGTCGCCGTAATGGCTTTCAACGAATCGCCGAAATATTCCGGGGCCTATTTGCTGGACATGGGCAGCAAAAGCGATGTCAGCGTTGCTGCCGCCAGAATCTACCACCTGCTGCGCCAGGCCGATGCTTTAGGTGTTGACCTCATCCTCATCGAAGGCCTGCCTGACGCTGATTTGGGCAGGGCAATTATGAACCGGCTGCGGAAGGCTGCAGGCAAAGTGGTGCAAACTTAAAAAAACGGGGCTGTCTGGAACAGCCCCGTTTTTTACTTTTCCACATGGGCAGAGAAATCATCGATCCAATAGACCTTGTCTGCCAGGCTTAGGAGATCTGGAGATATTCCCCAGCGAAAAACACATAATTCTATGCGCTTGTGACATACTTTGCCAGCATGAGTGAGGGCATCTTTGAGATCACCATCCCCGGAGGAAAGAATGAGGTTATCATACTGGTTTTGATCGGCCCGGCGCACAATTAGGGTGGCCAAGCCTACATCAACGCCTTTTTGCATTTGCAGGCTAAACTTGCGGGCGCAGTGAGGACATTCGAAGTCCCTTTGCTTAAGTTTATATAAACTGACATTCAGTCCCGGGCCAACGGGAACAGGAGTCTGCAACCAAGCATGAAATCCGCTTTGATCCTCAGAAGGCGGACTTTGGGTGCTATTAAGATACCAGGCGTCATCTATAGGCCCGTTGCGTTCCAACCAAAAACGCAGTTTGAGATAGTCAAAATTATATTCTGTGCCCGCTGACTCTTGGGCATTAAATAAATAGGCAGCGTCAATGAGCCACATGGTCCTGCCAACACGCATATTTCTCCCCCCTCCACTATATTGATATGCCATGTAATATATAATCTATATTTGCTGAATATGCGCAAATTCCTGCCTTTCTGACCCTCATAATTTATATGATTTCAAAAAGGGTTAGGCTGCTTTCACTACTCATGTTATTAGCAAATCAGCAAGTTGTCAATTGCAGTAAAGATTGCTGAGACGATTTTACGGCAGCACTGCATTAACTGGTTGTCCCCCAGCCAAGACTGCAGATATGTTGGCGGCGGCCATATTCGCCATCTTCAGCTGGGTCTGCCAAGAAGCGCTGCCTTGTCAGGGGACGGTCATGGGGGTTTATATCAACCTGATGCATTGCCGCCAAACTGTCTACCCCCCCGGCAGGCAGTTGCCTGGTTACAAAGACTTTACCCATTCTTATTCTCCTTTCCAGTCCCCTTGAGGGACAAGCAAAACAAAGAGGTCAGATCTGTTCTGACCTCCCGGATGCATTCCCCTTAGCCCAGGACTCTCCGGATTCGTTCCAGCGCCCAGTTAATCTCTTTCTTGCTGATGACCAGGGGCGGTGCAAAGCGGATAACATTCTCATGGGTCTCTTTGCACAGAATACCTTCAACCTTTAGACTTTCACAATAGGGACGGGCTTTAGCGCTGAGGACAACCCCGATGAACAAACCCTTGCCCCTGATTTCCAATATCAGCGGGTTTTGGATTTTTTTGAGCTCAGCCATCAGGTACTTGCCCAGCTCAAGGGAGCGCTCCACTAACTTTTCTTCCTTTATGACATCAATGGCAGCGATGGCACAGGCGCAGGCCAGGGGATTGCCGCCAAAAGTAGAACCATGGGAACCGGGATTGAACAAATCCATGAACTCGCTGCTTGCAGCCACGGCCGAAACAGGAATAACCCCGCCGCCCATGGCCTTGCCCATGATATAGACATCAGGTTCCACCTCGTCCCAATCACAGCAGAAAAGCTTGCCGGTGCGGCCAAATCCCGTCTGAATTTCGTCGGCCAGGAGCAGGACATTGTTTTCCCTGCAAATCTTTGCCGCTTGACGCATATAGCCTTCGGGAGGCACAACCACTCCGGCCTCACCCTGAATGGGTTCCACAAGGAATCCAGCGGTATTGGGCGTAATCGCGGCTCTTAATGCTTGGATATCTCCATAAGGGATTATCTTGAATCCGGGGGTAAGAGGGCCGAAACCCCGGTTGTATTCCGGTGTGGAAGAAAAAGAAATTACTGTAGTAGTGCGGCCGTGGAAGTTGCCTTCGCAGACGATAATTTCCGCCTGGTTGTCCGGTACCCCCTTGATGTCATAGGCCCAGCGGCGTGCGCCTTTGATGGCGGTTTCGACTGCCTCCGCGCCGGTGTTCATGATTAGGACCTTTTCCTTGCCTGTCAGCTCAGCCACCTTCTGGCAGAAGGGGCCCATTTGATCATTGTGAAAAGCCCGGGAAGTGAGAGTAACCCTGTCCAGCTGATTCTTGACTGCCTGGATGATTTTGGGATGGCGATGGCCCTGGTTAAGGGCGGAGTAAGAACTAAGCATGTCCATGTACCGATTGCCTTCGGGATCCCAGACCCAAACTCCCTCCGCCTCTGCAATGACGATTGGCAGGGGCAGGTAATTTGGAGCCGAATACCGATGGGTTAAAGCAAGCAACTCTTGGGTTTTCAACGAACAATCAACTCCTTGTTCCCGTATTTGCTTATCAGGCTAGCCCGAAAAGTATTCCGGCGGATGCCGGAAAAGCGGTAAGTACTTTCCGATATTTTTATTCGCTAAAAATTTCCAAGTTCCCGTTTGAGAATTTAAAAATTATCGCTAAAATTGCTGACGAGCTTTTGAGCATGCCTTAAATTATCATTGCGCTTGCGATTGATGAGTTCTGCCCTGACCAGTGCCTCCACCTGCTGCAGGGTCCGGTCTTTTTGGTCATTGACAATGATATATGTGTAATCATCGGCATGCTCTAACTGTTCCTGGGCATTGGCCAAGCGCGATTGCAAATTGTCCACCGCCGAGCGGCCAAGGATTCTCTTTTTTATTTCATCCAAGGAAGGAGGGACTATGAATATCGAGGCAATCCTGATATCTTTATAGGCCTGCCGGTAGGTCCGATGCCCCTTCCAATCCATCTCCATAATCCTGACGGGCCCGTCGTCAAAGATTTCGGCAGGTGAGCCATAATAATAGTCATTGTATACTTGTTCATATTCTAAAATCTTGCCCTCTCGGACTTTGGCAAAGAACTCTTCCTGCCCGATAAACCGATAGTCCACCCCATCCTGCTCATGGGGGCGGGGGGCCCTGGTCGTATATGTTACAGCCTTTTTAATTTCGGGAAAGGTGTTGTAGATATGAGTCATAACTGTGTTCTTGCCGGCGCCGGAAGGTCCGGTGACAATAAAGAGCAGTCTGTTCAAGCTTATCCCTCCATTCCTTACAGCTTAACCCTTTGGAAATCATGGAATCTAGTGCCCTGCCAGGTGAGGGTGCCGGTATCTCCTGGCGCCGCCTGTGCATAGACCCTGCCCGCTACCATGAATTCCTGGCGGTCACCGTTTTCAAATTCAAAGGTAATATAATAGCTTGTGTGAGACCCATAGTGATGGGTGCCGGCGTGATGTCCGCCCCAGACATGGGTGCGTTTGTCCACAACCATTACTGGGTCGCTGAAAACCTGCTGCCGATTGTTATGCATCCATTCCTTTAGCCCCCTGATGCCTGTAAAAATGAAAACCCCCAGCACACCTATAAATACTACGGAAAATACTGTAGGAAAGATTGAAAAAAACCAAGGCTCATCAAACATTTATCCTCCCTCCTTACAGCTATTATAGCAAAAAACAGGCTTTAGAGCCTGTTTTATTCTTTAATTTTTGCCGCCAAGGCAAAGCCCCAATCCCGGCACTGCTGAAGGAAATCTTCATCAGGCGCCCACTGCACTTTCAGGGAATCCATGGCCAGCGCAATCTTGGCCTCAGTCAATTGTTTTTCGATGCTTTCCACTGCCCCTCCCCGCCAGCCGTGGGAACCAAAGGCAGCCCCCAGCTTGCCCGCAGGCTTCAGCCCTCGCACCTCTTCCAGGAAGGCGGCCACAGGCACCAGCATATCATTATTGATTGTCGAGGAGCCCACCAGGACAGCCCTGGCCTCCAGGAGCTGGGCCATTATGTCATTGCGATCGCTGACCGCAGCCTTGAATAGCGCAGCAGGAATCCCGGCACGGGCAATTCCGTCTAAAATTGCCCTGGCCATTTTTTCAGTGCTTCCCCACATTGTATCATAGACGATTAGGACCTTTTCTCCGGCCTCTGCATTTGCCCACCGGCCATAAGCTGCCAGTATTTTATCTGGATGGGACCGCCAAATAATGCCGTGGCCCGGGGCAATGATTTTTATATCCAGATTCATTGCGGCTAGCTCTTGGAGTTTCTTTGCCACTATTTTGCTGAAGGGAGTGAGGATGTTGGCATAGTACTTGGTGGCCTCGGCCATAATCACTTCCATATCATTTTGATCGTCAAAGGGATGAGACCAGGCCAGGTGCTGGCCAAAAGCATCATTGGACAACAAAATTTGCTTCTGGGGGATAAAGGTAACCATGTTGTCAGGCCAGTGCATCATGGGGGTTTCAATAAAGCGGAGAGTGTGCTGGCCCAGTTCGAGACTGTCACCGGTTTTGACAATCTTCCAGGTCCAGTTTCCGCCGTAGTACTTTTGCAGCCCCTCCTGAGCCTTGGCTGTGCAAACTACCGTCGCTTGGGGGTTTAACTTCATAATTTCCGGGAGAGAGCCTGAGTGATCAGGTTCAATGTGGTTGACGATGATATAGTCAATTTTGCCTTCTCCCGCAACCTGCCTGAGGTTGTTTGCCAGCTCGGGGGCAAAGGGACGGTGAACTGTATCCACCAAGGTTTTTTTTTCATCCATAATCAAATAGGCATTATATGTAGTGCCCCGGTGGGTTGAATAGGATGGTCCATGGAAAGAACGGACATCCCAGTCTACAACCCCCACTGACCATATGTCCGGTAAAACTTTGAATACTGCCATAAGCAGCCTCCTTTTTGCTGAGATTCATTCTCATTATACCATAGTCTTTCTAGAGGCTGAAAACCGCAAAAAAATACCGGCAGACAAAGCTTTCCGTTCAGCTGTGGCATGATAAGTAAGCCTTTTTCAGCCTGCCCAATGCTAGCGCTCTTTGTCTGCCGCATATTTATAATTCCCTGTTCGCCACGAATATTATGCTGCCACTTTTTGGCACATAATACGGCAGGCGGAACTTTCCTCCCAGCTGTGACTATTAAAGTCCTTTTCAGCCTGCCATAAGTACAGCTTCCGCCGACCGCTCACTATAATTATGCCCATGAAAAGGGTCAATATGCACCTCTACAGATCGGCATAACTGGCAAGGCTTTCCCCCGCCAGCTCCATTTCCGCTTGCCGCCAAAAGCTTTCTGTCAGCTTAAGACGCTGCTTAAAAATCATCTTGCCGGCGGCAGTATAAAAATTGAGATCCTCAAGGTTGTTGAGCTCTTTTAACCCTTGGCGGAAACAGCCCCGATAGTCCATGCCTACACGGCCGGCATGAATCCCAACAGAAATAATCCCCAAAGCGCCCACCTCATCCAGTCGGTCAGCATCCTTTAGGACTAGAGTTTCAAGACCCAGGTCATCCCTATTGGTGTCCAGGGAGTGGAATCTAATTGCCTCTACAATCATCCCCAGTTGCTGCGCAGGAATATTGAGCTTATGCAAAAATTCTTCGGCTATTTGACTGCCCAGCACGGCATGGTGAATTTCATCAGAGCGTGGATCTAATTTGGCCACATCGTGGAGCAAAGCTGCAATCTCCAAAACCTCCATATTCGCCCCTTCCGTCAACCCGATTTCCCTGGCAGTTGACAAAACTCTCAAGGTATGGCGCCAACGGAAGCTGGCAGTGCGCCTGCGCCCCATCTCAGGCCGTTCGGTGGTCTGCATATATTCTCGCACAAAATTTGCGACTGTCACATAGTGTTGCTGCACAAAAGATTCCTCCCGTATGCTCAATGATCCTCACAAAGTATAGCACAAACCGGACAATTTGCTACTGGTAGCCCAACCCGGTACGAATAGCTACTGCAGAATTTAGGAAAATTAAAGTTAGAACAAGGAGAGATCCCTATGCGTACAGCCCGTAAGCCCCGGAAAGCATTAAAATTATGGGAGAAGAAGGCTCAGGAGCTGGAAAAACAGGTGCAGGATCAGCAATCCCCCCTTTCTGATGATTTTCAGGCCAACTGCGCCATGATAGATGCTGTATTTCAAGGCTGTGACGATATTTCCAAGCGGGATTTTCATATAGCCCAGGACCCTCCCCGGCCAGCCAGGCTCTACATGTTAAAGGGCACGCTGGATAAAACCATCATCAACGACAGCATTATCGCTCCCCTGACAGCGGCAGTTAAGGCAAGGGGCGCTGGGGTGCCCGACCTCATCAGCGCTCATATGCTAACAGAAGTTGCCACCCTGGGGGAAGCAGTACAAGAGGTCCTCAACGGCCAAGTTCTGTTAATTATCCACCGACAGGCCCGAGCCTGGTCAGTTAATGCCAAGGCGGCCCGCCTGCGGGCGGTGGCGGAACCTGAAACTCAAAAGGTGGTCCGCGGGCCTCGGGAAGGCCTGATTGAAGATCTGGAGACCAACCTGACCCTGGTGCGCAAACGCCTGAAAACACCAACCCTAAAGATTGACTGTCGCTCAGTGGGGAGGAGAAGCAATACACAGCTTGCAATCCTTCATCTGGAAGGAGTCGCTGACCCGAAGGTATTGGCGGAGGTCCACTCCCGCCTAAACAAGATCGATATCGACGGCATCATGGATAGCGGCGAACTGGAACAACTGATTGAGGATAACACTATGACGGTCTTTCCCCAGGTTGGGAATACCGAACGTCCTGATAATATTGCAGCAGCGCTGTTAAACGGGCGGGTGGCGATTTTGGTGGACAATTCACCTTTTGCCCTGATTGTGCCCAATGTATTAACTGACATGCTCCAATCCAGCGACGACTATTATGAACGTTTTCAGTTTTCTTCTCTCATCCGCATCCTCCGCTATGTTTTAGCCTTTGTCGCTTTGCTCAGCCCGGCCCTGTATGTGGCCATTACCACATTTCATCACGAAATGATTCCCACAGATTTGCTGACCAATCTGGTTCGTGCTCGGGCCGGGGTGCCATTCCCCACCGTCATTGAAGCGGGGTTAATGGAATTGGCCTTTGAGGCCCTGCGAGAGGCAGGATTGCGCCTGCCAAAGGCCGTAGGTCAGGCAGTAAGTATTGTTGGGGCATTGATAATCGGGCAGGCGGCAGTTGAAGCTGGGCTGGTATCGCCAATAATGGTCATTGTCGTGGCGGCAACCGGTATCGCCTCTTTTACCATTCCTGCATTTAACGGCGCCGTCGTCACTCGCATGCTCAAATTTCCTTTCTTGGTGGCGGCGGGAACCCTGGGCCTCTATGGCATTTCTCTGGCGCTGGCCATCATCATTATCCATCTCACATCTCTGCGTTCCTTTGGTGTGCCCTATCTGTCCCCCTTGGCCCCAATCACCATCTCCGACTGGAAAGATTTGATTGTGCGCATTCCCACCTGGGCTATGTATCAGCGCCCCACTTTCATCGCCAAGGGTGACCTTCAGCGCCAAAGCAAAAGCACTGCTGGCATCCAGCCTCAGAAAATGAAATAAGCGGAGGGAAACAATTAATGAAGACTGTGGCAGTCCTGTTGCTCATTATTATGCTGCTCCCCCTTTCGGGATGTTGGGATAGCGTAGAGTTAGATCAGTTAGCCCTGGTTCTGCTCCTTGGCATTGATACCGATCCCATGGGCGACGGTTTTGAAGTAACTGTGCATGTCCTCAATGTTGCCGGCGGCACTGCCAGCGGAGCCGCCGGCACGGGGGGAGGGGGAGGCAGCAAAAATATCAGTCAGACCCTTACCTTATCCGCCCGGGGGCAAACCCTCAGCGACGCCACCCGGAATTTAAGGGGAAGAGTGCAGGGCCGCTTTAGTTTTCATCATGTTCGGGTTGTCCTCATTGGCGAGGATTTGGCCCGTAAGGGGATAAAACCTGTGCTAGACTTTTTGTTCCGGGCGCAAGAAATCAGGCTGACCTCCTACCTCCTGGTTTGCCAGGGAACGGCCAGGGAAAAGATGCTCTTGGCTCCAGAAATAAGCGGCACCCTTGATGAAGAACTAAGGGGGCTAATTGAAATGCAGGGGGAATGGAGCAAGGCATATACCCCCAGATTGTTAGAGTTTTGCGCAAACTATAGCGACAGCGGAATTCAGCCGGTGGCGGGCAGGATAATTAAACTCACTTACCGGACACCAGTGCAACCCGACTCTAATGAACAGCAAACCAAGACTGCAATCATCGAGGGCCTGGCAGTGTTTCGTGACGATCAATTGCGCGGCTGGCTGACAGGAACCGAAACCATCGGCTTCCGCTATCTTATTGGCAAGGGCGGCACCATGGTGCTGGTGGTGCCGTGGCACGCTGCCAAAATCTCCATCGAGCTTTCCCCAGAATCCTGTAATCTCCAGTATATCGCCGGCAGCAATCCGCCCCGCTTTAAAGTGAGCCTGGCTGCTATAGGCCAGGTAATGGATTACACCGGCGATATAGAGTTTACTCCGCCCCTGCTGGCAGAACTTGAAGCTTTGGCTGCCGATATGCTTGGCGACCTGCTCCTGAAAACAGTGGAAAAAGCCCGGGAAATGGAGACGGACTTTCTTGGCTATGGTTCGGTTATCAGCCGTCAAGACCCCCGCCAGTGGCAGGCACTGAACAAAAAATGGCGGGAAACCTTGCATGCTGTTGGCACAGATATTGAAGTCAAATTTACCTTAAGACATACCGGCGTCACCCGCTCGCCCCTTACCCGATAGGAGGAGAGAAGCTATGGGAACTGTTTACTTGGTCCTAGTTCTCGGTCTGATGGCATTGTACATTTGGCTTACTTTTCCCCCTATGGTCAAAGGGAAACAATTCGGCGATCTGGCAGTGAATGTCTTGCTTATTTTACTCTGTCTCTACTCACTTCCCAACTTAATCTGGGGAATTGCCTTGCCTGATTTAGCCGGCATTCTTTCTGGATTGCTCAGGGTCCCCGTCCGGTTTCTTTACCGGCCTTGGTTGTAACCACCCCCGAACAGCATCTGCGCCCACCAGGAGAAAAGGATAGACCAGCTCTACTGGAAGGGCAAAAATTGTAATGACCATGTAGGCAAAACAATGGTAGTCCCAGCTGTTGGGGAACATGGTGTGGGACATGAGCACAACCAAAAAGCCCAGGGGCAGCCACAGGTTTTGCAGGCGGCGGACCCCGAAAACCTGGGCAGTTCCCAAAGCCAAGGCATACATAGTAATAATCAACTTTATCAATATGCCAAAATAAAATATGCCCAAAAAAAGCCCTTCTGTGCGGTCCAAGAACGGACTCAAAGCCACATGCCGAAAAAGAGAAATAAAGGGCACAGAAATAAGTTCGAGAATGGGCGCCGAAAAAATGACTATTCCCAGCAGAGTCCTGCCCAGCAACAATATTCCCGCAGCCGCCAAAACCAAAAAATAGTATTTTTCCGCTTCCCGGTCTTGGGATACATTGGGCAACAACATTACTGGGATCATAATCTCGGCAAAAGGAAATGCCAAGGAATTGAACGTGCCAACCAGCACTCCTTGCCAATTAATCTGCCATATGGGCTGGAAGTTCTGGATAGACAGCTGGGGATAATCCAAAAAAACAAGGGCAAACACTAGTAAAGTCAGGGGCAAAAACAACAATTCACAGAGGCGGCCGATGGTTTCAATCCCTTTATAACAGGCGTACAGGGCAGTGGCAACAAGGGTAAGTCTGATAATACTCATTGGAGTTTTGCGCAGGATGATAATCGTGTTTAGAAGAATCATGTTTTGCACAATCAAAACCGCACCAATTAAAATTATCAAAAGAATATATATGCCAAGGGGATAACCGAAAAATGGGCCCAGAACCCGGATGCCAATTTGTATGGGGCTTTTTCCTGGGTGTCGCCGAGCTAGGCGCAGCCAGGCAGCCAACACCAACATGCTGACCACTGAACCAAGGAGGGTAGAGATACAGGCATCTTTGCCGGCAAAATAGGCTTCGGGAATAAATAAAAGGGCTGCTCCAGAACATAGACATACAAAATCGCCGCAAACTGCTTGTGGGATAGCACCGACTTGGGCATGATAATCACCTTCCGCAGTCTAGTATCTCCCTATACCGGCCATAAAATAATTAACCGGCCCGATGAGGGCCGGTTTGACTTCGAGCTCCGAAACTTATTTAATCAAAGCGATGGCTTCGATTTCAATATCTACATCCTTGGGCAGGCGGCCCACCTCTACACAAGACCGGGCAGGGGCATTATCCCGGAAATAAGAGCCATACACCTCGTTAATCTGGCCGAACTGCTTCATGTCCTTGATAAAGATGGTACATTTGATGCAGTTATCAAAGTTGGTCCCGGCCTCATCCAGGATCGCCTTTATATTCTCCAGACACTGTTTGGTCTGTTCCTTGATATCCTTGGAAACCAACTGGCCCGTGCTGGGGACAAAGGGAATCTGCCCTGAGGTAAAAAGCAAGTTCCCCACGCGCACTGCCTGAGAATAAGGGCCGATGGCGGCAGGGGCATTTGGAGTGCTGATAATTGTTTTGGTCAATGTTATTTCTCCTTTGTTTTTATCGCGCTGTATTAGTATGATTTTTTGTCTATACCAGCTTAAATGTAGCGGTAAAATGCCTCAAGATCGGCGGTTCATCCACAAAATCCACGCCCCGGACAGATGCAGCCCGTTCCTTGACCTTAATCAGAGCATCCGCAATGGCGTCCATATGTTCATTGGTATAAACCCGGCGGGGGATTGCCAGGCGCATAAGGTCTAATTCGGGGAATAAATTCTTGCCGGTTTCAGGATCCCTTCCTGCCAACACGCCTCCCACTTCAACTCCCCTGACGCCGCCCTCCCGATAGAGTTCGATGCACAGAGCCTGGGCAGGGAACTGCTCTTTGGGGATGTGGGGCAAGAACTTGCGGGCATCAACAAAGACGGCATGGCCGCCGACTGGCTCGACAATGGCAATGCCTGCGTCCCGCAGCCGAGCACCCAGATATTCCACCTGGCCCACACGATAGGCCAAATAATCTTGCTGGACGACTTCCTTGAGGCCAAGGGCTATAGCCTCCAGATCCCTGCCGGCCAAGCCGCCATAAGTGGGGAATCCTTCAAAAATTACTCCCAGGCGGGATACTTCTTTGTACTGCTCCTCATCCCTGAGGCCCACAAGGCCGCCAATGTTGACGATGGCATCCTTCTTGGCGCTCATGGTGCAGCCATTGGCGAAACTAAACATTTCCCGGACAATATCCTTGATGGGTTTGTCAGCGTAGCCTTCTTCCCGCTGCTGGATAAACCAGGCATTTTCCGCAAAGCGGGCAGCGTCGAGAAAGACCTGGAGCCCGTAGCGATCGGCAATTTCCCTGACTCCACGCAAATTAGCCATGGATACCGGCTGGCCGCCGGCGCTGTTGCAGGTAACCGTTACAAGGATAAAGGCAACTTGCTCGGCTCCCTTTTCCTGGATGAATTGTTCTAAAGCCTTTAAGTCGAAATCGCCTTTAAAGGGGTGGTAGGCCTGGGTATCATTGGCAATTTCTGCTACCAGGTTGACAGCCCGGCCCTTATTAAACTCTATATGGGCCTTGGTGGTGTCAAAATGCATATTCCCCAAAACATACTGGCCAGGCTTGACCAAATAGTGAAAAAGTATATTTTCGGCGCCGCGGCCCTGATGAGTAGGAATGACATATTTTAAGCCCAGCAATTCTTCTACAGTGCTCTGCAAATGATAGTAGCTGCGGCTGCCGGCATAGGCTTCATCGCCCTGCATCAGTCCGCCCCACTGGACATCACTCATGGCCGCAGTTCCGCTGTCAGTAAGAAGGTCAATATATACCGCTTCCGAGGGCAGATTAAAGAGATTGTAACCTGCTTTTTCCAAGAGGATATTGCGCTCTTCCCTGGTATTCATCTTGATCATCTCGACCATTTTTATACGCCAGGGTGGGGGCATTTGTTTTCTTATCATTATCTAGACCTCCCTGTGTTTTATCCCTTTCATTATGTCACAGTTCCCAGGTTTTCTCAACCGAATTCCTGGCGCCGGTCTAATCGGATATTGCCAGGAGCTTGCCGTTATCGGTGGCCAGATAAATTACGCCGTTGGCCAGGGCCAGGCAGGAAACTGACTGGGCCGGCTGCTTTGTATCCAGCTGCCAGACGTCCCTCCCCTTAGAATCCACGGCTCTCAGCCAGACAGAATTATTCAGGACGCCTGCCAGATAGATTCGCCCCCGGCTATCCATAACCCCATTGCTTTCCCAGCCTGCCAGGGGATACTGCCACAACTCTTCACCCTCCATATTTATAGCCAGCAACTTGGTGCGCAGCAAATTTGCCACCACCAGCCCTGGAGCGATAAAAATCTGTTCCACCCGCTGCCCTGCATTAACCTGCCATAGAATTTCTCCTTCACCGCCCACAGCGTACAGCCAGCCGGGACTGTACACTCTGCTGATGTCCTCAATCCGGGGGGTGCCGAAGACTACCACACCCTCCTGGCTTGCGGCAATGGCCTGGCCCACGCCCCGGGTTTCCTGGGCCGGGAATTCCCGCTGCCACCGGCAGCTCCCGGCAGCGTCCAAGGCCAGGAGCACGTTGTTTTCACCTTCCGTCTCAATAAAGACAAAGGCCCGTCCATCCTCAAGGACTACAGGATTGCTGCCGTAAAAAGACTGTCCCTTTTCGGCATAATCCCAGCGCCACAAAGTTTGGCCTCCCTGGATACCGTAAACACGCAGGGATACGTCATTGGCCTCGCCTATAAACTGGTGGCAGACAACTATATATCCGCTGCTGTTTGCCCCAGGGCTCATGGCCGCCGCCCAGGGCAGCCAGGCGGGCCCTGTGGTGATTGCGCCGTCGCTGTTTAACAAAAAAGTCTCTTCCTGAGCGCCCTGGGTGCTGACCAGAACTTTCTCCCCAGGCAGCAGCAACAAGTGGGGAGGCAAATCCCCTCTTTGACTGACCCAGCTGTCAAACCGCCACTCCACCGCGCCGTCAAAGCTGAGCTTTGTGACACTGCCGCCGGAATGAGGAACGTAGATACTGCTGCTGTCGACTACAGGACCGCCCGGGTTGACGCCTTCCAGGTCAGCTACCCAAATCAAGCGGGGCCGATTGGGACCAGGTTGATGGGCGCACAGACAGCGGCTGCCGTCACCACCATAACTGCGCCAGGACTCGGGGCTGTGGCATCCGGGCAAAAAAGCCAAGACTAATGCCAGCAAAAGCAGCGATTTTTTCAACTCATCACCCCTGTATGTCAGGGCCTCCATTGCCGGAGGCACCGTACACAGTATATGCACAGGACCCGGCAAACATACGGCCGGGTCCTTTTGCATATGCAATCTCCTGGTCTATCGATCAGGAGCATCAAGCCAGAGTTCCAGGAGAAAGTCCCTGCATTTACTATAATCTGCTTTTCTCGCCACTTTCACCTCGCCTGGATTTCCCGGTCCGCTATAGTCGGCAATGGTCTGGCCCCTGCAGATGGCGCCCCGGGTTTCAATGGCTACGGGCACAGTATCGAAAGCAAAGCATTCTGGCTGGACCGCTGCCATAAATGCCAAGGGGTCATGAAAGGGATACTCCCCCTGTTCCCGGACAGCATACTCGATCATCCGGGCAGCCCCTCTGGCTGCAGCGCCTCCCCCAGCCAGCCTTGAGATGTCCTCTTTTTCCAGCCGCATGTTCTTGGTGACATCCAGGCCGACCATGGTCAAATCCAGGCCGGAGTTGAGCACCAGCTGGGCGGCATCGGGGTCGGCCCAGATATTAAACTCTGCTGTTGAGGTAACATTTCCCGGAACCCTCAGAGCACCACCCATTATGACCACCCCCGCTAATTTTTGCATCTCACGGGGATGTTGCTCCAAAGCCAGGGCCAGATTAGTCAAGGGACCTAAAGTTACCAAAGTCACCTGACCAGGAAAAGCGGCGGCGGTCCTGGCCATGAATTCGGCTGCATGGCAGCAAGCCACCCGATTGGGATCAGGTTTGAGGCGCCAGCCCCCCAAACCGCCGGGGCCATGGATGTCTGAGGCATCCTGCAATTTGCCGTATAGAGGACCTGTCGCACCGGGGTAGACCCGGGCTGGGCTGTCCAAAAACGCCAAAATGGCGCTGGCATTGGCAGTCACTGTCTCCAGGGGCAGGTTGCCTGCCACCACGCTTACGCCCAACACCTCTGCCTCTCTGCAGCTCACGGCGGCAATCAAGGCCAGAGCATCATCAATGCCGGGGTCGGTATCGAGAATCAGCTTTTTTACCATGGCAGGCTCACCGCCTTTCCCAGTTCCGCTAAAGTGGGCAGAGAGGGCTGAGCCCCGGCTTTGGCAACGGCCAGAGCGCCGGCGGCAGCGGCAATATCAGCGGCTATATCCGGCTGGATGCCCTGGATCAGGGCGGCAGTCAAGGCGCCATTAAAGGCATCCCCCGCGGCAGTGGCATCCACTGTCGCCACTCGGGGAGCGGCGATGCGGACCTCCCCGGCGGGGCCGCTGAAGAATGCTCCCAGCTTGCCCATGGTAACAATGACTGTATTCACCCCCTGGTTCCGCAACTTGCGGGCGGCCTGGGCAGCAGTGTTCCAGCAATGGACATCAATGCCCGTGAGGCTGGAGGCTTCATGGGCATTGGGGGTAAGATAATCCACCAGGGCTAATAACTCAGGGGGCAAAGCCTGTGCAGGCGCCGGGTCCAAAATGGTAATAACCCCTGCCTCTTTAGCCAGTTTCAGGGCGGTCATCACTGTCTCCAAAGGGATTTCCAGCTGGGTCATGAGGGCCTTGGACTGGGCAATTGCATCTCCAGCACCTTCCACTCTGCCGGGACTGAGCAATGCGTTGGCGCCTGTGGCCACGGCGATTAGATTGTCGCCCCCGGCAGCCACCATAATGCCGGCGCAGCCGCTGGAACCTGGAACTTGGGCCACATGGGCGCAATCAATTCCTTCACCCTGCAGTCCCGACAAGAGGAACTGCCCCCAGCTGTCGTCGCCGACACAACCAATCATAACTGTTGGCACCTCCAGACGGGCAGCAGCCACAGCCTGATTAGCCCCCTTCCCCCCCGGGTGGGCGGCGAAGCTAGCGCCGCTGACAGTTTCCCCGGTTACGGGCAGGCGGGGCAGGCTGAAAACCATGTCAATATTGATGCTGCCTACAACAGCAATTCCTTTATTGGCCATTTCAATCACCTCAATAGCCCCGTTGGGGATCAACGATTGTGGGCATGGGTTCGCCCTTTAAAAACGCGTCCAGGTTGCGGCAAAACAAATCCGTGGCCCTGGACATGTACTGGGGAGAGAGGGCAGCGCAATGAGGAGTGATGATGCAGTTATCCAGCTGCCACAAGGGCGAATCCGGGGACAGAGGCTCTGTCTCAAAGACGTCCAAGCCGGCGCCGGCAATAAGGCCCTGTTTTAGTGCCGCTGCCAGCTCACTCTCGTCGACGACTTCCCCCCGGGCAATGTTGATGAGAATGGCTGTAGTCTTCATCAGCTCCAGCTCTCTGGCCCCAATCAGGCATCTGGTCTCAGCTGTCAGGGGCACGGCTATAACCAAATAATCGCTTTCCCGGAGAACCATTTCCAGGCCCTCCAGGCCCACCACCCGGTTCACATCTTCTGGAGGCGGCCCTGGATTGCGCTTGACAGCAAGGACACGCATGCCGAAGGCTGTCCCCAGGCGGGCAATTTCCCTGCCAATGCTGCCCAGGCCAACAATTCCTAAGGTCTTAGCCCTGAGCTCCGTTAATTTTACCCGCTGCCACTTGCTTAGAGCTTGATGCCTTCCATACTGGTTGAGACCCCGGCTAAAAGCCAGCATCATGGCAAAAGTATGCTCCGAGATGGGAATGCCATGAATTCCCCGGGAATTAGTGAGCAACACCCTTCCCTCCAAGATTGGGGGCAGCAAAAACCCATCGACGCCGGCGCTGAGGGTATGGACCCAGCGCAGGCGTGGGCTGTCCAGGAATACCGGCTGGAAATTGCTCCACCAGGTGATGAGTATTTCCGCTTCGCTGGCCAGTTCTCCCGCCTTTTGTGGATTGTCTGTTTGCACCACTTCTGCGGCGGGGAATCCAGACTGGATTTTAACCACATTTTCATGGTCCATCTTGGCGTTTATCAATATCTTCAAATAGATCTCTCCCTCATGTACTTTTGGCGTTGTTAATTATTATATCATTATCTCAGGGCTCCCTGGTATTTTCTTCCCTGCCAGGTATCCCGCCTGGCCAATTCACCTTCGATGGCCATCAACACTTCCCATTTGCGCATGCTCCAGGCAGGGGCGAGGAGCAAGGGGGCAGGGGCATCGCCGGTGAGCCTCTGGACTACCATTTCCGGGGGCAAAAGCTCCAGGACATCGGCCACCCAGCGGGCATAGTCTTCCATGTCAGGCAGGGGAACCTGGCCCCTTTCCCACATGTCGGCCAGGGGGGTGTTCTTGATGACATTGAGCAGATGAATTTTGATCCCCTGCAAGCCTAAAGATGCCAAAGCTTTGGCCGTTTCCAGCATCATCCCCTCGGTCTCCCCGGGGAGGCCGAGAATAATATGGGCACAGACGCGTATTCCCCTATTTTTCAGCTCTTCTACGGCCTGGACAAAGCAGGCGTAATTATGGCCGCGATTTATCAGCTTTAGGGTGTCATCATGAATTGACTGCAGACCCACTTCGACCCACAGCCAGGTCTGACGGTTTAATTCTGCCAACAAGTCCAGCACTTCCGGAGGCAGGCAGTCGGGACGGGTGGAAATAGACAGTCCAACCACCCCCTCCTGATCCAGGGCCTGGCGGTAAAGGCCTTCCAGCTGGGAGACCGGAGCCAGGGTATTGGTGTAGGCCTGGAAATAGGCGATGTACTTCGTGACCTCCGGCCACTTTTTCCTGATTTGCATGGCCATCTGGACAAATTGATCGGGAATTGCCGCCCCCGTCTCGCCGGCGAAATCACCGCTGCCCCTAGAGCTGCAATAGATACAGCCCCCGGAGCCGTCAATTCTGTTGGGACAGCTAAAACCAGCATCCAGGGCTATTTTTGCCACCTTTTCACCGAAGACTGACTGCAAATGCCAGTTCCAGCTGTGGTAGCGCTTGCCGGACCAAAGGCGAACCATGGCTTGCACCTCCTGATTAAATATGGGATAGTCTTGCTATAGGGGGGAGAATAGTGAACCAACTTTGGCTATACAAAGTATACCAGCAGGAAAACCGTGATTCAAACCTGCAGATGGGAGACAGTTTGTAATGGCACGGGAAACGGATCTTTACCTGCCGGTAAAAAATTATCTGGAAAACCAGGGCTTTTGCGTGCGCGGGGAAGTTTTGGATTGCGACCTGGCTGCAGTTAAAGATGGGGAGCTCCTCTTGGTGGAGCTGAAGGTGTCTATCACCCTGGACCTGATTTTGCAGGGAAATGAACGCAAGCGAATTTGCGCTAATGTCTACCTGGCCGTCCCCCAGCCCAAAAGTATGCGCACCCCCCGCTGGCGCAAGATCTTGAGCCTGTGCCGGGCCCTGGGCCTCGGCCTGCTGACGGTATCTTCAAAAGGCGTGGTTCAGCCCCTTTGTCACCCTGTGGTCCAGCCCCCCCGCAAGAGCTCTAGAAATAAAGTGCTTATGCTCAAGGAATTCGAAGGCCGCTCGGGGGATTACAACATCGGCGGCAGCAGGGGGCGTCCCCTGGTCACCGCCTATCGGGAACAAGCCCTGCAGATTGCTGAGTACATTGGCGATGGCCGGCAGCGGCTCAAAGACATAGTCGCCGCCACTGGAATCGCTGCTTCCCCAGGAATCCTGCAAAAAAATTATTATGGCTGGTTTCAGCGGGTGGAAAAAGGCGTTTATTGCCTCAGCGCCCAGGGGTTTCAAGCATTGCTGGACTATGCCGATGTCCTGGTCAAATAAGGAACGGGACATCAGAGAAATAAAAAGGGTGGATCCCATTCAGGGCCAACCTTTATATTTAGGACAACTCATATGTGTAAAGCTTTTCTTTCTAAACTACATAGATAATCGGCACATCCAATTTCTTTGCAATTTCAGTTCTGAAAAATTGTTCGCCCTGCTGGCGCAGGGGAAGGCGATAACAGTATTTTCCCCGCCCTCTCCCCGTCATCAGTTCTTGGTCAAAGAGTTCCATGCTCCCTGGAAAAGCTTCACTGTTTATAGCTCTGTGGACAAAACTATAGGTCATGAAGATAATCTCAATGAACAATTGCTCCTTGACCTGTTCTGACAGTTCGTCGGCCAGCTGCTCAATCAGCCTGGAATACTGAGTCCTCCAATCCTCTACCAGGATAACGGGCGCGATCAGCAAACCCACCTTATAACCTGCAGAAGCCATTTTGTTCATGGCCTGGATTCTGTTTTTCAGGGATGCTGTGCCAATCTCCACCTTGTGAATGATGGACTGTGGATTGACACTCATACGCATAATGGTCCTGCCCTTATGCTCCAGACCTAACAGGGGGGCAACTTGAGCAAATTTTGTGGGGAAAGTGATAAATCCCCGGTCGCCAGTGGCAAACTTTTCAATCGTCCAAGCTAAGTTGCCGGTAATGGTATTTTCCAAAACCAGATCGCTGTTGCTGCCAATTTCAAAGGTTAAATCTCTAGAGGCCGCGGCCGTCTTCAACAGTTTCTTCAGCATCTCCTCACGGTTGACAAAGAGGCGCAGATAGGAGCACTTGTTATAATGGCAAACCAGGTAGCAATACAGACACATGGCGCTGCAGCCCGAGGAGGTATAAGGAACGAGATAATCTGATACTTTATGGTTGGGCACATATTTATGAGTTTTCCTGATGCCAATGATGAGGTACTTTTTCAGCTGGGGAAAAGCTGTGTTGGGATTGGCACGCAACTCATCAATTTTGTTGTGGTTTTCAATCTTTATCCAGGGAACATGGGCATATTTTGCTGCTAAAATTTTCCCCAGATCGTATTCTAAAGCCGCCGGCTCGTAATATATTTTCTCAGGATACATAAACTCTCCGGCTTCTGCCCTCTGGGACCCGTTGATTTTCCGCCATCCCCAAGCCCTCCTTTTAGTTTACTTTGCCCTAATAGCTGGGGCTAAACCGGGCACCTCCCTTTCCGCTGGCATAAAAATGACAGCCTGAGCTGCAGGCTGTCTTCTGTAGAATATGCTATTTTTCCAAGGTTGCCGCCGTCTGTTTTAACATCTCGCGAATTGGCAGTTCATAGGGGCAGCGGCTTTCGCATAACCCGCATTGGCTGCAATCGGAAGCTTTGACGGGAAGGGCAGCGTATCTTTCCAGGGCCCACTCCTTAAGATTGTACCTGGTATAGTAACCTTCAAACAAGAACATGGCCGGGATCTTGAGCCCAGAGGGACAGGGCTGGCAATACTCACAGCGGCGACAAAAATGTGTGCCCAGTCCGGCAATCAGCTTTTCCAGCTCCTGACGCTGCTTGTCGGTGACTTTGCCCTCCAGCACACTGCAGTTATCCTTGACCTCTGCCACTGACTGCATGCCTGGAATGGCCACATCAATCCAGTTGCTATTGATAATATAGTCCAAGGCGGCAGCGGCAACAGTCAGAGCCCCTCCCGCCAATGGCTTCATGGCGATTGTTCCCATGCCCTTTTGCCGGGCCTTTTTCAACAGGGGCAGCGCCTGTTTTTCCATGGCATTAAAGGGCACCTGCAGGGTTTCAAAGCGGCCGGAGCTGACACCGGGTTCCAGGATCTCAGGCTTGTGGCCGGTGAGACCAATATGGCGAATTAAGCCCTGCTCCTTGGCTTCTTCCAAAGCCTCTAATGCGCCGCCGGAGCCCAGAACCCGCTCCATATCCTCCGGGGTGGACACATTGTGCAGCTGGTATAAGTCAATATAGTCACAGGCCAAATCATGCAGGCTCATCCGCAAATCCTTGAACATGCCGTAATAATCTCTGGCTGGAGATTTTGAAGCCACATACCAGCCTTCACGGCCGTGTTGGTTAAAATATCCGCCTATTTTTTCTTCACTGTCGGTGTACAAACGAGCGGTATCAATAAAATTGATGCCCCCTTCTTTACAGGCTTGCAGTATCTCCACCGCAGCTTCCTTGCTCACCCGCTGAATGGGGATGCCGCCGAAGCTTATGACTGAAGCATTGATACCGGTGGTTCCGAGTTTTGTGTAGCGCATTTTTTCTGCCTCCAGTTTTATATTATTATTAAATATTCGCTTGAATCCTCACGAAAATGACTGTGATATAATCAATCGGGAGGTGTGTATATGGGTCTGCCTTTTCACCAACATCTCTTCCCGCCCGCAAAGAAACTGGTCTGGGAATACGACATGATCAGAGACGGTGATAAAATTGCCGTAGGCGTATCAGGGGGCAAGGACAGCCTGGTCACTCTTTATACTCTGGCCCAGCTGCGGCAGATGATTCCCGTCAGCTATTCCCTGCAGGCAATTACTGTGGACATGGGCTGGCCGGGTGCCGACTGGTCGCCGGTGGCAGGATATTGCCGCTCCCTGGGCATACCCTTTACCCTGGTGCCCAGCCAATTAGCAGAAATCATCTTTGACATCCGCCAGGAAACCAATCCCTGCTCATTGTGCGCAAAAATGCGCCACGGCCTCCTTAACAGCAGCGCCATAGAAGCTGGCTGCAATGTGGTGGCCCTGGGCCATACCAGTGACGATGCCATTGAGACTGTTTTTCTCAATATGTTCTATGCCGGGCGCATTGCCTGCTTTAAGCCCGTGAGCTATCTTGACCGCACCGGCCTCCGCCTCATCAGACCAATGCTCTATATAAGCGAAAAAACTACAAGCAGAGTTGCAGGAAAACTGCAGCTGCCTGTAACCGCCAACCCCTGTCCTGCAAACGGCAGCAGCAAACGCCAGGCAATAAAAGACATGCTGGACAAACAAATGCAATCTGACAAACTGGCAGCAAACAGATTGCTGGCTGCCGTCAAGGGCTTGTGGAAAAGCCAGTCCCTGCTGTAATTATTATTATAATACTATTTGCCAAATACCGCCACCGGCCCTGTGCAGGAATTTTCCCTGTGCAGGTAGAAGTATACGGCTAAAGGAGGTGGCCTCCATGGCCTTAGAATTGTTTCCCACGCCGTCATGGCCCCGGCCGTCTTTTTATTTTCCACTGCACTTTGAGCTGAAAAAGTTTCCCCCAAAAACAGAGATGGCGATGCAGCCGCTGCAACAGATAACTGGTCCCCCTGGGCAAGAGGTTATGTCTTATTGGGCCTGTGACAGCCTGAATCTGTTCCTTGCCCTGGAGGTTTCCCAGCAGACAGAAGGCCCTCGCCACAAGGTCCAGCCCTGGGAAGATACCTTGATCCTCAATGTTTCAAGGCAAACAGACTGCCAGTCGACAACATGCTATACATCTCTGGGTTTTGCCGGAACCAGCAAAAAACCCCATGTTTTTGCCATTACCCATCATGGTGTTCGCTTTCCTCAGCTGGATTGCAGCAAAATCAAATACAAATTTACCGTAGATGCTAATAATAGCTTGTTTACTGTAGCTGTTCCCTGGAGCATTTTGCCGCCTCTGCGGCCCCTTCTCTACGAGACCATTGCCATAAATCTAAGCATCGCTCGCAGGTTTGAGGAAGAAAGGGCTCTCTATCAGTTGGTTGAGGATGAGAATTATAATTCTGAGAGCACCGACCTGCGTCGGCTGTTTCCTGTGGGAATTTGCCCTAAGCTCGGCAATAGCGCTTATGCCCAGTCCTTTCTGACCTGTAATCTCTGGCACGGGGACAGACCTATGCAAATTAATCTGGGCCTTTACAACCCCCAGACTTGTCCCGCCAAACTGGATATTGCGATCAAAGAAGGCGATGCCTGTTTAGAGACCCATAGCTCCACTGTAGAACTGGGCTCTGGTTGTCACCACTGGACCCTGCGCTGGAGTCCCCAGCGGCCGTTGCCCAGCGGCGAATACGTTTTGGAGCTGGGCGGTCATGGCTGCGGACAGACTTATCTAAAAAAGCATCCTTTCTTTGTCATTGACCCCGCTGAACTCTCGGCAATTAAAGCAGACTTGCTGAAACTTGAAGAAGATATTAACTGCCTGTATCCTACAGCGGTTCATACCGCCCTGGCCAATCTGGAATGGATGGAAGAAAAATGCGCTCTCTGTACATGGGACGAACCCGGCTATGGACACTTCCTCCAGGCCAGGGAAATGCGGGACAGCCTCCAAAATGGCGGCAATCCCCTTGCAGATAAACCTGGATTATCGCGCAGAGCCTTCCGCGCAGAGACAGACGGCAGTCTGCAGACCTATAGTCTTTACCTCCCCAAAGGCTTTAAAAGCCAGCGTAAATGGCCGATGCTGATGTTGCTCCATGGCAGCTGTGCAGATGAGCAGGCCTTTGCCGCCAATCCAGAGCTGCATAAAGCTGCAGATAAACTAGGCCTGGTGCTCATCTTTCCCAAAGCCCGGGTAGCCAACGGCTTTTATCTCGGCGACGAGGAAGCGGATATTCTTCAAAATCTGGCAGCAATAAAACAGAACCTGCCCCTGGACTGGGACAAGCTGTTTCTTGGCGGATTCGCCATGGGGGGATTTGGCGCATGGCATACCGGCCTGCGCCATCCCGAACATTTTTCCGGTTTGGCGGTAATTTCCGGCATTCCCTGCCTGCCCTTTGCCGGCGAAGACTTTAATCTGGAGTATAATTTTAATCCCCTGGATTATCTGGGTGCAGCCAAAAAACTGCCCATCCTAGTGATTCATGGCGCTGAGGACGAAATAGTGCCTGTTAAGCCCGTGGCGGAATTAATAGCCACCCTGCAGGAACAGGGCGCCCGGCTGGTATACAAAGAAATCGCCAACGGCGCTCATGGGAATTTTGGCTGGGTCGCCGACCTGGCAGCCTGGCTCAAACCCTTGCTGAAAAAGTAAGATTGCACAAACAGCGACACTCAGGGTCCGTCCCTGAGTGTCGCTGTTTGTTAGGCCTGCAGGCAATAAGCGACAAATTCTTTGAGCTGAGCCATTAATTCTTGCTCTTTCTCTAATGAAAGTTCTATTTCTACAGTCTGCTGGCCGGGAGGCAAACGGAGGAGCTGCAAGTAGGCGCGAACGGGCCGCTGATAGATTGCCCCGACAGCCAAGGCATAGAAGCGCAACTGGGGAGTATAAGCTTCTACCAGAGCACTCACGCCATCCGGGGGAATTCTGTTGGTTTTGTAGTCCACTATGGCTACATGGTCATCGGCAAAGAGCAAGCGGTCGATAATTCCATAGAAGAGGGCGTTGCCAATTCGGTAATAAAATTCCTGTTCGCTGCCAGAGGCTGTAAATTCCCCTGGGGGACCTGGATCCTGGATATATCCCTCCAACAAAGTCTTGGCGGAATAGAATATCCTGTCATGCTGAGCCTTGTCGGCGGCGGGGAAATGGGCCGGCGCCAGTGTGCCCAGAAGGGCTGCCAAGTCGGTGTTGGCATTAACAACTTCCAGGGCGCTGTGAAGCAAAGAGCCGAAACTGGCTCCTCCAGGCTCATGCTGCCAATCTTCCTGGCTTTGCTCCCGAAAATTCAGGGGATCGGCATGGACCCAGCGGGAAAGGTATTGCCGGTGAAACTGTTCCCGGTCGTGTTGCCACAGGAGAAACTGAGAGATGCTGAAGTACCTGATTGTTCTGCTGCCCCTGCCTACCCGGGCCAACCCGGCAAAGATCTGCTCCCGACTGTTTTTTTTCGGGAGGGCTGGTTCCGGCAGGGGCAGCGGGTGCTGAATATTTCCTGCCGCCGGGCTTGCCTCCCTGTGGACAAAATGGCCAGGGGAGTTGCCAGCAAATTCAGTGATCCAATAGTTAAAGGATTGTTCCTCTTTTTCCGTCGGCTGAACCAGAAATACCAGTCTATCCTTGGCTCTGGTTACGGCTACATAGAGCAGACGCATGTATTCCTCGATTTCGCGTTTCCGCTCCTGCTCTTTTACTTTTTCCCAGACGGGGCACTGCCAGGGATGGCGAAAGGCCAGTTTTCCCTGATCATCTGCCAGCATGCTGCCAAAATCCAGGCGCATTTTCGTGTTTGCCACAGGCAGAAAGACTACGGGAAATTGAAGACCCTTGCTGGCATGAATGGTCATAATGCGCACAGAATCTGACTGTTCGCTGTCCACCTTTGCTTCGCCTTCATCCTGAGTGGCTGCGTATTCAACCCAGGTTAAAAAATCTTCGTCATAAGCTGCAGCGGCGAAGTCCTCTGCCAAATCTACAAGCTTTTCCAAGTTTGCATAGCGTTGCAAGCCGGCATAGCCTGAAAGTATCGCCTCCCGGTACTGGGTCAGTTCCAAAGCCAGTTCCAGCAGCCTGGGCAATTCCAAACGCCCCCGGGCATCGCGCAGCTGAGAAATGACAGCCCTGGCCCGCAGAAGCCGCCGCTGCTGTTCACCATTAAGGGCGGCATCCTGGTCCAGGAGGCTGCCGCCACTATGCTCTTGGCTGCGGACCAAAGAATAGAGACTGTCATCATCCAAGGCAAAAAGGGGTGAGCGCAGCACTGCAATCAGGGAGATTTCATCCCAGCTGTTTCGCACCGCCCGGAGCAAATTCAGCATATCCTGGACTTCCTGCTGGGCATAAAAGCCAATGCCCCCTACCACCGTGTAAGGAATGCCCCGAAGACGCAGATGATGCTCATATTCTTTGATGTGGGTGCGGCTGCGGATAAGAATTGCGATGTCCCCATATTTTGCCGGCTGGGGATTTTCTCCCTCGCCAACAATAAGCTCTTTGCACTCAACCATTTCCCAAATCCGGGCCGCCATGACGGCGGCCTCGCCTGCAGCAGGTGAGCCAGATCCTTCGGGGCAGACAAAGAGTTCGGCGCAGGGAGCTGCACCACTGCGGTGGGCAGTGAGGGGAATATACTCCATTTCTCCCACCCCGCCCATGAGCTGGGAGAAGAAGGCGTTGACCAGGTCAATCAGGGGCTTGCGGGAGCGGAAGTTGCAGGTTATTCGTTTTTCCCCCTGGGGGTTAGTCTCGGTTAGCTGTTGGCGCACAGTTTTAAACACTCCCACCTCAGCCCCCCGGAACCTGTAAATTGACTGTTTTTCATCGCCGACGATGAAGAGCCTCCCTGGGGGAATAGCTTCTCCCTGCTGCACCAGCCTGACTATTATCCTATGCTGGAGGCGGTCTGTATCCTGAAATTCGTCTATCATATAGGTCAAATAGCGCCGGCCGAGAGCGGCCACAACTTGGGGCTGCTGGAGCAGTCGCCACATGGCAAACTGCAGGTCGGAAAAATCCAGGCCCCCGGCCCGGCCTTTCAGTTCGTCAAAGACCCCGTCCAGACGCCTGAGCAGGGCGAGGACAGCTTGTCCCAGCACCGGCGCCAATCCCCGAGATAAAAGATTCTGCACTGCCTGAACCCCGGAGTTGACAAATTCTTTATGACCCTTGATCCGTCCCCCTTTTAATCCAGTCAAAGCCAGCAAAGCCGGGTAGAGTTCGACCAGGGCCTCCAGTTCAGTCAGTGCAGCCATATCCCTGGCCGCCTGGACAAAGGCCTGACGGGTCCTAACCATTTCCGGCTTGTCCTTGCCCTCCAGAGATGCAGCCAATTCCGCCTCACCTGCCGCCAGGGCGGCAATGCTTTCCTGGCATTGCTGCCAGGAGGGCAGTTCTTCATATAATTCGCTGAGACTGGCTTCGGCCACGGGAATGCCACGGTTGCGCAATGTCTTATAAAGATGCCGGATTTGCTGAGCGAGATTCCCTTCTTCTTCCAGAGCCTCGGCCCCCAGGACTTCCGTGAGCAGGGCCAGATGGGGGCATTTTTCTGCAGCTGCCTGCTGAAAGGCAGTGGCAACAGCTTTGTCCAGCATAAGACTGGCCTCCAGCTCGTCCAACACCCGGAAAGAGGGATTGATTCCGGCTTCGACGGGAAAGCTCCGCAATACCCGGGCATAAAAGGAATGAATGGTGCCTATGGGGGCCGAGATCAGTTGATCCCGGGCCTCTTTCCAGCGGGGATTTTCTCTGGACAAGCCAGCCAGTTGCTCATCTATCCGCTCCCGCATTTCCCGGGCAGCTTTTTTGGTAAAGGTTATGGCTACGATTTGCGCCGGGGACAGCCCCCCTTCTTCCAGAAGGCGTATGTAACGGGCGGTAAGCACAGTAGTCTTGCCAGAGCCTGCTCCGGCATTGACCACCAAGTTGTCATCAATGGCGGTTGCCTCTTTCTGCTCTTTACTCAGTTCCACTGCACTCACCTCCGGTTTTCAGCTTTAAGCGGTATTTATCATATCGGCAGCAGCGGGCAAAATCGCACCACTTGCAGGCATCCCCATCCGGGTCAGGGACAAAATTGCCTGCCAGGATTGCCTCATGCTGCTCCTTGGAGACTTTGGCCAGAGTCTGCTCCAGGTCCTCAAATTCAGCTTGCTCCAAGGAACCCAGGCCGCTTTTGACCAGGCTGGTAAACTCTTTGTTCCAGATGCCGCCGGCCAGTTTGGCCTTCTTGATGACATAGTAGCCGCCGCCCATAACCCTGACATCCCTGTAGCCCTGTTTTTCCAGCAGGGGACTCACTGCCGTCAGATATACTGGGATCTGCAGGCTCTTGCCGGCGAGGATTTTGCTCCTGGTTACCTCCCTTGAGGTCTTGTAATCGTATACTACAGCCCAGGTCTCCCCGTCTCGCTCTAAGATATCAATGCGATCGATCTTGCCGTGAAAATACATGTCCTCTCCGGGGGACACCGTTCCAGCAGCAGAACCGGGCAGGCCAAAGGAGGCCTCAAAGAGTACTGGTTTCAAGCCGGTTCGCTGCAGCCAGGCTAAATCGGTTTCCACCAGAGCTGCCACCATGTTGACAGCATCCCGACCCCTCAACCTCCACATTAGTTCGTCGGGGTCGCATCCCGCCTGCTCCAGCCATTGTCGGGTCAGGGCCGCCAAGGGTTGCCGGATTGTTTCCGGCCGGTCGGCATCAGCCCTGCCAATAAAGCCCCCTTGGTAAAATCGCTCCAGCAGCCAGTGCAAGAGGGTTCCCTTTTCAAGGGCGGAGTATTCTTCCTGGTCCCGGGGAGCCGGATCCAATCTTAGACAGTGGCGGGCGAAAAAAGCAAAAGGACAGCAGGAATACAGTTCCAAACGGCTGATGGAATACACGCCTCGCCCGAAACGATCCCGGAGAGCCGGGGAACTCGTTGCCAGATCCCCATCGTAATTGTCTACAGGCAGAGGGCTTTCCCTGTGTTGGACAGCCTGACTGGCTGTCAGCAAATGCGGGTAGCTCTCCCACCCCTTGAGCCAATCCAGGGCGGGGGCAGGCAGCTGCTGCCCCTGAGCAAGATCATAAACCAAGCGCTGTATCAGTCTGCTCACAGAGGTGGCCTCTTGGGCCTGGGGCAGCAGGTCAGAACTGTCCAAGTATTTGCAGGGCATATTCTCGACGGCTGCTTCCGCCTCCCGCCAGAAAGAGGAGATCTCTGCGCCTTCATCTATTCCCGGCAATTGCCGGGAGAGATACAGGCCATCTGCCGCGGCGGCAACAGCACAGTGAAAGAAGATCTTCTGCTGGGCCAGCACCCGGTCGGTTCCAGCCTGCTCCATCCCCTGCAAGGGTGGGAACCGTCCCAGCAGCCAGTTTTCCTGGCTGGACAGGGGAAATACCCCTTGGTTGAGGCCAAGAATAAAGACCCAGGGAAACTTAAGACCCCTGACCATTGCAGGAGACAGCACCCGGATGGCACTGGGGCTGCTGCGTTCCAGGGACAGGTCCAGTTTCAGCCAGGGGAAAATATCCTCAAGGAATTGACCGGCGCTTATGGGATTATCCCGTTCCAGCAAGCGGCAGCAGGCCAAATAATCCTTAAGGCAGACGCTCAGCTTAGCCCAGGCCGCCCGGTCCCGCACCGCCGTGAGGGTGTCTTCCGGGGGACAGAGCCTGTGTTCATTTTCCTTGAGCAGCCCCTGGAGAATCTGGCAATGGTCCTGGCGGCTGCGCCTCCCGGCCAGCACACTGCCCATCTGCAGCCAGGCCATTAAGCCGCAGCGGGCTTTTTCATACAGTGCCAGTGGCTGCTGAATTCCCTTCTGTAACAACTGTTCATCAGATGCTTCCAGCTGGCGGGACAGCCTTTCTCTTTCCCGGTCAAGCTTGTCCAGCCACTGCCTTCCCCGGAGGTCGCCCCTGAGGCTGTAAAGAGTCCATTCTAAGGCGTCGGCATCACATTCCGCCGGCAGATGATTAGTTATGTAGACATTGCCGGCAACCAGGAGCAGGCTTTCTCTGTCCCAGCCCCTGGCGGCTGCCCGCCAGATTTTCAAAATTTCACTCACCCAGGGCACGCCAGTGAGATTGGCACGCAAGGGCACGGACAAATCAATGCCCCGCTCTTTGTACATACTGCCCATCAGGGGCAGGTATTTGTCCATATCGGGCACTACCAGGCAAATATCCTCCCCTCTGGCCCCAGCTGCCGCCAAGGATTTGATCTCACTGGCTACCAGTTCCAGTTCTTGCTTGAGCCGAGGTGCGCCCAGACCACGGACAGGAGGATGGGCAGCGGGCTCAGGAGGCAGGAGAAACAAGCTGGCAGTCAGTTGACTCCTTTGTCCGCTTGCTTGCCGCTGAAGCTTAAAGCCCATGGCTTGCAACTGCGCCAGGGTTCCTTCCAGACAGTCCTCATGGGCAACATGGTCATAGGGCAGCCACAGGGTGACAGCAGGCACAAGAGCACAGACAGCCTGCAAAATATCCAGCTGCTGGGGCTCAAAGTCAAAGAACCAGCAGAGATGGAGCTGGCGGACCTTCTGCAGCCATGGCACCCCTGACAGGGCCTGAACGGCCAGCCTGTATTGTTCTTCGAGATCAGCAAGGCTGCGGCTTTTCAGAAAAGACAGATATTCCTGCCACACCACTGCCAAGTCAGCCAGCACCTGGTCTTCCTCACGGATTGAGGTTGTCAGGTCTTCGGGGACTGCTTTCGCCCGGCGCAGCTGGCCCAAACAAAAGGCCAATTCACTCGCCATTTCCCGGGAACTGCAGCGCCCTAGGGCAGGCAATTCTGCCGCCTTTTCCTGGAGAATATCTGAGATGATTTCCGTTGCCATCTGGCCTGAAATGCCAGTGACCTTGTTCCCCGCGGCTTGCAGAGCTGCCGCCACCAGCTCATCAAAAGTAGTGAGATTTAGCTGCCGGGAAGCCTTTCGCACCAGGCGGCGCCGGTAATCATGGAGCAGCTGGCTGGTGGGCAGGATCATGGCAAATTCACTTTCTCTGCCCTGTTCCACTAAGTCTGCCAGCTCTGTCAGCAGAGCATCAATATGTCCCTGGTCGCCAAAGGGCAGCAAAATAACTTCCTTCATGGGAACACCCCTCCCTAGAACCCGACTTGGCTGAAAAAGCAGCTGGGCGGCAGCTGCTTTTGGGTCATTTTTTCTCTCTGTATTTTGGGCCGGCTTCCTTCAGCAACTGTTTCCAATGATGTTTGCCTACAAAACATCCAGCAATTCCGAAGACCACCAGTCCAATGATGACGGTAATAGGAAATAACGCCTTCAGTGACTGAGCATAAGTCATCTTCCCCCATAGAGCTTGAACCCCTGCTGTCAGCAACAGATACAGAATATAAATGGGCAGCCCCCAGGCCAAAAGGCCCCGCTGTAGAATATAGAGGGTCTTACCCCTGGCGATTTCTGCTTTAATTTGTCTTCTTCGTTCTTGTTTTGCCTTGGACATGCTGACACTCCTTTGCAGATAGTCTGCACATTTAAGCCCGGGAAGAATTCTCCCGGGCTTTTTGGCCTTAAAGGGCAAAGTCACCCTTATGCGCAGTTTCCAGGAATTTAGCCAGGAGAACGGCAGTATTCTTAATATCCTCTTTGTTAATGGTCTCTACATTGCTGTGGACATGGCGGGTGGGAACAGAAAGGGTGATTACCGGGCAGCCTGTCTGGATACGCTCAATGGCGCCTGCATCCGTCCCCCCCCGGGGCAGAATCTCCATTTGGTATTTTATCTGGTTTTCTTGAGCCAGGGTGCGCATAAAATCCACCAGTTTGTAGTTGGAAATTGAGGCGCTGTCCATTATTTTGATTGCAGCCCCTTCTCCCAGGGCGGTAACCTGAAACTGTTTGCTGCTGCCTGGGCCATCTACAGCAAGGGTTACATCCAAGGCGACCCCGATGTCGGGACGAATGCCATAGGCGCCAGTTGTGGCTCCCCTGAGGCCGACTTCTTCCTGAACTGAGGCAACTGCATAGATATCCACCTCATGCTCTTTGACCTGCCGCAGGGCTTCAATCATAACCCATACCCCGGCCCGGTCGTCCATGGCCTTGCCGGAGACATTGGCGCCAAATTCTATAAATTCCCTGTCGATTGTGACCGGATCGCCAATGCGCACAAGTTTTTCTGTTTCTTCCTGGGTGAGGCCCAGGTCAACGTAAAGATCGCTGATTTTTAGAGGTGCCTTGGCTTCCTCGGCAGTTATAATATGGACAGGCTTAATGGCTGGCATCATAATTCCCCTTAAATCTTCCCGGCCGTGGACAATTACCCGCTGGGCCACCAAATTGCGGGGATCAAGACCGCCCACAGGGCTTAGCCGCAAAAAACCCTTTTCTTCTATTTGGCTAACGATAAAGCCTATCTCATCCATATGTCCGCTGATCATCACTTTTTTGCCGCCGGATTTGCCCTTTTTGAGGGCAATGACATTGCCGATGGCATCGACTCGGACCTCATCGGCCAGCTTTTCCAGCTCTGCCTTAATAAGGGCGCGTATTCTTTCCTCCCGACCGGAGATGCCGGGGGTTTGTGAGAGCTTTTTCAATAGTTCCATAGGGGAACCTCCTTTTTTATATCATCTAGCAAAGTATTCTCTCTTATAAGCCAAAACTCCTGCCCCTGCCCTGACAATCCCTCGGAACCAGCGGCGGAATTACAGGCAAAATTTTCTCCTCAGACAGATAAAAAAAGGATTTCCAATCTCTATCAAGAATTATATAGAATACAAGATAAACCGGAGCAGGGATAATACATTTCTTCAAATATCCTTGTCAAATCCGGACAAGGCCGAATCCAGCAGTACATAAGGGGGCGTTCTCATGCAATCTATTCGGGCAAAATTGCTTATTGCAGTTATTACTACACTGGTGTGTACCTTTCTAATTTCCACCTGGGCCAATGTCAGGATTATTGGCGGCAACGTTGAGGGCCAAATCGAACTATACGGAACCACTTTGGTTGAAGAACGCAGCACACACCTGGGACTGTGGCTTTCCAGCAAGCGCCAGGAAACTCAATTCCTTTCATCCAACCCTCAGCTCCTTACTCCTGCCAGGGAAGACATCCAATCCAGGACGGACTTTCTTAAACAACAACATAAACTCAACTTAAGTTCTTATGAAAACATATTTTTCGTTGATATTTCAGAAGATGCCTATGTAGCTTATTTGGAAGACCAGACAGTTGCTCTGGATTCTAGCTATTCGGGATTGTCAACCCTGGAGAACGTTGCAGACTCCAGGCAGCAAAGGATTAGCAGCCCCTTTAAATCTGACTTCTCCAATGAGTACATTATTTTAATTGCCACACCGATACTTGCAGGCAATGAAGTTCTCGGCATTGTGGCCGCAACGTTGAACATGACAGACTTCAGCTATTTGCTGGCTGACCTGGTGGACAACGACGGCAGCCTGGCCTTTCTCGTTGATAACCAGGGCAATGTCATCGCTCACCCCGACCCAATCTATCCCGGCCTGGCCAATATAAAATCAGACCAAATTCCCGGAATCAAAACCCAAGCCGATACAATCATGGGAGAACCCACCGGCTACGTATCCTATGAAGGAGAACGCGGCACCGAATATGCTTATTTTCGCCGTTTGGCGGATACCGACGGCTGGGTGCTGATTTATACCGCTCCCGCGGCAGCCTTTAACGCTCCCCTGGCTCAGACCAGAATATGGCTGATTTTCAGCAACTTGCTAGCAGTGGCATTGGTTGCGGGAGTTATCTACCTTGTCACCGAAGCGATTACCCGGCCTTTGCGCCAAATGGTTACCGTCATGAAGGATATTGCCACCGGCGACCTTACACAAAGAGTGGACGTTGTCTCCGGGGACGAGGTTGGTCAGGCTGCCCGTTACTCCAACCTCATGGCCGACGGTTTGGCCAACATTATCCAGCAGCTGAAAGGCCTGGCTAACATCATCGTCACCTCCGGCCAGCAGATAGCCGCCTCCATCGAAGAAAGTACCGGCGGCCTGGAGCAATCCAGTAATCTGGCTACAGAAATCGGCAGCAACATGCAACTTAACGCCGCCTCCATTGACCAAACCAAGAACTCTGCTCAACAAGTGGCTGACAGCGCCCAGGTGGTCTCCCGGCTTACAGGCGAAGCCGCCAGCGATTGCGCTACCGCCGTGCATCAAGCTACTACCGGCAGTCATGCTGTTGTTGAAGTCGCAGACGCCATGACGGAGATCAGCTCTTCCTCTGAGCAGGTCAACCAGCTGGTTGACAACCTTATTGACTCCGCCCAGCGCATTGAAGATATGCTGGAATTGATAACACAGATTTCTGAACAGACCAACCTCCTCTCTCTCAACGCCGCAATCGAGGCGGCCAGGGCAGGAGAAATGGGCCAAGGCTTTGCCGTCGTTGCCAGTGAAGTGCGCAAGCTGGCTACCCGAAGCACCCACGCAGTTGAAGAAGTTGCCGAGCTGGTTGAAGATATTCGCCGTAAAGTCAACAGCACCAGCCTGGCTGTGCAGCACAGCAACACCATTATCCATCAGGCCGAAGACCGGTCCCGGTTGACCTTGTCCACTATCGACAGCATGGTGGCCAGTATCAACGACGTGGAAATGAAGATCCGGCAGGTTGCCGAGGCCGCAGCGGAACAGGCCGTCAACAGCAACGCCATCAGGGAAGCAGTAACAAACATCGCCGCCGCTACCCAGGAAACTTCTGCAGGCTCGGAAGAACTGGGGGCCACCCTGGAAGAACAGGTGGCAATCCTGGCGGATATTGAGGACACAGTAGCGGAACTGACTCAGATGGTCCAGAGGTTGGATCAGATGATGCATCGATTCAAGCTGGACGAGTAATTACAGCGGGTGCCTATTGGCACCCGCTGTTTTTTTGGGGGAATTTTTCTTTTAAAATGTGCCAGCTCTCGGCCAGCAGGCTAACCCTTGGTACTTTCGACCCGTAGGCTTCAAGCACTATAGGGCCTCGGTAATTCACTGCGGCCAGGGCCGCCGCAAGTCCAGAGTAATCTGTATCTGCAGCAGGCAATTCCCCGTTGCCCCTGCTTACATGCACATTGACCAGGCGGCCAGCCATGGCCGCAATGAATTCTCTGGCGGCAAACCCGCTGCGCATGGCCTGCTTGCTGTCAAAGGTGTAATAGAGGTTGGCCAATTTCAGGCTGTTGAGTTTGTCAAACACCGCCGGCGACCAGCCAGCGCACCAGGACACATTTTCCAGGGCTAATTTGATGCCCCAGCTGGCAGCGGTTTCCGCCACCTGGCCAAGTCCCTGGCACAGCTGAGAATAGGCCAGATTCTCGGTCTTAAGGGGACCATGGAACACATGACATTCGGCGCCCAACATCGCCGCCGCCTGATGGATCTCCTTGAGGATTTCCGCGCCGTCCAGATTCTGGCGGCGGTATTTGTAAAAGAGCATGGGCTCATATTGGGCGGCAGCGGCATGGAGCGAATGAACCGACAGTCCCAGGCATCTGCACAGGCGGGCCAGCTTGGCAACATAGGCGTGTTTGTATTCGCTGCGGGTCTGCAGAAAGACTTCCACTGTTTTGCAGCCCATGGCGGCGATGTTGACTAGAGCGTTTTCAGTGGGAAGCTGAGGATAAAGGTTGGCACTGGATATGGCGATTTGCAAGATTTTCACTCCAGTCAGCTTTCAAGATTGATTGAACGGAAACGTCCTGGCGCTAAGCGGGCCAGCTGTTCTAATTCCCTCCGCTGACAGGTCAGGAGAATGATTTGCCGGCTTTCACCCAGCTCCAGCAATAAATTCAGCATATGCTGCAAGCGCTGATCGTCATATTGGACAAAACTGTCATCCAGAAATAAGGGAAGGCCGCCGCCGGTAACCAGGTCAGCGATTGCGACTCTGCAGGCAAAGTAAAACTGATCAATGGTGCCCCCGCTCAGTTTTTCCAGATCAACATCCTGTTCGCTTTCTGGTGAAGTAACACTGATGGACATATCCTGGGCCACCTGCAGAAGGTTGTACTTGCCGCCGGTGATTCTCCCCACCAAAGCGGAGACCATGTCATTGAGTTCCGGAGCAATTTGATTTTTTAAATCTTCAGCCAGCCCAGTTATGGTTTCAATGGCCAGGTCCACTGCTTGTAAATTGACTTGCAGCAGCCGGCACTGTTCCTGCTGTTGCCAACTTTCCTCTTCCAGTTCTGCTGGCGAAGGAAGCGAGGCATAAATTCCCTCCAGGCGGCCCAATCCCTCGCTCTTTTGCGACTGCAGCCGGAGAAGCTCTTGATCCAAAAGCTCTATCTTGCCAGGAAGGTCCTGTACTTCCTCAAACTCTTCCCCCTGGGCTGCTGCCGCTGCCTGTTGGCTAAGTTCTTCTTCGGTAATCCCCTCCAGAAGATCCTGGATGCGCTGCCCCAGACTAGCCGCCTCTTGTTCTAACTTTTGGCGGCGATCAGTCCTGGCTGCCAGCTCTTCCACTTCAGCGGCGCTGTCCACTGTCATGGCGCGCATAAGCTGGGTCAGTTGTTCTTCTGTGGAAGAGAGCTCTTGCCGAGATTGCTCTAATCGCTGCCTGGCCACCTCCTCCTGAAGACGGCTTCGTTCAATAAAATTCTTGGCATCCAGCAATTTGTCCAGATTGACCCGAAAGCAGGCCAAGGCTTGTTCCATGGGCAGGCCGCCTAGGCCCACCCCATTGAGAATAGCCTGAAGTTCCTGGGATTTTGCCTCGGTTTCCTGGTAAAACTCCTCCAGTTTTCCGCTGATGAATTTTTGCTCTCGCATCAGATCATAATTGCGTTCGCTGAGAGCGGTAAAGGCGTTAAATTTTGTTTCCATTTCTCGAAGATCGTTCACCCCTGCCCGGGACAGGAAAGAACTCAATTCCCGCTGGGCATGTTCTCTAGCACGCTGGTTGTTGACAAATTCCAGTTCGATGGAATAAATCTCCCGACGCAGATTTCTGCTGTGCAAGTTTGCCTTTTTGATGCTATTGCCGACTGCAATTAGACCAATCAGTATTGGAATGGCCAAGAGGGCCAGCAAGGGGTTGAGCATCCAGGCGGATGCTGCCGCTACCGGCAAAGACAGCGCCATGACCAGGCGCAAAGTCTTGCCTGAATTCAAGGAGCGCTGGTGATGTTCCAACTCCTGTTCAAGCTCTTCGTGAGAGCCCTGAACTTCCTGCCCTGTAGCCACAGAATACAAAGCCGCCGCCTGCTCCAGGGCATCGGGGCGAAAATAGGGGAGTTTGGAAAGTTCGGTGGTCACTTCTCTGATTTCCCCGCCCAATTTTTCTAATTCAACCTGCATTTCGTCAATAACCTGTTGGCCCTTGGCCTGCATCTGCCAAGCAGAACTCATTTCAATTAATGTGTCCTGATTATGGCCGGCATAGAGCGCCAACTCCTGAAGAATATCTTCATGACACTGGCGTTGCTGGACAACTTCTTCCAAGGCCTGGACATGGAGATTATGGACTTCCTGAACCTTTTCCAATTCTGTCTGCAAGCCCCGCCAGTCCTGGTACTTGCTGGGATCCATAGCCGCCTGCCCCAACTCCTCTAATTCTTCCTGAACAGCCCGGCGCTCGCGCCGCATTTTGCTGAGGCGATCCAACTTGGACAAGGCTGCCTGTCCTTGAATTCTTGCGGCCAAATCCTTAAGCTCCCGACGCTGCAAGCCCAGCTCCTCTATTTGCCTGCTCAGGCGATACTGCTGAATTTCCAGGCGGGCAGCCTCACTGATTTGTTCCTTGGCCTCGGCCAGGCGGCTCTGGGTTTGCGTCAACAGGGCCTGGGTTTTAACCAGCTCAAAATCTATCTGGCGCCTGGAACCAGCCAATATCTCCATTCCCTGTTTTACTGAAATCCCGCTGCCTCCGGACTGAGCTAAATTGCTCAGGAGATTCCGCACCTCCTGGGCAACAGCGGAATCTGTGGCCGATCCCAGCTGACTGATGCTGATTGTATTGCGGAAGACCAGTTTGCTGCAGCCAAAGTGAAGGCGGGCAAAATCTGGCTCCCCCCAATTGTTGGGAGGAAGTCCGGCGATGATCTCACCGCTGGCCAAATCATACAGAGAAACTGTGTTGCTGGCAAAGTCCCGCACCACCCTGACCCGGCCTTGCTGCCAGCTGTATTCCATCTCCCCCCCGTAGTTGATCCCATTCCAGGGCCGGTATTTCTCATATCCCGGCTCCAATTCCTGCTGATGTATATTGGGCTTCCAAAAGCCAAAGAGCATTGCCTCTATAAAGCTATGAATTGTGCTCTTTCCCGCTTCATTGCCGCCAAAGACCACATTGAGTCCTGGGGCCAATTCGAATTCCTGGTTGTTAAAGCGGCCAAAGCCGAAGATCTTAAGCTTGTCTACTGTTACCATGGGGCAACCCTCCCCGACAATAATGCATCCAGTCCCAGAGCCAAGGCCTGCTTGATTACTTTCTCGTCACAGTCAGCGCCTTTTACAGCAGTAATATACATGCCCAGAACGCCGCGGCTGTATTCTGTTTCAAGGGCGTTGAGATCATAAGAAGTTTCGGTCTCATCCCTTAAGCTTATATATAATGCCGTTAGCATTTGCTGCAGTTTCGCCATGTCCCATTCTCCTTGGGGGCGGGTTCCTGTCAGCCTAAGCGCAAAAAGATCTTTGTGGGGTTCAAAAGCTGCCAGCTCCTTCTCTATGGCCCCAGCAACTTCCTCTAAATCGCTGCAGTGATTGACGCTAAGTTCAAGCTGATGGAACTGGCGGCTGCCGGTGGGCATGAATTCCAAAGCGCAAGTTTCTCCGATTATGCCTGTCAGCACCCCGCAGATTCCAGAGCAAGAAAAATCAAGGGGTTCGGGACAGCCAGGGTCCCAGGCCTTTTCCCCCCAAACTGTATGGCGATGTGCTCCCCCCAGTGCGATATAAACCAAATTATCCAGGTTCATAATCCACTGGGGTATTGCCAGGCTCTCAGGATTCCCATAAGCCAGAATCAGAATGTGGCTGCCGTCAGCGGAATCAGCGGCAAGCCTGCTCCAGTCAGGTGTAGCGGTCTCGCTTGCCACCCAGGCCATTCCATACACCCGCAAATTGAGGTGTGGGATCATCAGGCTGGTCATATCCCCGGGAAAGATGTGAACATTTTCCGGCCAGGGGTAATGGCAATAGAAGCTGTCCTCATACTTGCTGTCTGACCGGCCAAGAGCAAGCAAAACCTTTGTAGCGGGTATTTTTCGAAACTGATCGGCGACAAAATCTACCAGGGGCCGGGTGATGTTTTCCTGTTCCCATAAGTCTCCGGTTATCAGCAGCAGATCTGTTTGCTGCTGCCTGCAGATATCTGTCAGCCTGGCCAGAGTCTGCATTAAATCCCTGCGCCGCATTTGCCCCATATGGGGCGGCAGCCCCTTGAATGCAGAGGCTAGATGCAAGTCGGCAGTATGCAGAATCTTGATATTGCCCATTTCCGATTCCCCCTGATATTTTTGTAGTAATCTATATTTATATTCTGTAAACCCGTGCCTATTTCCTCCCCCGGGGAAAAAGAATCGGCCAGTCTATATAGATCCCCCCTGGGAAATACTATAAAAAACGCTTCTAAGGAGGATTGCCATGAGCAATAAAGTACGCCTGCAGCAGGCAATTGAAAAACAACAGGACCTGGTCAGAGACTTTCAGTATTGCATGCATGCTGCCGACGACCGGCAGTGGCAGGAATTTTACGGCAAAATGGCCAGGGAACAAGCAGGACTGGCCAATAAATGTCTGGAAAAAATCAAACAAGGGTAAAACCAAGATAAACCAGGACGATGATCCTGGTTTATCTTTCTCTTTGGCTGCTCCCTGAAAGTACCGGCCCTTCAGGGGGCAGACCGATTACTGCCCTGAGGAGAAATTGATTACAGGGTTATCGGGGTTATGCCTGTACAAGAGGATTTTTTTGCCCAATTGTTGCACCAATTCACTGTCAGTAGCCTTAACCAAATCTTGAGCGACTGCGTCCACTGGTTCAAGACAATTATTGAGCACTGATATTTTTACCAGCTCCCGGGCAATTAAGGCTTGATCTACTGCAGAAGCAACTGTTTCAGTCACTCCGCCTTTGCCAACCTGAATAATTGGTTCCATTGTATTTGCCAGGGAACGCAGAAAAGATTTTTGTTTGCCTGTAAGCATTTTTTGCCTCCTTTGCGCCCTAAAGCAGCTGTTAAGGAAACAACACCGGCAGGTGCAGGTGCTGTTTAAATCTGAATTAGCTGATCATCTTGTCGTTGATCAGTGTCTCCTTGATATAATCCAATAATTCCAGGGCTCTGCCTGTGCCGTTAACCACACAGGAAATGGGATTCTCGGCTATTATCACCGGCGCGCCTAGGCGATGGGAAAGGTATACATCCAGACCATGGAGGAGAGAACCTCCCCCTGACAAAACAATGCCCTTATCCATAATATCGGAGTGCAGTTCAGGAGGGGTAGCCTCCAGAACCTGAATTATCGTGCGCACAATACTGTTGACTGGTTCTGTTAAAGCCTCGCCAGCCTCTTTAGACATAATGGGCAAGCTCTTGGGCAGTCCTGTGACCAGGTCCCGTCCCCGAACTTCCATTTTTTCTTTGCGCCCCTGAGGATGAACAGAGGCTACTTTGACTTTGATTTCTTCGGCAGTGCGTTCGCCAATCATAATATTGTATTTGTCCCGCACATAGCGAATAATGTGCTCATCAAAGCGGTCACCGCCGATGCGGGTTGAAGCGCTTTGCACAATATCTCCCAGGGACATGATGGCCACATCACAGGTTCCGCCGCCGATGTCAATCACCATGCTTCCCACCGGCTGAAATATCTCTAAGCCCGCACCAAGCGCTGCTGCCCTGGGTTCTTCAATGAGATAGACTTCCCGGGCGCCGGAGCGCTTGACGGCAGTTAAAACAGCCCGCTGTTCCACAGAAGTGATTCCCGCCGGCACGCAAACCATTACCCGGGGTTTGGCAAAAATGTTTCTGCATACCTTTGCCAAAAAATGTTTCAACATTAATTCGGTCACGTCAAAGTCGGCAATTACCCCTTCCTTGAGGGGACGGACTGCCCTGATATTCCCCGGCGTGCGCCCAATCATCATGCTGGCTTCCTGTCCCACAGCCAAAACGCGGTTTGTATGGCTGTCCAGCGCTACTACAGAAGGTTCATGCAAGACTATGCCCTTGCCCTTTATATACACTAATACAGTGGCGGTGCCAAGATCGACACCGATGTCCCTAGAAAGGCCTAGCACTGAAAGTCCCCCTTTGCCGCAAAAACTGCTGCATATTTCTGAAGTATTATTCTACAAGGGAAGGTTATACTCCTCTATTTATCCAACTTTTTCTTCTGTTCCCCGATACTTTCTTCTGGTCGCTTCCCCCCCGCGCAAATGCCGTTCAGCCTTGTTGGTCTCCAGTACTGCCTTTACTTGCTTGGCCAGCCCGGGATTAATTTGGTAAAGGCGCTCGGTCAGATCTTTGTGAACAGTACTTTTGCTGACACCAAAGGTTTCCGCCACCGCCCTTACGGTATCGCCGGTGCTGAGAACGTGATTGGCAATATCGATAACCCGTTGCCAGATATAATCATTCATTCCTCGGCCCTCCTAACCATAATACTGTTCAATTTATATGTCCCCCGGGAATGTGTTAGACCTTTCCGGCGGGAAAAGCCCTCACCGGTCAAGGCCAACATAACGCAGCGGGTCCAAAGGATCTTGCTGTGCGTCCCGCACTTCAAAGACCAGGTAATCATCGGCATAATAACCCTGCAATTTCGCCCCCAGCTCCCCCAATCTCTGATTGGTGCTTACCGCATCGCCTAGCTTCACCTCGATAAATCCCAGATTTATATAGCGGGTCTCAAAGTCGCCATGGTCAATCCATACTGCTCCTGCTTCATATTCTTCAGGTTGGATTACCATTGATACCCTGCCCTGAAAGGCGGCATAGACAGGGTCCCCCCGAGTTCCACCTATATGTATTCCAGCAGTAACAGTATGAAAGGCGGATGAAAATGCTTCGCCGCAGCCCAGGAGTATTGACCCTTTCAAGGGGAGTGTGAGTTTTTCTTTGCCCTGCTCAAAGGCAGCCAATGATACATATGGCTGCTCCTCACTTTCATTGCCTGATTGTTGGTTGTCAGGGTTTAGCTTTGCCAGATCATCAGGCTCCCCCGTTCCCTGTCCAGGATCAAATACCAGACTATTTGCAGGGCTGAATTGCCACCAGACCAAGCCGGTAATAACCAGCACGCAAAGGAAGTAGATCAGGGCATAGCGAAACCCAGGAGATGCGCTGCGCCAACGGGCAACGGTCCGTTTTTGGATGTTTGCCAGAACGCCGACAGTTCTACTAATAAGATTCTTAATTTTGGTTTTTGCAGACAAGTCCATCACCTCGAGGCTTATTTTACCCCGGACATGCCTGTTTATTCGCCAATCCCCACCCGGGACACTTGAATTCCAGTGTAATATTTGTTGATTATCTCCAAAGCATTGTAACCCTGGCGGGCCATGCCATCAGCTCCATACTGACACAGTCCTACTCCATGGCCGTAGCCCACGGTGGTAAAGGTGTAGTTCGCCTCTTCCTGCAACCAGGATACCTTGCTGGATTTAAGTTCCAAGCGATTTCTGAATTCCAGGCCCCGTATGATTTCTCTACCGGTACCAACCTTGATTATGCGGCCGCTTTCTGTGCGCTCCTGCACCTGAATTTTCAGATCTTCAAGGGGCACGCCCAATTTTTCCGCCACCTGGGCGGCGCTTATCTGCACCGTTTCGGTAAAGCGGGGGGAAGAACTGCAATAACCGCACGAAACTGAGCGCAAATAGGGGATCTCGTTTGTCCAGACCTCCTCGGAATTCTCGGTGCACCCCCCGCAAGTAGAATGATATACAGCATCGATCAGCTTTCCTTGGAAAGTAACGACCTGGCCCTGAGTTTCGGAAACAGCCCGGAGAATTTTGCGCCAGTAAGATCTTTGCCGGAAGAAAGGCCATTTGGCCACGGCTTCTTCTTTTAAGGTCCAGGCCTGACAGTGGGTGCTGTCAGTGCAAATATCGGCCTCGGGGTGCCGGTCGCAGCCGCCGCCGCCACTGGCTCTGATTTTCGCTACTGTATAGGTCCTGGCTACAATTGCCTGGGCTTTGAGGGCTTCCACATGAAACTGGGCCGGCATCTCCGCTGCCACCACCCCCGTAAGGTATTCGCCCAGAGGCATGCGGACCAGCTCCAAGGTCCGGTGATTCCAGACTGCGACTACATAGGGATCGACATTAGCATCAGGCAATGTTTTGCCGCCGCAGCTTTTAACAATCAAAGCAGGCAAGACAAGCAAAAGCACCAGCATTACAAGTAGGACCAGACCAATTTTCTTCAGCAATAATCATCCCTCCTGCCGCTATAAATATGTTCTTGGTAGGGATTATAGACTGAACAAAAAAAATAGCCGTTTCCGGCTATCCACGCCATATATCTGCGCCTAAAGCTTTTAGTTTGCCGACCAGGTCATGATACCCCCGGTCAATATGATGAATATTGCCTACCTCTGTGATGCCATCGGCAACCAGCCCGGCCACAATCAGGGCGGCGCCCGCTCTCAGGTCGCTGGCATTGACCTGAGCGCCTGTGAGGCCTTTGACCCCTTCGATTATTGCGCTGCGACCATCTATCTTGACTCTGGCGTTCATCCGCTTGAGCTCATCTAAATGCATAAATCTGTTTTCAAAAATGGTCTCTGTCACCAGGCTGGTACCCCGGGCGGTAGTCAGAACAGCAGTCATCTGTGCCTGCATATCCGTGGGAAAGCCGGGGTAAGGCAGTGTCTTAATATCTGTTGCATTTAATGGCTTATTGCCAATAACCAACAGGCCATCCTCATGTTCTAATATGGTAACTCCAACTTCTTCAAATTTGGCGATTACCGGCTTAAGGTGGTCGACAACGATATTTGTCAAAAGCACCTGTCCACCTGCAGCAGCAACCGCAGCGACATAAGTTCCCGCTTCAATGCGGTCGGGTATGACGGTATGGCTGGTCCCCGACAATGCTTCCACTCCGGTGATGCGAATGAGACTGGTTCCTGCTCCCCGGACATGGGCGCCGGCTGAATTGAGATAGTTGGCCAAGTCGACAATCTCGGGCTCAGCAGCGGCATTTTCGAGGACGGTAGTGCCTTGGGCCAAAGTGGCCGCCATCATGATATTTTCTGTGGCGCCAACACTGGGAAAGTCCAGGTAGATTCTGCTTCCGGTCAGCCGGGGAGCAATTGCTTCAATATAGCCATGGCCCATAATAACTTCCGCCCCCAAAGCCATAAAACCCTTGAGGTGAAGGTCAATTGGCCTGGTGCCGATATTGCATCCCCCTGGCAGGGAGACCCGGGCACGTCCCATCCGGGCAAGCAGGGGACCCATGACCAGGAAAGATGCCCGCATCTTGCGCACCAATTCATAGGGGGTTTCATAGGTGCAGATTCTGCTGGCATCAATCTGCAGCTTGCCCGGTCCCAGCCAGCTCACTCCCGCCCCCAGTTGCTCCAAGAGCTGACAGATAGTATTGACATCGTCGAGAGCAGGCACTTCCTCAAACTGGTTGGGGCCAGATGTCAAAAGAGAGGCAGCCAGCGTCGGCAAAGCAGCGTTTTTTGCGCCATCTATTTTTACTGTCCCAGTCAGGGCGTTGCCACCCCGGATAAAAATCTTTTCCATAATTTCTCCTCCTGCCGCAATGAGCTGCTCCGGTAATTTAGTAGCTGGACGGCAAAACCGGTGTGGCCACCCTGATAATGGTTTTTTCGCTGCCGACATCCCAGCGCAGGGAAACACCAAAGTTTACTTGCTTCTCCCCTGTATTTGCTGAACCGGCAAAGAGAGTTGACCAGCCGCTCCATTGGGAAACTCCCTTGGTATCCACAGCTCCCCGATAAACTGCCTCTACTGATTTGAATACGGTATAAACGATATTTATTTTTTCACTGTCTCTAAGTTTAGCATCCAGACTGCCCTCAAGGCAAGAGGTAATTTTCACACTTTCCCCTTCAGCGCCGGCCGCGGCGAAAGCGGCTTTAATTTGTGCAAAACAGATTTCCATGTCTTCAAGCTTGCTTAGCCAAATACTTACTTCGGCAGTTGTTCCCTCAGCCAGAGAGTTTACCGTCAGGCGGAGGAAAGCGCCATCAGATTGATTGCTTTCCATACTGGCGCAGCTGTACTGGCCGGTCGAGCGGGAATTGATGTCATATTCGTGGCGGTTGAGGCCTAATTCTTTGGCAATGGTTTCAACTACAGCCTCTATTTGCAGCACAGAATAATACTCGTCCTTGATTTGTGCCCAGGCATGCAATTCTGCACCTTGGGGCTGCGCACCTGCGGCCGCTAACGCTGTGTACAAAAGCTCAATATCGGTATGGGGCGGCCGGGCTTTGTGCTCCTCCCCCCAACGGGACCAGCCCGCCACCAGCATGACAATTAGCAAGAGCAAACTCAACTTTTTCAATTTTTCTTCCCCTCCTCGTATATAATGGTTGACATATCTGTGCCAAAATATTCCCGAGGAGACAGAAAAAACAGGATCGCTAGATCCCGTTCTGTTATCTGTTGCAGGGGCATTTATATCCCAACAAAAGGTCAATTAAATTCGCCTTGCGATAGTTCTTGACTTCCTGGGGGGCTTTTCTTGCCAATAAATCCAAGCAAGTCTTGCATAGCCCCTGACCGGTGGCCTCAATCACTGCTTGAGGAATGCCGGCGGCCAGCAGGCGCTCTCTTCTGCTGGGAATGGTGATCTCTTTTGCATCCACCGCCTGCGCCGCAGCCACTACCAGCCCCGCCTGCCCTTTGAATTCCGGACTGTCAACCAGCGTAAAAGCAAGGTTGTGTTTTCTCGCCAATTGAAGATATTCATTAGTAGCGGGCAGTTTAGCCCTGCGGCTGATAATCAGGCGCCGGGCCAATGGATGGGCCATAGCCTCCCTGATTTCGGGATAGGTCCCCGGTTCTGCTACTTGCTCGAAGGTCAGAACTTTGATTACCCGTTCCCGGAACTGGCCAAGGAAATATCGGCGCTCCTCCTTTTTTAATTCAGGGGGTCCGTAAATCCCCGCCAACAAAGCCTTTTCCAGGGAAGATTTGTCCGTACTGTTATCCTTCATGTCCAGCAACTTTCAGGCGGATAATAGCCCTTTGCAGCGCTGCTTGCGCCCGGGCATAATCTACGTCTGCCTGTCTTTTGTCCAGCCGGGCCAGAGCCCGCTGGCGGGCAGATTCGGCCCTGGCCACATCAATTTCTTCCTCCATCTCAGCGGATTCGGAAAGGATGATGACTTGCTGGGCAGTGACCTCGATAAAGCCTCCGTTAACAGCAGCCTTGCGTTCATCATCACCTGTTTTGATGCGCAATGGACCAATCGCCAAGGGTGCAACCAGGGGAATATGTCCTGGGAGAACCCCCATTTCTCCGTCTGTTGTGCGCACAATCACCATATTGACAGTTTCCTGAAATACCCGGCGTTCGGGAGTGACAACAGTGAGGATAAAGGTCTTGTCGCTCATGGCAATGCCCCCTTAGAGAGTTTCAGCCTTTTTCACTGCTTCTTCAATGGTTCCCACCATGTAAAAGGCCGCTTCAGGCAGGTCGTCATGTTTTCCGTCCAGTATCTCCCGGAAGCTGCGGACAGTATCCTTAAGAGGCACATAAGCCCCTGGGGTTCCTGTAAACACTTCGGCGACAAAGAAGGGCTGGGACAAGAAGCGCTGAATCTTTCTGGCCCTGGAAACTACAAGTTTATCTTCATCGGACAATTCATCCATGCCGAGGATAGCGATGATGTCTTGCAGTTCTTTGTACCTCTGCAGCACTCCCTGAACTTCCCGTGCAACCAGGTAGTGTTCTTCCCCGAGAATCTTGGGATCAAGGATCCTTGAAGATGACTCCAGGGGATCAACAGCTGGATAGATACCCAATTCAGAAATACTCCGAGACAGATAGGTGGTCGCATCCAAATGGGCAAAAGTAGTTGCCGGGGCAGGGTCAGTGGGGTCATCGGCAGGAACATAGATTGCCTGCACAGAGGTTATCGAGCCTTTAGTGGTAGAGGTGATCCTCTCCTGCAGCTGACCCATTTCAGTTTGCAAGGTGGGCTGATAACCGACAGCTGAAGGCATTCTGCCTAAAAGAGCCGACACTTCCGAACCAGCCTGGGTAAAGCGGAAGATATTATCAATAAAGAGGAGGACATCCTGCCCTTCTTTATCCCGGAAATACTCAGCCAAGGTCAGTCCCGTCAAACCCACCCGCAGCCTGGCTCCCGGAGGTTCATTCATTTGGCCAAAGACCATAGCGGTCTTAGCAATGACTCCCGATTCCTTCATTTCGTTCCAGAGGTCGTTTCCTTCCCGGGTCCTTTCACCCACGCCGGCAAAGACGGAATAGCCCCCGTGTTCATAGGCAATATTGCGGATCAGTTCCATAATAAGGACGGTCTTGCCAACACCCGCTCCGCCGAAGAGACCAACCTTGCCGCCCCGGGAATAGGGGAGAAGCAGGTCGATAACCTTGATGCCTGTTTCCAGCACTTCGGTGGCTGGGCGCTGCTCTTCAAAACTGGGAGCTTTGCGGTGAATGGGCCAATATTCTTTTCCCTGGACTTGCTCGCCCTCGTCAATGGCCTTGCCCAGCACATTGACCATGCGGCCAAGGGTGGCGGGGCCTACGGGAATGGTGATTGGACTGCCGGTATCCCGAACTTCCGCCCCACGGACCAGGCCGTCAGTTAAAGACATGGCCACACAGCGGACGATGCCGTTGCCCACATGCTGTATGGCTTCTAGGACAATCTCACTGCCGTCAGCTAAGTTTACCCCCATAGAATTATATATAGCCGGCAAATTTTCCTCAAATTTAACGTCAACTACAGGGCCAATGACCTGTACGACTTTTCCTGTATTCAAAAAGCCTTCCTCCTTCCTTAGCCTTCCAGAGCCTGAGCGCCATTAACTACCTCAAGAATTTCCTGGGTAATAGCAGTCTGGCGAGCCCTGTTATATGACAACGTCAGCTGATCAAGCATCTCGTTTGCATTATCTGTAGCCGACTTCATGGCAGTCCTCTGGGCTCCAAATTCCGAGGCCCTGGCCTCTAACAGTCCTTGATATACCAAGCTGTACAAGTAACGAGGCAAAAGCCTCTCCAGCACTTCCTGAGGCGAAGGCTCGTATATATAGGGGCCTGTATCTTCAGAATCCACCAAACCCACAATGGGCAATAATTGTACCATTGTTGGCTTATGGTTGAGAACGCTGACGAACTCAGTATAAATCAGGTGCAGCGAACCAAAGATCCCATTATGAAAATTATCTATCAGTGGCTTCATTATGCTGGTGGCATCCATGTACACCGGATCTTCAAATCTTAAGCTGTATTCGCCAATGATATCCTGCCCGCGCTTGCTCATAAAATCCTTGGCCTTGCGGCCTATTACAATAACAGGGCCGGGGGTTTTCCCCACCGCCTCCTGGGCAAAGCGCAGAGTATTGGCGTTATAGGCACCGCTCAAACCCCGGTCTCCCGCGATGACAATGTATGCAGGCGGGCCTTCCCTGGTCTCTAATAATGGGTTGCTTACTTCCAGCCCCGATTTCTGCAGCCGGCTGATCAACTGGGCCAGGTGGAGGGTGTAGGGCCTGGCAGCAATGACATTTGCTTGGGCCCGCCGCAATTTTGCTCCTGCCACCATTTCCATGGCCTTGGTTATATGCCCAATGTTGGTGACACTGGAGATGCGCCGCTTAATATCACGGGTATTGGCCATTCCAATCCCCCCTTAACTTACATATTGCTGTTTGAAATCCAGAATTGCCTGTTGCAAGGCCTTTTCTGTTTGCTCATCTAAATCCTCGGTTTCGGCAATCCGCCGGCCAACTTCGCTATGCTGTTGATCCATGTAGCGATAAAATTCCTGCTCGAATTTCGCTGCATCCTCCAGAGCAACTTCATCCAGGTAGCCGTTGATGGCAGCATAGATAATCATAACCTGTTTTTCCACCGGCAGGGGCACATATTGACTTTGCTTGAGGATCTCAGATATGCGCCTTCCCCGGTTAATGCGGGATTGTGTTGCTTTGTCCAGATCGGTGCCAAACTGAGCAAAGGCTTCCAGCTCCCTAAACTGTGCCAGATCCAAACGCAAACGGCCAGCGACCTTGCGCATGGCTTTGATCTGGGCATTGCCCCCAACCCGGGATACAGAGAAACCCACATTGATGGCTGGGCGGGCGCCGGCAAAGAACAGGTCTGTCTCCAAGAAAATCTGACCATCGGTAATTGAGATTACGTTAGTAGGAATATAAGCCGAAATATCCCCGGCCTGAGTTTCGATGATAGGCAGAGCAGTTAAAGAGCCGCCGCCTCTTGCATCATCCAGCTTGGCCGCCCGCTCCAACAGGCGGGAGTGCAAGTAAAACACGTCGCCGGGATATGCTTCTCTGCCGGGAGGCCTGCGCAAAAGCAAGGACATCTCCCGATAGGCCACCGCATGCTTGGAAAGGTCATCATAGACCACCAGCACATGCTTGCCATTGTACATAAAGTGTTCCCCCATGGCGCAGCCGGCATAGGGAGCAATATACAACATGGGCGCCGGCTCACTGGCTGATGCTATTACCACGGTAGTGTAGTCCATGGCGCCGGCCTTGCGCAGTGTTTCGACAACTCCTGCTACTGTAGAGGTCTTTTGGCCAATGGCCACATAAATGCAATAGACATCGGAGCTCTTTTGGTTGATGATGGTGTCGACAGCAATAGCTGTCTTGCCGGTGCCCCTGTCGCCAATAATCAGTTCCCGCTGCCCCCGGCCGATGGGAACCATGGAGTCAAGAGCTTTAAGCCCAGTCTGCAGAGCTTGATGCACAAGCTTTCTTCTCGTCACCCCGGGAGCGGGGCTTTCTATATTGCGATAACTGTCAGTCTCAATGGGGCCTTTGCCGTCCACCGGTTGACCAAGAGCATTGACCACTCTGCCAACGAGGCTCTCACCTACTGGAACCTTGGTTATCCGGCCAGTCCGTTTGACGGTGTCGCCTTCCTTGATGCCTGTAAAATCCCCTAGGATGACGGCGCCGACGCTGTCTTCCTCAAGATTGAGCACCATGCCAAAAACCGAGCCGGGGAACTCCAGCAGCTCGCCGGCCATAGCATTTTGCAGGCCGTGGACCCGGGCGATGCCGTCACCTATGTACACTACCGTCCCCATTTCAGATATATCAAGGTCTAGATGATAGTTCTCAATCTGCTTTTTTATTATGCTGCTGATTTCTTCAGGTCTAATCTGCACAAAGTATCACCTCTCATGCTGTTCTAACGGGCCAGGCTGTGCTGCAGGCGGTTAAGCCGGCCCTTGAGGCTGCCATCTATTATTTTGCCGTCAATGCTGACCACAAAGCCTGCCAGCAGGGACGGGTCTGCTTCCAAAGCAATAAGGACATCTTTGGCTCCGCTGATTTTTATCAGTTTTTGCCGCAATTGCCCCAATTGCCGCTCAGTCAAAGAATGAGCAACGAGACAATGGGCCCTGGTTCTGCCTGCGGCCATGTCCTCCAAGGCCTCAAACTCCCTGAACAAAGCCGGTAAAATCGCCAGGCGCCCCTTGTCCAACAAGAGGTTGAAAAGATTAGTCAGAGGTTGTGAAAACTCCAATCTGCTTCCCACTGCTTGTATAATTTTGGCCTTGCGGAACCGCTCTATTCTGGGACTCTGCATAACTTGCCTGAGTTCAGGGCTGTCCTGCCAAAGACCGGTAAATTCCTCCAGCTGTTTTAAAATCTCTGTCGTCAGGCTATGCTGGCGGGCATAGGAATGAAGGGCTGCTGCATATCGCTTGGCTGCCTTAGTTTGCATGGCTTTCCAGTTCCTCAAGTACGGCTGTAAAAATAGCCTCTTGGTCTTGCGCTGTCAAATTTCGTGCCAGCATCTTTTCGGCTACGGCCACCGATAAGTTAGAGATATCTTCCCGCAGCTCCTGCATAACCTTGGCCTGCTCCTGAGCAATCTCGGCCTTTTCCCGTTCCAGCAAAGCCGCCGCCTCTTGGCCTGCTTGGGCAATAATCTCATCTTTACGTAAATCGGCCTGGCGCACAGCATTATCAATTATCTTTGCCGCCTCGCCCTTGTTCTGGGCTACTAACTGGCGATGTTCTTCTAAAAGCTTTTGCGCTTCTTCCCGATTCCGTTGGGCGTTATCCAAATCATCATTAATCAGCTGCCGGCGCTTTTCCAGAAATTCGCTCACCGGCTTCCAGAGAAGCTTGCGCAAGATGAGGAATAAAACAAGTAAATTTACAATTGTTATGCCAATGTCAACTGGATTAAATTCAAACATTGCATCTGCCCCCTTCCCGGAATACATGAAATGGGAAATGGGCCTCCCCATTTCCCACCTTGGCTACTTTAGCAATCCGCTGACAAAGTTAAGCAGCATGATGGCTATAACCAGAGAATAAATACCGGTTGTTTCGGCCACGGCCTGACCCATAAGCATGGTTACCCAGAGGTCATTGCGAGCTTCCGGTTGGCGGCTCACAGCCTCAACACCCTTACCGGCAGCATAACCCTGACCGATGGCGGGACCAATGCCTGCAATCATGGCTATACCGGCGCCTAAAAGGGCAAAGGCGCCAACTGTAAATATATTGTGTTCCATAAGCGATTCCTCCAATTTATTTAATCTTTGGCTAAGGAGATAAATACCATTGAAAGCATTGTGAAGATAAAGGACTGGAGAATGCCGGAAAAGAGGTCAAAATAGATGCTGGCCACAGCGGGAACAAAGAGGGCAACAGCTCCAGATATTAAGGCCATGATTACCGAACCCCCTAGCATGTTGCCAAATAGGCGCATGGAAAGAGACACCGGCCTGGCAAGTTCACCAATGATATTGATAGGAGCGATAACAAAGATTGGTTCGAAAAATCCCTTTAGATATCCTAGGCCCTTAGCCTTTACACCAAAGAAGTGGATGGAAAAGAAAGTCATCAAAGCATAACCCAAGGTGACATTGATATCAGAAGTGGGAGTGCGGAAGCCAAAAATGCCTATGATATTGGAAAACAAAATTAATAAGAACAGCGTTGCCATGTAAGGCATAAAGCCTATGTTTTTTTCCCCCATGGTAGACTTGACAATTCCCGTAAATCCATCAACCAGCAACTCAGCAATATTCTGGGCCTTGCCCGGGCGCAACTCTAAGCGGCGCCGCAAGACTAAGGCCAGGATGATCAGAACTGCCATGACGATCCAAGTATTAACCACAGATTCAGTAATCGGGAAGCCAAAAAGAGTGAAAACCGTTTTTGGGCCTTGCAAAATTTCCTCCAAGCTATTTGTCACCCCTTTCCCACCGGGCAGAATTCAAGCAGCTCTGAAATTTCTGTTGGGCAAAAATAAATACTGCCTTCCCCAATATTACCGCCTTGATTAAAACCAGGCCAACAAAGGCAGCCCAAACATTTAAGTTTGGATTGGCGTTTACTATAAGCAGCGCGGATATCGTAAGGACATATCTTAGAATGTACCGGACTGCAGCCCCTTTGCGTGCCGCCTGGAAGGGTAATTCAAGTAGCTTGGGAATCGACTGAGCCAAGAGGCGGAAATTGACGAGAGCGACCAAGAAACCAATCAAAACCCCGAAGGCAACCGGCCAGCGCCCAGAAATAGCTGCCAGCGCAGCGAGAATAAATGCGATAGAGGCGGCCCTGAGAGAAATTTGCCGAACTTTGGTGAAATAATCCACTTGCTTCACTCCCAGGGTACAATCTTTTTCAGTAAATAATATACATTGAAAATACCAGCAAGAATTCCAGTTAAAAGACCGATAAAAAACCAGCCGCTCCAGTTCCACAGGTCCTGCAGAGTTGAACCCAGCCACCAACCCAACAACACGGCGGCAATAAAGGTCAAACCAATACCTGAAACCAGAGACAAATAGCGTAAAATTTCCATCCAGTCGGCAGGTTTCATTTTCCCACCCCACAGGGGTAATTATACTTGTTATTAATCGCTATTGCAACCTTCCTGTCATGCCTTGGGGGCCCAAAATACTTCGATCTTGTCCCCGGAATTAAGTAAAGCTGTGTATTCTGCCTCCTTGCCGTTTACAGTGATTACCAGATTCCCTCTGGTTTCCCCAGTATATTTGATGTCTGCCTGGGCCAGTGCATAAGCCAACATTGACCTTTCCAAAGGCAATGATACACTGAGCCCATTGACTGTTACTGGGATTTCCCCTGTTCTCGCGGGGGAGGGGGCCGTCTTTTCTATGCCGACAACAATCGAGGCGCCGGGAGTAAGGGGAGTGTCCAGACTGGCTGTGCTGCCACCAACTTTGATTGTCACCTGGCTTAAGTCCAGGTCCATGAGAACAGCCAATTCTCCTACGTTTGCCGGAGGCCGTATTTCCACTTTATCCCCGGGACGAATGAGGATATCCGGCTGACAAGGCAGGCTGTTTATCCTTTGCACCAAGGGCAGTTCCATGGCAGTGCCGTTAATGACATACTGAGGCAGCGGGAATTCTGCCGCCAGTTCGGAAAGAGTCACCGCTGGCTGGTTGCTCCTTTCTCCAGGGGAAACCTCCAGCCTGTCGCCGGAAATGAGCTGGGTGTCCAGGGCGGCTGCCACTTCATTAATCATAATCTTGCCGGCCCGGCCGGGATTTCCCTTAAGCTCCCGGGGCTGGCCATTGAGTTCAAACGCAATTGCAGAATCTGAGCCCGCTACTGCATCAATATCCAGGCCGCTGTGCATTAATGCCTGGGCCACAGTGGTCTTTTGCACATTAAAAAGGGTGACCCCCTGGCCGTTCAGCCAAATGCGGATAAAATGATCTTCCCGGGGCTTTATGGCCGTCAAGGCGATGCCTAGGGGTGTAATGATATCAGGCCCTTTAAGATCATCGCTGCTAAAGCGTACTCCTTCAATATTATCCCGGGTTCTGATGCCAATCCGTTCCAAGGGCAGGTCCAGGTACTGAGCCAAGCGCTCCCGGAGCATAGGAGTGAGGCTGCCGCCGCCGGCGCAAAACATGGCTGCAGGAGATACACCGCCGTTACTATGTTTAATGACAGCGCTCAATTCCCGGGCCAGCTTGTCTACCACAGGCTCGATGACAGCAAGGATTGCCTCCCGGCTCTCCCGGCAATTATTACCCAAAACATCAGTAAACTCGAGAAGTTCCTGTTTTCCCAATTGCATTTTTACCTTTTCGGCGCTGTTGAAATCCAGCAAATAGTGCTGGGCGATGGCCTCAGTCACTTCATCCCCGGCCATATCCACCATACCATAGGCGACAATAGTCCCTTCCCGGCTGACAGCAATGTCGGATGTGCCGGCGCCTATATCCGCCAAAGCCAAATTCAACAGGCGCAGCTGCGGGGGCACCGCAACAGCCATGGCAGCAATGGGCTCTAAAGTCAGACTTTCCACTGCCAGCCCGGCTTTGGCCAATGAACTGAAGAGGCTGTCCACCACCACCCGAGGCAGGAAAGTGGCTATTATCTCGATGCCGATAGAGCTTCCCCGCTGTCCCAGAGGGTTGGCAATTACCAAATCATTAAGATAATAGGTCACAGGACTAAACCCGACGCAGTAAAGGGAGTCGGTTTTGCGGGCCATCTCTTCCCTGGCTGCAGCCAGCGCCTTTACTTCCAGTTGCTGAACATCTTCCCGGTCGATTTCTCGGGGGGAGGAAAAGTCAAGTTTTTCTGTCACCCGCAAGGTGGTGAGGGCACGGCCGGCAGCAGCGATCGCGGCACCTTTGAGGGGGCAGCCGGCCTTTTCCTCCAAAGCTTCCTTGATTCGAGCCAGGACAGCGCTGACCTGACCAACGTCATGGATTTGGCCATCCAGCATAGCACGCTGGGGATGCCATTCAACATGATAATGTTCAACTACCATCTCCCCCGAGTCGGCAAGGCGGCATAACAGGCCTATAACAGTCCTGGTGCCGATATCAAGGGCAAATATATATTCGCAATTCATGCCATCACCCCCTTAGCTAATTGGCTTGGGAACCAAAGGCTTCTTCATTTGCCCGGGGGCTCCCCCACAGGGAGCCCAGGGCAGAAATTCCCCCGAGAATGAGCAAAAGAAAGTAAGTAAAAAGCCGCCAACATAAGATAAAAAGTCCCAGGACTGCCTTCGGCATCACGCCTTGATACATCCCGGCCATAGCTAGTTCCAGCGCCCCGCTGGCTCCTGGAACCGGAATAAAGGGCAAGGCCAAAGTGAGGACAAACTGGCGGCTGACCATGCTCACGGGATCGGCAATTACCCCTAGTCCCCGGGCCAAAACCGGCAGCAGGCCAAACCAGGTAATCCAAAATAACAGGCTAAGAGTGATTATGCGCAACAACAGCCAAGGCCCCTTGGCCCACATTATTTTTAAACCTATGGCGAACTCGCTTGCCTCTACCTCCAGGCGCTGCTGCCATTGGCCAAATTTTCCCTTGCGCCAGCGCCGGGGAAGCCTGGCAAAAATTTTTTCGAGAATATTTGGAAAGAGGACATAGGCGGCATTGATAAACAATGTGGCGGCGAAGACCAAGGCGATTAGAGTAAACAGTTCATTGGTTACCGGCCCAAACTGCACTCTGCCCCGGGCATAGACAAAGAGCCAGACTACCCCGGCGGAATAGACCAGTTTGGTGATAAAATTACGGACGATTGCAGCTGCCAGAGAAGCACCCAGTCTTAGTCCGCTTTTATTGTACAAATAGGCCAGAGCAGGAATCTCTCCCATGCCCATGGGGGTCACCAGTTGGGCAAAGGTGCAGCTCAGGAAGATGGCGCACCCCCGGAACCAGCAGATTTTTCCGCCCATGGCATTGGCCACAAGGCAGATTCGCCGGCCCTCGATGCCAATAGCAGCGAGGAGCATTGCCACGGCCAGCGCCAAAAAACCTGATTCCAGCAGGCCCAGGTTCTTCAGCGCTTTCAGGTCTAGAGTCTTCCATATCAAAATAATAGCAACCACAACACTTAGACTCAACGAAATGCCTAAGCCCCGACGCCAGTTAAAATGCAAGAGCAATCCCCCCCTAAAGATTGGAGAAGGGTTGTAAATCTATTCCCGCCTGGGCCAACAAATCTACACTGAGTTGGTCCGGGTATTCTCCAGCAAAAATAACTTTGATGATGCCGGCGTTTATAATCATTTTAGCACATGTAATGCAGGGCCGGTGAGTGACATACAGTGTTGAGCCTGCAATATTTATTCCATGGTAAGCAGCGTGAACGATGGCATTTTGTTCTGCATGCAGCCCCCGGCACAGCTCCTGACGTTGGCCGGAGGGAATTCCCATTTCCTTCCTGAGACAACCCAGGTCATGACAATGTCCCAAACCCCGGGGAGCGCCATTGTAGCCGCTGCTGAGGATGCGCTTATCCCTGACCAGCAGCGCTCCCACCTGTCGGCGCAGACAGGTGGACCGGGTAGCCACGACCCGGGTAATCTCCATAAAATAGCGGTCCCAGCTGGGCCTGTTCATTTGGTGCCAAACAGCCGATCGCCGGCATCACCCAGACCGGGAACAATATATGCATGCTCATTGAGGCATTGGTCAACAGCTGCAACATATATGGGGACATCAGGATGCTTTTTTCTCACATTTTCCAAGCCCTCGGGGGCAGCGATTAGGCCCATGAGGCTTATATTTACAGCACCCCGCTCTTTGAGAAAATCAATTGCGGCACAGGCTGAACCGCCAGTGGCCAGCATAGGATCAACAATTATTAAATCCCGCTCGGCAATATCCCCCGGCAGCTTGCAATAATAGGCAACCGGCTTAAAAGTATCGGGATCACGGTAGACGCCGATATGACCGATCTTGGCGGCAGGAATTAACTTCATCATGCCGTCGACCATTCCCAGTCCTGCCCTGAGGATTGGGATAATCCCAATCTTTTTGCCGGAGAGGGTTTTCGTCATGGTAGAGCAAATTGGCGTTTCAATTTCAGTGTCTTGTAAGGTTAAGTCCCTGGTTACTTCATAAGCCATCAGCATGGAAACCTCTTCTACCAGCTCCCGAAATTCTTTGGGGCCGGTATTTTTGTCCCGGATAAAGCTAAGTTTATGCTGAACCAAGGGGTGGTCAATGACGACAACTTTGCTCATTAATTAGCCTCCTGTTCTATTTGTACAGGGGATAACGGCTGCACAAATCCGCGACCCTGCGTCTGGCTTCAGCCTGAATTTCTTCATCTTCGGGATTTTTCAACACCTCGGCGATGAGCTTGCCGATAATTTTCATTTCTGTCTCTCCCATATTCCGGGTTGTCAATGCTGCCGTACCAATGCGAATCCCGCTGGTAATAAACGGACTGGCCTGGTCAAAGGGAATTGTATTCTTGTTTACAGCAATGCCAATGTCATCCAAGAGTTTTTCCGCTTTTTTGCCGGTAATATTGATATTGCGCAAATCTACCAGCATCAGATGGGTATCTGTCCCACCCCCGGACAGGGTAAGTCCGTTTTCAGTAAGGGCGGCCGCGAGAGCCTTGGCATTGGCGATTATCTGGGCGGTGTATAGTTTAAATTCCGGCTGACTGGCCTCCTTAAAGGCCACAGCTTTGGCAGCGATGACATGCATCAGGGGGCCGCCCTGAAGACCGGGGAATACAGCCTTGTCGATTGCCTTGGCAAATTCTGCTTTGCAGAGGATCATGCCCCCCCGGGGGCCCCTCAGGGTCTTGTGAGTGGTGGTGGTGACAAAATGGGCATGAGGTACGGGATTAGGATGCAAACCCGTGGCCACCAGGCCTGCGATATGAGCCATATCTACCATCAACAAGGCTCCGACTTCATCGGCTATCTGCCGAAAACGGGGAAAATCGAGTGTATAGGGGTAAGCGCTGGCGCCGGCGACAATGAGGCGTGGTTTTATTTCCCGGGCTTTTTTTGCTACCTGATCATAGTCGATGCGCCCAGTTTCGGCTTCGACGCCATAGGCATGAAACTGAAAATATAAACCGGAAATGTTGACCGGACTGCCATGAGTCAAATGGCCACCATGAGAAAGATTCATACCCAGGACTACATCTCCAGGTTTTAGGGCGGCCAGGTAGACCGCCAGGTTGGCAGAAGCCCCCGAATGGGGCTGAACATTGGCATGGTCTGCCCCAAACAAGGCCTTCGCTCTGTCCCGAGCCAGGTTTTCCGCCTCGTCCACTACTTGACAACCGCCGTAATAGCGCTTTCCCGGATAACCCTCGGCATATTTGTTAGTAAGCACTGAACCCTGTGCCTCCAACACCGCAGGACTGACAAAATTTTCCGAGGCGATCATTTCCAGGTGCTGCTGTTGCCTCTCAAGCTCCCTTTGCAAAATCCCTTTGATTTCAGGGTCGACGTTGGATAAAATTTTTTCCATAGTATCTCTCCTCTATCAATCTGGGTAAATTGCCCTGCTGCCGCCGATCAATTTAGGACGGGAACGGGCGCAAACAACCGCTGCTTTTCCTATACATGCTGTTTTTATGCGCACCGGCACCACAACCGGACGCAGGTGCATGCCGATTAAAGTGTTGCCGATGTCAATGCCAGCCTTCCCCCGGGCAGCTATATGCTCTACCACCACGGGATCATTGAGCTTTTCCATGGCCTGAGCCCCGAGGGCGCCACCGGCGCCGGGCTTAGGCAAAACGGTGACCTCATCAAGATCATGAGCTCTTGCCGCAGCCCTTTCCAGCACCAAGGCCCGGTTAAGATGCTCACAACATTGGAAAGCGGGCTGAATTTGCCGCTGACGGCAAAAGGATAATATTTCTTCAACCAGAGCCGCCGCTGCTTCCATGCTTGAGGCCGTGCCAATTTGCTGGCCAAGGACTTCACTGGTGCTGCAGCCGATTACCAAGATGTCCCCGGCTTGCAGCTTGGCCTGTTCGTCTAACTGGAGCAGTGCCTGCCTGATCTCAAGTTTAATTTCCCCAATCACTGGCCAAATTCCTCCTCCAGAGCGGCAATTTTATCTAGCCGCCGTTGATGCCTCCCTCCCTCAAATGCCGTGCTCAAGAATATTTTGGCGATCATGGCAGCCAGCTCAGAACCAACAACCCGCTGGCCAAGAGTCAGTATGTTGGCATTGTTGTGGGCCCTGGTCATGGCGGCGGAATAACAATCATGACAGTTGGCAGCACGGATTCCCTTAATTTTATTGGCTGCCATAGCCATTCCCTGGCCGGTGCCGCAGGTGATGATGCCCAACTGGCATTGTCCGGCAGCTACCGCTCTGGCTGCGGCTGCGGCGAAGTCAGGATAGTCCACTGAGTCCTCGCAATTACAGCCAAAGTCAACAAACTGATATCCCAAAGCCTGAACAAGAGCTTTAAGCTCTTCTTTCAGCCGAAACCCGCCGTGATCACTTGCTAAGGCTATTTGCATTTTATCAGCTCCTTTTTGCTGCTCCGCAGCCAGTTTTGCGGCCAGTTTAGTCACTGCCGCCTCAATCTGTTCCCGGGCAGCCTGGTATTCCTCTTTGCCGCCTCCAAACGGGTCGGCAATATCTGTTGCCTGCCCCCAGGCGTATTCCCCCAGAGTATGTATTCTGGCAGCAAGATAAGGAAATTGAGACTGCAGAATCAATTTGTGCTTGGCGGTCATGGTCAGGACTATGTCCGCCGCCGCCAGCATGGACTGCTCTACCTGTCGGGCCCGATGAGCCGATAGATCTTCCGGCTTTTTAAGTACCATTCTTGAACCCTCCGAGGCAGGGCTGTCGGGATCTGCTGCAATGCCAGCGGAAGATACTTTTATGCCCTCTATCCCTTTCTCCGCCAACACCCTTTTAAGCACCGCTTCTGCCAGCGGGCTGCGGCAGGTATTGCCGGTGCAGACAAAAAGAATTTCCATTGCTTATCCCTCCAAAAACAACTTCAGCGCTAAAATTATCAGCACTCCGCCACCAAGCAGTTCTCCATAATTGCCTACCAGGGATCCTATTTTTTTGCCCAGGAATAAGCCGACAGCGGTCATCCCTGCTCCAAATACGCCAAAGAGCACCGAAGTAAGATAGACATTATAGCCTAGGGCGCCCAGGCCCAAACCCACCGACAAGGCGTCTATACTAACGCTCAAAGCCAGAAGCAACAGGGAGAGTCCCGTCAATTTGCATTGGCTCGCCTGGGTTGTGCCTTCACTGGTCAGACAGCCCCAGACCATCCGGATACCAATAATAGCCACAATGGCGGCGCCAGTTACCTGAGCAATTCCCCCAGCCAGCTTGCTGAAATATCCTCCCACGGCCGTGCCAATAAGGGGCATGATTATATGAAAGAGGCCAATGACCAGGCTGACTCTGATTCCCTCTCGCCAGGAGATGCCGCGGAGGCCGATGCCAATCGCCAGAGACATGGCATCAGTGCCCAGGGCGGCAGCCATCAACAACAAGGCCAGAACTTGCCCTGGGGTGATCCGTCTCAACACTGCCAACGCCCCGCCCAGAGCACTGAACCTGTTGGCTAGAATCGCCAGCAGCGCTACCGCCAGGACAACAAATAACGTTCGGGACAATAGAGCGTGATGCTTCAATCAGTCCACCCCCTATCACAATTCCATGCCTTTGCCAGACTTCTTCTTGCCTGCAAACTTGCTCGTCAGCAGGGAAGCAGCTGCAGCAGCTGCCGGAGCCGCTGCCAGCAAGCCAAAACTCCCGGCGATGGACCGAACTGCCTCTGTGGCAATTATGTCCAAGTTGATGACATTTATATAACTCATGTCCTTGGCCGCGAACAACAGCAGCAGCGGCAGTGCGCAGCCTGCCCAGGCCAGCATCAAAATATTGATCATTCTTGCCAATCTTTCTTTGCCAGCCTCATATCCCGCTTTAAACATCCCCTTGAAGGTGAGGAGGGGGTTGGCCTCCCTGATTGCAAAGATTGAGGAAGATATTGACAGGGACAAGTCCATTACAGCTCCCAGAGCCCCCAAAATAATCCCTGCGAAGAGCAATCCGCGAATGTCCAGTTCTGTGGGCAGTCCGCTGGAATACAGCATCTGGACATCCTCATTAAATCCTGTCAATCTTGCGGCTCCGCCAAAAATCACGGCCACAAGGCCTGCGCTCAGCACCCCGCCCATTGTGCCGGCAATGGCAGCTGCAGTCTTGGCATTCAAGCCGCCGAAAACTGTCAGATATATAATCGTTACCAAGGTCGAAAAGAGCAGTGTCAGCACCAAGGGGTTATGTCCCTGGAGAATTAAGGGCAACATCCCCTTGACGATAACAATACCCGTAACGGAAAGGGTCAGCAATGCTTTGAGCCCCTTGGTACGGGCGATTAATATAACCGCAAAGATAAAGAAGCCAACCAGAATATACAAGTATCTATCCCGGCCAAACTCATACAGGTTGACACTGTGCAACCGGCCTTCATCCAATTCTAAGAGCAAGAGAACCTGGTCACCTTTCCTTACCGGCAAATCCCGGTAAGAGACGCCGGTAAAATTGTTCTCTATCTCTTCTACATACCCCTGGAAGCGGCCAGTCATGATTTCAACCGTCACCTTCTGCCTGCCGGTGAAAAACCAGTCATCTTTTATTTCCTGATACGCAGAAACTTCAAGGACTCTGGCTCGGACAATTACCGTGGGATAGTCCTGGGGCCAATCTTCCTCGTATTCCCCGCCGCTCAGGGCAGATGCCGATCCCAGCAACAGAACGGCTGCAAGCAATATTGCCAGCCCACGTGATTTCTTCACCTCTTACCCGCCTTCCTTCACTGCTGCCAAATTCGAATGCAGCTATATGGCTTTTGATTGCCACTAGTTTTTATTATACTTATTAGCTGGAAGAGCTGTCAAACACAAGAAAAAAGGGCCTGCAGCCCTTAATAATCTCCCAAAACCGTCTGGGCAATATTGGTGGCATGATCGCCAATCCGTTCAAAATTTGCAATGATGTCAAGAAAGATAACGCCGGAGGGCGGGAAACAACGACCCTCGTTGATCCGGGCCACATGGCGCTGGCGCAATTTCTTTTCCAGTCGGTCAATTTCAATGTCATCAACCAGTATTTCTCGGGCCAAGGTTTTATTCCTGGCTCTGAAAGCAGCTATGGCCTTGGCGGTCATGTTGCGAACTTTGGCGTACATATCCTTGAGTTCTTCTGTTGCCGATTCCGAAAAAGGATATTTATCCTCTATTTTTTCCCGAACCAAATCCGAAATATTGTCAGAGTGGTCACCAATGCGCTCAATGTCATTTACTGCATGCATATACCCTGCCAATAAGCGGCTTTGCTCCACGCTTAGCCCATGCTGGGCAAGGTCCGCCAGGTAAATAGTGATTTGCTGCTCCAGTTCGTCCACAACCTCTTCATTGCGCTGAATTTTCTTGATGAGGTTAATATCTGTCTGCAGCAACATGGACATAGCATTGTCAAACATCTCTACGGACAAATCTGCCATACGGCTGATTTCCCTCTCGGTAGCCCCCAAGGCCAGTGAAGGAGAATTGAGCAGGTTCTTATCCAGGTATATGGGACCTGTCTCAAATATTTCTTCAGTGCCAGGCACAATTTTCGTAATCAGCTTGACGAATTGGTTTAAGAAGGGAAGAAATAATAAGGTGTTGCTAACATTAAACAAGGTATGGCCCCAGGCCACCTGACGGGGTATCGCAGTGCTCAGCCCTTGAATAAAGATAGTGAAAGGTTTGAGTATAATCAGAAAGCATAAAACCCCAAGGACATTGAACATCAGGTGTGCCACTGCCGCCCTGCGGGCGTTGAGGCCGGTGCCAATGCTGGCCAGCATGGCCGTGATGCAGGTGCCGATATTTGAACCCAGCACCAGGGGCATTGCTCCATTTAAGTCCAGCACTCCCTGGCCAACTAAAGTAATGATGACAGCGGTTGTTGCAGAGCTGCTTTGGACCAAACTGGTAAACAGCATTCCCGCCAACAATCCCAGGATTGGGCGTTGGCCAAACTGGCCCAACAGATTGATGACTTGGGGAAATTCCTTGATGCCATCTAAAGCGTCCCCCATAATGCTTATGCCCAAAAAGAGAATGCCAAAGCCCAGGATGCTCTCACCGATATTTTTATACATGCGCTTATTAACAAAAACATAAAGAACTACACCTAGGGCTATTGCCGGCAGGGCAAATCCGGCAATATCAAAAGAGATTATCTGACCGGTGACAGTGGTGCCGATATTGGCGCCCAGAATGGTGCCCACAGCCTGAGTGAGGGTCATCAGCCCAGCATTTACAAAGCCAACTACCATGACGGTGGTGGCGCTGCTGCTCTGGATAGCTGCAGTAATAATAAAACCTGTCAAGACTGCAGCAAAGCGATTAAAGGTCAGGAGTTCCAGAAAACGGCGCAGTTTATCCCCAGCAACTTTATGCAAACCCTCGGACATCATATGCATTCCCAAGAGAAACAAACCCAGGCCGCCTATGATGCCCATACTCATTTTAACAATCATCCGCACACCTCCGTAAGGCTGTAATGCACCTATTACCCCATATGGTAGCCTAGGAAAACCGGCTTGTCAACACAGGAAATAAAGCCAAAAAGGGAGAAAAGGACGCTAAGTAGCGTCCCGATATCGGCAGTTCTTTATGCTTTTTTCCCCTTGCGGTAATCCTCTATAGCTGCCTTAAGAGCATCGGCTGCCAAGTTGGAACAGTGCATCTTCACCGGCGGCAGTCCGTCCAGTTCTTCTGCAACCTGGCGGTTTGACACTTTTTCAGCCTCAGAAATTGGCATTCCCTTGACGATTTCAGTGATCATGCTGCTGGTTGCAATAGCAGCCCCGCAGCCAAAAGTTTGAAATTTGATATCTTCGATTACCTCGTTTTCCCCTACTTTAATATACAATTTCATAATATCGCCGCAGCGGATGTTGCCCACCTCGCCCACCCCGTTGGCATCAGGAAGAACGCCAACATTGCGCGGATTTTGAAAGTGATCCATGACTTTTTCTGAGTACATATCTTCTCCTCCTATCCCAGTTCGGCCTGTATAGGTGACATTTTCCGCAGGCGCTGGATGATCCCTGGAATTACCTCTAATACGTAGTCAATATCTTCTTCTCCAGTAGATTTGCCCAAAGTAAACCGCAGGGAACCGTGGGCGGTTTGGTGGTCGAGCCCCATAGCCATCAGTACATGGGAAGGATTAAGGGAACCGGATGTGCAGGCGGAACCGCTGGACACAGCAATCCCCGCCATGTCAAGGCTGAGAATGAGACTTTCTCCCTCCACCCTTTTGATGCTGACATTGACGTTTCCCGGCAGGCGCTGTTCGGGATGACCGTTAAGGCGAACCTCAGGCAAAGCCGTCAGCCCTTTTATCAGCTTATCCCTGAGAACAGTCAGACGGCGGCAAGTCTCAGGCTGTTCTGCCACTGCCAGCTCCATTGCCCTGGCAAAACCCATGATCCCAGCAACGTTTTCGGTCCCAGGACGCAAGTTGCGTTCTTGGGCGCCGCCATACGAGACGTTGGCAAGCCTTGTTCCCTTTTTGACATAAAGAAGGCCAACCCCCTTTGGTCCGTAAAGTTTGTGAGCGGAAGCCGAAAGCAGATCCACCTGCAGCTCTTTAACATCCACAGGTATATTGCCCAGGGATTGAACTGCATCTGTATGAAAAAGCGCTCCCCGCTCATGGGCAATAACTGCCAGCTCCCTAATCGGCTGAACGGTGCCTACTTCATTATTGGCATGCATAATCGAAACCAAGACTGTCTCATCGCTGATAGCCTTTCCCAGCTGGGAGGGAGAGACCATTCCGTATTTATCCACAGGCAGCACCGTCAACCTATACCCTCGACTTTCCAGGGCCTCACAGGTATAGAGAACGGCATGGTGTTCGATTGCAGAGGTGATAATATGCCTGCCTTTATTTTTTTTCTGAGCGGCGGCGCCTAAAATCGCAATATTGTCAGCTTCTGTTCCCCCAGAGGTGAAGAATATCTCCTGGGGCGCGGCGTTAAGAGCTTTGGCCACTCGCTCTCTGGCGCCGTCCACATCCTTGTGCGCCTCCCGGCCAAAGGCATGGATGCTGGACGGGTTGCCGAACTTTTCCGTCAAAAAGGGAATCATTGCTTCATATGCTTCCTGCCGCATTGGCGTAGTGGCGGCATGATCCAAATAGATGCTGCGCATTTCTGTTCACTCCTTTGATGCTCTTGCAAGTATATCTGCTAGGGTTGTGGTGTCCAGCACTTCATCCATGGCGACCTTCAACTTCTGCCAGACAAATCTGGTGGAACAGCCGTCTCTGTGCCTGCACACTGCTTCCTCATCAACAGCCACGCATTGCATGGGGGCCAAAGAACCCTCCAGAGCCCATAAGACATCACCCACAGTAATGTCAGAAGGGGGGCGGGATAATTTGTATCCGCCCTTGGCGCCGCGGAAACTGGTTACAAGCTCCTTGGTCCGCAGATCCCTGAATAAATGCTCCAAATATTGCTCGGACAGATGCTCCTTTTGAGCGATCTGTCGCAGAGGAACAGGACCGGCATTAAATTCTTCCGCCAACACCATCATGGCCCTTAATCCATATTCTCCCCGGGTGGAAATCAGCATATCCTCACCTCCGGCATAAAATACCCTAGTCTTTTACTCGGGATTATTATAGCATCGCCATTTCCCTCTGTCAATCATACCAAGAACGAAAAAAGGCCCTTTATTCAGAGCCCGAAAACAACCCCTGGATTAAGACGCTTATCTTTTCCCACAGCCAAAACCGCACTTCGACTTCTTGCTCTCCGCAAGCCCCCTCCGTCATTGTTTCATTGACAAAGCACAGAGGCGGGAACAACAGACACCACCAATTTCTCCCTTGCCCTTCGCCCAGAATTACTTGGACCGACCTGTACTTGCCCTCTGGGTAGGTACGGGCTTGGTAGGCCCGGACAGGGTAATCTTCCACCTGAAATTTTACCTGGACCAGGCACTCCTCCCCTGCCGCCGTTAAAACCGAGGAAGCCAGATTGGCTAAGATGCTCTGATTGGCAATTATCCAGGCAGCCACATCTCTTTGCTCCATTCCTGCAAATATCGGCCCCAGTTCCGTGACAATTTTATCCCGGACTTCTTCTTTAAGTCTTTGGTCCGCGACACTGTTGCTGTTGGCGATGACATGCAATCTGATTACATCCCCTTGAGCGAGAGCTGTCCCCTGCGCAAACAAAAGCAGAAGCAAAAAAATCGTGCAGGCAAGCCTGGTATTCTCTTTCATTAGACATTCCCCATATGGCTTTTGATGAATTTCAGAGCGCCTTTTTCCAAACGAGAAACCTGGGCCTGAGATATCCCCATGGCTGCCGCCACCTGAACCTGAGTTAGTCCTCCAAAGAATCGCTTATGCAGAATTTCTTTTTCCCGGGGAGACAGTTTTCCCAAAGCTTCTTTTAACAGCAGCTTTTGCATCCAGCTGGTACTATCATTGTGCACATCCCGCACCTGATCCATCAGGTATAAGGGGTCGGTGCTGTCGCTGAACACTGCCTCGTGCAGGGAAAGGGGGTCAAAATTAGCATCCAAAGCTTGAACCACTTCTTCCGGTGGCAATTCCAGGGCGGCAGCGATTTCTTCGATTGTTGGCTCCCTGCCCATGGTTTTGGCCAGCCGCTCCCGGGCTTGCAAAGCCTTATGCGCAGTCTTGCGGAGTGAGCGGCTGACTCGGATAACATTGTTATCCCGCAGGTAGCGGCGAATTTCCCCTAAGATCATGGGCACCGCATAAGTCGAAAACTTTACGCCTATGCTGGGATCAAAATTGTCCACGGCCTTGACCAAGCCTACACAGCCCACCTGAAAGAGATCGTCAATATTTTCGCCTCGGTTGTGGAACTGTTTTAAAACACTGAGGACAAGGCGCAAGTTGCCGGCGATGATTTCTTCCCGGGACTCTTTACAGCCCTGAAGTTTTTTTTGAAACAAGTTGTCCATTTCTTTAGCAGATAATACCTTAAGATGGTAGGTATCAATTCCGCTTAAAGTTACCCTTTTGTTAAGCATGGCAATTCCTCCTGAGGCAATAATTTCCTTTGCCCTATAGTATTGCCACTTTTATCCTATTTTTACTCAAAAAAATTCCGCTATCCAATTAAATAAGCCAGGCGATCGTGGTTGCCGCCAGGCTTGTGTGTGGATTCAAGCAATATATGTCTCAATTCCCTTATATACCAGGTGGGTGACAAATTCAGCCATCTGTTGGGGAAGTTTTGGATTGTCGTCTTGCAGCCACTTCCGGATTACGCCAATGCTCCCTGTGGCCACATAGGTATAAATATATTCTGCGGCGGATTCGTCCACCCTTTTCTGTTTTTGCCATTCGAAGACAACCCTCTCGCTGACAATCTTCATGATATTGGTCTGAAAATCAATGTCTCCGTTGTTTCCCAGAAGGACGTGGCAGAGTTCGCTATTTTGGGCTATATATTCGAAGATCTTGGCGAGTATCTGCACCATATTTGTCTCACCCGCTTCGACAACGAAATGATCCAGAGAAGAATTGATGTCTGCTATAAATGCAGACTCTATTTGTTTTAGCAGATCAAATTGGTCGGAATAGTGGGAATAAAAGGTAGCGCGGTTAATATCGGCCCTTTCACATAGCTCCTTAATGGTCAGTCGTGAAATCGGCTTTTCCTTTAGCACTTCAATCAAGCTTTGCCGCAGAACCATTTTCGTGTACTTCACTCGTCTGTCGGTAGCCATTTTTTACCCTCCTGAGAAAATTAATTTTTGGGAATCTGTTGGTTATACTACATGCTGTTGCTGGACTGTAGTGGAATCAACAGAAGATAACGATCTGTTGGTTGATTAGTTTTCTTGTTGTTAGTATACTAAAGATAAGAAAGATAGTCAACACAATGTATCGGAATTCCCGAGCATTTGTGAGCCTTTCGACTGGAACATGATGAAAAATTAGCCCAAAATGGAGTGATGATCAATGGCTGAAAAATATCTGCTTACAGGTGCGGCTGGGAACTTAGGGAGCAGTGTTGTCCGGGAGCTGATCTCCCAGGGCAAGGATGTTAGGGCCCTGGTCCTTCCGGGAGATACAACTGCCCAGAGACTCCCGGCAGGCGTAGAGAAGTATGAAGGGAACATCCTGAATCCTGCTGATTTGGAAAAGTTTTTCGCAGTTCCCCAGGGCACTGAAGTCACTGTTATTCATTGCGCGGGAATTGTCTCAACGGTATGGGATTATGATAAGCAGGTATTCCAGGTCAATGTGCGGGGCACAGAGAATATTGTCAAGGAATGTGTCCGCTCTAAAGTAAAGAAACTGGTCTATACCAGCTCGGTGCATGCGATTCCGGAACAGCCCAAGGGTGCAGTTATGACCGAGATAAGTGAATTTGCGCCGGAAAAAATCGTCGGGTTTTACGGGAAGACAAAAGCCTGGGCTGCGCAGATTGTCATGGACGCTGTCAAGGAGCATGACCTGAATGCTTCGGTAGTATTCCCTTCGGGACTATGCGGGCCAGATGATTATGCTTTCGGCTATGTGACCCAGCTATTGATGGACAGCGCCAGGAACAAGCTGCCGGCAGGGGTTAAGGGAGGGTACGACTTTGCCGACGTGCGTGATGTGGCGGCAGGGGTGGTGGCGGCCTGCACAAAAGGAGTCAAGGGCGAAACCTATATCCTCGGCAACCGCTATGTGTCTGTGCGGGAAATCTTGCAATTCGTCCATGAACTGACCCATGCCCGTCTGGTCAAGTGCATGATTTCTATCGCGGCCGCCCGCATGTTTTTGCCGGTGTTCAGCTTATACTACAAGATCCGCAAACGCCGCCCCCTATTTACAAGGTACTCTCTTTATACCCTGACCAGCAACTCCAACTTTTCCTCAGAAAAAGCCAAGCGTGAATTAGGGTATAAAGTGCGCCCCTTTAAGGAAACGATTCGTGATGCCCTGAAGTGGCTGCAAGCAGAAGGGAAATTAAGGCCCCGGTATCTCTAAATACTGATAATGCTTGCCAACAGGCTGTGTTTTGCAAAGAAG